>Ga0315331_10000355_pt1 | contig 30793 bp, 22 predicted proteins | sample M160m34915metaG_FD_203456 | JGI IMG/M metagenome (GOLD analysis project Ga0315331, IMG submission 203456) | Ammonia-oxidizing marine archaeal communities from Monterey Bay, California, United States - M1 60m 34915 | ecosystem: Environmental > Aquatic > Marine > Intertidal zone | place: USA...
CCCCGACCCAGATGGAGCACTCATTTTGTGTGGCGCCGTAGCTGGATCGATTAATTGGATTGAAGCCTTCGATTTAAGAACCATTTATGAATCAGTTTGTGATGCGGTACCTGGGGCACAATTGCCCAAACCCTGGTATGAAAGGCCTGAATTGCTTTTTGGTGAATTAGATTATCTCGATTCTTTAGACAAATGCATTGGAATTAGCACTCGGTTATTGATTAATGAGAATGATCCACTCGAGGTATTTGCCTGGGAACTCAGCAACCTCAGTAAAGCAGACCGACTCAAAAAAATCCTAGAAACTTCTAGTACTGAAAATCCTTACTTTTTAGCGCTAAATCTTTGGTATGCCGTGTTTCAGATCCCTAGACTGATCAATGATGAAACTCAGTTAAATGGCGCAATTCCGTTTAGCAATATCGGTATCGATTACAATGATGAAGCAGTTAATGATGCGGCAGTGAGAACATTTGCGCTGCCATCAGCAAGAGATGCGCTGCTAGCTAACTACTCCCCTATCGGCAATGTGGGTGATACCAAAATAGTATCTATACATACTTCTCATGATGGGCTAGTGCGGGCAGAGAATCAAAAGACCTTGCAATCTTTGGTTCCTGAAAATCAACTTACCGTTGCAATAGTTGATGACTCAAAGAGCCCGAGTCATTGTGGTTTCACAATCGACGAAGGCCTAGCTGCTTGGAATGAGTTAACGGAGTGGGTAAACGGCGCCATTCAACCAACAGTGTCAGACCTAAGATTGGCTTGCTTAGAAACCGCACTTGATGGAGGTAATTGTAATTACGCTCCTGACTTAGTTATCGAATCCACACTACCAACATTTGAGCGTTCAAATTCAATCGGAGTTACTGGCATAAACACCTATGATGTTGAAAGCGGGCAACTCAATTTTCAATCATTGCAGATACTCGGGGACGACGAAACCTATGATGGGTATTTAAATCCCCCTGTGAGTAACCGCACAATCTTTACAGTTGGTGATTTACAATTTACAGGCGCAACACCAATCTGGCGGCATAGCTCAGCTTTTGACTCCAATACCTCAATGCTTTATTTGCCCAAAGTCAATCTTGAAAATGTTTTACCACCTGATATCACTGAATATGATGTGTATCTTCGCCTCAAACAAGAAGAAGATATCACTGGACTTGAATTTGTAGAGTTTGAAATTGCTAATTAATTTCAGCCAAGTGGAACTGACTTAAACCGTATTGAGAGCAAAATAACCTTTATCCGACCCTTATCCATGCACCCAACATCAGATGCAGTAACTTGTTGATTAAAATGACAGTTACAAAAGTCTTACTCGTACTTTAAGCATTGTTAGGAATTTTAAAGACGACGAAAAAGAACCCCAAACCATACTTAATCCACTTCTCGCCATTGCAAACAACTTAGTTAGTAGCACAAATTTGCTGCCTCATTTGCCAAGGTAATTCCCGGCAACTAAATACAAACCCAGAGGTTTTTCACGTAAACTCATAAATTCGAATCTAAAGCTCGGCCTAGGCCGTGTGAAAACAAAAGAAACTAAAGAAGAATAGGAGACAACATGATTCCTGCTCGCAGCACAGTTCGCTCAGCCGCATTGACGCTAATCCTTGTAAACGCCGTCTGCGCCCAAGGTGCGGACAACTCAAGCAACGAAAATCTCAGCGAATGGCCCATGTACAGGGGCAATGCCTCAGGCACAGGATACTCGGCGCTGGATCAAATTACGGCTGAAAATGTCGATAATTTGGAAGTTGCCTGGAGCTATTCGCTGCGCAATGATTCCACTGATAATGCCCGTAATCCAAATTCTCAAGTGACTCCAATTGTTGTGGATGGGGTAATGTATTTTCCTACTTTAGATCGGGTGGTCGCAATTGACCCTCTTAGTGGAGCAGAACTCTGGAGTCATTCTGTTCCTCTTAATTCCCCGTCGCGCCGAGGAGTCTCCTATTGGCCAGGGCAGGGTGGAATTTCTCCTCGGATCTTTTATACCGCGTTTGATCAACTCGTGGCTTTGGATGCAGAAACAGGCGAAATTGACCGGGAATTTGGCGAATCAGGAATGGTCGGTTTAGGCATTCCCTATATTTCAGTGCCATTCGTTTATGAGGGAGTCATCGTTGTTGGCGCCAATACACCACGAGGTGCGAGTGGCGGCATTGGAAATGCTCGCGCTTTCAGTGCAATTAATGGCAACAAGTTATGGGAATTCGAATCGGTTCCGCAACCAGGTAAGCCGGGAAACGAAACTTGGGAAGGTGATAGCTGGATGGGTAGGTTAGGGGCGAATGCCTGGCCTTTCTATTTCACTGTGGACAGGGAAAGAGATCAGCTCTACATACCGTTAGCTTCTCCCATTCCCTTTGGTTATGGCGGTGATCGTGCGGGATCTAACTTATATGCAAATTCAGTTGTGGCAGTAAATATTCACAGCGGTGAATACGATTGGCATTTTCAAACCATTCATCATGATCTATGGGATCATGATCCACCGGCACCACCTACTTTATTTGATGTCAGTTATAATGGCAGGATAATTCCTTCTCTCGGCGTAACCACAAAATCTGGTTATCTCTATGTACTCGATCGCGAAACTGGCGAACCAGTCTATGGCGTTGAAGAAAGAGTAGTGCCCCAAAGCGAAGTGCCGGGCGAAGAAACATTTGCAACCCAACCTATTCCCATTAGACCCGCACCTTTGGCGAGGGTCAGTTACGATGCTTCCGAATTAGTAACCGCACAGGATACAAGCGCCGAACATGCTAATTCCTGTAGAGAGCTGGTAAATTCAATAGGCAGCATTTATAACGCAGGGCCCTTTACACCATGGACCTACAGGCCCGACGGCAGTGATGGGCAAACCACTTTGTTATTTCCCGGACTAGCAGGGGGACCAAACTGGGGTGGCCTAGCCCACAACCCAAACAATGGCTATGTCTATGTATTCGCTGCTGATATTGGAACTTTTGGCTGGATGGAAGATTCGGAGCCCGGTTCAGCATTCCCCTATGTTAGATCTGGGCCGCGACCAGCAGGTTTTGATGTGCGGATCAATGGCAAAAGTATGCCTTGCCAAAAACCACCTTGGGGGAAACTAACTGCCGTAGACACGAGCTCTGGCAACATTGCTTGGCAGATTCCCTTAGGAATCACCGAAGGACTAACAGTCGATAAACAACTTACAGGCCGACCAGGTCGTGCGGGCGCAATTATCACGGGAAGCAACTTACTCTTTATTGCCGCAACCGATGACAATTATTTTCGCGCTCTGGACGCAACTAGTGGAGAAATTATTTGGGAAGACGTAATGGAACAACGTGGCAACGCCAACCCGATGACTTTTCTAGGTAGCGACGGCAAACAATATGTTGTTATTACGGCAACCGATACCGTCTTAAGTTATGCACTGCCCTAACTAAAAAACTAATGAGGAATTTGTAAGTGCGAATACTGAGAGCGTCTCAAAAATCATTTCAAAAAACAGCGGCTGCAATTTCCGTTGGAATATTATTAGTGATCGCTTCCCAAACCGCGCTCAGCCAATATGGAACCGGTTCAGGAGATTGGCCAAGTTATGGCGGTGATGCTGGCTCGACGAAATACTCGCCTTTAAATCAAATAACTCCTGAAAACTTCGAAGATTTAGAAGTCGCATGGACCTGGACTTCAATCGATGCAGATTTAGACCTCGAGGCGATACTTGAAGTAAATGAAACCGTACGCATAAATAATTTTCAAGGTACGCCATTAATGATTGATGGCACGCTTTATATAATTACTGCTGTAAATCAAATCGCTGCGATTAACCCTGCAACCGGCGAAACACTTTGGTCATATAACCCCGAAGTCTATCTAGGTAGTACACCAGTTAACTATATTGGGTATCACAATCGCGGCCTGGCCTATTGGACAGATGGCAATGAAAAAAGGGTGATAGCTGGCACTAATGACGGTTATTTGATCTCAATTAATGCTGAAACTGGAGTACCAGATGTTCTCTTTAGTGAAGGCAAGGTCGATTTGGCCGATGGTCTACCTCGAGCTACGCGTGACAATTTAGACTGGACCGGGGCCCAACCTGTTGCCGTGGTTTCCCCACCTATCGTGGTAGGCGATATTGTAATCACCTCTTCAATTACCCAGGCCCGCCCTATTAATCGTGAACGACCACCCATGTGGGTGCGTGGTTACAATGTTCGAACAGGACAGCACGTTTGGGATTTTCATACAATTCCTTTAGCAGGCGAGTATGGTGTTGAAACCTGGGAAGAAGAATCATGGCGCCGCACTGGTAATTCCGGCGTCTGGTCAATGATGAGCGCCGACCCTGAATTAGGTTTAGTGTATTTACCAATTGATGCGCCCACTGATGACTTTTACGGTGGCAATCGCCCTGGCGATAATTTATTTAGTCAAAGTATAGTTGCCGTAGATGCACAAACCGGCAAACGTCGCTGGCACTTTCAAATGGTGCATCATGGCCTGTGGGATTACGATCCACCCGCTGCTCCCAACTTACTTGACATAACCGTCGAAGGCAGGGAAATAAAAGCATTAGCACAAATTACCAAACAAGGTTTTGTCTATACCTTCGATAGAGAAACTGGTGAGCCAGTTTGGGTCATTGAAGAAAGAGAAGTTCCTCAAGAACCCCTAATACCAGGAGAGAGACTCTCCGCCACTCAACCTTTCCCTACTAAACCACCACCCTTTGAAGGCCAAGGTCTAACTGTAGCTGACCTTGTCGATTTCACTCCTGAATTAAGGGCAGAAGCAGAGCAAATTATTGCTGACTACACTTACGGATCTTTATTCACGCCACCAAGCTTGTCGATTCCTGGCGGTAATCGAGGAACTATCCTTCGGCCTAGCGCGGGTGGTGGGGCTAACTGGATGGGCGCAGCAGTTGACCCCGAAACAGGCATTCTTTATGTTCCATCTTCAGATTCAATCTCCGTACCCGTAGTAGTTGAAACAAATCCAGATGAATCTACCTTGCGCTATCGACGCATTTCCTACGCTGGTGCACGCGGCCCTGAGGGCTTGCCATTATTAAAACCACCTTATTCAACCATAACCGCTATTGACATGAATAAAGGAGAAATTCTTTGGCAAGTTCCAAACGGTGATCGCGCACCAAACGTAGAAAATAACCCTGCCGTTGAAGGAATAGATCTACCCCCTCTTGGTGGTGGCGGCCGCAACCCCATACTTGCCACTCCTTCCATGTTAGTTCACGCGCAAAACTACCAAGATGGTCCCTTGATGATTGCTCGAGACAAGGACTCGGGCGAAGAACTAGGAGCAATCATTATGCCTGCTCGCGCAATCGCAGCCCCCGTGACTTATGAAGTCAATGGCAAACAATTTATCGTCGTGGCAGTACTTACTGAGCCCACACCGCGGTTGTTCGCCTGGGCATTACCAAACAATTGATAAAAGGAATAAAGTTTTTTCAGATACTCGTCACTATTTTCATATCCAACAGAAAAATCAGCAAAGTACCATTTTTTTGCTGATTCAAAAATAGAGGAAGAAAAATGAAAAATATTAATAGTAATGTCACCCGCCATAAGATTGGCAGACTATCCATTCCAGATTATATTCCTGGGGTAATTGCTGCTTTAGTGCTTTTATTTGGCTTTCCATTTGTCGTTCAAAGTCAGCAGGCCGCTGAAATCACAATTGAAACTGTAACAGAAGGCCGGCATGTTCTATTCGGTCGCGGCGGCAATATTCTTGCCTCCATAGGAGACCAAGGAGTTTTGATTGTGGACTCTCAGTTTCCAGACATGGTACCTAAGTACCAGTCTACTATTCGTTCCTTGGGTGGTGGCGATGTCGATTTCACTATTAATAGTCACTGGCATTTCGATCATGCCGATGGGAACCAATTGCTTGGGGAAGCAGGTTCATGGATAGTTTCCCAATCTCATTCTCGCGACATGATGACCAGACACAACACCATTAATACAGTCGTCGCACCATTAATAGAACAAGCCCCCTACTCCACTGCTGGTGTGCCAGTTGCAACTTATGAAACTCGCATGGAAATGTTTTTTAATGGCGAGCAAATCGATTTAATACATGCCGGTCCAGCTCATACAATGGGGGATACTGCTACTTTCTTTCGCGGATCCAACATTGTTCACATGGGAGATGTATATAACAATTCTGGCTATCCTTTTATTGATGCTGATAATGGCGGCGACCTAGAAGGCATGATCGCATTCTGCGAGGCCGTTTTAAGTGAGATCAATATTGACACGGTAGTCGTTCCAGGTCATGGGCCGGTCGCTGACTATAACGGCCTGGCAGAATACATCACTATGCTCACAGAAATTCGAGGCAAGATGATGGTATTGATTGCCCAGGGAGCAACTTTAGAAGAAGTCATCGCTGCCAATCCAACTGCAAATTGGGATGCACGCATGGGCGACTCCAGGCGACTAATCGATCGAGCTTATTTAAGTTTGACCCGTTAGGTCTGACTCATTAATTCAAAAAGTTTTAAAAAGAAAGGACTGCACATGAGTAGAAGAACTCAAATAGGGTTTTTATCGGCATCCATAATTTGCCTATGTATTGCTAGCCCATTGACAGCACAAACCACAATCGGTGACCTGCCCATGGATCAAACAGCTACGGATGCAATCTTGGCTGCTACTACTTCAAGAGATTTTCTAACAGAGTGGATCGATGTCCTTCCAGAGCACCCTACAGTGCCAAGCCCCCGCGACGTAATTGGTTACACCATCGGCACACCGGGTGAACTAACTCAGGTTGAAGATATTTATGCTTACTTTACTGCGTTGGCCGAAGCCTCGGATCGAGTGGAAGTGTTTTCTCTCGGCCAAAGTTTTGAAGAACGAGATATGTTAGTTGTTGCGATTTCTGCTGAGAAAAATATTGCCGACATAGAAACTTACAAAGGGTATCTAAACGAATTATCCGATCCTCGCACACTTAATCGCAGTGAGGCGAATCAGATTATCGATGATGCCTTGCCGATCTTCTGGATGACCGCTGGATTGCATTCCCCGGAGCTGGGCCCACCTGAGATGGTCATGGAATTAGCGTACCGACTTGCCGTCGAAACACGGGAACCCTTCGCGAATATTCGAGACAATGTTATTACGTTGATTACACCGGTGTTTGATGTCGATGGCAGAGCACGTCAAGTCGATTGGTACAAAACGAATATTGCCGGCCACACCAATTACTTTGATATGCCGCCGCGGGGAGTTCCATTTTGGGGCCACTATACACGCCATGACAATAATCGCGACGGCATTTCCATAACCCAACCCATTACACTGAACTACAACAATGGCGTCTATGAATATAAACCCACAGTTAGTCTCGATCTGCATGAATCTGTCCCACTACTTTATGTGGCAGGTGGAACAGGACCTTATAACGAGGGCGTTAGCCCTATTACCATTGGTGAATGGCAACTCTTAGCTAATTATGAAATTTCACGCCTCACTGGACTTGGATTGGAAGGTGTTTGGACTTGGGGTTTTTACACCGGCTGGTACCCTGGCTATATGTTATGGGTGACTAACAACCACAATGGTATGGGCCGCTTCTATGAAACTTTCGGTAATGGCAGCGCCGAAACCATGGAAAGAGATTTAAGCAATTCCAGCTATGCAGGCGAACCAGTTATAGATCGTACCTGGTACCGCGCAGCACCACCGCCTAAAAAATTCACCTGGTCCATGCGCAATAATACCAACTACATGCAAAGTGGCGTTATTGCTTCACTAGAAATGGTCGCGCAAAACAAACGTCTGTTTCTTTCCAACTTCTATCAGAAAGGGGTGGAAGCATTACTTAAAAGCGAAGAAGACCCACCCTATGCTTTCCTCATTCCTGAAGAACAGACTGATCCAGAATCAGCGAATTATATGATAGGCGCACTCCATCGACATGCAATAGAAATGCAACGATCGAACACTAATAGAACGTTCGGCGAAATCGAAGTTAAAAGCGGAGACATTCTAATCAATCTGAACCAACCTTATGGTCAACTTGCAAAGACTCTATTAGAGAAACAGAATTTTCCAACTGATGTGGAAGTTCCACCTTATGATGATGTAGCCTGGACCTTCGGACTAGTCTATGGCGTCGATGTTATTCCTATTGACGACCCAAACATTTGGGTTCATGCCTCAAGAAGGTTTAGGGAAGGGGATGAGTTTTTACCAAAAACTGAACCACCAGAAGAAGGTCAGATCTGGGTTATCACAAATCATGCACAGCGTGAGCTTGGGCCGACTAGATTTGCTTTAGGTGATATCGAGGTTTTAATCGCCGAAGAGTCATTCGAAGCGAACAATAATGAATTTCCGGCAGGAAGTTTCATTATAGACATGGGCGAGTTAAATAATCGAAACCGCGATCATGTCAAAAAAATACTAGCGGATACTAATCTGCCCATTTCAAATCTAACATCCATGCCTGAAGTTTCTACCCATGAATTAGATTTACCACGACTGGGAATCTACCAAGCTTGGTCTTCAACCCAGAATGCAGGCTGGGTACGTTACAGTCTGGATGAAGCAGATGTTCCCTACACTTTGTTTTCCAAAGATCGAGCTCGCCTCGGAAATTTGCAGCGGGATTTTGATGTCATCCTGATTCCACATATGAGTTCCGGCACCAACTTAGCCTCAATCATTGGTGGTATCGATCCAAAATGGTCGCCTCTTCCTTATACAAATAGTAATGACACTCCAAATCTTGGTCATATACTCAGCTCAGATGACATAACAGGCGGTATGGGGTTCGAGGGCATGGCTGCCATTGAACAATTTATAAGAGAAGGCGGAACTTTAGTGACTCTAGGTTCAGCCGGAGTCATTGCTTCTGATTCAGGAATATTGCGGGGGATTAACAAACGCGGCCCGAGTGGAATGAATACACCAGGCTCAGTGATGACAGCAAAAATAAACGACCATCATTCGCCACTAGTTTACGGTTATAATGAGATTACCCATGTATTTCGCGGTAATGGTCCAGTATTTTCTCTTCCAGATTATGACCGCCGATATTCACCTCTGCAGTTTGGCACCAAGCACTGGGATGAAGATTTGGAAGAGGACAACGGCAGCCTAAATCCTCCACTAGTTATGTCTGGCGGGATTGTTCAAGGTGCAAATATTATTGATGGTGAGCCAGCAATTGTCAGTAAACCACTTGATGAAGGCCAAGTCGTTATGCTGAATTGGAATCCCATGCATAGACATGTGAATTTACATGACCATGGGTTTGTATATAACGCGATTCTTAATTGGAATGATTTATAAAGCGACTTGGATTAAATGGGGTCAAAATTTTCCCGCTTGGCCAACCATCTAGAGCCCAATATCGCATAGGAAAGATTTACAGCGAGCCCATATAGACCTGGATGAAAGCCCCAAACTTTGCCTGCGACTACAAAACTAAATGGTCCAAACGCTAAAGTAAGTGCAATTATGATGCCTAATACAAGTCCGATTAGAACTGGCCCAGTGCGCAACCCCGACCAATGAATCCCCAACATAAATGCTGGTGCGAGTTGAACAAGCAAATCGAACTTGCGATCAAGCAACCCAATTAAAGACGTTTGTTCTTTTAGTAAAATTGCTAAAAGACTCAGAAGGCCCACGACTATCCAGGAACAACGTTTACCTAGACGAGTCAATTCCTGTTCTGATGCATTGGGCCTAATATGAACCCCATAGATATCCTTAATAAACATAGATGAAACCGAGAGCATGGCAGAATCAGCTGTCGACATTAAAGCAGCCAGGACTGCACTAAAAATAAGCACCACAAGCGCGTAGCCAAATAAGGATTGTTCTTGGACGATACGCAATATACTTGAAAGCGCCTGATCTGTGGCCGCCCCTTCAAGGCCTGGGATATAGGCCAGAGCATAAATACCGATAATTACTGCAATAAGTGCAGTAATAAAAGGCATGAACGCCATCACCGCAAAGCTCTGTCTTAAACCTTGTGTTGTTCTTGCTGAATAAATCCGCTGGATAAACTGCGGATAAAGCGCCCCTCCTATTCCAACCAAGAATATATAGCTCAGCCACTCTCTAAGCATGGAAGAGTTTGGTCTCTCCAATTTATCTAAATCAGAAGCCTGTGCAATTGTTTCCGTGGCAATCGAAAGCGGACCAAATTGGTTTATCACGAGAAGTAGTAACACAAAGAATCCTACAAACAATACTGAACCCTGAATAACATCTGTCCATGCTATTGCTCGCAGACCGCCAAGCGTTCCGTATATGACCATGATCAATGCCAGTGATATAACACCGTAGTTGTAAGCAATATCTCCAGCTGGACCTGCCAGCCCTTGTAAGGCTCGACCCATAGTCATGAGTTGTGCAAGTAGGTAGTTGCTTAACGCTACTATCATGACAATGGATGAAATGGTTGCGAGAAGGCGCGAGTGAAAACGGTCTTTTAAATAATCAACTGGCGTGACGTAATTTCGACTCCGCGCAAGTGTCTGCAACTTAAACGCATAAGTACGCATAAATACAATAATAGCTAACATGTAATGAACACTAATTAGCCATGGGAAGCCCAAACGATAACTAGCACCAGTCACACCAAATACGGTGTTGCCGCTGTATTGAGTAGCATAAAGGGTAAGAAACAAAACAAAAAAACTGAAGCCTCTGCCTGCGAGGTAGAAATCTTGAAGAGAATCTTCCTTACGAGCTTTACGACCTAACCAACCCAACAGAAGCAACGAACAAAGGTAAGCAGAAAAAAACAACCACGCGCCAAAACCAAATGGCAGCAAATTACTCACCCGACTTTCTCGCATGCTGACTCAGCATTCTGCAGGCAGAGCATTGCGGTAAACACCGATGTTAGGAAAAGCACTCCAAGACTAGCCAGAGCCCAAAGGGGGAAACCGTAAAACTGACGCGCGTCATTCTCAGGCCAATACCAAGGAATAACTAGCACTAACAGAAACAGATAAATGACCGTGATAAAAGTACGATTTAGTGTTTTATGCTTAAAAGAACTAGACATGGTCAAATTATGAACTCCACATTAAGTTAATTAATCCTCAAATATAAATGGCATAAAAATTTTTGCTGCGTTTATCTAAATCTTTCTGATTGCTATTATACTGCTCGGCACCCTGCGAGTTCTGTTATAAAGTTGCGAAAAATTCAAGGAAATAAATCAGGCACTGAGTAGAAAGTTTCGCTCAATGATGGGCTTACTCAGTACTTCTGCCAGGTCTATTAAGCTGCTCAGATTATGGGATGACCTAAACTCATCAACATAGGGTAACATCGTCTTAATCCCCTTTGCCTTTGGCGCGAAGCCTTCATACCGGAGCAGAGGATTTAGCCAGATTAATTGTTGCGAAGATTTAGAAAGTCGATCCATTTCCTTCTGCAGCCCATCACCTTCTTCTCGATCAAGGCCATCAGTTATTAGAATGCATACCGCGCCCTGAGACATCACTCTCCGTGACCAAAAAGTATTAAATTGCTTTAGGCAGGAACCGATTCGCGTACCACCGGACCAGTCCTGCACTGAGTCTGAAGACCTATCCAACGCTATATCTACATCTCGATGTTTTAAGTGGCGCGACACATTAGTTAAACGAGTCCCAAACACGAAACTATGCACGCGATCCCTGTCATTAGTAATAGCATGCATGAAATGCAAAAACATTCTACTGTACTGGCTCATAGACCCCGATACATCGCAAAGCATTACTAAAGGAGGATGGCGGCGTTTCTGTTTTTTAAATTTCAATGGAATGGTATCAGGAGCTCGCAATGCGGCACGCAAGCTTGAGCGCATATCCACTTTTTTCTTGGTCTCGCTACGCTGGAATCGTCGCGTGTTCACTTCCATTATCGGAAGTCGGAGATTTTTGATAGCCAACTTCGCCGCCGCAATTTCTTGAGTCGACATCTCCTCAAAATCTTTCTTCTGCAACACTTCCTTATCTGAGAAAGTGAAAGTGGCATCGAATTCAATCTCTTTAGGCTCATCGTTAGCTTCAGCTTTCTTATCTGCGGGAGACATGGCCTCGCTAAGCCTCCGGCTCATTTCCTGCAAGTCTTCCTGCTCTACGCGCACAGTTGGCAACATAGCTCCCATCATCCGCTCCATCATATGAGGATTTCGCCAAAAAATATGGAAGGCTTGGTCAAATAGTTCTCTTTGATCATTGCGATTGACGAATAACGCAAATAGCGACCAATAAAGGTCTTGCTGTGAACCGATACCCACCAGCTCGACAGCAGTAATTGCATCCAGTACTTTGCCAGGGCCTACAGGCAAACCAGCAGAGCGCAACAAGCGCGCGAAATACATTATGTTTTCTGCTATGCGCCCTTCAATAGGTTCTTGATACATTAAGAAGCTTCAGCGAGTTCCATTTTGACTTGTTCGAGTATCTGAGCGGCTTCGCTGCCTCGAATCTTGGCAATGTCATCTTGGTACTTTAGGAGGGTGCCAATAGTGTTATCGATAGCCTCACTATCCAATGCAACTTTATCCAGTTGGGTTAAAGCATCCGCCCAATCAAGAGTTTCTGCTACCCCAGGGGATTTAAATAAATCTTGATTACGCAGCTTCTGCACAAACCCCACCACTTGTTTACTCAATTGCTTATCGATTCCCGGCAGCCGGACAGCAACAATTTTTAGCTCTCTTTCGGCACTGGGATAGTCTACCCAATGGTAGAGACAACGACGCTTGAGTGCATCGTGAATTTCGCGGGTACGGTTTGAAGTAATTATCACAATCGGAGGCTCTTCCGCTATCACGGTTCCAATCTCTGGAATAGTGATTTGAAAATCTGAAAGCACCTCTAACAGATAAGCTTCAAAGGCTTCATCAGTGCGATCCAGCTCATCAATAAGCAATATCGGCGGGCCAGAAACATCTGGTTTAAGCGCCTGCAACAAAGGTCTCTCTATTAGAAAATTTTTAGAAAAAACATCTGTACCCAGATTATCTTTGTCCACTTCTCCAGCAACTTCAGCCAATCTAATTTCAATCATCTGTCTAGAATAGTTCCACTCGTACACAGCAGAAGCAACGTCTAACCCCTCATAACACTGCAAACGTACTAATTTCCGATCTAGCGCCGCAGACAATACTTTTGCAATTTCAGTTTTCCCAACACCAGCCTCGCCTTCAAGAAAGAGAGGTTTTCCCATTTTTAATGACAGAAATAAGGTTGTCGCAAGTGAGCGGTCGGCGATGTAATCCGACCCTGCGAGCAGAGATAAGGTAGCTTCTATATTAGCGGGTAGTTCGGCACTCATTTGCTTAAGCACAAGCTTCAACTGCACGCTTGGTCATTACCTTCACTAGGTGTGCACGGTACTCTGCACTAGCATGAATATCTGCATTCATTTTCTCTATAGGCAATTCAACGGAGTCAATCGCATTTGCTGTAAAACTCCCATTTAAAGCTTCTTCAAGACGCATACCACGGTGCGCACAAGCGGTCGCCCCCGTGACCCCTACCCGAACTCCATCTATGAATTTGACTAGAAAGACGCCGACAATAGCATAGCGTGAAGCCGGGTTTTCGAACTTCATGTAGACAGCCGTCCCTGCTTTAGGAAATGACACCGAAACAATCACTTCATCTTCAGCCAGTGCTGTCTCAAACATACCGATGAAAAATTCATCGCCCGGGATATCCCGCTTGTTAGTTGTGACTGTCGCTCCCAAAGCAATCACGGCCGCTGGATAATCTGCGGCTGGATCATTATTGGCAATTGATCCACCAATGGTGCCGCGATTGCGCACTGCAGGATCTCCGATGTTGCCCGCAAGTTTAGCTAAGGCTGGAATTGCATCTTGCACCTCACTAGAAGCAGCAACTGCTGCATGAGAAGTCATAGCCCCAATTGTCACAGTCTCTCCATCAACACTAATGCCCACTAGCTCACCTACTCCTGCTAGATCGATAAGGTCGCTAGGACTTGCTAATCGATGCTTCATAGTTGGCAACATAGTTTGGCCACCAGCGACGAATTTCCCGTCTTCCGATTTTTGCATAGCTTCAACTGCATCAGCGACACTGCTCACTTTTTGATAAGAAAAATTGTACATTCTTTACCTCTCCTTAATTCTATTTACGCTGCTGATTGAGCGGCTCGCCAAACAGCTTCTGGTGTCGCCGGCATATCAATGTGTTTAACTCCCAATGCGTTAGAGATCGCATTTATTACTGCCGGTGGGGCGCCAATAGCACCCGCCTCTCCGCATCCTTTAACCCCCAAAGGGTTATGCGGAGGATTAGTCGGTGCGTAATCTACATCGAAGCTCGGAACATTATCAGCCCGGGGCATAGCGTAATCCATATAAGATGCGGTAATTAATTGACCGTCATCATCGTACTGACAACCCTCTAAAAGAGCCTGACCAACACCATGAACGATGCCGCCATGGACTTGGCCTTCAACAATCATTGGATTAATGAGTTTTCCAAAGTCATCCACTGCAGAGTACTTAACAATTTCTACCTCTCCTGTTTCCGGATCTACTTCTACCTCACAGACATGGGTGCCCGCCGGAAACGAAAAATTGAGTGGATCAAAGAATGCATTTTCATCGAAACCCGGCTCTAATCCTTCTGGATAGGAATGGGGAACGTACGCATTGAATGCGACTTCAGCAATGTTCATTGCCTTATCGGTGCCGGCCACTGTAAAGTCGCCATCGGCGAATTCAATGTCACCTTCCGCCGCTTCTAAAGCATGGGCTGCGATTTTTTTACCTTTCTCAATTAGCTTCTCGCAAGCTTTTGCAATAGCGACACCACCAACTGCGAGAGATCTGGAACCGTAAGTTCCCATCCCAAATTGAGTTTTAGCAGTATCGCCGTGAATGACTTCGATATTCTCTATTGGCACACCCAGTTGCTCTGTAACTAGCTGCGCAAAGGTGGTTTCGTGACCTTGCCCATGCGAGTGCGTGCCGGTAAAAACTTGCACATTCCCGGTTGGATTGAAGCGCACTTGCGCACTCTCCCAAAGCCCAACGCCCGCGCCTAATTGTCCTACGGCTGCGGAGGGCGCAATCCCGCAGGCTTCAACATAAGAGGAAAGCCCAATTCCGCGGAGCATGCCACGAGATTTTGCCTCGTCTGCCCTCGCCGTAAAGCCATCGTAATCTGCCAACTGCAAAGCTTTCTCTAAAGCGGCTGGGTAATCTCCAGAGTCATAGCACTGAACTACAGGAGTCTGATAAGGAAACGCCTCAACTGGAATAAAATTACGGCGTCGAATCTCAGCCGGATCCAAGCCCATGTCTTCCGCACAAACATCCACTAAGCGCTCTAATAAATAAGTTGCCTCAGGCCGGCCTGCACCGCGTGCAGCATCAACTGGTGCAGTATTAGTAAACACGGCTTTCACTTCAGAATAGATCAGTGGCGTAGTGTATTGTCCCGCCAGCAGGAATGCATAAAGATAACTCGGCACCATCGTTGAAAATGTGGACAAATAAGCACCAAGATTAGCTGTCGTGTTAACCCGCATCGCAAGAAATTTCCCTTGATCATCTAGAGCCATTTCTGCAGTTGCGACATGATCTCTGCCATGGGCGTCAGCCAGAAAGGCTTCCGTCCGGTCAGAAGTCCATTTAACCGGTCGATTCAACTTGCGACAAGCCCAACCAACGACTAATTCTTCAGCATAAATAAATATCTTAACGCCAAAACCACCGCCAACATCTGGTCCAACAACACGAAGCTTGTGCTCAGGTGCGAGTTGATTAAAAGCAGAAAGAACTAATCGGTGTACGTGAGGATTTTGAGTGGTGACATGCAATGTGATCTCTTCAGTACCAGAGTTATATTCTCCAGCAGCTGCACGAGGCTCCATTGGATTAGTAACCATGCGATTATTAACTAAATCCAGAGTGGAAATTTTATGCGCAGTTTCAAACGCAGCGTCGACTGCAGCCTTATCACCGAAGGGCCAGTTGTAACACATATTATTCGGTGCCACATCATGGATCTGTTGTTGGCCTTCTTCCGCTGCAGTAGCAGTCGATGCAACTGCAGGCAATACCCCATAGTCAACAATAACTTTTTCTGCAGCATCTTTCGCTTGAGCAAGTGATTCTGCTATGACTACAGCGACATGATCGCCGACATAGTTTACTTTTCCCTGAGCCAAAGCCGGATGCAATGGAGCGCGATGGGGTTCGCCGTCATCACTTGTTACATTCACCCCACAGATCAATGGACCAATTCCGTCTTCTGCAAGATCATCTCCTGTTAATACCCCTACAACACCATCCGAAGCTGAAGCAGCAGACGTATCAATGCTATTCAGGGTTGCATGAGCATAAGGCGAGCGAACAAAATACGCGTAAGTTTGGCCTACTACGTTTATGTCATCGGTATAGTTACCCTTACCGGTAAGAAATCGATTATCTTCTTTACGGCGCACACTCGCGCCAATACCATTCTCTGCCATGTTGCTAGCCTCCCATGTTCTTAGCGCCAGCCTGAACCGACTTCACAATATTGTGATAACCAGTGCAGCGACAAATATTGCCTTCTAATTCCTTTCGTACTGTAGCCTCGTCAACGTCGCATCCGTTGCGATTGACGATATCGATAGCACTCATGACCATTCCGGGCGTACAAAACCCACATTGTAGACCATGGTTGTCCTTGAACGCCTGTTGCATTGGATGTAAGTGACGACCATTAGCCAACCCTTCAATAGTTGTTACCTCACAACCATCGGACTGAACCGCCAAAATAGTACATGATTTAATCGATATGCCGTCTACATGCACGACGCACGCGCCGCATTGACTGGTATCACAACCGACATGGGTTCCAGTTAATCTTAAATTTTCTCTTAAGAACTGAACGAGCAGTGTTCGGTCTTCAACCTCTCCGCTCACGGGCACGCCGTTAATATTCATTGATATGGTTTGCATGGTCTAACTCCCTTCATTTTTCTGGCACTATTTCAATTGGACAGCGCCGTTACTTCTTTTTTATTAATTAGCTTTTAAAGCTGGGCTAGCCAGTTTCAGAGATTGGCAGGCAGAGGTCAAGCAGCGCGGAGCAAGAATTACACAGATTAAACAAAATTGCCCGATGCCGAGCAAGAAAGGCTGAAAAATACGGTGTGACGGCGAAGCGTCAAAGGGGTCAGTCAGAACGGACTAAATGAAACCCTAGAAACTAATCCGATGACTCTAGCGAGCCACCCAAAATATCTGTGAGATTTCCAAAGAAATCATCAGCCATTTTCTTTGCTGTACCATCGATTAGTCGAGCACCGAGTTGAGCAAGCTTGCCACCTACCCTTGCTTGGACATTATAGGCAAGTATTGTTTCGTCTCCGTCTTCAGTTAGATCGACCTTCGCTGAGCCCTTGGCAAAACCGGCCACCCCACCCAGCCCCTCTCCCAGTATTGTGTAACCATTCGGAGCATTGATTTCGCTGAGCTCCACCTGGAATTTGAACTTGGCTTTGACTGGGCCAACTTTAGCGGTGAGTTTGGCTTCGAATTTATTTTCTTCGATAGCATCAAAGCTTTCACAACCAGGCATAGCTTGTTTGAGTATTTCTGTATCGTTTAGTGCGGCCCACACTGCATCTCGAGAAGCAGGGATTCGCTGTTCCGAGATCATTTCCATGGCTTACTCCTTCCTTTTATCTATCTAATCTACCAACCAACTGCACCACCATCTTTTCGGTGGTCTGAGCCAGCTCTATAAATGCCATTTACTGGATGATCTTCATCAATACTCTCCTCAGAAAAAATCGGGACAGGCAAATTAGGATCTTTAGTGAAGAGCACTCCCTGATAACCACCTACAGCTGAACCACTTACAGTGCGAACATCATGGCCTTTTGCCTCTAGAGCGCGACCAACCAAATTATAGAGGCTATGCTCTAAGGAAAGCCGATTACTGTTTTGGTTATGAGTAAACCGGGCAGCATCAGTGGTCATTTGGATATTCATCCCGTGATCAATCACATTTACCATATGCTGCGCATGAGTTTCAGGCTGGACCGCACCACCCATGTTACCAAAAGTCATCAACGGATCACCGTTCTGCATTACAAATCCGGCAATAATGGAGTGGAATGGTCGCTTTCGAGGAGCAACTAAATTCGGTGATTCAGAATCCATCGAGAAAGCTACGCCTCGATTGTGTAAAACCATACCATAAGGAGGGATCGCAACGGCTGAACCGTATACTGAAAAAATACTGTGGATAAATGAAACCATATTACCCCAACGATCCGCTGTCGTGAGATAGATGGTCCCTCCATCTAACCCTCCTTTCACAGAGGGTTCTGAAGCAGAGTTCATATCGATACGATCACATAAACTCGCCGCATAAGATTTATCTAACAATTTCTCTATGGGCACATCTACAAATAAAGGATCCCCGTTGTAAGCCTGAAGGTCAGAATAAGCCAATTTTTTAGCCTCGACCATAAAATGCCAGTAATCAGCATTAGACGGCCCCAATGCTGTCAGATTAATTTCATGCACAGGTGCACATACTTCTAGAATATTCAGCATTTGTAGCGCAGCCCAACCCTGACCGGGTGGTGGCAATTGAAAAATATCATAACCATGATAATTTGTGCTAATCGGCTCGACCCATTCCGATTCGAACTCTGCCAAGTCCGCATGAGTCATCACTCCATTGCCTGCTTGCACTCTGGCGACCAGGGCATCAGCTATAGCACCTTTGTAAAAAGCATCGCGACCTTCTTTCTGAATCAGCCGCAAGGCATCAGCCAAATCAGGATTATTAATAATGCTGTAAAGGTCTGGCGCCTTGCCATCCTCGAGAAATATTTGTGCAGAATACTCATCATTTGAAAGTCTACTCTGTGCCGAAATAAGATCTCGATGCCTTCTCTCACCTTGCCCCCATCCCTCTTCAGCAATTTGAGCAGCACGCTCAAAGGTTTCTTCAAAACCCAAAGAGCCAAAGCGCTCCAGTAAGGCGTCATAACCAGAAATTGCACCGGGAACTGTAGCGGCATTCACACCAGATCCTGGCACACCCTCCAAACCTAGCTCATCCTTAAAAAATTCTGGCGTCCATCCAATGGGGGCCCATCCTGCTGAATTAAGAGCATATAACTTTTGCTCTTCAGCAATGTAAACTAGCGCAAATAAATCCCCAGCAATGCCAGTATCATTTTGCGAAGTAACATCTAGGACAGCTCCCGCTGCTACCGCCGCATCAATTGCATTGCCGCCACGTTGCAGTATTTCTAATCCAGCTTGAGCGGCCAAGGTATCGCTAGTTGCAACTATGCCGTGTCTTGCAATCACTTCTGAGCGGCCCTGATTTAACCATCCCTGCGCACGAGAACCAGGTGCAGCTACTACATTCGCAGCAGGCGCCTGAATCTCGTCCGTGGGAATTCCAAAAGGATTGGATGATTGCGCTGAAACAGTCTTTGACATGAATAGAACTGACATCACTGCCCAACGAACCAAGGTTTGAATGTTAATATTTTTCATAAGTTACTTTTAATTTTTCAGATTTTAATGAGTTTAATCTTGATGATCCTCAGCTAGGTGTTGAGCCAACAAATCCTTACCATAATCATTGCCGTTCGGCGTTCGAACAATAGTATGAATGTGATCTCGGCTCGGGATACCAGGAGGGTTCTTTTGCAGCGTGCCCACAGGCCCCTGATGATCGAACTCAATTAGTATTACTGGACTGTGTACTCGGTAATAAAAGATCGCGTCATCTTCGGCGCCACCTACCCATGCAAAATAAGTGTCATTAATGTGCTGTCCAATTTCCTCCATTGTCACTGCCGCATGAGGATCTCGCAGCGCACCAACAAAAGAACGAATTACATCCAGTAAATTCAATTTTTGAGAACTGTCTAGCTCACTGCCTTTTATGCCTTCGAAATCTAACGTTAAGTTATCTTGATTCGCTGCCGCAACCTGATTATTCCGCACTTTATCCGGATCAATGGTAGCCATTGCCTGTTGGGATCGATTCAGAGATTGCATTAACGCTAATCCTGTATCTTGCTCCTCTTGCATTATGGTATTGCCGGCAAACATTCCCCCTTCAGCGACAACAGGTTCGCCACCCCAAAATGCCGGCGTCATTATTACCTGATCTCCTAGGACGAAATAGTTAACCACCAAGTGATGACCATCTAACTGAAATCCCCATGGGCCATCTGTTGTAGGTATTCCCATCATCGTAAAATAGTATTTCTCAGTACCATAGCGTATGGGCTCGCCATTTAATTCAAACAGTGTTTGCTCAGTTTTCATAATATTCTGCGTTTGCTCTAAACCTTCAGCGCTCAACGCAACGGCGAGCAAATTCCAAGCAGCATCTTTTTGGGAATCACTCATATCTTCCAAACTAATTCCTCGCCGAGGAAAGATTCCTACATCGACGTTGGACCAGTCACGCCACTCGGGGTCATTGATCGCGAAATGCGAGCGCGACAAATCCGCGGTACTTAGTGTTGCTAGAAATCTCTCCGCAGCAACTCGAATCGGCATGGTTGAAACACCGGTTGATTTAATTGGGAACAAGCCTTCGACAATGCCCGCAGATGTAGCGACGCCGCGAAATGGCTGACCCAATGCTCTTGCGGCTCCGGCCGAAAAACTACCCTTTTGCTCGAGCAAATTAGAAGGATACTGAGACTGAGAAAGAACCACAGTACCAGTAAATAGAAGTGCACCTATGGATACCACGGCCGAAACCGCACTGAATCTAAGCCTTTTCATATTGAGATCTCTCTTTTTGGAGCTTTTACAATGATTTAGAAAGGCTAACTGCAATTACTTAAGTCTGCAACTACCTGAAATGGCTCTATTCGGCCATGACTAGCTTAAGGCGCTCCGGGTCACGCCATTTAGCGCTTTTGAGCCGCCATGCATAAACTATGGCAATCGCGAAAATCATGGCACAAAAGGTTAACCAAGAGACCCGTGGCCCAAATTCCCAAACTCGAATAATGAAATATTGAGCCACTAACATAGCCCAGTGAAGTGTTACTGAAGCATACATTAACCAGCGAGTATCGCCCGCGCCGCGGAGAACACCCCCGGATACATTTATTATCGCGTCTGCCATAGCATAGCTCGAAAGCCCAATCATCATGAATGCCGCTAGCTCACGAATCTGCGAGAAGTCTCCTGTTGGCGGCGAGAACACTTCTACTAGAGTGAAGCGAAAAGAAATGTAGAGCAAGGCGAGAATCGAAGAATAAAAAATACCAATGATAAAGGCAGCAGAGATCACCTCATCGGTCCGCTCCATATCGTTTGCGCCAACAAAGCGCCCTATCAAGCTTATGACACCAATATTTAACCCTATCATGGGAACAAAAGACAACATATCCCAATTGAACACAATAGCGGCAGATGCTCCCTCTACGATGCCATAACCCTGAAACATGAGCAGGAACAAATTGAAGGCAGCGACATTTAGAAAAAGCTCCAGACCAGATGGAAAACCAAGGCGTAGGAAACGCCGCAAAATCCCCCAATCAATTCTAAAAGATTCCATCACACGAAATTTTTCGCGGTGCTCTTTGCGCACATAGAAGATAATAAACAACAGCAAAGCGAACGAGGTCGCAATAATAGTCGAGATACCTGCCCCAACAATCCCAAGAGCTGGGAATCCAAGTTTGCCGAAAACCATGACATAACAAAGAGGGATATTAATTAATAGACCACAGACATCACAAATCATGACAATATAAGTACGGCCTATACCTGCGAAGTAAGATGAAATACAAATCTTAGCGAGGGTAATCACTACACCCATCATTAAGATAATGTAGTAAGTTCGCTCTAATTCGACTTGCACAGGATCGTGACCCATTCCTGCAAAAATGTCTGCGACGAAATAGGTAATGATCACCAGAAGTGGTGAGCACATTATCGTCATTATGATGCCCTGAGTAACTACCTTCGAACATTTACCCAGTTCGCCAGCACCAAGATATTGCGCTGCCATTGCATTAGCATAAGAAAACAGTCCGGAGAAGAAACAAAATGAAAAAAATGTAGCTACGCCACCACCGAGTGCCGCTGCCATATGTATCGGATCGATCTGAGACATAAAGTAGCGATCAGTGAAAATCATCACAGCGAATGTGCCCTGAGACACCACCATGGGCAGAGCAATTATCACCAGCTCGCGCAAAGTTTCTTTATTAAAATGTAAACGATCTAATAACATGACTTATGGAAACACCGTCAAATTCGCGCAATCTGAATGATGAAGTGATTGCTTCATTGAATAAAATCGCAGAAGTAAAAAAGATAGGGCTGCTATCGGAATGAAGTAAGCGCCGCGAACCAATGCCGGCCGGCATCTTACTGGTTTGACGATATTAAGACAACATAAAGCACAGGAATTATCATGAGTTCGAATACTCTGCTATTGCAATCCGATCGCTACAACTAATATCGACACCTGATCTATAAATTAATCTTTCTTTTTATTGATAAAGGCGTTTCTGGCTTCTTCAAATTCCTCACTTAATGTCGAGAGTGCGTTTTGATCACCATCCATATGCATAACACCAGCATTTACCGTTTGGATAGCATTGAGTCCACGTTTTATCATTTGGGCGGCCAGAGGTGGCCTCTGGGCATAATAATTTGCTAACTCCAGCGCGCGATTAGATAATTCGGCTGACTCGACCAATTCATCGATAAAACCCCAGGCGAGCAGATCCTCTGCTGCTTCAAGATCACCACCGATCAATAAGCGTTTCGCAATCGAAGGGCCCACTAGGTTGCAGCACAAAGGCAAAGCACCCCAACTCAGGTTCATACCCAATTTAACCTCGGGATATCCGACAATGCAGTCATGTGTGCCTACTCGGAAATCACAAGCCAAAGGAATACAGGCCCCACCCCCTGCTGCTGCTCCTTGCATTGCAGCAATAGTAATCTGATTGATACCAATAATTGACTCAATGAGGTCTCTACCTATTTGGGTCAGTCGAGATTTCATCAGCAAGTCACCGTCTTGTCCGATTTTCCATCTCTCCTCATCCTTAAGGTCAGCGCCCACACAAAAATGCTTACCCTCACCCCGGAATACGACCACTCGAATCTCTGTATCGTACTTAAAAGAAATTGCTGCCTCAGTAATTTCGCGCATCAAGGCAAGGCTAAGCGCATTTCCACACTCAGGTCTGCGCAAAGTAATAGTCGCGATTTGTCCATCGCATTGAACAGTAAGGTATTTGAAACTCATGAATTAATTCAGACTTATTGTATTTTCAATGGCTGTTTCTTTTTGTAAGTGAGACTCCGCCAAAGCCACTCGGCCGGGCCAAAGCGATAATGTTTCAGCCAGTAAATACTGAAAAGAATTTGAAATACCCAGACCCCAAAAACTACGTAATAGATCTCTACTCTTCCCAACTGGGCAAATAATCCAAAACCAAACCCCATAAAAATAATGTTACAGATTAGTGATTGAAAGAGGTAATTGGTCAGTGCCATCTGCCCAACACGGGCCAATGCATAGCGAAGCCAAACAAGAATACCAAGCTTGCAGATAATCATGACTAAACCTATATAACCAAGAGCCATAGCCATTCGCCCAACGTCGTAACTTGGCCTCGCTGTAGCGGCCCAGAATGGTTCAAAACCGCTACTTACATATGTAACCACTTCCCAAGTGTTTATGGTTAATCCAACACCAAACCCAATGGCAGTCATTTTCAGATAAAAACTCAAGCTACGGGAAGCATCAAGGATTTTCCATTTCATAAATGCCATGCCTAATAACATCATGGCACCTGCGTCCCATAAATTGTTTATTAAAAAAACAACACTCTGAAACACAATATTGATTTCCGCAGTAACCAAAAAATTGCTGATATAACTACCTTGTCGCGCTTCAATTTCTCCTGTTATTTGATCCGGCGCTGCAAACTGCTGCCTTTGAAATAAATCCCAAGTGTCTAGGATCTGTTGTTGGTCGGCACTGATCTCACTATCTGCTGGCAGAGAGGCAACGGTTTGATATTCCGCATATATAGCGCGGCCATTAATATGCTGCCCTGTGTGTAGAAGGCCGAGCAATAAAAAAATAAGTGCTGCAAACTGAGCTAACTTTCTGGCGGGAAAATCTCGAAAGAAATACAGTAGTAGCCCCGTCATGCCGTAGGCATAGAGAATATCCCCAGCCCAGAGTAGAAAATAAGAATTAAAAAGACCAAAACCAACGAGTAATATAGTGCGACGATAGTAGAGTGACTTAGTAACATTTGCATCTACACTTGGCTTGTCAATGAAGATGAGTAAGCCCGCACCAAACAGCATAGAAAAGATAGCTCTAAAAGAACCTTCGAACCAAATATCAACTGCCATAGCGACAGCGAGATTTAGCCCTGAATCAGCTCCATCGACCCTGGGATCAAAATAGGCTGCGAATGGATTTGCAAAGGTAATAATATTGAGCAGGAGGATACCAAGCAAAGCAAGGCCCCTAAGTGTATCTATCGAGCGAATCCTCTCTTTTTCGGCAACAGGACCGGTATTTACTGAAGCTCCTGCGGTTTCTGGATGTTTTGACTCGATCATCCTCGCAGCATAATTTTTTGAGATGAAACTAGCAATCTTTTGTTCATGAGCATTAAATATCTCCTTGTTTCTTCGAATATATATACCTTAATTATTTAGAAAAGGTTGCAATTACCTTAGAAAAGGCGAGTAATTCACTACACACTGTGTAGTTAGAGCATACTAAGAATTATTAGCGGACTAGCCTAGACTCTGCACATAGCTGCCTTTATTCTTACTTGAAATAATAAAAGTGGTATTGATGTAGGCTCATTAAATAATGAAATACGCTACCCTCGCTATAATTGCTCTAATAGCTGGAAGTTGTACTTCTGATTCTTCAGAACAACCCTTCCCAGGCAACACGAACTGGGATACTTATCTCGGAGATCCAGGCCGATCCCACTATTCTGCATTAACTCAAATCAACCGCGGCAATGCAGCGCAGTTAGAGCTTGCCTGGCGTTATGATTCAGGAGAGCTACGCGAAGGTAATTCTTCTATGTACACCAGCCCGTTGATCATTGATGGAATTCTTTACGGGCTTTCGCCAAAGCTGACTGCCTTTGCATTAAATGCGGCAACAGGGGAAGAGTTATGGCGTTATGATCCAGGCGGGAATGGAGCTGCACAACGAGGCCTCATGTGGTGGCAAGAAGATAATGACAAGCGGTTGATTTATGCCGCAGGTCGCGAACTAATTATGCTAAATGCAGATTCAGGGTCCCCTATCACAAGCTTTGGCGATAACGGCAGACTAGACTTGCGCCCGGCAGACAAAGAAGCTCCTTTCTTTACCAGTGTGCCTGGAATAGTTTTTGAGGATCTGCTTATCCTAGGCTTTTCTACTGCAGAAAGTGCTAATTCTCATGCCGGTATGATTCGAGCCTTCGATGTCCATAGTGGAGAAGAGTTTTGGCGATTCAACACCTTACCAGTAGAAGGCGGCTTAGGTTCAGAAACTTGGGAAGAAGGTTCTTTAGATAATTCTGGAGGAGCCAATAACTGGACAGGAATGACATTAGATTCGGAGCGTGGCATCTTGTTCGTGCCTACCGGCTCTGCTACACCTGATTTTTACGGTGCTAGCCGAATTGGTGATAACCTTTTTGCCAATAGTCTGATCGCAATTAATGCTCGCACCGGCGAGTACCGGTGGCATTACCAAACCGTTAGGCATGATCTATGGGACCGTGACCTTCCAGCGCCTCCTACTCTGGTTCAACTCGAGCGTAACGGTGTTCTTATCGATGCCGTAGCAGTAACAACAAAGTCTGGCCACTTATTCGTTTTTGATCGAGACACTGGTGAATCACTTTATGAAATATATGAAGTCAATGGTCTGCCAAGCGAGCTACCCGGTGAAGTAGTTTCTCCCACACAACCAGTTTCGTCTGTCGCATTCACACGACAGGAATTTGAAATGACTGCACGTAATCAAACCGCGATTAATCATGTCACGAATTTAATTGCGCCACTCGATCAACGACCTTGGGCACCGCCAACCACAGACGGTATTTTATTTTACCCAGCCTATGACGGTGGAGCAGAATGGGGTGGTTCTGCTTACAACCCGAATGGCCACAAGCTTATTCTGAATGCCCAAGAGATCGGAGGAATTCTGCGTGTCTATGAACGTCCTGCTGGTTATGGTCGCGGCCTTTACGCAGAAAATTGCGGACTTTGTCATAGCGAGGATAGAACTGGTACTGATCGTGGACCAAGTTTATTGGATATCAACGAACGACTATCCTTTGCAGAAAACTCCGAAATAGTGCTGAACGGACGAGGCAATATGCCTGGCTTCGATTCAATAGAATCCTATGAACGTCGCGCCATAATTGAATACATTCGAAACCCTGACTCTGAAGAATTTTCCCAAGAGCGCATTGAACAAGCAAACAATGACACTGATTATGCCTTCGCAGGTTATATAAGGGTTAGGGATCATGAGGGCCTGCCAGGAAATACACCACCCTGGGGCACATTAAATTCAATCGACCTCGCCACTGGCAAAATTGATTGGCAAATCAATTTTGGAAACTACCCAAGTCATCCGGAATTAAACTGGGGAGCTGAAAGTTACGGAGGCCCTGTAGTTACCGCATCAGGTTTGATTTTTATTGCTGCCACACCAGATAAAATGTTCCACGTTTATGATTCGCGGGATGGCTCATTGCTTTGGGAGTACGAAATGTCTGCCGCAGGATTCGCCACACCTTCTATGTATAGTGTAGATGGGCAACAGTTCGTGGTTATCGCCGCAGGTGGCGGCCGCATGGGTCCTCCATCTGGTGCAGAATATTTCGCCTTCAGACTACCCTACACAACTAATTAGGGTGCCCAGTATTAAATATTATCAACTTTTGTGCAGTGGGAGTTTTGTGATGAACAAAATCTTTTTCTTATTAGTTTGTTTCATTAGCGCTTATATTAATTTCTCTAGTTCTGCACAAACGACTGGCCCAATACGCGGCTCCTTGGTAGTCGTGGGCGGTGGCATGCGCGACTTAGATATCTTGCATCGATTTGCCGAATTAGCAGGTGGTCATGACGCGCCAATAGTCGTTATCCCAACCGCGGGTGGTGCAGAAAATTATAATCAGTACTGGAGTGGTCTCGAACAATTTAAACAAGCAGGATTCACTAATCTCACCTTAATTCATACTTATGATCCAAACATCGCGGATACTGATGAGTTCGCAACACCGATTCATAATGCACAAGGTGTTTGGTTTACTGGAGGACGGCAATGGAGGCTTGCTGATGCCTATTTAAATAATAAAGTGCATGAAGCACTTACAGCACTATTAGAAAGAGATGGTGTCATTGGTGGCTCATCAGCCGGAGCCACTATTCTCGGCTCGTACTTGGCAAGGGGCGATAGCTCTGGAAATACCATCATGATGGGTGATCATGAAGAAGGGTTTGGCTTCATAAAAAATATTGCAATTGACCAACATCTTTTAAGGCGAAACCGCCACTTCGATCTCTTGGAAATTATTGAAGCAAAGCCAGGACTCTTAGGAATCGGACTTGATGAGGACACCGCCATCGTAGTGCAAGGCAATCTATTTGAGGTGATCGGGCAAAGTTACGCCGTGATTTATGACCATGAAGACAAGTTTGCTTCAGGTAGACAGTTTTATTTTCTGGAACCTGGTGATGAATTTAATCTGCTATCCCGCCAAGGCTATCGACCAGAAGAAGTACTGAGACCATTTGGTCACATAATGGAGTCTAACTAACATTAATTCAAAGTTTACTGCTCGTATGTCTGTAAAAGAAAACACAAAAAGGAAGCTCAAGCTTCCTTTTTTAACTACTTTTGACCTAGCTCTCTACCGCGACCAACTCGGCAACCAGGTATCGTCTTCCTCCCCCGAAGCTTCTTGCTTTCGGGCACCACTTAACATAAGTGGCATCGCATAATTAGCCTCGTGGCAGGCGTATTCAAATACATCATCTTCAGTCAACTGCATCTCGACCACCGCAGTAAACTTATCTTCAAACATTTCAAGGTCTTCAACCGTCCACATATACTCTAAACGATTCTCATCTAGTCGAGTAAATCGTTCAGTTAATAGCATACCTTCTCCCGTCCCGCTAAATCGGCTCAAATGGGTGAAATTTTTAGTGTTTACCACGAAAGTGTCTCCGTCCCAATAACCCCTGGAATCGCCTTTCCACAAACGCATATCCTCCTGCAAGTCTGGCCCACCATTGTCGGTAGGAATTATTCGATGATCGTTGACCATCTCGACCAAGATTGCTACGTGACCTTCAGTTTGCACCAACTTCATGATGTTGTTGTAGGCACCTGATCTCATAGGAGGCCCTGCATTAAATCCTAGGATGCAACGATCATAAAGATTACGATCTTCGGGACCTTCTGGGGAACGACTTTGCAAAATGCGAAAATAAGCCGCGGTCTCACGGCCTCTATCAGTCATAGCTGGCATCCGACCATTCTCAGGATAGACCAACTGAGAGGTTCGCATAGTCGTTGTCATTCTCGTTCCTTGGTCTAGGTAAAACTGGTTATAACCAACATCAAGATCCTGCTGGTCGTACTCGCCATCAAAATCAATCGCTGCTCGCGCCTCGCGGCCAGCGACAACCGCCGCCTCGAATTCTTCAACCTCTTCCATCGTCAAAAATTCTTTATCTGCAAATGAAGCTGGCCTTTGAAAAGGAGTAACGGTTCTGAAATCCCAGTTACCTTGTAAGCTAGGTTTTCCCCATTTCGTCATTGGAACATCACCCAGGCTTGGCGTGACTGCAGACGCAAAAACCAAGCTTAATAATAATGAGGCCGATCTTTTCATTAAACTTCCTCGCTTTAAGTAATTTGATTAATTAGTTCCCACGAAGACTGCCATCTAGCGCCTTGGGGCCATCGTAGTCTTTTCGCAAATGGTCATAAAGTAGATCTTCCCCAAACTCGACACATTTATATTCGAGCAAGCGGGCATTTTCTTCAATCCGTCTATACAAAGGCATACTGATCTTCCATGGTCTGCTGTAGATATCTGGATCATCAATAGTCGCTTCATACTGAATGTGATTTGTATCAACAAAAGTATAACGTTCTTCTACCACAAGATTTGGTCCGTGATAGTTACCAGAAGCATCCAGCCAAGTGTCAGATACTTGCTTCGTAACATTTACTACTAAACTATCCCCGTCCCAGCGACCCAAAGAATAACCCATCCAAGAGGGTAGAGGCGCCTCTGTGCCTGGTCTGTCCATAAAGATTGAACGGCTCTGACTACCAAATTCATAGGCAATAAAAATTTCAGAATCTGTTTGCAGGATCTGAAACGGCCATGGCATATAAGTGACACGTGGCACACCTGGAATATAACATTTAGCAACTGGGTCTAAGTTATTCCAGTCGGCACGATTTTTCTCGCGCTGCTCCAGAGCATCTGGCAAATAAGGTATTGTGGTTCCTTCAACTACACTCATGCCTGCTGGAATTCCACCCAAAGCACCAAGTATTGTTGTCACTGGCATCTTGCTTGCGGCATGTCCCTCAAGGTTCCAGCTAGCACTGTTCATCACTTGCCAGATACCGCTTAAATCTGGCGGCCCGGATTCCGCCGGCACGGCAGCTACTCTAGCAACATCGGAGGAGCTATTCATTGACGTAGTTGAAGATTCTTGCGAACAAGAAATGAGAACCGACAGCATCAGCAATGAGGTGCCAATTAGCTTTACTGGCAGATTATTTTTCATGGTCCTTCTCATTCGCGATTTATGGTTCATTTGTTTTTTTACTTATTTAGCAAATAAGGCTGAGTAATTAGCTACTGATCATCTTCATCATCAGGAAAACCACCGGGTGGAGCTCCAACACCAGAAGAACCCATAAAAATATTACTCCCATCCGGAAATGTAATATCTCTGCCACTACCGCGGCATTTGGGAATGCAATCAGGGTCTTTACTTTGATAACCGCGCACTAAAATTTCAGTACCAATTGTTAAAATTCTGTCCGTTAGCCCCTGACGTAAAAGAGTATTCGGCGTTCCTCCTTCCAGCATCCACTCCTCGGCAGAACCACCTTCCAGGGTCGCTGTCATATGCAACCAGGTATGCGGATTTACCCATTCCATACGAGTAATTACGCCCTGCAATCGTATTGGTTTATCGATATCAAATTCTGACGAGAAAGCATGGTGACTTCGCACCGGAGATTGCAACAGCATTACTATGCCAAGTAGAGTTATTATGGAAAGAAATCGCTTAACCATTGCCACCTCTCTTGAATAATTAATTTTGATTTCATCTTAAGGCGTTTCTGTTTTTTTGGCGAGAGTTTTCCTCAACATTCACCATTTTTCTGCTAAATCTGACGAAGTTCGCGTGCGCCATAGCGCTCTAGCGGGTATATTAATCGAGCTGTAAATATTCACTATTAAGGCTTCAACTATGCCAATAATCAAAGAGGTGGCAGCTTATGAAAGTCATTACAGTATTTTCGAAATTTATTTACCTCCGAAAAATCCTGCTAATTTTAGTAGGCCTGATTCCTAATCTATCGACAGCGCAGGAAATCATTAATACCGATTCTCACCGCCTGGAAGAGGTTGCCGAAGGCGTTTATTTCGCCACAGGAACCGGCGATATTTACACCATGAGCAATGCACTGATCATCGAAAGAAATGACGATGTA
>Ga0315331_10000357_pt1 | contig 30694 bp, 25 predicted proteins | sample M160m34915metaG_FD_203456 | JGI IMG/M metagenome (GOLD analysis project Ga0315331, IMG submission 203456) | Ammonia-oxidizing marine archaeal communities from Monterey Bay, California, United States - M1 60m 34915 | ecosystem: Environmental > Aquatic > Marine > Intertidal zone | place: USA...
GCGGTGTGCGCGCCCACTCCACTGCGCCCGCTGAGGTCCGAAACGTCTCTTTGTCGATGTCCGCCTTGGTCTGCAGGCTGATGAAGGTGCCCCCGCCGCAGTCGAGCGCGTTGTAGGTCGGCGTCGAGGTCATCTCCAGCCCAAAGAACCGGTGATAGAACTGGAGAGACCGCTGCACATCAGCGACCCGGAGGTTCACATGATTGAGGTGGGTCCGCCCGGGAGACGGCGGCAGCGCCGGCGCAGGGGGCGACTCGGCACCCGCGCGCCCGGTCCCGAGCGCGACAAATGAGACCACAGCGGCCAGCAGATCCCGGCGACTGACTTGCCCCCGGTCGTACCCTTCAAAGATCTCGTCCAGTTCTCGGCTCATCACTTCCTCCTTCGGATCGACTCGAACACTCCCCTGGGAGCCCTCGGGTCGCACGGGACTCCACGAGACCGTGCGACGAAATGACAACCGGCCCGACCGGCTAGGTCGGCCGGAGATACCCGCGCCGGGTCATATCCTTCACGAGCGCGTCGATGACCTCATGGACCGCCTTGGTACGCGAAGAGGGGTCAAAGGTCTTGGTAACGGCGGAATAGATCAGCTTCTCGCTCTTGGCGTCGAACAGGTCCGTCTCGAGCGAGATCGTGGTGTTTTCGATCACGCGACCCGGAGAGGCTGGAATCGCCCAGGCCCCATACCACCCGCCCATCGTATAGACCGGCGGAACATACTGTGTATCTCGTTTGACGTTCGCGACGCGTGTCACGACCACAGCGTCAAGCTTGTAATCGACGCTCCACGCCTCCAACGTGCGCCGGTCGATCGACTTGACGTCTGGGATCAGGTTGATGCTTGCGACGGCGAGCGTGTGCGAGTTTGCCAATTTGTCGGCGAAGTCGTTCTCATACTGCGCCCGCAATCCGGGCGTCTTCGCCAACGCCACGATCAGGATGCGCTGGTATGTCCCTGGGTGGGGATCCTTGGATACCCAGACATCAGCGATCTTGGTCGACTGGCACCCGAGGAACAGAAGGCAAACGCAAAGGAGCGCCCCCCAAAGGAATCGACTTCGAAGACGCGACACCAACTGCCTCATGACTCTCCCTCCTATCCCGGTGAACGCGAGGGTCGCGCCGGGCCACCGCCGGTAGCGGCATCCCCTTCTACCTCAGCAGCGTCGACCGCGGTCGCAAAACCTCACAGGCCCTGCCGACTCGACCTGCGCCTGCTGAGTGCCCCGATCGTCTCTTCGCGGGGGTAGTACCGGGCGTGTGCCGGACGCACCGGCACCTGGGCAACAGCGCGGATCCAGCGGTTCCCAGCCGACCACCAGCCCTCACGCGCCACGATCTCGAAGGTGCCCCGCCGCTCGGCCAGGGCACGCGCGTGTGAACCGGGCTATTTTTTGACAAACGGCGGTGTCGCCAGCGCCGCGACGTACGCACGGACCCAGAAAACCAACTGGGCGAGGGTCCGAGACGAAGAGATCGTGCAAACCTATCTCGAAGACGTCACTCCCGTGGAAGCTGCGGTCGAAGACTGGCAGCGAGGCGTGCCGGGTTCGAGCTCCGGCCCTGGGAGGACTATCGCGCTGCGTCGTGAACACTTCCTCGACAGCAATCATATGAACCGTCAAACCGGACGACGGACGCTGAGCCGACAACGGGCTCAAATGCTCTTTGAGCACCGGCCGGCAGAGTGAGCCGCCGGGTCGAGCGCGTCGTCGCGACGCTGTATTTCCCAGTTCTGATCGTCGGATCGATGGCTGGCGCGATCGCGCTGATCACGCGCGGTGTCAGCCCAGAGCTTGTGACCGGCCTGGTCATCGCCCTCGCCTATCTTTTTCTCGCGACGCTCGAGCGGTGGGTTCCGCTGCACCCCGAGTGGTCCCGCTCTCATGGCGATGTGCGCGCAGACCTCTCCTTGGGTGGCACCAACGCGATCGTCAACTTTGGTACCGAGCCTCTGATCGCCGCCGCGGCCACGTGGCTCGCAGCGGGAGCTTCCCTCCATGCGGGGGCGACCCTCTGGCCGACGCATTGGCCACTCGCGCTGCAGCTCTTTCCCGCCCTGCTCCTGGGCGAGCTGGTCGAATACAGCGTCCATCGCGCGATGCACGAGGTTCCCTGGCTGTGGCGTATTCATGCACCTCACCACAGCGCGACCCGTCTCTACTGGCTCAACGCCGTACGGTTTCATCCGATCGACGTGCTGTTGATCGGTCCCGGCAAGCTGATTCCGCTGATTGCGCTCGGCGCCGGCCCCGGGGTCATGGCCCTGGTCCTCATCTTCGCGGCGGTCCACGGTTCGTGCCAACACGCGAACCTGCCCTGCCGAATCGGCCCCCTCAACTGGATCTTCAGCATGGCCGAGCTGCACCGTTGGCATCACTCCCCGATCCTCGCCGAGGCCAACCACAACTATGGGGGTAACCTCATCTTCTGGGACATCGTCTTTGGCACGCGGTGGCTGCCGAAAGATCGAGAGCCGCCGGTTCGAACCGGGATCGAAGGAATGGATCGCTTTCCCCGGAGCTACTGGGGACTCCTCGCGGCTCCGTTTCGTTGGGCTGCGATCCTCCGCGGTGAGCAGAGCCGATGACGCGAGCGCGCGATCGACATCGCCGAGCCAGCCATCGTCGCACCGGCTGAAGCAAGGCTAGACTCCGCGGCGCACCATGCGAAACCGACTGTTCCTCTTGGCACTCCTCGCCGGCTTGGCCGCCCTCGCCTTCTTCGGCGGGCTGCACGAGTTCCTGGCACCCGAACGCCTCCGGGCTCTCGCCGCAGAGGCTGGGCCGTGGGGCCCCATGGTCATCGTGTGCCTGTTCACCCTGCTCGAGCCCTTCGGCGCGCCGGGCTTCGTCTTCCTCCTCACTTCGGTTTCGCTGTGGCCCTTTGAGGTCGCCCTCGCGGTCAACTGGGCGGGGGCGACCGGCGCAGGACTCTTTGGCTTCTTATTCGCCCGCTACATGGCACGGGACTGGGTCGCGAGCCGTATGCCCGCCAACCTTCGGCGTTGGGACGAGAAGCTGTCGGAGCGCGGGATCGGCTTCGTGATCGGCTTCCGTCTCGTCTTCTTTCTCAACCCCGCATCACACTGGGCGTTGGGCCTCTCCCAGGTCTCACTCCCGGCCGCGGTCATTGGCACGCTCGTCGGCTTCGCGCCCTGGGCAGCCGTCTGGACCTATTTTGGCGAGGAGATCCTGAGCTGGCTCGAGCGACAACCGATCGGCACCTGGGTCGCGATCGCCGCAGCGATCGGGGGACTGGTGGCTCTACGCGCCCTGAACGAGCAACGAAAACGCCGGACTGCCGCGGCAACCCCGGACGAGCTGGACGAGACGCTCTAACGAGCGCCTCGAAGCCTCCGGAGCCCGCCGGTCCCCTCCGACCTATTCGAAGAAGTGCTCAGCGCACGTCACGCCGCTCGGCGCGTTCCCCTGGTCATAGCCACACTCGTCCTGCTCTCGGATGTTGTACTCGATCCGCGTCTCCTCGAGCAGCGAAAAAAACTCTTCTTCGGTCACCTTGTTCTCGCGGTAGTAACTCGCGTAAGTCGGCGCGCCGGTTCCAAAGCCGATCCCTTGCGCCGTCCGGATCCGTGATGTCGACGAGGGCAAGGTCGTCAGCTGGTTCTGCAGCAGCGGCCCCCCGGGAAACAAACGCACCTGATACACGACAGTGTCGTCTCCCAGGATCGTCGTTTCCGTCGACAACTCGAAGCTCCCCTGCACGAACGGTCCCCCCAGAGAGCCTTCGCAGTCCGAAGCCTTCTGGTCCGCGGCGAAGATCTTCTCGTTGCCGTGATGCCCGCACTGTCCATCACCAACCACGTCCGTGGGGTTGCCCGACTCATCTACGGAACCCGTACAAAGCGAAGAGTCACGAGGAGGATAGAGGAAGACATTCCGCTGTTTGATCGCGTTGCCCTCTACCGCGAGGTGGATGAACCCACGGTAGTGATCGTACGGGTACGGCCAATTTTCGGAGACATTCGGGTCGCCGTCGGGGCCGTAGAAGCTGTACTCACCGACCCAATACCCGTCCTCTTTCTGCCACACCGGGAAGTCGAGGAGATTGACGGTGCTGGTGTCGCAAACAGGCTCGATCACGACCGGAAGTTCTCCCCCCGTCGTCACTGCGTCCGCAACGACCGTGTTCACATCGGATAGGAACGATCCGATCGCCTGCTCATCGCCCTCGACCACACATTCTCCGGACCGTTCAGCGCGTCTCAAGCGCTTCGCGAACTTGCGCTCACAACGCTCGTGACGATCCCGACCTTCATCCGCGGAATCCCAGGCGAGACAACGGGAAAAATCGCCTGACGCGCGGAGCTTCCGCCGCTCACAACGACCTTCATCCTCGGCGAGAGCAGCAGTAGGAAGTCCGCCCAAAAGAGCCGACAGCGCAAAAAAGAGAACGAATCTACGAAGAGTCACGATCGGCATCTCCTTGGTAACAGCACAACAAGTTATGGACCCGGGGCCGCCTGCAAGCCCTAGCTGTCGAGGCGTACCAAAAATGCCCGGCATTGTCCACAATCCCGAGGCCTACAGGTCGCCGCAACCCGCACTCCGAGAGGTGCATCCGGTCGCAGCCGATTCGCCGGGCCTAGCAAAATTGACTCGTCGCCCTGAAGCCTATCGGCCTGACGGTACTGGACCCATCCGCCCCCGGACGTGCATAAACATCCTATGATGGTGGGATGAACCAGACCCCTTTCATCGACGCCGATACCCACATCACTGAACCCGCCGACGTGTGGACGAGCCGCGTCCCTGCGCGCTGGAAGGACCAAGTCCCCCAGGTCCAATGGAACGCCGACGCGCAGGAAGAAGTGTGGGTGGTCGATGGTGAACCGCTGATGCCCGTCGGGATGACCGCTCTCGCCGGCTTCGACGGAAAGTTCCCTTCGCACCCTGCGCGCTACGAAGATGCCCACCCCGGTTCTTACGATGCCACCGCACGGCTGCGTTATATGGACGAGATCGCATGCGCCGCGCAGGTCCTCTACCCGAACGTGGGAGGCTTCGGGAGTCAACTCTTCCTTCGTCTCCCCGACGAAGAGCTGAAGCTCGCTTGCGTTCGCGCGTACAACGACTTCCAACTCGACTGGATCTCCCCCGACCCCTCCCGTTTTGCTGCGGTGATGGCAGTGCCGTTCTGGGACGTCGAGGCGTCCGTCCGAGAGATCGAGCGCTGTGCGGGTCGCGGACACCGGGGGATCCTGTTTACCGCGTCGCCTCAAGACTTCGGCCTTCCCTACCTGGCGGACCGACATTGGGACCGCTTCTGGGCGGCCGCCCAAGACACCGGGCTCCCGATCAGTTTCCACATCGGCAGCGGGGACGACATCAGCGAGATGACCCCCGGGAGGGTCCAGAGCATGGGGATGGCCGGCGCATACGCGCTCTCATCCTGCAAGCTGTTCCTCGGATTGGGGATGCAGCTCGCCGACCTCCTCCTGTCTGGCGTACCCGCGCGCTTTCCTGAACTGAAGTTCGTCTCCGTCGAGAGTGGGATCGGCTGGGTCCCTTTCGTGCTGGAAGCAGCGGACTACAGCCTGGCCCAGGGAGAGGTGAGCGAAGCGCACCAGTTCGACCTCAAACCCAGCGAGTACTTCGAACGCCAGGTCTACGCCTGTTACTGGTTCGAGCAAGACGCGCCCCGTCACTTCGAGCGTGTCGGGGTCGACAAGATCTTGTTCGAGACGGACTTCCCGCACCCCACCTGCCTCTACGACAACATCGGCGAGACGATCGAAGCAGGCCTCGGGGCGCAGACCGAGAGCGTCCGCCAAAAGATTCTCTTTGAAAACTCGGCCAACCTGTACGGGCTGGAGCCGAGCACGATGCGGACGAGCTAGGCCCGCCCTGGCTCCCGGCCCTCTCGCCGTCGCGCGCGCGCCGCGGGGTCCTGGCCATAGAAGCTCACCAACAGGTCATAGAGCTCTCGCTCGTGCTCCTGCATCGCGATCGGCTTGTCGAAGAAGAATTCCGTCGCGACCGCAAAGAACTCCGCCTCATTGGTCGCGCCATACCGATCGAGGAAGGTGCGCTGTCCGCGCGCGACCCGCCCCCGTAGGTCGACAAAGGCCCGCTCGCAGACCTCCGCCCAATGTCGCACCGCAGCGCGCGTTGGGAGGCGCGGGGTCCCATCTACGGTCCCGTCGGCCATGTCGAGTTTGTGGGCAAACTCGTGATAGACCACATCGTGGCCTTGCTCGGGGTGGCGCGCGTTGCGGCGCACCGCGTCCCAGACCAGGATCACCGGCCCGCCCAGTTGCGCCTCCCCGAGAATCGGGACGCCGGAGGCCACGGGACCTCGCGACACCTCGAAGGCGCCAACCGGTCGCTCTGGCGTAACGATCGTCGTCGGGTACACGAGGATCGAGTGGACGTCGCTGTAGTACTCATGAGGTAGGCCGAGCACGAGCAAGCCGGCCTGCGCCGCGATCGTCACGCGGACCTCGTCCGTCATCACGAGACCGCCGCACCCCTCCCATGATTTCTCGGCGACAAAGACCTGAACGAAACCGCGCAGCCGCGCACGTTCCGCGGGTTCGAGCAGGAGATCGTGCGCGACGTTCGACGCGATAATCTCCTCCCAGTCTTCGGGGAAGGGTTCATCCGCCAACTTTCGCCGCCGTCGGTTCCGCCACCAACTCACCGTCATCCGCCCCCTCTGTTCGAAACCGCCTCGCAGACCCGCTCGAGGGACGCCACGGCTCGCGCGACAGCTTCCTCGGGTCCATGTGCGTTGTGCGCGTCCGAGAAGATCTCGAGCGTGTATGGCGCAGGAGATGCGCCCTCTTCGACCCGACGTAACAGGTCCACGAGCGGAACCGCGCCCTCTCCGGGGAGCAGACGCTCGTGCATGGTCTCGTGCAGCAGGTCGGGCATCGCTGCCAGCGGAGCGTCGCTGATCTGCACGCCCCCAATCCGGTCCATCGGCACGACGTCCAACATCGAGAACGTCGACGGACCGCGCATGAAGTGCCACGTGTCCAGCATCACCCCGACCTCCTTCAACCCCACGGCGTCGATGATGTCCCAAGCCTTCACGAGGTCATCAACCGGTGAGATCGGCTGCGGAACGAACTCGAGCGTCGGCACCAACCCCGCCGCCAACAAGTCCTCCGCCGCCCGCCCAAAGCGGTCGATCGCGCGCCCTTGTTCATAGCCGTCATCGCCTGCGATCACGACGTTCGCGTGCGTAGCGCTCAACGCCTGTCCAGCCTCGATCGTCCACCCAAGGGGTTGCGGCTCGATCGGTCCGGGCGGCGGTTCTCCAACGCCGGCCCACACGATGTGGGCATCAACGTCGTTACAAATCAGAGCTCGATCCTCGAGCAGCCGCCCCAGACCCGCAGCCGTAGCGCCCGCCTTGATCGCCTCATGATATTCACGCACCCAGATGGAGACTCCACGACAACCCGCGTGGGCAGTCGCCTCAACGTGCGCCTCGAACGCGCCAAACGCCGCGGTCCCCTGTGTGATCACCAGGTCAGCCGGCGCAAGCCGATTCATCATTTCGATTTCACCCTCCGCCGAGATGACACTACTCGTTCGTGCTCTCTCGCCTGACCGGGAAGGCCTCCATATAGTCCTCAAAGAGCTCGTAGATGGATTCGCGCGACATCCCGAAGTCACCTTCCAAGTCGTAGCGGATTCGCCCATGACGCCCGCGAGGATGCTCGTCGATGTACTGCATCACCTCACCACGGGCTTGCTCTGTCCACTCAATGCCAGCCCGCGAGTAGATCCGCTCGAGGGTTCCGACGTCGTCTCGCATGAACTCATGGAAGTAGACATGCTCAGTTCGGCCTTCCGGGAGGGAGTCTCGGTCGCGCACGATACCGTCGAGGAGCTTCTTCTGGAGGAGTTGAGCGTGGGGGATGATCTCCTCAAAGACGACCGGATTGCGTGACAAACGGGCGGCATAGACGGTCATCGTGATCCACGAGGTAAAAACGGAGACGGGGTCTCGATGCGTGACGACGATCGTCGCGTCAGGGAAGGTCTCACCGAGCGCCGGCATCCAGGCGAGGTGCTGAGGGCTCTTGAGAACCCAACGCTCTCCGGGTTGCAGCCAGTGCAACGCCTTCAACGCCCGCTTCAAGAACGCGTAATCCTCCAACGCGTCTCGCTCGAAGTACTCCTCCATCCACCCCGTCACCGGCACACCCGCGGCCATGAGCAACGAAGAGAGGCAGAGGTGCTGTAACTCAACCTCCTCATGGATCCCGTCGTTCGGGACGTCGTACATATTCGACATGAGCGGGACGAGGAGGTTCTGCTGCTCGAGCGCGGCAAACCCGTTCGCGACGCGGTCGTCCGGCACCTCGCCCTTCCGAGCGGCCTCACTTGGGATCGGCTCCTGGGATTCCCAGCGTCGCAGCGCCCGGAGCCTCGAGTCCGCACCGATCAAGTTCAGCAGATGTGTCGTCCCCGAGCGCGGCAAACCCGCGATGATGAGCGGACGCTCGATCTCAACATCCTCGATCTCGGGGTGCGCCGAGAAGAGCGCCTCGAGGCGGCTCCGCTGAATCAGATACCGCTTGAGGCTCTGAAACGTGCCGAACTGACCCATCCGGTTGTATCCGGCGTCTGCCCGAACAGCCTCGAGGTATCGCTCGAGGCGCTCAGTCAGCTGCGCATCTTCGTAGAGCGGAACATCAGATTCCGCTGCGGCGCCGTCGATGACAGCGCCGGACGTGAGTTCGAAGGGCAGCTGTTCGACCATCGCGAACGCCGCTGTCGCAGCCTCAGAGTACTCGGGGTTCTTGAGATCCCGGATCCTGATGTCTTCGGGCATCGTCAGTCATTTCTTTCTGTTGCGCGTGCCATAGGGCATGCGCGCTTGGGACCGTGCCAGAGGCTGCACGGACCGCTGGGAACGGCTTCGCTACGCGGATCGGGGCGTCAACCGAGCCGGCAGACCCCCGGGGCCATTCGCCCAGAAGACTGGCACCTTCTTCCAGACATAATCGGGCTCGAGCTGAATCGAACCCACCTTCTCGAGCAACATCTCCAACAAGACTCGCCCTTCCAGGCGGGCCAAGGACGCTCCGGGGCAGACGTGGGGTCCGCCGCCAAACGCGATATGCGCCTTGGGACGCGCGCGGTCGAGACGGAACTCGTCTGGCGCCTCGAAGTGAGCCTCATCACGATTCGCCGAGGCGACCCCGAACGCGACCTGTTCACCCTGACGGATCGGGACGCCGCGAACCACCGTATCTTGGATGCATTCGCGCATGAGCAAGCTCACCGGGGAGTCCATCCGTAAGGACTCCTCGACGGCGTTGTGGGCACACTCAGGCCGTCGCTGGAGCTCGGCCAGGAGGTCGGGGCGCGACGCGAAGGTGTAGAGGAGGTTCGAGAGCAGGTGCCGGGTCGTCTCGTTACCGGACAGGAGCAAGAAGACAAGGAGCGTCCGCAGCTCGACATCATTGAGCCGAACACCGTCTACCTCCGTCTTCAACAGTCGTGTGATGAAGTCATCCGGGGGCGGGGTTGCCACGCGATGTTCCTGAATCAAACGGTCGACATAGGTCGCGAACTCCGGGTGACCGCCCTTCAGCCCCTCACCTCGGTCCGTACGATTCAACCGCGGGTAATCTCCCTGAACGACCTCATCGGACCAGGCTCCCCACTTCGCGTAATCCGTGGGAGGAGCACCCAGCAGGTGCGCGATCACCGAAGTAGGGATCGGCATGACGAGGTCCTCGACGAGCTCCACACGCCCAGCCGCCAGGGCGCGCTCGAGCAGCTCGGTGGACAGCTCCCGAATGAAGGGCTCGACTCGACCGATCCGATGGGCAGCGACTGCGGAATTCACGATCCGCCGGATCTGGCCGTGGCGCGGCTCGGGGATCTCGCTGATCAACATCTCATCGTCGGGGACGACGACACCCGGTTCGCGAAAATTGGCGCGGAACACGTCCACGGCCTTGGTCGCGGCCAGAATATCGTCATAGGCAGCGAGGAACACCGCGCCGCTTGGCGTACGGGAGACGGGGGCCTCCCGGCGCAGCCGCGCGTACCCTGCGTGCGGCACGCCCTCGCTCGTGTCGAGCGGATCGAATCCGCTCGAAGGGACAGGATCGATACTCAAAACAGCTCCTCGCACAGGTTGGGGGCCGACAGTATATCCCGAAGCGACACCCATTCGGCCGGCTTGCGGTATCGTGGGGGGCCGCCGTTACACGGTGAGACCGGAGAACCCCATGTCGCAGAGCGGGCGGGAGCCGCAGTACGAGAAGGTCGTTTCGGGCTACGAGACATTCCACTCCCCCGAGCCCTTCTCCTGTGACCATGGCGAGCTCCCCGAGTTTTCCCTCGCCTACGAGTCCTGGGGCGAGCCATCTGAAGCACGCGACAACACCGTACTCATCCACACGGGTCTATCTGCCTCCTCCCACGCGAAGAGCCACGCGAAGAACCCCCATCCCGGCTGGTGGGAAGACTTTATTGGCCCGGGAGCGGCGATCGACACGGATCGGTTCCACGTCGTGTGCACCAACCTCCTTGGCGGCTGCTACGGCAGCACCGGCCCATCCTCGACCAACCCCCAAACAGGACAACCCTACGCAACAGACTTTCCCGTCATCTCGCTCTTCGACATGCTCCGCGCGCAGCTCCTCCTGCTCGACCATCTCGGGGTCGAACGACTCCACGCGTCCGTGGGTGGCTCACTTGGAGGCATGCAGTCCGTCGCGCTCGCCGCGCTCGAGCCGGAGCGAGTCGGAAGAGCCATCAGCGTCTCTGCCGCGGCAAGGTCGCACCCCCAATCCATCGCCATGCGCTACGTGCAGCGGCGAGCGATCATGTTCGACCCCGACTGGAACGAGGGGCGCTACTACGGGACGAGCTTTCCTCATCGGGGCCAGAGCGTGGCGCGCGCGATCGGGACAATTACCTACCGCTCAGGTCCCGAGTGGCAAGAACGCTTCGGGCGCGCACGCACCGGCGACCAAAAGGTTCCGCGCCTCGACGAAGACTTCGAAATCGAGACCTACCTCGCACACCAGGCTGAAAAGTTTTGCCTTCAGTACGATGCCAACTCGTACCTCTACATCTCCAAGGCGATGGACCTCTTCGACCTGACGGAACCCATCACGGAAGGCAGTCCGCCCGCGATCACACGGATCGCGAGCCCCGTGCTGGTCATTGGCGTAACGACCGATGTGCTGTTCCCCATCTGGCAACAGCGAGAGCTTCGGGACCTCATCTCAGAAGCCAACGAGGAGAACCGGGTCGAATACGAGGAGATCGACGCCCCGTTCGGCCACGACACGTTCCTGATCGAGCGCCGGCGACTCGGCGGGATGATGAAGACCTTCTTGGAAGAGTGACCGCCAGTAGGCACGTGCCAACGCACAGCCCCCAACAACCCGGCCAGCGCTTAGATGGGAGGAGCCCGTGGTCGGCCGATCCGACTCACCCCACCCTCGCGAGGACACCCCCGTGGGGCGTGTTCAGGTCTTTTCGTTGCGCTGCGACTCCGCGATGTGCATACCCACTAGCCGCGCGATGAGGATGGCGACGAAGAGTTGCCCCGTGACCGCCTCACCCGAAGCGAGCATCCTCGCTACGGTCGAGTTCGGGACCACATCGCCGTAGCCTAATGTCGTGAGTGTGACGTAACTGAAGTAGAGGAGCGTCGCCCGGCCATCGCCGCGTGACCACTCCATCGAATCCCCATTCACCAGGATCGCGTCCGGTTGCACCTCCAGGACCAGCGCGTACAGCATGAGCCATATGAGGCCCGCGAGAAAGTAGACGCAAACCCCGCCAAGGACCGTGTCACTCGTGACACGGGTCTCACCGAGTAAGCCGGCCATGATGGTGACCGTGATATAGGCGAGGAAGATCGCGCTCGCCGCGTAACTAAAAATCTGGGCAGACTGCGTATCCGTGACCGTCGCGATCCAGTTCCCAGCGATCGCGGGGAGCGCGAGGAGCCCTGCGATGAACATCTTCTCGCGACTTCGCATGGTCGCGACGCCGCCAAGCAACACGAGCGTAAACAAGGACCGAAAACGAAACTGCCCAAGGTCCGTGTGCATCGCGAACGGTGTGGTCACGAGAAAGAAGACGAGCGCGACCAGCAGATAACCAAACCGGGACCGCCGGGCGTCCTCTGTCTCGAGCGATTCGGATCCGCTCATCGCTTTCCTCGCGCCAAACCCGCAGCAGCCCGGAGAACGAGCGAGCGCTCAGCCGCGCACCTAGCGGGCTGAGCGCGGAAGGGCCACTCGCCCGTCCTCGCATCGCGGCCGGTACGCCCCAACCGATTGCGTCGCGACCGAAGCCCGGTTGCGCGAACATCCCCTCGTCGAAGAGGAGTGCAAAGCATGTCGAGCGGTGTGACAAAGGAGCAAGGCAGCACGGTCAAATCGACGTCCTCTCGGCGAGCCGGAATCCTCGCAACCGCCCTGCGGTCGTGCAAGTTTGCTCTCGCGAGCAGCCTGCCGATCGGAGCCCTGGTCGCCTGCTCTCCCGACCTGACACCGCCCGAGAGGCAGAATACTCCCCCGGCCATGCTCGTCGACGCTTCGACACCTGGCTACACAGGAGCCGACGTCTGCGTCTCCTGCCACGAGGGCGCCGGGGCCGCTTGGCGCGGTTCGGACCATGACCTCGCGATGCAGCCCGCGACCCCAGAGACCATGCTCGGGCAGTTCGGTGGCGAAGCGCTCACGCTCGGCGGAGTCGCCTGGGAGTTCACGGTCGTTGACGACGCCTTCCGTGTCACGACCACCGAGCCCGCTGGAGAGACCGAGGAACACGAGATCACCCATACGTTCGGATTCTTTCCCTTGCAGCAGTATCTCGTCCCGATGGAGGGCGGACGCCTCCAAACTCTCCCCGTGGCCTGGGACTCACGGCCCGAGACCGAAGGGGGCCAGCGCTGGTTCCATCTCTATGACGGAGCGCAGTTGCGGGCGGGCGACCCGCTGCATTGGCAGGGGCGGATCCAAACCTGGAATCACCAGTGCGCGGACTGTCACTCGACCGCCCTCGAGCGTGGCTACGACGAGGCGGCGGATGCGTATGACACGACTTGGCACGCGCTCGATGTGAGCTGCGAGGCATGCCATGGCCCAGGTTCAGAGCACGTCCGCTGGGCCCGCGCAGCCCCCGACACGCCCCAGGGCGAACCCTACGGTCTCCAGGCGCCTCTACGCCGCGCGCCCGGGAGTTGGCAACTCTCGCCGGGTCAGGCAATCGCGCGCCGCAGTCATCCCCCAGAGCACGCCGAGGCCGAGATCGCGACCTGCGCGCCATGCCACTCGCGTCGGGCACGAATCCAGGGAGCCCCGCTTCCCGGCGAGCCCTTCCTCGACGGCTACCTCCCCGCGTTGCTCGACGAGGGCCTCTACTTCGCCAATGGTCGCATGCGCGACGAAGTGTATGTCTGGGGCTCCTTCCAGCAGAGCCGAATGCACGCGGCCGGTGTGACGTGCTCCGACTGCCACGAGCCCCACTCCCTCGAAGTGCGAGGCGGCCCCGACGAGGTGTGTTCCAATTGCCACCTACCCGCGGCCTTCGCCACCCCCGAACACCACGGGCACCCCGCGGACTCAGCCGGCGCTCGCTGCGTGGCCTGCCACATGCCCGAGCGGACGTACATGGGCGTCGACGCCCGGCGCGACCACTCCCTTCAGGTCCCACGACCGGACGTCGCCGCTCGCACGGGGTCGCCCAGCGTCTGCCTCGACTGCCACCCCGGCCGCGACGCACAGTGGGCCACCGACGCGCTGGCGCAGAGGGGCGCGTTGCGGACGACACCCGCCGCTGCGGACGCGATCGCGGACGCCTGGCGCGGAGCGCCGGGCGCCGGAGCCGCCCTCGCCGCATTCCTCGACGACCCCGAGCAAGCCCCCATCGTGCGCGCCACCTCCGCGGCGCTACTCGGCGGCCGCCTGACGCGCGAAACGCTGCCCGCGCTCCGGTCTGCCCTCTCGGATCCCAAGCCGCTCGTTCGACTCGGCGGGGTCTACGCGCTCGATGCCCTGGCGCCCACGGATCGGCTCGCCCTCGGACGCGACCGGCTCCAGGACCCCATTCGGGCCGTACGGATCGAAGCGGCGCGCAGCTTGGCCGCGGTGCCACCCGGCGGATGGGACCCCAAGGACCGCGTCGCGCTGGCCCGAGCGCTCGCGGAGTACCGGGAAGCACAGGAATTGAGCCTCGATCAACCGGAGGCCCAGCTCAACCTCAGCCAACTCGAGAGCCGAATGGGGGACCTCGACGCCGCCCTGCGGCGTGCCCAGGCGGCGGCTGACCTGGCCCCGGACTCGCCTGTGCCTTGGATCCACCTCGCGGACGTGCAACGCGAGCGAGGGGAGGAGGAAGCGGCCGAAGCCACCCTGCGTCGCGGCCTCACGTCCGCACCACGGGCCGCAGACCTCCACCTGGCCCTCGGCTTCGCGCTCGTCCGGCAAGGCCGCTCCGCAGACGCGCTCGGAGCACTCGCCGACGCCTTCGCGCTATCGCCAGAATCGAACCGGATCGCCTACGCATACGCGCTCGCGCTCAATGGCGCGGGGAGCACGGGAGAGGCCATCACGATCCTCGAGCAGGCGATCCAAAGAGCGCCCCAGGACCGGCAACTGCTCGTCGCGCTCGTGACCTTCGAGCGCGACCGCGGGGACGTGGCGGCCGCGATTCGCTGGGCAGACACGCTCGCCGCGCAGGATCCCATGGATAGCGCCGCCCAATCCCTCCGGCGCTCGCTCACGACCTCGAGAGCGAACCCCTGACGGCGCCTCTCACGAGATCGCGCCGCCCTCCTTCAGCGCAGCGATCCGGTCCCACTCGAGACCCAAATCGAGCAGGAGAGACTCCGTGTCCTGTGCGTGCTCAGGCGCCTTGGTCAAAGCGATCGGTTGTTCGTCGAACTGCACGGGGCTGGTGACACACGGGAAGGTGGTCCCGTCTCCCTTGTCGATGTCGACCACATAACCATTGGCACGCACCTGCGGGTCGTCCCCCAGCTCGACGGTGTTCTGGACCGCTGCCCACTGTCCTGCGAGGGTCTTGAACGTCTCGCTCCACTCGGCCAGGCTGCGGGTCGAAAGCACGCCACTCACGAGCTCCTTCGCTTCCGCGGCGTTGCCCATGAGCTTTTCGACCGTGTCGAAGCGTTCATCCTCGATCCACTCCGGGTGGCCCACGTGCCGACAAAAGTCAGGCCAGTACCGGAAGGGCTGCAGCATCACCAGTGAGATAAACCGGCCGTCGCTCGTGGGATAGACCCCGACGAGCGGGTTCGATGGCGCTCCCCCGGCGGGCGCCTTGTTCGTCAACCAGGGCTCACCGGTCTGCAACGAGATGTCAACGGCCATCCCCATCGCCCAGAGTCCGGTCGACAACAACGAGACATCCACCACGGAGGTCTCTCCGGTTCGCTCTCGCGCGAACAAAGCGCTCGCGATGCCGCCCGCGATCGTCATCCCACCGATCGAGTCGCCGTAGGCCGGCGCCGGCTGGGCCAGCACTCCGGGCAGCCCCGGCGGTGTCACCCCCGACGCGCTCCCCGCCCGGCACCAGAAGCCGGTCATGTCGTACCCGCCCTTGTCGGCCTCGGGTCCCCGCACCCCGAAGGCCGAGCCGCGGACGTAGACGATGTCCGGGTTCTGTTCGCGAATGTGCTCAACATCGATCCCGAGCTTCGCGCGCCCACCCGGCAGGAAGTTCGTCAAGAATACGTCCGAGGTCTTGGCGATCTCATAGAGGAGCGCGAGCCCGTCCGGGTTCTTGATGTCGAGCCCGAGACTCCTCTTCCCGCGGTTCGGGTGCTCCATGAACGGGTTCACGTCCGTATCCTGGATCGGCACGGTTCCTGTCTGCAGGATCCCTCTCTGCGCATCACCCGAGACCGGATGTTCAATCTTGATGACCTCTGCGCCCCAGTCGGCGAGGATCCCGCCTGCCGCGGGGACGTAGGTCCACTGCGCCACCTCGAGAACCCGGACACCTTTCATCGGCTGATGCATCGCGCTTCCTCCTGCTCACTGGTCGCGAACCGCCATCCTACCCGATGGGTTGAGAAGTTTTCGTGGGAAACGGCTAGTCGCGGTGACGAGGCCAACCAAAACGCGCGAACTCTCGCGCCAACCCTCGCTCCAGCACCTCGATCTGCCAGCGCGACAGACGATCGCGGTAGCGACCGACGGGCGTACGAGAGACCGTTGCATGTGACCCCTGAAACATGGAGTTCCCACCCCACGCCCACCCGGCCAAGGTCGGGCTCAGCAGGTCTTCGGTCCACGGGATCTCGAGGAAGCGCGCTAGCGCACGAGTCGTGGTCGTTGGCTCTCGAACCAAATCTTCATAACGCACCAGACAAGCGCGGCCCGGGTGCGCAGAAGAGAAGGCATCCCAGGCGCGCAAGCTCGATCGGATCCGCCTCACCGTATTGAGCACGGACAACCGCCGACCACGGGTCTGCCGCTTGACCGCGAAAGACACGTGCACGTCGCGAGGGTCACGCAGGACATAGATCGCCCGCAGGTCCGGCCACAGCGCGATCGCTTTCGAGAGGTGCAGTTCGTGAAGCGGTGTCTTCTCCGCCCAATAGGCCAGCGGAGGGGAACCCCGTGATGCCGCGTATGCGAGCATCACCGCGGGCAGCACCTCGTGAGGGCTTCGGCCCGGGACCAGGAGAGACGCCAACTCTCGTTCGAAGGCGACCGGATCGACCCGCGCCAGGTCTCCACCGACCGCGTTATCAGCCGCGGTGCGCCGAACCAAACGGCCGACCCGAGTGTGCTCGATCAGAGCTTCCGCAGAATGCAGGTCCGCGCGTTCGTGAATCGCTCGGAAGTACTTGGTCTCTTCGGGAAACGCCAGGACGTCAGGATGCCCGTCGAGCAGGCTCAACAGCAACGAGGTGCCGGACTTGGGGTGGCCACAGATGAGAAGCCCGCGCCCAGCCACTGCTGAGAGGTCGTCCACGTTCCCCGCCGAGGGAATCACAAAGCGTCTCTTCGGTCGCTAGGCCGGCAGGACGGCGTCGAGCAAGACACCCTCTCGCAGGCCCCAGTCGCAGATCTGATAGCCTCGAAGGTCGAGTTGAGCGGCAGCTTCATCGAGCAGTACCGCTCCCGTCGGTAACAGGTCGGCCCGCGCGGGACGAACACCTTCAATGTGCATTCGCTCCTCATGCGTGGTCTCCACGAGGGAGCGGCAGAGCCGACGAAGGACCCGGCGTGAGACAAACGGGAGGGGAGCACAGGGCTCCCGCTTCGCGACCCCTTCTCCAAGCAGCTTGGCGAGCGCCCTCGCGGTCCCTCCCGTCACGACCGCCTCACACCCCAAACCACCGGCCAGGAGCCCCAGATGCGGCGCGAGTTCCGCAGCCACCACCTCCCGAAGCTTCTTCTCTTGTTGCTCGGTCATCGGGTCGCTCTCGACAATTGATTGCTCTAAGGCGACCACACCGAGTTGCGTCGTCACCGCGGCGTCCACCTCCGCCCCTCGTCCGACGACGATCTCCAGACTTCCGCCTCCCAGGTCGAGGCCCATCGCGGGCGCTGCGCCCAAGCCGAGTCTCCACTGCAAGGCGCGAAATACGGTCCTCCCCTCCTCTTCACCGCTCAAGACCCGGACGGGTTGTTCGAGCGCTTTCCCAAGCCGCTTCGCCACTGCGCGGCCGTTCCCCGCGACGCGGACCGCGGCCGTCGCGACAGGGAAGAAACGGTCCACCCCGTGCTCTCGGACGGCCGCCGCGAGCTCCACGGCGGCCTCGCAGCTCCTCTCACAAAGTGCCTCCGGGATCACGCCCGAACGTCGTAGCTCTGCCCCCATGCGGACCATCCGCTTCTCTCGATGAACCGGCCGAATGTCTCCCGAATCGGTCACGTCCGCGATCATCAGATGAAACGAGTTACTCCCCATATCCAGCACCGCTGCGCGCGTCACGGTCTCGGCCTCGATTCGCGGGGAGTGATCCAGCCGCCCGACCTTCCCTGGGTCGACATACATCGCAGAGGTGAGCGCATCATCCGGCCCCTCGAGCACCCAATAGGCGCCCTTCCGGCACCGAATCGCGCCCGCGTCGACCAGGCCCAGGGTCTTCAGCAGATAGCGGACGATCCGTGCGTGCGTGCAGATGACCAGCGAACCCTCGACGCCGGTCGCCAGCAGTTCGAGGATGCCGATCGGGTCCGCGTCGATCGCGAGGCGCTCATCAATCTCGGTCTCGAGTCCGATGGCCGCAGCCAATGGCTCAACGGTCTGCATGCAGCGCAGAGCGGGACCCGAGACGATCCGTGTTGGCGGGTCCGGCGACAGCGCAGATGCGAGGTGCGCCGCCTGGATACGTCCCACCTCGGAGAGCGGGCGCGGATCATCATCCCGACCCGCCCAGTCTGCTCGACCGATCGCCCGCGCACGGCAAACGAGATAGATCTTCAAGCCGCCGAATCTCCATCACGAGCCGGAAAACAAGCTGGGGGAGGCGTGAAACGCGTTCCGGCTGACCGCCCGAAGTCTACCGTAACCACCCTGCTCATGATTTCGAGCGGGCGACCGCGCGCTCCTGCAACATTTCCTGTGCGCCGAAACCCACGCCCCCGTCACGCCGCAACCATTCGTCGCCCTCGAGAGTCCAGGCCAACTCATCGTCACACAGCAACGCGTCGATGATCTCATCCAGCCGCTGCTGGAGCTCGACCGCTTCGATCGGCGCCATCGCCTCAACGCGACGATCGAGATTTCTCGGCATCAAGTCCGCCGACCCGATGTAGTACCGCCGTCCACGACGCTTACTACCAAACCGGTAGACGCGGGAATGCTCGAGGTAGCGACCCAGGACAGACCGCACCCCGATCGATTCGGACAGGCCGGGCACGCCCGGGCGTAGGCAGCAGATCCCACGCACGATCAGGTCGATCGCGACCCCCGCCTGCGAGGCCTCGTAGAGTGCGTCGATCACCTGGGGGTCGGCCAAACTGTTGACCTTCAGGACGATCTCACCGTCTCCGGCTTCGATCTCCTCGCCGATCCAGCGGACCAGCGCGGCGCGCAGGCCCTCCGGCGCGCAGACCAGGTCACGGGAGAGGTCCGGGCGGCTGGAGCCCGTGAGCGCGTTGAACAGGCGCACGAGATCCTGACCGAGGTCCCGACGCGCAGAGAAGAGCCCAATGTCTTCATAGTCCCTCGCGGTGGCCGGGTTGTAATTGCCGGTTCCAATGTGGCAGTAGTGTCGGATCGCGTCGCCTTCTCGCCGGATGACTAGGATGGCCTTCGCGTGGGTCTTGAGCCCAACGATTCCGTAGAGGACGTGGATGCCCGCCTGCTCGAGCGTGCGTGCCCACTCGATGTTGGTCTCTTCGTCGAATCGAGCCTTTAGCTCGACGACCGTGACCACCTGCTTGCCCGCGTTCGCCGCCCGAATCAACGTCCTCCCGATCGGGTTCTCGGGTCCAGAGCTCCGATAGAGCGTCTGCTTGATCGCCAGCACTTCGGGGTCTGCCGCAGCCTGCTCCAGAAACTTCAAGACGGATTGATCGAATGATTCGTACGGGTGGTGCAACAACACGTCCCGCTCCCGCAGGACAGAAAAGACGTCGAGTTCACCGTCGAGCGCCGCGAAGGGCCCCGGGATCTGCGGTGTCCAGGTCACCTGCTTGCCATCGGGTCCGTCGAAGTCATCGTACAGCTGCAAGAGGTCACCGAGGTCGAGCATGCCATCGCGTACGTACAGCTCATCGCTCCCGAGCTGCAGCTCGCTCAAGAGCACCTGGCGGGCATCCTCAGTCATCGCTGCGGCCACCTCGAGCCGAACGGCGTCGGAACGACGACGACGGCGCTCGAGGCTTGACTGCAACGCCACCAGAAGATCATCCGCGTCCCCCTCGTGGAGATCGAGGTCGGCGTCCCGGGTGACGCGAAACGGACAACGGAAGAGGATCTCTTTGCCCGGGAAGAGCTCGTCGAGGTGTGCCGCGATGATCTCCTCGATGGGCACGAAGGTCGGCGCGTCACGAAGCCGCTGAAACCGATCGAACAAGCGAGGAATCTTCACGCGCGCGAACTGGGGCGAGCCGCTCACCTCATCCCGGATCATGACCGCCAGATTAAATGATAGGTTGGAGATGTACGGAAACGGGTGTGCGGGGTCGACCGCCAACGGCGTCAACACCGGAAAGATGTTCTCGTAGAAGGTCTGGTTCAGCTCCTTGCGCTCCGGTTCGTCCAACTCGGACCAGGGCGCGACACGTACCCCTCGCTCCGCGAGCGCTGGTCGGAGCGCCTCACCCCAAACACGCTCCTCTCGCTCGACCAACCGGAGAACATGCTCGCGGATCGCATCGAGCTGCTCCCCCGCGGTCAGCCCATCGGGCGAGAGGATCTCCGCCTGTGAGTCGAACTCAGCGTTCAGCAGCGCGACGCGGACCTGAAAGAACTCATCAAGGTTACGACTCGCGATCGCGAGAAACTTCACTCGCTCAAAAAGCAGGACCTGCTCGTCCTCCGCGAGCGTCAGCACCCTCTCGTTGAAGTCGAGCCAGGACATCTCCCGGTTGGTCAGGCGATTTTGCCGCATGGCCTGTTCCCCATCCCGAACCGGGCGTTGCCAGAACGATGTAGACCGAGGTCGTTCCAAGAGACCCTCCGCGGTAGGGGTTCACGTGCGCGCCCGAAGCGAAGCCAGCAAGGAGAAACAGCGACGATGTGGAGTCAATCGGCCAAATCGGCGCTGAGATGGAGCCCTAACCGGGGAGCTGCACCAGGAAGCGCCCTGCCCGGCTCGTGGGGATCGAGGGCCGTGGGCTCAGGGCAGCGCGCCCGGCGGCGCGAAACGCACCAGCCGCGCCGCCCCCGGGGTCAGGCTCGACCAGAGGCCGTCAAACGAGAGCTCGCAGAGCGCTGCGGCGGGATAGGAGTCCCTCATACCGACGTAAGCGTCATGGTCACCTTCACCGGCGAGGCCAACCGCGAGGTCTTGAACCCCCGGGTTGTGCGCCAAGAGCAGCGCCGACGTCAGGTCTTCCGGCAGCTCACGAAGGGCCGACAACAACTCGCTCGCGCTCGCAAGATACAAGGGGTCGAGAGGGGTGACCGTGACCTTCGGGTCCCACGCGGCGGTCATGGACTCCCACGTCTCCAACGTGCGCTGCGCCGATGAACACAACGCAACGCCCAGCTGGACACCGTTGCGTTGGAGATATGCACCGAGCTCCTGCGCGTCCGCAAGACCCCCGGCGTCCAACGAACGACCGTAGTCGTCTTCCCCGAGCGGAGAGGAAGCGTGCCGCAGCAGATAGAGGGTCGGCATCAGCTTCCGTCTTTCACCACGCGCACCCGCGCGCCACGCATCGGCGCCTGATCGAGGTGGGGTAGGCACAGGTACTCGTACTCTCCCAACTCATCGAAGGTGAATTGGTAGGTTCCGCCCCGAGGCAAGAACGAAGACGCGAGCGGCGCGCTCGTAGGCGTCGCCCCCGTCCCGCTGGTAACCGTATGGGTGACGGCGTCCTCGTTGACCCAGGTCACGGTCTCGCCGACAGCGACCTCGATCTCATGGGGCTCGAAGCGCATCCCGCGAATGCGGACGACGGGCCCCTCCCCGTCCGCCGGAACGTCCGCTGGGGCAGAGGGGACAGCGACCGCCTTTCTCCCTCCGGGTACAGGCCGGTCAACCGGCTGTGGCGAGCAACGCGGCAGTGGCGCGCCCCGTCGTTTCACCGCGTCGGATAGGTCCGCGCAGTTCCCCACTCCCGTCCCGTCCCACATGAGGTCGCCACCGCCGCCATAGCCCTGCAAGACGTCGGGATGCGGCGCTCCCCCGTTCGCGAACAGATAGTTGAACGCGACACGGGTTCGATCGGAGTGGGGCTCCAACGCCGGGTCCTTCGCGGCGTCGACCGGAGACAACTGGAGTACGGCGATCCCCGCAGATTCATTTTGCTTGACCTGATTGTCTTCGATCGTCGTGTCGTCCGCGCCCATCACGAAGATCCCTACGCCATGCGGAAGATTCCCGATGATCGACTCCGGGTCCCCAAAATTCGCCCGATTGTTACGCACGGCATAATTCCTGAACACACGAGTCCGGAGACCTTCCTTCTGGACCTTTCCCGGCAGCACAAAAACCGCGATACCGGCGGTGTTGTCATACACCAGGTTGTCGCGAACCTCGGCGTCATTCGTATTCTCGATCTCGATCCCTGCGACATTGCGATGGACCTCGTTGAAGGCCACGAGAGCACCATTGGACTCACCGACGTAGATCCCAGCGTCACGGATTCCAGTCACCGTGTTATGTGTCACTTCGATATTCGCCGACTGGACTGGGTAAAGGCCATACAGGCCGGTGTCATCGATGATCAAATCAGTCAAGATCACACCGTCGACACCCTGCGTCGTGACGCCATTGCCCACATAGTGCTGGACCTGAAATCCGCTCATCACGAACGGGGAGCCCGAAGCGATGACGCCATCCCCGAGTTGCCCACGCCCGTCGAGCACAGGCCGCTGGTCGCCCCTCACGACCCCGCGCAAGGTGATCCCGGGGGTGTCGACCGTCAGAGCCTCGTGATAGACCCCGGGCTCGACTTCGATCACAGTCCCCGGCTTGGCCGAGGCGAGGGCTTCCGCGATCGACTCGCCCGCCTGAACACCGACGGTGCCTCCCCAGGCGGTCGCGGCCGGACCAAGCGCCAGGAGCCACAAGTAAAGAAGGACAGGACCCCACGCGCGAATTGCCTTCACGGCGATGCCTCCTCGAAGACCTGCTCTCCCGCAAGGGGGACAGGGAGCCCGGACGGTACCGCTTTCGGCGGGATCGGGCGCATCGACTCGTCGCCTAGAGACCGCAGGAATGCGACGAGGTCTGACTGCTCTATGGCGCTGAGGTCGAACGCCCGAATCTGGTCGTGCATCTGGTGTGGCGCGGCACCAAACGCGCGCCCTCCCCCGTCGGCATAGAAGCCTACGACCGCCTCGAGCGTCTCCAGCGATCCGTTGTGCATATAGGGCCCTGTCGCGCCGACGTTGCGGAGGGTGGGGACACCAAAGAACCCGCGCTGCGCCGGGTGACCCGTGACCGCGCCAACTCCAGGGTCGTCACTCGGAACGCCGACACCAACGGAGAGAGGCGCATCAAATGTCGGTGGGCGATGACACTCGAAGCAGCGGGTCTTCAGCGACCGAAACAAACGAAGGCCACGCTGCTCGGAAAGCGTGAGCGCATCGCGGTCCCCCGCCGCCCACTGGTCATAGCGGGATTCTTGGGACGTGAGGGTCCGCTCGAACGCGGACAGCGCGCGAGCGAGATGCTCCAGGGAGACCGCGGGCTCGACTCCGGGGAAAGCCCGCTCAAAACGTTCGCGATAGGCGGGGATCGACCGCAAGCGAGCGAGCAGGGGGGCCGGCTGCGCCGCCATCTCGTCGGGCGAGAAGAGCGGCCCGAAGACCTGAACCTCCAAGCTCGGCGCTCGACGGTCCCAAAAGAGCCGCTGCTTGAAACCCACGTTGTACAAGGTCGGCACGTTCCGACCGAGCGGCCCGCGTGGGCCGCGGCCCTTCGGTCGTCCGTCCCCCAACGCTTGCTCTGGCCGATGGCAATCGGCGCAAGCGACGTTCCCTTGCGAGGAGAGGACGCGGTCGAAGAAGAGCAGCCGCCCAAGGGCTGCCTGCTCCCGAGTCGGAGCGACACCCGCGAGCGGAGGGAATGGCCGGTCGAGGCCGGTGGGTCCGGGGCGCTCCCGCTTGACCTGCGATGGTGCGAGCGCACAGGCGAAGGCGAGCGCCGCGCCGATGACGCAGCGCGAGAGCGGCGCTACTCGCCGCGTACGAAATGACGAAACGCGGAGGCGCTCCAATTGTCGTGATCTTCGCCCCAGCCGCGCTTCCCCCCGTCCCACTCCCAATCGGTCAGACAGTTCCAGGTCCACAGATTCGGGTTGAGGTGGACCCCGAGCCGGTTGTGACAGGTCCCCTCCGCTTCGAAACTTCGGCCCAGCTCGTCCTTACCCGTCATCCGGACACGGACCGGACAGTGTTCCTCCCGCTCCAAGACCTCCCGAGTCCCCTCGACGAGCTTCGACCAGACACCATCACGGAGCAAGAACCCGTGAATCACGACATAGCCATCGCCGAAGTTTGCCGTGATCGCGTGCCACGCGTCCTGATCGGACATCGTCGCGTAGGTGTACCCGCCGTTCGGGTTGTCCGCTCCGGGGTGTAGCGAGGCCCCGATCTGCGAACGAACACCCCAAGAGCGATCGCGCATCCCGAACGAGTCGACATCGATGACATCATCCCGGATACGAATCGTCCCGGTGTAGCGCCCAGGCTGATCGAGGTGCCCACCGGCGAGCCGATTCGGCTCGCAGATCCCCTCGAAGGTGAGGTCGACCTCGACCTCACCGGAGTCCGCGTCGAGATAGTGGAGTTCGTACTTGTTCAGCGGCTCGACACACCGGTACCGAATCCCGTTGGGGAGCTCGATGTCCGAAAGGTCCTGTCCCTTAGGAATCGGGAGATGCCACAGATTCTTGGCGTAAACGCAGTTCCAGATCTGCGACCCACTAGCGTCCCAGAAGAACGCCCCACCCGACGTTATGTTCTGATTCGTCCGAAAGAACGGATACAGCTGGCCCGAAAGCTTCCGCTCCGGGACCGCGAACGTGAACCAGCACGTCTCGGTCCAGAACGGGTCGTCCGTCGTCGGCGGATGGAAGCGGTCGTCTTCGTGAACTCCCACGCAAAGCTCCTGTGTCGTCAGCGCGAGAACGCCTGATCCTTCGGTGCGCGACGTCGGGTGGGCCACCCGACACGAGCGCGGTTTGCCTGTTGAATCGACAGCCCTCAGCCGAGCCCGTAGACGGCCATCGCGTTTCCGCAGACCATCTTCTGCTTCTCCTCGGGAGCAACGCCGGCCATCGACTCCTCGATGATCCGTCGGCTATACGGCCAGTCATGGCGATGATGCGGGTAGTCATTCGCCCACATCAGGTTCTCGACACCAAACCAGTGACGGTTCTGCACGGCGAACGGCTCCCGGATGAAGCCGGCCTTCCAGTTGTTCCGGAAGTAGTGGCTCGGGAGGTGCGAAAGCGTGGACTCGGACCAGACGCGGTTCCGCCACCAGTGATCATCCATGTGCTCGATGCAGTGAGGAATCCACCCCGCGCCGGCCTCAGCCATCACCATCTGCAATCCCGGGTAACGATCGAACATCCCCGAGTAGATCATCTTTGCGAACATCCCTGAAAACTCAGCGACAGCGCCGCCCATGAGCTGGAGGTTCGGAACCCCGAAGACGATCTCATCACTCTCGGTGCGAACCTTCCGCGTTGTGTTCACGTTGGTTCCACCTGCATGGCGGAGCCCCGAGTGGACATGAACCGGCAACTGCAACTCTTGGGCCACTTCCCAAAAGGGGTCGTCGTCCTCCGACAGCGCAGCGTTCCCAGAAGGGAGCGCCGAGATGATGACACCTCGGACCCCAAGCTCCTTCGCTTCACGAAGGCGAGCGACCGAGGTCTCGATGTCAACGCCCGGAATCTGGTACAAGCCGATCAACCGCGTCCGGTCCGGGGCAGAGAACTCTTCCCACATCCATTGGTTGTAGGCATCAACACCGGCGAGGTGATAGGCCTGATTGGGCTGCGCCATGAAGGCTGCCATCGTCCGCTGCGACGGGAAGAGGACCTCCGCGTCGAGCCCATCGATGTCCTGCTCCTCGAGGCGCGCCTTCCCGTCGAAGGCGCCGTGACGCATCGACTCGTAGGTCGTACCGAACCAGCTGTTGTCCTCGTAGCGCTTGCCCCATTCGCCCGAATTCGTGACCAGGCCGATCGGCATGACGGGCTCGCCCGGAACAACCTCCCATGCGTCACCGCCATCGGGGTCTTTGACGAGCCGCGGCATCTGCGCGTGGAACTGCTTCGGAAGATACGTCTCCCACATGTGGGGCGGCTCGATCGTGTGACCATCCGCAGAGACGATGTTGTAGGTGCGATTCTTGTCAGCGGCCATGTCGTTGACCTCCATCTACTGACGGGTCGCGAGTCCCCGTCCTTTCAGGCTGGCGCAGGCAGAGTTTAGCGCTTTCCCGCGCAAAGCGGCGCCTTACGACCCAGCGACCTCCCGCGGGGAGGGGCTACGCCCGGCGGCGCTGGACCAGCCCCATCCCGTTGTCCCGCATGATGAGCTGGACCTCGTCCTTCGAGAAGCCCGGCAGGTCATCAACAAACGAGACCGGGTCTGCCAACCCCTCGCCGTGCGGATAATCCGAGCCGAACAGGATGTGGTCGGCACCGATCAGTTCCCGTAGGCGCGGGATGTCGTCTTCGTAGTAAGGCGAGACCCAGACATGCTTGCGAAACGCCTCACAGGGGTCCTGCTGGAACCCAAACGGCATCTGGCCATAGGCCTTCTTCAGCTTGTCGAAGAGCGGCGGGACCCAGGAACTCCCGGTCTCGATCGTCGCGACACGCAAATTCGTGTGGCGATCGAACAGACCGTCACAAATGATCGTCGCGAGGAGGTCCGAGATCGGATTTGCGGACATGCAGAGCCGCTTGGGCTGGAAGTCGAACGCCTGGAACTCGTCACCGCTTCCCCACATCGAGGAATACTTCAAATAGCCCGCGTCGCCCGAGTGGTAGGCGACCGTCACGCCGGAGTCATTGACCCGCTGCCAGAACGGGTCGAAGCGCTCGTCGGCGGGGGAGTAGGAGCCGTCCGGCGTTACGATGGGCGCAGCCCGCATGCAGATTGCCCGCACATCGTTCTCGAGCGCGAACTCGAGCTCCTCGAGGGCCGCCTCGAGGTTCACCAGCGTGATGTAGGGCGCCGCGTAGAGGCGTTCCTGGTAGGCGAAGCCCCAGTCCTCAGCCATCCAGCGGTTGAAGGCCTTGAACGCTGCGCAGAGTGCCTCCGGATCGTCGATCAGCGCCTCTTCCATCCCGACGCCGAGCGTGGGAAACATGAAACAAGCCTCCAGCTCCTGCGTGTCCATCAGCGCGAGCCGGGCGTCCCGGTTCCGATACGCCGGGTTGATGGGGTCGAGGTCACCGAAGATGTCCCGGATGCTCTTTCCTGCCTGGTTCCGGCCACGGAAGTACTCGTCCAGGCAACCCGGCTTTGCGACGGGATCGAAGGTCGGGTTCGGGATGAAGCGGTTGACCTTCCCCGCCACGAGCAAGTTGCGGCGGCCGTTGACTTCCGCCCACTGCATCGCGCGGCGCTTGTAGCGCGGGTCGATGTGACGGATGAAAGCATCCTCATGCTCGTAGTAGTGGTTGTCTGCGTCGAAGGCGCGGAAGCCGAGTGCCGCCATGATGGGTTCTCCTCCATCGGACGCCGGAGGGCGCCGAGGGTCCTTGCGAGTCTTTGATTGAACGCAGGGACAATAATCTTCACTGAAGAAATCTGCAAGCATATTCAATTCTGGTAGGATCCGCGGGTGATGGAAGCGCCGATCCCCCAACCCAACCGCCGTCAGCAGCGGAGCCGACAGCGCCGAGAGCAGATCCTCGAAGCCGCCAGGGGCTGCTTCGGGAGGCAGGGGTTCGCGGGTGCCACCGTCGAGGCCATCGCCTCCTCGGCCGGGGTCTCCAACGGACTGCTCTACCAGTTCTTCGAAGGCAAAGAGGGCCTCTTCCAGGTCGTCGTCGCCGAGGTGGTCCGAGATTGGGTCCGCGCGATGGTGCCGCGCCAAGAGGAAAGACTGACCCCTAGTCGGAAACTGGAGGCCATGCTCCGGCGGTCATTCGACTTCTGCCGCACTGAGCCCTTGCTCCCCGCCATCCTCACCGGAGACGAGCTCCTGGAGCTCGGGCGCATCGGAAACCCGGACCGAAAGCGGATCCACGACCACCGCGACCTGATCGCGACCCTCCTCCACGACGGGATCGCCACGGGTGAGTTTCGAGCCGACCTCGACGTGGCGTCGGTCGCCGACCTCATCCAACAACTCCACATCGACTATTCGACCCGCGCCTACCGACGCGAACCCGAGTTTCCGGTCGACGATGGGCTGATCGACGCCGCCTGCGACTTCGTCCAGGCGGCGGTCTGCGCGCGGGCCTGAATGACAGTGCGCCAGGCCCCGCTGATCGTGCTTTGCCTCGCGCTCGGGTGCGCAAGCCCGCACGACCCAAACCGCCTCGAGCTCCCGCGGGACGCGCGCCCTCCCCACGTCGCGACCTGGAACGAGGATGGCACCGTTAACGCGCTGATCGAGATCCCTGCGGGCACCAACGCAAAGTGGGAGGCGACGCGTGACTACAGCGCGCTCGCGTGGGAACGACGGGACGACGGGACCCTGCGCGTCGTGCAGTATCTGGCCTACCCCGCCAACTACGGGATGGTGCCCGGCACACGCCTCGACGAGGCCACCGGGGGCGACGGCGACCCGCTCGACATTCTGGTGCTGGGGCGTTCGCGAGAACGTGGCGCGCTCCTTCCAGTCCGCGTCATTGGCGTGCTCGCGCTCCTCGACGACGGAGAGGTCGACGACAAGCTCCTCGCGGTCCCGCGCAACGGGGTCTTCTCAGAGATCGAGACGGTGGAGCAGCTCGACGAGCGGTTCCCCGGCGCCCTCTCCATCCTCGCCGCGTGGTTTATGCACTACAAGGGCCCGGGCAGGATCGAGGTGAAGGGATACCGCTCGGCTGAAGCCGCGATCGCGTTGATCCAGGCGGCGCGCCCGCAACCCGAGTAAGCCCGGCCGTCAACTCTCGCCGACGAACGCGTCGCGCAACGCGCGTTTCAGGATCTTTCCCGTCGCTCCGCGCGGGAGCGGCTCGCTGCGAAATTCGACCTGACTCGGGATCTTGAAGCTCGCGATCCGCTCTGCGAGGTGCGCCTTCAGCCCGACATCGTCGAGCGAAGCGTCCCCCTTCAGCAAGATCGCCACGGCGACCTCCTCGCCGAGCCGCTCGTGAGGGACCCCGAAGACCGCAGCTTCGTACACCGCCGGGTGTTCGTAGATCGCCGCCTCGACCTCAGCGCAGTAGACGTTCTCTCCACCGCGCAGCACCATATCCTTTGCCCGGTCCTGGACGAAGACGAAGCCCTCTTCATCGATCATCCCGAGGTCCCCAGAGCGCAACCAACCGTCGACGAGCGTCTCGGCGGTCGCCTCCGGCTTGTTCCAGTAGCCGCGGATCAGCATCGGGCCGTGAAACCAGATCTCCCCCACCTCGCCGGGTGCGAGCACGTTCCCATCAGGGTCCGTTACGCGCACCGACATCGTCGGTGCCGGGCGGCCCGCGCTGAGGGGCTTGCGCAGATAGTCATCCCCCGAGTTCTGCGGGCCGTAGGCGTTCGTCTCCGTCATGCCGTAGCCGATGCCCGGCCGACCCTTGGCGAAGGACCCTTCGATCCTCTTGACCAACTCTGGCGGTGCCGGGGCCCCGCCGCCCCCAACGTTCGTCAGGCTCGACGTATCCCGACTCGCGAAGTCAGGGCACTCGAGCAGGTCCCACGACTGCGTCGGAACGCCGACGAAACGCGTCACCCGCTCTCGCTCGATCAACTCGAGCGCACGGGCCGGGTCCCACTTGTACATCATCACGAGTTTGTAGCCGGCGGCGAAGCAGGACATCATGACCGCGATCGCCCCGGTGACGTGAAACAACGGCACGATCAAGATGAAAGAGGTCGGGAGCTGCGAAGCCGTGGCCGCTTCCTTGGGGAAACGCACCGCGTGAATCGTCGCGCTACACGCAAAGGCGGTGAGGGCGCTCGCGACCGCCCGGTGTGTCGAGACTGCGCCCTTCGGAAAGCCGGTGGTGCCGGACGTGTAGAGAATGGTCGCGTCCTGGTCCGGGTCGATCTCGACCTCGGGCATCGTCGCCCCCAGCGGCAACACCTCTTCCCAACGCTCGGCACCGTGCGCCAGCTCGCCTTCGGCCCGAACGACCAAGACTCGCAGTCCCCGTTCCGCCGCGATCGTCGAGGCGTCGCGGGCACGCGCCTCGTCGACGATCAAGACCTTGGCGCCGGAATCTTCGACCCCGTAGCGCAGCTCCGCCTCGGTCCACCAAGCATTCATGGAGACAGAGATCGCCCCCACTGAGGTGATCCCAGCGAACGACACAATCCACTCTGGATAGTTGCGCATCGCGATCGCGACACGGTCGCCCGGCTGGACACCGTATCGCTCGACGAGTAGGGCGCCGAGCGCATCGACCTGCCCCATAGTCTTGGCGAACGACCAGCGTTCATCCTCATAGACCAAAAATGTCTCATCTCCGCGAACTCGCGCAGAGTCGAAGATCGCACGCAACGACGGCGGCGCGTTCTCGAAGACCTCCGTCTCCATGCCTGCCACTTCGACCGTCTTCGTTGCGAACGGTCCGCCAGGCTGCGAGAGCTGCGACACCCCTTCTTCGAACGACACGCCCACTAGCTGTCCTCCTCCGCGCCACCGACGCGGCCTTCTCGAAAGCGCGCGATGGCCCTCGCCTTACATCGCGACGAAATCACCGTCTCAGAACCCGACGTTCTGCCCCCCATCGACGAGGATCGCTTCACCGGTCACCCAGGCAGCGAGACTCGACGCAAGGTAAAGGGCGGTCCCCGAGATGTCGTCGGGCTCGCCAATCCGCGCAAGCGGGTTACGTCGCGCCACGTGGGCCTCGCCGTCTCCTTCCCAAAGCGTGCGCGCGAAATCCGTCCGCACGAGCCCCGGACAGATCGCGTTGACGCGAACCTTTGGG
>Ga0315331_10000358_pt1 | contig 30689 bp, 24 predicted proteins | sample M160m34915metaG_FD_203456 | JGI IMG/M metagenome (GOLD analysis project Ga0315331, IMG submission 203456) | Ammonia-oxidizing marine archaeal communities from Monterey Bay, California, United States - M1 60m 34915 | ecosystem: Environmental > Aquatic > Marine > Intertidal zone | place: USA...
GGCGGCAAGAAGGCCGCCTTCGACTTCTTGAGGACCTTGCGAATCTCCAGGAATGCCGTGAGCCTCGGCGGGATGGAGTCCCTTGCCTGTCACCCCGCAACGACGACGGCCTCGGAGATGAACCCGGCAGAGCTCGCCGCGGCGGGGGTCAGCGATTGCCTCGTGCGCATCTCGGTCGGCGTCGAAGATTGGCGCGACCTCGTCGCCGACTACGAAGCCGCTCTGGAAGTCGTCCGCACTTCCTGACCGACCGGGGCCCCTCGATTCTTTGCGGCGGCGGCCCCCTGCCAGAGGTCGACACACGGCCCGTTGACTGCGATAGGATCGAGTCTCATCAGGAGACCGAGCCCACATGGACATGCACCCCGACGATCATTTCCACCCCGCGACGAGCGATGATCCCTTCTGGACCGAGACTTGCTGGTTCACCTTCGCAGTCCCGGAACGCAAGCTCTCCGGACAGGTCTATCCCTTCTTCAGGAAGAATCAGGGCGTCACGTCGGGTGCCTGCATCTTGTGGGACGACTCGGGCTCCCAGCTCCACGACTGCCTCTACCACAAAAACCTTTGGCATCTCCCGATCCCCGAAGACCAGGAGCTCGTCGACATCCAACTCGAGAACGGGATCCACTACAAATGCCTCGAGCCGCTCACGCGGTACGAGGTCCACTATGTGGACCAGGATCGCGAGGAGGTCGAGATCCATCTCACCTACGAGGCTCTCTGCGAACCGAACCGACTCGGCGGAGGGCACCTCGATCAGCCCGGTCGTTACCGCGGCATGATCCGGATCGACGACGAGACGATTGAGGTCGACGCTTTCGGCATGCGTGATCGGTCCTGGGGGTCCCGTTCCCAAATCGGCCCCGGACTCCATCCTGGCGCCAACAACGAGAACGGTGGGTATACCTACGCAACCATGTCGGACCAGGATGCCTGGCACATCATCACCGCCAACTTCGGCGAGGGCTATGTCGGCATCCACGGTTTTCTCCTCCGCGATGGCGTGTGGTCGAAGCTCGCCGAGGGCACCCGAGAGGTCCTCGAGCGCAAGGAATACTGCCCCACCCGGGTGCGCATCACGGGCCGAGACGAACTCGGCCGAACCCTCGAAGCCGAAGGGACCCCCCACAACAAATTCGGCGTGCACCTGAACCCCAACCTCTGGACCTGGAATTGTCTCACCGACTGGCAATGGGACGATGGCAAGCGCGGCTGGGGCGAGGATCACGATAATTGGAGCGCCTCCGCCTTTCGCCGTTTCGTGCGGGCAAACGACCCCTGAGGTCGATCCTCTCCAGCTCCAGATTCAGAGGGAATCCCCTCGCCGCCGGCCGAGCAGTTCGCCATCTTCGGACGCTGCACCGGAGGTATCACCTATGCGGAAGCCCCCCCTCATCGCCGCTCTCATCCTGAGCGGCGTCATCGCCTACTCAACGGCTTGCGCTCCGGAGCCCGAAACGGCAGCGGGGACCTCCGCGCAGCTCTCCACTCCCGGCGAGGGTAAAATCCCAGAAGAGCCGAGCCTTCGCTGCGCCGCACACGACCCGCTGCGAAACGTCTTCTTCGGAGATCTTCACGTCCACACAGGCCTCTCCGCGGATGCCTACGCGACGAACACGCGCGTGACATTGGACGAAGCCTATGGCTTCGCCCGCGGCGAGGAGGTCCTCCTTCCTCCCCTCGACGAACGAGGTCGAGGAACGCGACCCACGCGCCTCGAGCGCCCCCTCGACTTCGCCGCGATCACCGACCACGCCGAAAATTTTGGGGAGGTCGCGATCTGCACGGACCCGGAAGACCCCGCCTACTCTTCCCCGAACTGCATCGGCTACCGCAACCCCGTCGCCCACGGACAAGAAGCCAACTCGATCGTATTACGCATGGCGGCGCTGATGGGCGTCGAACCCATGGTCGCCGCGCGTAACATCGACGTGGAACGTCCTACCGCGGTCTGCGGCGAAGACGGTGCTCGCTGCGCGGTGGCGGCACGAAGCGTATGGCAGTCGGTCCAGGACGCAGCGGAGCGTTGGGACGACAAGAGCGCGGCCTGTGAATTCTCTACGCTCATCGCCTACGAATGGACGCTGACGCCGAATTTCACCAAAATTCATCGCAACGTGATCTTTCGGAACACTCATGTCCCCGAGGCCCCGATCTCCTCCATCGACGAGACTCGGGCGAGCGGCCTCTGGCGTCGACTACGCGAAGAATGTCTCGAGGCGGGTACCGGATGCGACGTCATCGCGATCCCACACAACTCGAATCTGTCCAACGGGAACCTCTTTGCGTCAGAGACCCCTGAAGGCGCGAGCCGAGAAGAACAAGCGAAGAGGGCAGCCGAGCGAGCCCGCCTCGAACCACTCGTCGAAATCATGCAGGTCAAAGGCGATTCCGAGTGTCGCAACGGACTCGGCGGCGTCCTCGGTGCCCCGGACGAGTTCTGTTCCTTTGAAGAGTTCCGCCCGCCGGACGCGGAGGACTGCGGAGAGGGCGTCGGAGACGGAGCACTCGCGGGAAGAGGCTGTGTCTCCCGCCGCGACTACGTGCGTAACGTCCTGACCGAGGGCCTCGCCGAAGCCGACCGGCTCGGTGTAAACCCCTTCGAGTTCGGTCTCATCGCGAGCACGGATACGCATAACGGGACCCCGGGCGACGTGGAGGAGTACAGCTTCGAAGGGGCCGGTGGCTTTCGTGACGCCGACCCGGTGACGAGACTCGGTATCTCGGACTCGACGATCGTCGTCCCCGACCTGCTCAAGAACGCGGGCGGGTTGGTGGCGCTCTGGGCAGAGGAGAATTCCCGCGAGTCGCTCTTCCAGTCGATGAAGCGGCGCGAGACCTATGGCACGAGCGGTCCACGAATACAGGTGCGCCTATTCGGAGGGTGGGAATATCCTGAATCGATCTGCGACGAGGGGGCCCTCGCGGCCCAAGGCTATGCGGGTGGTGTGCCGATGGGCAGCTCACTGCGGGATCGACCCAAGGTGGCAGATGCCCCGCGCTTCGTGGTCTCTGCGTTTCGCGACCCCGGCATCCCGTCCCACCCCGGCGGCCTGCTCCAGCGTATCCAGATCGTAAAGGGCTGGGTCGACGACGAGGGAGCACTGAACGAACGCGTCTATGACGTTGCGGGGGGGGCGAACGGAGCCGGTGTAGACGTCCGCACCTGCCAGCCCAGCGGACCCGGCGCGGATACCCTCTGCAGCGTATGGCGCGACCCCGACTTCGACCCCCAAAGCCGCGCCGTCTATTACGCGCGTGTGCTCGAAAACCCCAGCTGCCGTTGGTCGGGATGGGAATGCTTGCGGCTCCGCGAACGCGGCGGCGACGCGACGCCAGCGGTCTGCCTAGAAAACGACGCTCAACACGTGATCCAGGAACGCGCCTGGACCTCGCCCATCTGGTACACCCCGACGCCGATCATGGCCGCAGCCCCCTGAGCGTCCTCCCGAACGAGGATCGGTGATCCCGGTGGCCCGAGGCAAGCGAAACAAGCCGCGGCGACGCGATCCACGAGGACGGCGGAGCCATTCGGCACCATCGAGGCTACCCCCGCTCGCAAGGTTCGGCCTGCGCTTGCTCCGCGTGACCGCGCTGGCGGCCCTACCCTTCGCCCTGCTCGTTCGCGGCTCCGTCGCGACATCGCGTTACCTGCATGCGCCCGGCTGGCTCGCCGTGGGGCTCGGAGGGATACTCTGTGCGATCTGTCTCTCGCTCTGGGGAGCCTGGCTTTGGCACCGCCTCACCGGTCGGCGGCGCTCCCGAGCAATCGCTCTACGCCTGGCACTCCCCCTCGTCTTCGCTTTCTCGGTCTACACTCTGGGTTGGCTCTCGCATGCGAACGCGAAGTCACCGGCCGTGCGCGAACGCTGGTCCGATCTTCACCCGAGCCTCCGAATCGCGATCGGCACCGCCGGCCTCGCCGACCGCGACTTCGTCGTGACGGAGATCGGCCGCGAAGGGAGCGACTATGACCGGATGGGGCTGCGGAGAGTTCGGAACTCGCTCCACTACACGCAACCCGACGGTTGGATCCACGCCGTGGATCTCCGCACCCGCGGACACAGCGAGCTCCGCAATTTCTTCTTGAGGCTCTACTACGAAGCGATGGGGTTCGACACGCTTCGGCACAAGGGCACGGCCGATCACCTCCACGTGTCGCTTCCCCGCTCCTGGAGCGTGCCCAGCCTCAATCTGCCATCGCGATTTGTGGACGAATGACGAAGGCTGGCACGGCCTCGAAATGCAGGGCCGTCGAAATCGAGCGACAGCGGCCCGTTTCCGGATCGGCATGCCCATCCGCCATCCGGGGCAGCGCGTGATAGATGCCCGCGCACATGAAGCCCCGGCTACGCGCTGCATTGCGTCCCTGGTGATATTTCCCGATCCATTGATCGTTCAGGGTCGAGAATAAATTGTCGATATCCCAATACGCGCCGACGATGCCCCGGATCGTCCCATCGGGCTGAACCTCTCCACGGATCCGCGCATCCCTGAACCAGAATTCGTTGTCCATCGTCTGCTGCTTGACCTTGATCCGAAAGTCGACGGGATCGGTCGTCAGGATCCCCTCTTCGATTCGCCCCCGAGCCACCGCATTGTGATAGCGAGCATCCGTATGCGCCGTGTAGCTGACATCGCGCATGATGCCGCCCACCGCGTCGACCGTCACCGGGTGGTTGGCGGAGAGGATCTGGACCTCGACCTCCTCGTCGTTCCAGGGGTCATCCAGCCCCGTGATCTCCATCAAGAGCGCATAACCGCCCTCCTTGATCGAGGTCCCCCCCTCGTGAAGGCGATCCATCAGGTCGTTCGGTCGGTAGCCCCGAACACAGCCCATCAGGCGCCAATGCTGATTGTCGATTCCCCCCGTTCCGTTGTGCCCCGCAAAGTCGTCGTGGGCACAGCTGGCGCTGCCCGCGCGGCTCGAGTCGATGCCGTCCAGATCAAGCCCGTGAACCGTCGCAGCCCCGTCCAGGGTCAAGAAGCCCGGATCCGGCTGCACGAGCGGGTCCTGGCAGGCATCCGGAGGCAGCCGTTCGTCGTCCCAGGGCAGGTAGCTCCCCGCGTTTCGTCGCCGGATCCGCTCTGTCATCCAGTCGGCCCATTGCTCCGGAAAATACTCTTCCTCCGTCTGATTGAATCCGTCCGGGCAGTCTCCTGCGAACTCCGCGTCGGGTATCTCGTCGTGCCATCGAGCCATGACGTAGCCCTGGATCGGCATCGCGGGCGCACCCTCTCCATCGCGCTCGGCTCGAACCCCCGAGTCCTCACAAGCAGCCATTCCCAATGCGACCAGGATCGCGAGCGTGGGCAGCCTTCCCATTTCATTTCTCCTCGTTCGCTTCGACCGGATCCGCCCGCTCATGCCAACAGCTCCGAGATCGGCCGATCCGTCTCGTTCGCGGTCAGCCCCCATTTCGCAACCGGAAGTCCCATGGCCTGCTGCAGCGTCAGCCCAAGGCGAGTCGTCGGATCTCCGGCACCGAAGACGTGCGTCCCAGGAGCCAATCGCCCCCCCGCGCGCCCCGCCACCATCATCGGGAGCCCCGTGACGCTATGGCTGTTCGCGTCGGAGGTCTCCGAGTGTGCCAACACCGCGCAATGATCGAGCAGCGTGCCCTCGCCCTCGGGCACGCTCGCGAGGGTCTGGACGAACTCCGCCCACGCCTCCATCGAGTGCTGAACGAATTTCGTCGCCTCTACCTGGTACCCCAGCCCCTCGTCTCGGGCCTCCTCGTGGGTCAGCGTATGGTGCGTATCGCTGCTGCCGGGCATGTGGAGCTGAGAGGCGCCCTCGGAGAAGACCATATTGAAGACGCGCGTCTGGTCACAGGCGAGCGCGAGCGCGAGGACCTCAGCCATCGCAGCGTGGTTGGCTTTGACATGGGCCACGTCTCGGGAAACCGCAAGCGCATCCGGCTCGGGCGGACGCTCGCAAGCCTCGAGCGGCGGGGGGGCCGAGAGCTGAAGCTCGAGCTGGTGTTCGAGCTGCCGGAGGGAAGTGAAATATTCATCGAGCCGTGCCCGATCCCGCGCGCCCAGCAGCGACTCGATCCGCTTGCGGTCCTCCGCGACGAGCGAGAGCACGCTCTTGCGCAGCACCGTCTTGGGATCGGGGACGAAAGCCGGAGCGCCCTCAGCCCCCAACGCGTTCGGATCCATGAAGCCCGGGCCGAAGACGCGCAGATAAAGAGCGAGGGGAGTCGTCTCGCTCGGATTTTTTGCGTCTTCGCTGCGGCGGCTATAGGTGTCGCTGGGGACGCCTGTCGCGGCCATCTCGAGCGAGCGGAAGCGAGTGGCATCACCGATCGCATCAGAGATCAGAATGTCCAGGGTCGGCCCCTGGTTCTCGGTCTTGCTCGGCGGCGCCCCTCCGCAGAGCGTGCCGATGACGCCCGTCCGATGCACCAGGTTCGTCTCGCCGTCGAGCACCACGTTGAACCCCGACAGGACGCTCACCTGGTCGCGAACCCCCGCGATCGGTGCCAGCTCGGGCGGCAATTCGAACCCACGCCCTTCCTCGGTCGGATTCCAACGTTTCGGATTCATCCCGCAACCCCAGAACCAGGTCCCGAAGCGGCGCGGCAGCGGCGCGCCGGTTGCCGCCACTGCATCCCCGTTCCCGGTCAAGAAGATCTCGAGGTAGGGAAGCCCGACCGAGACCGCCGCGCCGCCGAGACTGCCTCGGAGCGCCGCCCTCAAGAGCTGCCTCCGGTTCAGATTGGACGTCGAACTCATGCCGCTCCCTCCTTTTCAGCGCGTGCGGCCTGGCGGCCCTCATCCAACGCGGCCTTCTCCGAACGCGTCGCCGTGCGGAACCCTTCGGACAACGCGATGTTCCGAAGTAGCGCATCCAGACGGAAGCCGGATTCGGTGAAGCTCTCCTCGAGATGACGGAGCAACCGTCGCTCCGAGTAGACCGGTTCGCGGCCCACGGCATACCGATAGAGATTCTCGACCAGACAGGGCCCCACGAGCGGACTGTTTCGGAAGACACGCCCCAGCGCCCGGTGGTCCACGAAGGCGTCTCCGTCCAGCTCTCCACTCGTATCGATCGGGGCACCATTCTCAGTCGTGCGATATCCCCCGATCCCGTCGAAGACCTCGAGGCCAAGACCGATCGGGTCGGTCAGCCGGTGACAATTCCGACAGGTCGCGTCCGACGCATGGACCGCCAGCCGCTCGCGTGCGGTCCGATAGGCAGGGTTATCATCCTGATTGAAGAGACCGAAATCGACGTCTGCAGGGGCCGGCGGGACCGTTTGGCAGAGCAGCGCCTCCCGCATGAAGACGCCGCGAAGCGTCGCAGAGCTCCGTCCAGGATGCGCGTTCAGCAGGTTGAAGCTGGCATGCGAGAGGAGACCGACCCGAGCATCCGCTGCGCTGAACTCGTAGTCCTGCCAACCCTTCTCTGCGGAAACGGGGACCGCATAGACCGCACCGAGCGTCCGCGTCATGACGGAGTGCGGCGTCGTGAAGAGGTCTCGATAGTCGCCCCGGTCGTCGACCAGATGATCCACGACGACCTGCAAGGTCTGTTCACGCGCGTCCTGCACGAGCGCATTACTGAACTTCGGATAACGGATCGGGTCCTTGCTGAGCACCGAGAATGCATCGAAGCGGAAGACGTCGTCGAAGAAGGCCCGCACGCCTTGTTCCAGGCGAGGAGAATCGATCATCCGGTCGACCTGTCGAGCCAGCGTCTCCTCGCTCGTCAAGTCCCCTCGGATCGCCGCGTCGAGCAGCTCCCGGTCCGGACCTGCGTTCCAGAGCAGGTAGCTCAAACGAGAGGCCATCGTGAGGTCGTCGAGCGTAAGCCGGTCGGAATCCATCGGGTCGGACACGGCGGCTTCGAGACGGAAGAGGAAATCGGGGGCCACGAGCAGACTCGTGACAATCAACTCGAGACCCGCGTAGAAGTCTCCCGTGCGCTGCGTCGCCGCCGCCGCCGCCGCGAGCCTCGGCCGGATATCGGCATCCTCGAGCGGCCGGCGCAACAATCGGGGGCCGACGGAACGAAGCATCGCTTCCGCACAATTCGAGTCCGGCAGGGAGACATCGCCCGGGACGCACGGAACGAAGCGAGACCGGTTGGCTTCGGAGACGACCTGGCCCGCGATCGATCTCCCCATCGCCTCGTATTGTTCGAAACCGCTGGGCGTGACCGTCACCCATGCGCTCCCGACCGAGAGCAAACCCTCGCGCCGGTTATCCGGCTCGAATCGCCCAGCGATCTCGAGATCATCCGCGAAGACGTCGAGGATCGCCTGGCGGTATTGCGCCTCGGTCAGGCGACGCATCACCAGCTCGCCCCCCTGCGCCTCTGGACGCTCGGGCGAGGAGCAGCCACCGCCGGCGGCGAGGGTCAGAACGATCCCGAGGCCCGAAAGGGCTTGACGCATCGAGGAGGGCATGGGACTCCATCGAACTAAAAGACCGCAGATAGGGTAAGCCAGGCACCTCCTCTTGCAACGCACGCCTTTGGCGCTCCTCGGGTTCGCCTACTCTCCCGCCGTCTGTGGTGGGTCCGTGAGTCGAAACTCATCATGCCGCACCTTGCCTCCCGCCTCGGCGATCACCCCCGCCGACACGAGCCCGACCAGCGTCGTCAAGAGTACGATCGCGGCAGCCGGTCGACGCAGCAGAGGCCGAAAATGCCCGATCAGCGCTGCCAGTCCCGCGACGGCCGCATTCGCGTACAGCAGCGCGCCCCACTGGTCGGCTAGCTCCGTATGATAGTCGAGCCAGGCCTGCCCCCTTCCATCGAGTAGATCAAAGACGAAGGGGTAGGCATCATCGCCCGCGTTCATGACGAACCACGCCGATGATGAGGTCGCCGCAACGAGGCCCAGACCGAAGAGGATCGACCGCCAGCGCGCCTCCAATACGCCCCAGGCCAGCACGATCCAAGACATCGCGAGGCCCGTCACCGGGAGGTGGTTCAGCAGGACGTGGCGATAGGCCGGGTCTTCGAGGAGTTCGAGGATGACATCGAGTTCCATCGCTCAGGCCGCTCTCGCTCGAGCCCAGGCTGCGCAATGGCCTGTCGCACTCACGGGACCCCCGAGGATCCGACAGGTCCCACACGCGGAGGTGACGGTGGTTTGGTCGGTGGTTTGGTCGGTGGCGCTGAAAAACTGACAGCCTCCGCATTGTTGCTCGGCGCCGTGCGGAGAGCGGTCCACATAGCGCTGTGTCTTGCGCAACGAACGCTCCGGAGTCGACAGCAGCTCGGCGTCGACGCAGCCCCCACTCGCGTCCGAGCAACCCGTCACCCCGAGCAGCACCCCACCGCCGAGAGAAAGACCCGCGAGAGCGAATCGACACATCGCGTCGCGCCGCGAGATCCTCTCAGTCCGACCAGGCAGAGCTTCGAAAGCCATTAGAAATTCCTCGAAGCGCCTTCAGGAGCCAACGTATTCGTCGAGCACACGGTGGAAGAGGCGAATCCGCCGCTCTTGAGCCGCCAGGTGCAGCCCCTTGAAGCCCGCGGAATGCATCCCGGCCTGGATGGGGGCCGCCGAGTCGCCATCCTGGCGCAATGCCAAATGGAGTTCCTTCTCCTGACCGTCCCCCCATACTGCGTGCCGATGGGTCGGCCTCGGGGGCGGTTCTACACCTTGCGGGATTCGGTCGTAATTGAAGTAGTCCCAATACATTCGGTCCGGGTCGGTCGGGTGTGGCCGAGCCCGAAAGAGCCAGAAATGTCCCGGACTGATATTGAAGGTGATATTCGGGAAGAACGAATAGTGCACGTCCATCATCAGCTGCTCATCGTCTAGCTCCCCGAAGTCCAGACCGGCTTCGCTGCCGCGTTCCCGGAGTTGCTCGATCAGCACGGGTCGAATCTCGTCGACGCGGCCCTCGTATTTTCCCGGATCCAGGCCGAAAGCCTCGAGCAGGGAGCGCATCTCTTTCGTGATCTCCTGCCGGTCCCGATAGCCTGCGGCCTGGGCCTTCGCATCGGTCCAGCGCGGGCTCGGGGCGCCGATCTTGAACAGAAAACGGCTGTGCTTCCCGAAGAGGTCGATCGGGCAGTCGACGTCGTCGCTGATCTCGAGCAACTCCGGATGGATCCCCTGGACGTGGTAGACCTCGTTGAATGCGTCGACCCCCACCTTCCAATTACACGCCCACTCGAAGGTGATGTCTTCGGTCAGCGCATAATTACGCTCGAAGTGATAGGGCTCGAGGTGCTCTCCCGCGACGCCGAGATATTCGGACAGGCTTTCCGCCTCCGGATCCATATTCACGAAAACCCAGGCGCCCCAGCTCTCCACACGAACCGGCTGCATCCGCGCCTCCTGGGGCAAGCCCTGCGGAAAATCTTCTCGGTCCGGCACGCCACGCAGACGCCCCTGAAGGTCGTAGGCCCAGCGGTGATAGGGACAGACGAAGGATTTCCCATGGCCACGCCCGGCTTCACAGACCCGGTAGCCGCGGTGCTGGCAGCTGTTATGGAAGGCGTCGATCCGATCGGGCGCCGAGCGGACCACGACGATCGACTCACGGCCGACCTCGAAGGTGAAGAAGTCGCCCACCTCCTCGAGGTCGGCGATCGGACCTGCCATGAGCCAGGCCCGCGACCACATCCGCTCGAACTCGCGCTCCATATAATCACGCGAGACGTAGCGGTCCTTGGGAATCAGCTGTGTATCGAGCTCGGGTTCCGGATGCTTCTCGAGCGGTGTGCGGGCCATCCCAACCTCCTTTCGTTGTCGACGGGGCCTAGAGTTCGCTGAGCTTGACCAGCCTGGCCTGTGGCGTCTCGATTTCCCCCTCCGGCAGCATGAACCGCCAGAAGATCGTCCCCTCGCTCCTCCCCTCACAATCCATCCAGTTCGGGTGCCCGGGGTCTTCGTGCGCGATCACCATCTCGAAACGGCCATCGTCGCCCAACTGCGTCTGCGCCCGGTTGAGCGAAACACGACGCCGCGCGTAGTCGAAGCTCTGGATGTGCTGCGTCCACAGGGAGATATTCCCCGCCCGACACTCGGGCCAGCGACCGGTGATCACGAGCGCTTCGTCCGGCCGGATCTCGAAGCGGCATTGGCTATAGGCCGCGTCGAAGGCGGCGAACGCGTGTTCCCCGGGCTTGACCGGCGCGACAAATTCGTTCGGCGTCCGAGAGACGAAGGGCGGCATCGGCGTATCCGGACTGGGCGGCGGCCGGGCGGTGGTCCGCGCGGCGGCGAAGTTCATCACGCGTCGAATTCCAGCGGCGACTTCCGCGTCGTCTGGCGGCGGAGCGGGGCCGTCGCTGTCGAGGCACTCGATCTCCATCGGGACGTAGAGGGAGCGATCTGCCGCCGAGCAGACCTCCTGCTCGATGTAATGGCGCGTGGTCAATCGAGAGGCCTCCGGGTCGAGCGGGATCCAATTCCGTTCTCGCTCGGGCCCACCGAGAAAGAGCTCGAAGTTTCCGCCCTCGTCCACGTCGAACATCGTGTCGTTCAAAACGCCCGCGGTGCCCGTCGAGAAATGCCCCTCACTCGTCCCCTTCTCGACCGTGATCGAGACGTATTGTGCCCCCGCCATGCACCCACTGACCCGGTAGCTGTAATCGGACGAGATCGCGCAGTCGTAGTAGATCGCGTCCGCGTTGTCTCCCGTGAACTTTCGCGACGGCGAGACGATCCGTCGGAAGAGAGGATCGCGCACGTCGTCCTCGAACCAGCTCACGAGCCCACCCTGAACCATGTGCATCAGCGCCCGATGAGACTCGGCGACTCGAGCGGGCGTGTCCGCCCCGTAGGCTTCCCCCGCCCAACGCTCGTCGGCCTCCTTTAGGTAACCAATCAACTCGTGGAGAGCCTTACGGCTCTCGGTCTCGATGGGAGGCATCGAGGTCTCCTGACGCGCCGACTCAATGGGGGCGCCTTCCGCAGGCGAGCCCGCGTCGGTGGAATCCGAAATTCCGGCGATCAGCCGAGCGAAGGCGCTCGATCGGGCCGACCGACGCCGTAGATGCGCGCGGCATTGTCGAAGAGGAGCTTGTTGCGATGCTCCAGTCGCGCCTCTCCCAGTCCAGCATCGATCTTCTCGCGGACATTCCCATACAAACAAACCGGGTGGGGATAGTCCGTCTCGAAGAGGATGTTGTCGACCGGGATTCGGTCCATCAAGTGGGCCGGGGCATACTCCTCGAAGAAATAGCAGGCATAGACCTGACGCTCGAAATACTCGCTCGGCTTGAGCGTCATCTCGGGCCGTTGGCTGCGAACCTGGCCGTAGTCGAAGGTGTAGTCACAGGACTCGAGCATGAAGGGGATGAACCCAACGCCGCTCTCGACCGAGATGAACTTCAGCTTCGGATAGCGCGCCAGGACCCCCGAGAAGAGGAGGTCCACGATCTGCTTCGCGTTGTCGAGGAAGAGTCCGGTCGTGAACATGCCGTTCACCGCCCCCGACCCATAATGCTCCGTCCGCTCGGGCGTCCAGAACGCCTCACCCGTAAAATTGCCCGCGCCGATATGAAAGCTGATCGGCATGTCGTGGGCCTGGGCACATTCCCAGAGCGGGTTCCAATGAGGGTTCGCGAGCACGGGCATCCCATGGCTCTGCGGCTCCCCCGTGAAGAGGATCCCCTTATGACCCTTCTTCGCGCAGCGTTCGATCTCCTTGACCGACGCTTCGACGTCCCAGAAGGGCAGCGCCGTGATCGGAATGAAGCGCTCCGGGGCCGGTGAAGACCAATCCGTCAAAAAGTCGTTGTAGGCTCGAACGCAGGAGAGCATCAGCTCCGGATCCTCGAGGCCGAGGAAGACCTGACTCCCGAAACCGCCCACGTTCGGATAGAGCGCCATCGCCCAGATCGCGAGGGAGTCCATGTACTCGAGTCGCGCGTGAGGATCGTGAGAAGCCTTCGGGCACTCGTCAAAGCTCGCCGGCGCCGAAGGAAAGGGCTCCTTCCAACCCGCGGTCGCCGTATGACCGACCGGCGTGATCGGAGACATATTCCCCACGACCCACTCTTCACTGCCCTGCGCATTCTTTTGGATCGTCGGGGCCTTCCCCTTGAACTTGGACGGCAGTCGGCTCGAGAAGAGGTCCGGGGGCTCCGTGATATGCGTGTCGACATCGATGACCCAATCGACGATCGGGTCGGCGGGCGAGGGAGACGAAGCGGCCATGATGATGATCCTCCTGGGGCCGGGGAGGGAGAGCCGGCTCCGATCGAAATTCTAGACCGTCTGGCGCGCGGTGCGATAGACCTTTTCGCAGTCCCCGCACGCCGAATCCGCACCGCCGGACCCATACCGGACGCGCCCCGGGCGCTAGCGGAGCCCCCGAAAGAATCGACGCAGGTCCCCGATGAGCACCTCTGGCGCCTCGAGGGCCGGAAAATGGCCACCTCGCTCCGCCTCGTGCCAGAATCGGAGGTCGTATTTGCGCTCGACCGCGCTCCGCGGGGGCCTCATCACTTCCTTCGGGAAGACCGTCATGCCGGTCGGACACTCGATGCGTTCGTTCCCGACCGCGACCGGCGGCCGCTGTCGATGCGCCCAGTACATCCGAACCGACGAATAAAGGCTCCCCGAGAGCCAGTAGACCATCACGGTATCGAGCAACTCCTCACGCGTGAAGGCGTTCAGCGGATCCCCATCGCAGTCGGCCCAGGCCCAGAATTTCTCGCAGATCCAGCCCGCGAGGCCCACGGGGGAATCCGTGAGTCCGTAGGCCAGGGAGACCGGCCGGGTCCCCTGGATGGCGGAATAGCCGCCCTCCTCCGCGCTCCAGCGCGCCGTCTCCCTCAGCCAAGCCTCTTCTGCGTCGCTTGGCGGCTCCCCCGCCACGCCCATCGGCAGCACCTGGTGGATCCCGACGAGATGCTCCGGGAAGCGATGTGCGAGCCCCGTCGCAACGAAGGCCCCGCGATCACCCCCGTGCGCTCCGAAGCGCGTGTAGCCTAATACGTCGACCATCAGCTCCTGGAAGCAGACCGCCGCCTCGTCGGCCCCGTAGCGCGGATCCGCAGGCGCACTCGAAAAGCCATGCCCCGGGAGCGAGCCCACCACCACATGAAAGGCGTCCTCGGCCTGGCCCCCGTGCGCAACCGGATCCGTGAGCGGGCCGACCAGCTTGTGCATCTCGAGGTGGGTACTCGGCCAGCCATGGAGCAGCAGGAGCGGCAGCGCCCCCGGCTCTGCGCTCGGGACATGCGAATAGTGGAGGTCGACCTCTCCCAGCCCCACGTGATGAGCGGGCAGGTGCTCGGCCATCCAGGCCTCCCTTCCGCGCCAGTCATAGTCGCGCTGCCAATACTCGACCAACGACCGCAGCCACTGGGAATCCGTCCCCAGAGACCAGCCCGTCTGGACCGGCTCTGGCCAGCGTGTGTTCCGCAGCCGTTGGGATAGATCACGCAGCGCTTCGTCGCTGGCGTAACGGTCGATCGCTCTGGGCAAAGACATCTTTGGGCCTCCTGACGCAGCCCAGAGTATATTGCGCCCAGGCCGATCGCTTTTCACCCAGACGACCCCGAGATGCAAGACCGATATCCGACCCCCTGCGCCTGTACCGGAGTCCGCTGGTGCGCCCATTGTCGAGACCCCGAGCAGCGACGGGTCCGCAAGATGGACGACCCGGTCCCGCTCCCCCGTCTGCTCGCCGCTGATCGGATCAAAGCCGCCGAGCCTGACGTCCACCTCTTCGACTTCGACGCCCGACACGGTCATGGTCACAGCCCGACGTGTCCCGATTTTCGCGGGCTCCTCGTCCTACGCGACTTCGTCACGCCCGCGGAGGAGATCGCGCTGCTCGAGCGGATCGAAGCTTCTCCTTTCCAGCCCTCTCAGAGCGGCAAGGAAAAGCAGCATTTCGGCCCCAAGGTGAACTTCAACAAGCGACGTATCAAGTTGGGCGCCTTCCGCGGGATCCCCGACTATGCCCACGAGATCGAAGCCGAAATGCGCCATCGCCTCGCGTCTCGGGTCGAGCAGGATCCGGCCCTCCGCCAGGCGCTGGACGAGTACGAGACGACCGACGCCTTCGTGCTTCGGTACCACCCCGAGCGACGCTCGAACCTCGACTTCCATCTCGATGACACCTTCGCCTACGGCGAACTCATTCTCGACCTGTCCCTGGAATCAGATGCGGCCCTGACCTTCTATCGGGGTCGCCCGGGAAGTGAGGTCGAAGACCCGGCCGCGCGCAACGCGCCCGAAGCGTGTGTGCGCGTTCCGCTCCCCGCGCGCGCGCTGGCCGTACTCTTCGGCGAAGCCCGGTATGGCTGGGAGCACGCGTTGCTCGCCACCGACGTCCGCGCGAGGAGAACCAGCATCACGCTGAGGACCCTCTCTCCCGCCCTCCTGCGGAGCGAAGGCGGGCGGGCCGTCCTATTGCGGGCACGCGAAACACAGGGCACGGCTGGCACGCGAGACGCAGGCCACGGCTGACACAAGAGGCGAAAGCGAGCGCTGCGCCCAACCGGCCTCACCCGCCCCTCGGCGTCGGCCCGGACGGCTTTGCCTGCGCCGCAGCTGCCCGACGACGGAATCCAGACCCTTCAGTCGCCGCTGCCGACGATCGTCGAGCCCGCGGCGTCGATCCGCTCGAAGACCTCGTGCGCGACCTGCATGGACCGCAGCGCCTGGGGCACTCCGGCATAGACGGCCGTATGCATGATCACTTCGCCGATCTGCTGGCGGCTGAGCCCATTGGCGAGGCCCGCCTCGACGTGCACGCGTAGCGTGTGCTCGTCCCGCAACACGGACATGATCGCCAGCGTGGCCAGACTCCGCTCCGCGCGGGAGAGGCCCGGCCGGGCCCACACTTCCGAACCGTAACGATTGATCAGGCTATTCCAGTCGGCTTCGACCTCTCGAGGGGCCCGGTTCACCGCGAGAAAGTCCTCGGCCGCCTCCTCGATCGAGCGCGGCGTCGCCGCGCCCTCGCCTCGTTTCCCGCCTTCGTCAGCCATCAGCACAACTCCTTTCGCGCATCCGCGTCGTACCCGAGCTCGCCGAGGATCTCCTCGTCGTGCTCCCCCAACCGGGGCGCGCGACGGCTGATCCGCCACGGGCTCGCCGGGAGCTGATAGGGCGCGCCCGGGTATCGGACCGAACGGCCGAGCTCGGGATGCTCCACCTCGACCTGATAGCCTCGCGCGACAAAATGGGGGTTCTCGTAGGCCTCTTCGGGAGAAAGAACCGCGCCTACCGTGATCCCGAGCGCCTGCGCGCCATTGAAGAAATCATCCGCCGTCGAGTTCTGACAGATCAGGGCGATCGCCTCTCGCGCCGCCGAGTAGATCGCCGTCACTTCGTCGTCGACCCCGATGTCGGCGAAGCCGATCGACTCGCGATGGCGCGCCTTGTCGAGGAAGAACGCTTCAGGAAGCTCCGAGACCAGCCCCATTTCGTCGAGCCAGTCGTAGAGGTCCCCGAAGCCCTTGGGCGATCTCGGCGGCATGCCCGTCGTCGCATAACGCCCGTCCTGACAGCGAATCTGCACGGGCATCGTCATCATGGGCATCGCGTGCCGCCCGGTCTGACGAACCACGGTCTCTCCGGCGATCAGATAGAAGTAGGAGGACATCTCCGTCGTGATATTCGCCGCCGCGTGCATGCTCACGTCTACGAACTGCCCTTCGCCGGTCACGCCGTGATGAAAGATCGCCGTCAGCGCCGACAGCACGGCGTAATGACAGCCCGTCTGGTATCCCTGGTTCCCACCTCCACGGATCGGCGGGATCGAGTGGTCGTCGTACCCACAGCTCCAGACCGGACCGCCCCCGGCCAGGATCGTCAGATCGACGACGGGCTCGTCTTTCCTCGAGGTCTCACGGCCGAAGGGGGTCATCGAGATGTGGATCAGGTCGGGCTTGACCTTCGAAAGTTCATCGTAGTCGAGACCGAGCGACGCGAGGCGGCCCGGCGCCTCCGATTCGATCAGCATATCTGCCGTCTCGATGAGCTTCTTGAAGGCCTCGCGCGCCGCAGGTCGTTCCAGATCGAGTACGACCGCGCGCTTGCTGGTGTTGTAGTGCCACCAGTAGAGGCTCTCCTGCTCGCTCGGATCGTCCTCCAGGAAGGGCGGATGACCTCGGCTCGGGTCGCCGGCCGGCCCCTCCACGAGGATGACCTCGGCCCCCATATCGCCCATCATCTTTCCGGCATACGCGAGCCGCTCATTGGCGATCTCGACGATTCGGGTCCCCGTCAGCGCGCTCATATCACTCCCTCCTCGTGCAACTTCGCGAGTTCGTCGGCGTCGTAACCGAGCAGCGAGCCGAGCACCTCATCCGTGTCCTGCCCCACGCAGGGTCCGCCGCGTTCAATCTTCCAATCCGTCTTCGAGAAATGCGCCGGCAGGCCGTCGACCCGGAGTGGACCCATCTTGCGATGTTCGACCTCAGGCCAGAGTCCGAACTCGGAGGTACCCGGGTCGTGGTCGATCCGCTCGGCGGGCTTCTGGACGGCTGCGCTCGGGACCCCGGCGGCGATCACGCGCCGCTGGATGTCGAATTTATCCTGGCTCCGGGTCCAGGCGCTGAGCTTCGCCTCGAGCTCGTCCTGACCCTCGAGCCGGCCCGCCAGGGTCTTCCAGCGCGCTTCCTTGGCCCACCCGACGTCGATCAACCCAGCCAAGACCGCCCAGTCGGCGTCGTTACGGCAGGCGATCGAGACCCAGTCATCGTCGCCGCGGCACTCGAAGATGCCGTGCGGCGCCATCGGCGGCGAGGCCGATCGATTGCCCTCTGGCCGATCCGCCCGCCGGCTCGGTCTCTGGTTGACCGTCCAGTCGAGGATCGCCGGGCCGTTCAGGGAGAGGCCCGCCTCCGTACACGACAGGTCCACCCACTGCCCCTCTCCCGTACGCTGCTTATGCAGCAGCGCGAAGAGCATCGCGAGCGCCATGTACATGCCCCCGGTGTGGTCCATGTAGGAGTAGCCCCAACCCGCCGGCTCTTGATCCGGCAGGCCGGAGGTGAACGTGAGGCCGCTCATGGCCTGCACGATCGGCCCCCAGGTCTTGTAGGCCGCATAGGGACCCGTATGACCGAAGCCACAATTCGAGACGTAGATGATGTCCTCTCGAATCGATTGCAGACGATCCCAGCCAAAGCCCCAGCGATCGAGCACCCCCGCTGCAAAGTTCTCGGAAACGACGTCGGATTTCTGGATGATCTCGGCGAGGATCTCCTTGCCGCGATCCGTTCGCAGATTGAGCGTGATGCCGCGCTTTTCGACGTTGTGATTGTTGAACCCGCCTCCGAAGTCCGGCCCCCTCCGCTCGTCCGGAAAAGGCGCCATGTTCCGCAACACGTCCCAGAGGCCGTGATTGACTGGATCTTCGATCCGGATCACCTCGGCTCCGAAGGCCGCCAGCCATTTGGTCGCGCCGGCGCCCGCGAGCTGTCCAGTGAAGTCGCAGATCCGGATGCTGCCGAGCGCCGTGCCGTTCGGCGTGGCGCTCCCGTGTCGGGAAGCAAGGGGGCTCGCTGTCATCAAAATCTCCTGGTCTTGGCGTTCGGGCAATCTAGGCCTGGTCGAAGACGATGGGCAGCCGGTCGAAGCCACGGAAGAACTCGGATCGGAGGCGGACCGCATTCGCCTCGTCGATCTCGAACTCGGGTGCCCGCGTCAGCAACTCCTCTAGCAGGATCCGCCCCTCCATCTGCGCCACGTGGGCGCCGAGGCAGCGGTGGCGCGCGTTGTTGAAGGTGAGGATCCGGGGCGCCCGGCGATGGATATCGAAGCGGTCCGGGTCGTCGAACTCCCGCTCGTCGCGATTCGCCGAGACCCACAGATGCATGATCTTCTGGCCGAGCGGGATCTTCTGGCCGCCCCCGATCTCGGTCTCCTGCTCCGCGCAGGCGCCCAGCATCAATGTGGGCATCTCGTAGCGGAGCATCTCCCAGAAGGCGTCTTGCGCCAGCGAGAGGTCCCCCGCCAGCTCGGCGCGCTGGTCCGGATTTTTCCAGAGCTGGTAGACCCCGCCGGCGAAGACCTTGGGCAGCGTCTCGGTCCCGCCCACCACCATCAGATAGACGTTCGAAAGCAGCTGCTCGAAGGGGAGTTTCTGACCCTCGAACGCATAGGCGATCAGTTCGTCGAGCAACGTCCCCTCGCCGGGCCGCGCCTGACGCGCCTCGATCTGGCCCTTCAGGTAGGCGTGCAGATCGGCCTGCGCCGTTAGGGCACGCTCATTGGGGCCCTTGATGTCGGGGGAGCGATCGAAGGCGAGTCCCACTAACTCCGCCGCGCGGTCTGCGCCCTCTTCGGGCAACCCGATGATCCGGAACGCGACGCGAACGCTGATCCGACGGCCGAGCTCCCCGTTCGCGTCGATGCGGCCCTGCTCCATCGCCTCGTCGAGAAAATGCGCGGCGCTCTCGCGCACGAGCGGCTCGAGGGCGCGCGTCGCGCTGGGAGAGAAGAAGGGCCAAAGCCGCTTGCGCAGCGACGTATGGGCCGGCGGCACCATCGAGGAGAGCGCCAGGTTCGGCGGCTTCCCCACGAGCAGGTCCTGGGTGTTCGTTCCCTTGCGATGCGAGAAATGCCCGCTGTTGACCGCGTCCCAGATATCCTCGAAGCGAGACAAGAAGTAGCAGTCGAGCTCTTCGTGATAATAGGCGCGGGCTTCGTCCCGGAGTTCCCGGTAGACCGGGAAGGGGTCGTCGAAATACGACTCGGCGAAGGGATCGAACGCGACCATCAGGGACCTCTCTCATCCAACCCCGCCCGGGTGGATGGCGCTTGCGGGGCCACCTCGAGGCGGGGAACATACTCTCAGTCATGAGCGTACGATTCGCCACCGACCGTCTCCGAGATGCCCAAACGATTCGCGACTGGTCCGAGAGCGTGGACGTCGTGATCGTCGGGCTCGGCTCCGCAGGAGCCTGCGCCGCCCTCGAAGCTCGGCGCGCGGGCGCATCCGTCCTCGTCCTCGAGAAACAGCCCCAGGGCGGCGGCACGTCGGCGCGAGCGGCGGGCCAGCTCTATCTCGGGGGCGGCACGGCACTCCAAAAGGCCTGCGGCTTCGACGATTCCCCCGACGAGATGGCCCGGTACATGAAACTCGCGTGCGGGCCCGGCGCACCCGAGGACAAAATCGACCTCTTCACGGCCCATGCGATCGAACACTACGAGTGGCTCGTCGACCAGGGGGTCCCCTTCAAAGCGAGCTTCGTGCCGACCACCGAGGCGACCAACCCCCCTGGCCCCGATGGCCTGACCTACACGGGAAACGAACCTGCCCATCCCTGGTGCGAGATCGCGCGGCCCGCGCCACGCGGCCACAACGTGGAGAACGAGGGGGACTCGGGCGTCGTGCTGATGCGCGTGCTGCTCGAGGTCGTCGCACGTGAAGGGATCGAGGTCAGGACCGAGGTCGAGACGACGCGCCTCGCAATCGATGAAGCCGGTCGGGTAATCGGCGTCGGGGTCGAGCGGGACGGCGACGCGGAGTGGATCGCGGCCCGCCGCGGCGTGATCCTCTGCACGGGCGGCTTCGGTTTCAACCGAGACATGCTCGCCCGCTATGCCCCCTCCTTCCTCGAATGCAGTCCCGTCGGGACGGAGGCCGAGGACGGCCTCGGGATCCGGCTCGGGATGGCGGCCGGAGGCGACGCGGTCCGCATGGACGCGGGCAGCGTCATGATTCCCTTCTCGAAGCCCCGCTCCCTCGTCCGAGGGATCATGGTGAACCGCCGCGGTGAGCGCTTCGTGAACGAAGACGTCTACCAGGCAACCCACGGTGATATCGCGCTTCGCCAGCAAGGGGGCGTGTCCTATCTGATCCACGACGCGGAGAGCTTCTCCGAGCCGCTGCTTCCCTACCCGACCTGCGCGGAGGCCGACTCGATCGAGGGTCTCGAGGCTCAGCTCTCGCTGCCCCCCGGCAGCCTCGTCGCGACACTGACCCGATGGAACGAAGGCGCAGCACAGGGCGAGGACCCGCTCTTCCACAAAGCTGCCGAGTGGATCACGACGCTGGAAAAGCCACCCTTCCGCGCGATCGATCTCCGCCGGGAGACCTTTCCCTACCCCTTCTTCACGCTCGGCGGGCTGCGCACGGACCTCGACGGTCGTGTCTTGACGCCGGAAAACGAGGTGATCCAGGGCCTCTTCGCCGCGGGCCGGACCACCTCCGGCATGCCCGCTCAGGGCTACAACAGCGGTATGTCTCTCTCCGATTGCACCTTCTTCGGTCGCCGCGCCGGCCTCACCGCCGCTCGCACGACCCCTTGATACGGAGGGGCTCGACCCTCGCGCGCCCCGCGAGGCTCGAACCCCCGAAACAGGACACGCCATGCAATTCGATCCCACCCTGGGCACGAGCGTCGGAGTCGTCGTCCGTGACCTCGACCCCGTGCTCGACCTCTACGAGAACGGTCTCGAACTCGGGCCCTTTGAACGAGAAGAGATCGAGGTCGCGACCGCCCTCGATCATGAGGGGCGAAGCGCCCCGACCCGACTCGCGGTTGCGAGCGCTCCCCTCGGCGTCTGCGAGATGGAGCTGATCGAGGTCATCGGCGGACGTCCGCCCCATGCGGATTTCCTCGACGAACACGGCGAGGGGATGAACCATTTCAACCTCGACAAGCGGACGGCCGAGGGATACCTCGGCACTCTCGGCAACCTCTATTGGCGGGGCATCGAACCCTTCTGGGGACTCCCCTTCGGCTCCTTCTGCTACGTCGAGAGCGAGGGCATCGGCGGGGTGACCTTCGAGGTCATGATCGGGAGCGGCCACGCCGGCAAGAAAGGCCATCACCACCTCGGGCTCGTCGTCGAGGAAACCCAGCGGACGATCGACTTCTACACCCGCTCACTCGGGCTCCCGCCCTTCCGCACAGGCGAGTTTCCAACGCCCCGCGCCTTCTACCGAGAGAAACGGATCGAGACGAATTTTCGGGCCAGCTTCTGTGACATCGGCCCGACCGAGCTTCGCCTCTATCAGGTGCTCGAAGGAGAGAGCCCCTTCTCGCGGCAGCTCGCCGACAAGGGGGAAGGCATGCACCACCTCTGTCTCAACGTCGCGGATCTCGAGGCCAGCCTCGGCCAGCTTGCGGACGACGGGATCGAGACCCTCTGGCGCGCTCCGGAGCTGGCCGCCGCCCACCTCGACACGACGCGGATCGGCGGGATGACCGTCGCCCTCGCGCAGGCAGGATGAATCCCATGGATATTCCCCGAAGACTTGAAGACAAGGTCGCCATCGTCACGGGGGGCGCCTCGGGCATCGGCCGGGCCAGCGCCCTGCGGCTTGCCGCGGAAGGGGCCCAGGTCGCGATCGGAGACATTGATGAAGAAGGCGCTGCCGGCGTCGTCGACGAAATCAAGGCCGCCGGGAGCGAGGCGATCGCCGTCCGGACCGACGTCTCGGACGAAGCCGCCTTTCGCGCGTTGATCGACGCGACCGTCGACGCCTTCGGCCACCTCGACATCCTCCACAATAATGCCGCCGCGCTCGGGCACGCTGCGATCGGCGGAGACGAGGGGATCGAGTCTCTCTCTGTCGAGGTCTGGGACCGCACGATGGCGATCAACACGCGCAGCGTGATGATCGGCTGCAAGCTCGCCCTGCCCCATCTGCTCGAGGCCGGTGGCGGCTCGATCGTCAACACCTCCTCGGGCGCGTCGATCCTGGGCGCACTCACGGGCACGGCCTACGCCACTTCGAAGGCGGCGGTCAATTGTCTCACGCAATACGTCGCCACCCAATATGGCAAGCGGGGTGTGCGCTGTAACGCGATCCTGCCCGGCCTGATCATGACGCCCGCCGTCGAGGTCGGCATGACAGAGCAGGCCGTCGACATGATTCTCGACCATCACATGACGCCGGAGGCCGGACGCCCCGAAGACATTGCGGCGATGGTCGCGTTCCTCGCCTCGGACGACGCGCGCTACGTCACGGGGCAGCTGCTGCGGGTCGACGGCGGCATCACGAACCACGCGCCGACCTACGCAGACACCCGCCGCATGATGGCCGCTGCCGACTAGCCAACCCGGAGCGCTATCGCGGGCGCTCGCCCTCGACCGTGCAGCGGCGTAGGACACGAAGTTGGCCCCGATGGTCTGCCGACCCCACGTGTTGCGTCGTTCGCTCGTCCCAGATCACGACGTCGCCTTCGCTCCAACGAAATCGGCATTGCAGGCTCACGTCCTCGACCCGACGCATCAGCAAGCCCCTCACGAATCCCGCCTCCGCATCCGAGAGGCCGCGGACGGCGCGCATGAAATTCGGCTCGAAATAAAGCGCGCGGCGGCCGGTTTCGGGGTGAGTCCGCACGATCGGGTGCCAGGCCCCCGCCCCCACCTCCTCGATCACAGCGGAGAGGCGCTCGGGGGGGAGATGCGTTCGCACGTAGTCGAGGAGCCCTCCCGCCGTGGCGTGAAAGCCTTCGAGACCGCCCATGAAGCGCTGGAGCGAGCTCGACAGGGATTCGTAGGCCGCCTCCATATTCGCCCACGCCGTATCCCCGCCCGCTGGTGGCGCGACCTCGCAGCGCAGGATCGCGAAGGCCGGAGGGCACTCGAGATAGGAGTCGTCCGTGTGCCAGCCGTCGCGGTTCGGCACGTCCTCCGGCTTGTCCACGATCCCGTGCAGGGGCGAAGAGCGGCCCATCGCCCGCTCGAAGGGATGCACCATCGGTCTTCCCAGCAACTGCGCCAACGCCAACTGCGCGGCATCGTCGAGGTGCTGGCCCCGGAAAAAGAGGACCTGGTACCGGCCGAGAGCCGCTCTCAACGCCGCGTGTGTCGGCTCCGAATCGACCTCCCTCAGATCGAGCCCCCGGACCTCTGCACCGATCACGGCGGTGAGCGGACGGCAGTCCAGGCCGCTCTGCCGCGTCGGAGCAGACGCCGAGTCGGATGCCCCCACCGGGCCCGCTGCTTCGGGCGAAGGGCTCATCACGATCCCATGGAAGTAGACCGGCACGGCGGCGAGGCCGAGGGCTCGACCGCCTGCGCGTGTCCAAACGCGCCGCGGAGCGCCTCGAGAAAGCAGGCGGCGCGCTTCGGGAGCCCGTCCTCCAGAAAGCGGCGCTTCTCGCACGTCACCCGCTCCCCGAAAGACGCGCTGGGTCCGACTCCCGCGTCCAGGTTGTCGGCGCTCAGATGAAAGTCGAAGTCACAGGCCTCGGAGAAGATCCACTCGAGCGCCTGGGGCCGAGACTCGGAACGCTCAAAGAGGGCCTGCTGCGAGGCGTCGCGACCGTCCGGCGCGTACCAGTAATCGTAATCCTCTCGCTTCCGGCGCTCCGCCCCCGCCAGGCACCAATGAGCGACCTCGTGCAGGGCGCTGGCGAAGAAATCCTCGCGATAGACGATCCGGTGAGGCGCGTCCGCGGGCGCCCGAGAGGGCACGTAGAGCGGCTCCACTCCGCCGCCCTCGAGGACGGTCTGGTAATCCGCTTCGAAACACTTCGAGAAGATCCGCTCGAGATCGCTGGTCCTCGACTCCATGCACGCAGATTGCCATAGGACGGAGGGCTCGGCCTGCGACCCCACGCGAGTGGCCGAGGCGACGCCCCCCGACGCTAAGAGCCGGTCCGAGCCACTCCCTCCCCCCGCCCGGCGGCCGCGGCGAAGAGCCCCATCGCCACGAGTGCGAGCAGGGAAGCGGCCAGGAAGGGAGCACCGGGGAAGTCGAGGGGTGCGCCTTCGCGGCTGAAGCCGTAGAAGAGCCCCGTCATCACGAGGGGGGACACGATCATCGTCAAGCTCATCAGGCTCGCTGTCGCCCCCTGCAGCTCTCCCTGGGAGCTGTCGGGTACGCGGTTGGCCATCATCCCGCGCAGGGCGGGCATCGCGACCCCGACGATCGAGAAGGGCAGAATCCCGGCAAACATCATCCAGCTCTCGGTCGCGAAAGCGAAGATGCCGAAGCCGAGGGACATCGCCGTAAAGCCCAGATAGACGGCGCCCCTCTCCCCCAGCCTCGCGATCGTCGGCCCGACGAGGAAGGCGTTCACGAACATGATCGAGGCCCCCACCAGGAAAAGGGACCAACCGATGTCCGAAACCGACCAAGCGAATTTGTGCATCGTATAGAAACCCCACACCGCCGGATTCGCATCGTGCGCGATCTGATAAGGCACGAGCACGACGAGCAGCCCGATCAACGCGGGATAGCGCCGCACCTGCAGCAGCGCGCCGACCGGGTTGGCGCGGAGAAAATCAAAGCGGCGCCGGTTCGCTGCGGGCAGTGATTCCGGCAGCACAAAGAAGCCGTAGAGCACATTGGCCAGGGCCAGCCCCGCCGCCGCCCAGAAAGGCACCCTCGATCCGTACTCGCCCAATAACCCGCCCAACATCGGCCCGAGCATGAAACCGAGACCCCAAGCGGCGCTCAGAAAGCCGAAGTGGCGGGCGCGCTCGTCGGGCGCACTCGTGTCCGCCACCCAGGCGTTCGCCGTCGCGAAGGTCGCGCCCGCAAAGGCTGACACGAAGCGTCCAAAAAAGAGCCAGCCGATCGAAGGTGCGAGGGCCATCATCACATAATCGAGCCCGAGTGCCGCCAGCGAGACGAGCAGCACGGGGCGACGGCCGAAGCGATCGCTGAGGTTCCCGAGGATTGGCGCGGCGACGAACTGTACCGACGCAAAAAGGAACATCAGGCCACCGCCGTAGCGTGCAGCTTCGGCGAGTCCCTCGCCGGTCAGCTCGGAGAGCAACGCGGGCACCACGGGAGCGATCATCCCGAAGCCCAACGTGTCGATCAAGATCGTCACCAGGATGAAGGAGATCGCGAACCGACTTCCTCTGCCGGACTCATCCGTGGAGAGCGATTCCGTCGCGTCATCAGCGCTCATCCGGTCTCTCCTACTGGTCTTCCCGCGCCCGAACATAGCGCGGAGGCTTCTCACGAATCGCGAGGGCGGAGCAGCGGCCGAGGCAAGGCCCCCGCTCTGAGCCGAACGGCTTGCGGACCCTTCCGATCGACGTGAGCATCCCACGCGACCGGCCAAACACGCCTCTCGCGAGCCCTCTGGAGACGAAGGACATGCCCCTTCCCGAACCCACGCCCGCGGCTCTGCTCCGTCTGGACTGGCATCTCGACGTCAGCGCGGCGATTCCGATCGAAGGGACCTATGACGTCGCAGCCTCACTCGTCGCGCCGGCGGGCCTGCAAGCCGACGACGAGATCACCCTGCTCCTCTGTCTCCCCGGCGGATTCCTGTCCCGCAGCTACTACGACCTCGAGATCGGGGGGTCTCGCCGCTACAGCTTTGCCGAAGCCATGGCGCGCAAAGGGTTCGTGACCCTGGCCCTCGACCACGTCGGGACCGGCGCAAGCAGCCGTCCCGCTGACCTCGAGGACGGTTATCGGATCGGCCTCGAATCGATCGCCGCGGCCAACCAGCTCGCCTTCAAGGCCGCCCGCGAGCGTCTCCGGGCAGGCGATCCGGCAGCGGGGCTTCCCCCCCTGCGCGTGGGGAAGTCGATCGGCGTGGGGCACTCCATGGGGTCGATGCTGACGGTCGAGCAGCAGGCCGCCGCGCGACCGCACGACGCCCTGGTCCTCTTCGCGTTTGGCACCCACGGCACGCCGCGCTTCCTCGACGACACGCTGCGCGCCTACGCAAACGACCCCGTGCGACTCCGGCGCGAGCTGGGCGATCTCGCCCGGCGGGCGATGGGCTCGCCCTACCCGGAGCGGGCCCACGACAGCGAGGAGAACCGCCGCGCAGCCTTCGGCGTCGGCACGGCCCCGCCCGACGCAGAAGAGGCCCTCCATGGCGCCGCCACGAACCTGCTCGCGGTGGGCGGGCTCGCCTCGATGATCCCGGGTGGCTACGCGCCCCCGGCGGCCCAGATCGACGTCCCGGTCTTCATGCTCTTCGGCGACCACGATCTGCTCGACGACCGCCACACCCGAGCCGAACTGCCCCAGGTGCCCGACCTCACGACCTTTGCGCTCGAAGACGCCTGGCATTGCCATTTCGTGGCGAATACACGAGAGCAGCTCTGGGAGGCCGTTTCCGAGTGGATCGGCGATCAAATCCGCCCCGCCCAACGCCGCGAACGCTGATCTCCTCCGCGTCGGGTCGCGCGGGCTCCGCCGTAACCACCCCCAACGACGCCCGATCTCGCTGTATGCTCCCCGGGCGGCTCCCCTTTCCGAGCCTCGGCGCAAACCGCACCCGCAGCGCCCGAGTTCAAACGACCGACCGCAGACGGAGACACGATCATGGCAGGCGTACTCGACGGCATCCGTGTACTGGACCTCACCCGCGGCATCTCGGGACCGATGGCGACCATGCTCCTGGTCGACCACGGCGCGGACGTCGTTCGCATCGAGAAGCCCAGCGACGACCCCTTCCGGGCGCAACCCGGATACCACGCCTGGAACCGCGGCAAGCGCAGCGCCGTCCTCGACCTGACGGAGGAGGCGGACAAAAAGACCTTCCTCTCACTCGCCGCCGCCGCGGACGTCGTGATCGAAAGCTTCGCCCCGGGCAAGGCCGAGGCGCTCGGGGTCGACTACGCCACGCTCTCCCGCACCAACCCCCGCCTCATTCAATGTTCGATCACCGGCTACGGCCGAGGCAACAGCCACTCCGATCGGCCCGGCTACGACGCGCTCGTCGCCGCACGCTGCGGCCTGCAGTGGGAGCAACGCGGCTGGGTCGGCGGCTCGGCCCCCCACCTGGCGGGCAAGCCGCCCCTCTATCCGGATTTCGAGATCGGCTACGAGCGCGTGCAGGGCCCACCGCGGGAAGGACCGGTCTTCCCGGCCTCGCGCTTCCCGAGCCTCGGCGCCGCCTACGCAGCCAGCGTCGGGATCAGCGCGGCGCTCCGGGCCCGAGAGGTGACGGGGCGAGGCCAACTCGTGGAGACCTCCCTTCTGCAGGGCGCACTCGCCGCGGGCGTGATGGCCTTCGGCGTCGCGGAGAACCTCGAGGCCGACCATTTCATGTCCTGGATCGGCGATAGCCGCGCCCCCAAAGGTCTCTTCGAGTGCAAGGACGGTCGCTGGGTCCACGCCTGGCCGCCTAACCCGCGCTTCATCCTGTCCGCAGCGGCGGGAGACAAGCTGAACGCGACACCCGACCTCACCCTGCGAGAGGACCCGGACCGGATCGGCCTGGGCGTCGAAGAGATCTTCGTGCTCGACCACTACTGGGAACCGATGGCCGAGGCGATCAAAAAATTCACGGCGGACGAGTGGACCGAAGCCGCCGCGATCGCGGGCGTCTGTATGCAGAAGATCCGCTCGCCCGAAGAGGGCCTCACCGACCCACTACTGCTCGACGATGGGATCATCACCGAACTCGACGACCCCGAGCTCGGACCGATCCGAGCAGTCGGCGTGCTCTATAACCTCGAGACCTCACCCGGCGCCGTCCGTGGCCCGGCACCGCGCCTCGGGGAACACACGGATGCGATCCGAACCGAGGCGGCCGCCGCTCGGCCAAACGCTGCAGCCGATACCGGACGCCAGCTGAAGGGCCCCCTCGACGGTATCCGCGTGCTCGACTTCGGGCTCGCCGTCGCAGGGCCCTACGCAACGCAGGTGCTGTCGGACCTCGGCGCCGAGGTCATCAAGGTCAACGCCCTCTACGACTGGTATTGGCACTCGAGCCAGATCGCGATGTGCTGTAACCGAGGAAAGAAGAGCATCGCGATCGATCTGAAGCACGAGCGCGCGAGCGAGATCCTCGACGAACTCCTCGCCTCGGCGGACGTCGTGATGCACAACATGCGCTATCGCGCGGCCATCAAGCTCGGCATCGACTACGCCTCTCTCCGGGAGCGGTTCCCACGGCTCGTCTATTGCCACACCCGGGGCTTCGAACATGGACCCCGTGAGGCGCTGCCCGGGAACGACCAGACCGGCGCCTGCCTCGCCGGCGTGGAATGGGAAGACGGAGGCTGCGGACGCGGCGGACGCCCGATGTGGTCCCTCACGAATATGGGTGACACGGGCAACGGTTTCCTGGCCGCCACCGCGATCTGCCAGGCCCTCTACGAGCGAGAAAAGACGGGCAAGGGGCAATGGTGCGAGACGGCCATCGTGAATGCTCAGCTCTTCAACACGAGCTACGCGCTCGCTCGGCCCGACGGAACGGGGATCGAGCGGCCCCTGCTCGATGACATGCAGACCGGTTTCTCGGCGGGCGTCCGGCTCTATCCGACCGCGGACGAGTGGATTTGCCTTTCGCTCATTACGGACGCCCATTGGCTCGCGCTCGCGGACGCCCTCGACATCGAAGAACTCCGTCCCGGCGGACGCTTCGCCCGCGCCGAAGCGCGGGCAGCGGAGGACGAGGCCCTCGCGAAGCGTCTGGAATACGCGCTCTCTACGCTCAGCGCGCGGGAGGCCGCGGAACGTCTGGACGCGGCGGGTGTGCCCTGCGAGCACGCGCGGGGCGACGCGGCCCTCGACCTATGGAAAGAAGAGAAGCTGGTCGCAGACGAGCTCGTCGCCTCCTACGACCACCGCATGGTGGGCCACCTCGGACACCCGGGACTGGCCTGCCAGTTCTCCGACACAAAGACTTCCGTCCAGGGTGCGCCTCTGCTCGTCGGAGAACACTCTCGTGAGCTCCTCGCGAGCCTCGGCTTCGACGAAGACCGGATCGACTCGCTCTTCGAGGCCGGCTGCGTCGGGGACGAGACGATCTACCCCGCCCTCGCAAAGGACCCCTCGAAGGTCGCCGCTTCGCCCTGGGATCCAAAGACGACCGAAGACTAAGGACGGGGGCTCAGCTCTGGGCTCGCTCCAGGTCCTCGCGGTAGGTCCGCATGGCCAAGAAATAGTGGACCGCGGCCCAGAGCAGCAAGGCCTGCATCATGGCGAGCGCGTAGCGAAGCGCCTCTTCCCCCCCAAAGACGTCGCTGATCCAACCCGCGGCGACGGGTCCCCCCCCGTATCCGAAGAGGTTCATCGCGAAAAGCATCGTCGCCGCAGTCAGCGCGCGCATGCGCGGTGTGGCGAGAGATTGCGCCACCGCGTGCCCCGCGCCCGCGTACATATAGCTCCCGATCACGCCCAGGGTCAGCCCGACGATCGAGAGTGTGAGGTCGTCGACCAGGTAGGCCCCGACCGTAAAGGGGACCGACACCACCGCACCCACACCGAGGCAGCCGATCCGCCAACGCGGATCCCTCGACGCGAGTCGATCGCCTAAAAAGCCGCCTAGATAGGTCCCGAGCCCCCCTGCCAGGCCGACGATCAAGCCGACGATCAGCCCCGCCTTCGTCGCGGAAAGGTCATGGACGCGAAGCATGAAAGCGACGTTGAAGGTGGCAGTCGCGGCAAGCGCCATCGTATGCACCGAACACGCCAGGATATGATGACGAAACGACGCCATCGAGAAGAGGCGCGCCAGCACGACCCGGACGGGATCGACCGTTTCGGCCTTTTCTCGCTCCGGCTCGCGGATCACGAAGAAGGCGACGAACGCGACGAGAATGCCGGGCAGCCCGACGATCATGAAGACCGTCCGCCAGTGGAACTGATCAGCCAGCCAACCCCCTCCGGCAAGACCTACCAAAATACCGATGGGGATCGCGAGCTGGTAGCTGGAGAGCGCGCGACCGATCCGCTCGGGTGGGAAGCTCTCGGAGAGGATCGACTGGGCCGCGGGCGCGCAACCCGCCTCTCCGATGCCCACGCCAACACGCGCCGCGAAGAGCTGCCAGTAGCCACGGGCCAGACCGCAGGCTGCGGTCGCGAGGCTCCAGAAACCCAGGACGGTCACGATCACGTTGCGGCGGTTC
>Ga0315331_10000360_pt1 | contig 30680 bp, 27 predicted proteins | sample M160m34915metaG_FD_203456 | JGI IMG/M metagenome (GOLD analysis project Ga0315331, IMG submission 203456) | Ammonia-oxidizing marine archaeal communities from Monterey Bay, California, United States - M1 60m 34915 | ecosystem: Environmental > Aquatic > Marine > Intertidal zone | place: USA...
ACGCACCTTACCTTCCTCCCACACCTTAGGGTCATTGAGAGCTTTTGCAAATGAATCAGGGTCAGTAGGGTCATAGCCCTGAGAACTTACAGCTTCAAGTACCGCACTTGTGTATTCCAACACAAAGTTATTAATAGACATACCTGTTCTTATTCCATACCCAAGCCCCGCTATTGCTCCCGGCACAGCCCCCGCTCCGGCAGCTGTCGCTCCAACTGCTGCTCCTGTGGCTAATCCTGTGGCTGCCGTTCCTGCAAGTATCTTACTACCATATGGAAGCATCTGAGCGAGGGAGGCACCCATCCATTGCATAGCTACTTCAGCAGGGTCGTTTCTCAATGCTCTATACATCTCGGCATTGGTACGGGCATTATTAAATCGAGTTAATCCCCGCGCTAACCTACCGTCTTTACCCTCCTCAATAGCTATCATGTCAGCTACAGCTTTAGCCACCGCAGCATCGTCATCCATATCAATACCCCCTAGGGCTTGCCCCACAGGACTCATCTTCAAAAGTATTTCAGCTGCATTACCTGTAGCCAATCCGTTACTCACCTCGGAGTTAAACCCCTCAAGGTTTTCTACAAATTCCTTCTGAACATTTTTGTTGTGCTTAGCGTTCATGTATAGATTAGAAAGCTCATACTGAACAGCAGCGTCCTCCTTGGTCTTTAAAACATCAAGGACCTCTCCAACAATATTGTTATAAACCTCTTGCTCCCTAGTTGTCTTGGGTACAAAATCAGCAAGGTCAGGAATGCCAACACCTAAAACACGAACGCTCTCTTCGTTTATAACCTCAGCTGCAGCTAAGGCAGCTTGATTAATCTTAGCAGCTTTCTGAGCTTTCTGTTGTCGCTCCCCTTCTAAGTATACATCTAGGTCCTCTTCAACACTCAGCAGCTCGTCGTCGCCAATAATATCCACAAGGGCCTCAGCGTCCATACTTTTTTCTTGTATGGCTATTTCAGCTTGTGAGTTATCTATCCTACCGTCCTCATCAAAGTACTTACCATACAACTCCTTTTCTTTTTCAGTTAAGTCGTCGTAGCCAACTCCTTCTGAGTTTGCTTCTTCCAAAAATTCTTTCTCGTCTAACAAGGCATCGTAACGCTGACGTGCTTGTTGAAATGCATGATAGTTTTTGCCGCGCTCATTGAAAAAAGATTCTGCCTCTACGTCTACAGTGCTCACTGTCTTCCATCCGCCCTCCGCAAAATCATTGGCTTCCTCTTCGGTAGCAAAAGTAAATACCTCACCCCGCTTACGTGCCTCCTCAATAGCTTCATCAGGTGACAGCTCTTTCCATGTGTCAGAGTTTAGGTTGGTTTCAAAACCTTCCCTAGGAAACAAAGTAGGAGCTACCTTAAATACACCATCTTCCTCAAAGGACATCATCAGGTGGGTAGACTCACTGCCGTCTTCATTACGCAAGGCAACAGGTCGCATCTTCTTTGCACGCATTGCCTGCGTTGCATAGTTAGCCTCGTTTACTTCTTCCTCACTCTGCCCTTCTTTATAATAGTGAGACTTGATAAAGTCCCTTAGCTTGGCTGACTCTTGCTGCTTACCCTCATCTGTAAATGGGTCAAGGTCAATGTCAATGCTTGCGCTTTGGTCGTGGTTGTATACCGTCATGGCATCACCCACTCCCTTCTCAATAAAGTTAAATCCGTATTGTCCAAATTTCTCGGACATATCCCTTACTACCTCCTCCTCGTTCTTTGATATAAGCTCAGGGGTAACAAAAGAATCAGCCATATCATCGGCTGATTTGTAAAATCCCTCGTGCCTCTTTATTAACTCTTGCTCTGCTAAGTCTGCATCTTTCTTGGCTTCTTCAGCCTTGACTTTAGTTGCACGTTCGAACCCTTTTTTTCGGGCAGCTAGGATACCCTCCTCACTGAACGGGTCAAGCTCAGGCTCTGCTGTTAGCGCACCAAGAAAAGCCTGCTCATTGAGTGGCTTTTCTTGGTCTCCGTAAGAACTAAAGTCAGGCTGCTCAGGAGCTGCCTCAGGAAGCTCTTCAGTAGCATTGATATCGTCAATCGTAAGTGCGGACCGCCCCGATAAACCACTGTCCAATTGCGAGTCCGTAGGCTCGTCTTTTTTTTTTACAGCTTCCTCTACTACAGGAGGGAAATACTTACCCTTAAACTCTTCGCGAGTCTTGGTGTAAAGCCCTCGCTTGGCGACCTCATCAAATATTTTTTCTTGCCCGTTAATATTACCTTCATACTTGGCTACAAACTCCTCAAATGTCTTCGTGTAAAGACCCTGCTCTGTGAGGGTATCATAAAGCTTTTGTAAGTTTTCGTTCATGCTAGATATATTAATCTAAAGGGCCACCACCACCCGTGGTAATAGCTTGAAGTTCATTAAAATTCTCAAGCCCTAAGTTAGCAAACATATTGGCAGTAATCTGATTCCCTTTTGCTCTTTCGTCTATAATAATATTATTTACAGCAAGCCATTGAGCTTCAGTTAAGTTTGCAGGGAACTTAATGGCAGGCTCCATAACATTAGGAATTCCTAAGTTTACGTATGGTTGGTCGGTGTTGCGCGTGTAACTCCGCCCGCTTTCAATCTCAACAACTCCATTAGTTGCCTGTGCATTTGCGATGCCTGCTGTTTTAAGGAATGAATCAAAGGCATTCATAGTGGCTAATGATGTAGCCGTTTCATCACCCTGTTCCTGTGGAGCTGACTCCTTAGCAAGATTGATTAGGGAGATTTTTTCTCCGAAACCATCATCAACAGTATCATTCATGGTAAGCTTCTGAGCTTCAGGAGCAGGAGCAGGGTCATCAAATCCAAACGGCTTTTCTCCCGTAGTTTGACTGTGTCGCGTTAATTTAGGTACTATGCCTGAAGCGTTCAACATAGCTTCTACATCAGCAGCGTTTCGGATGTTGTCAGGTAACAATGCGCTTACGACAGACTCTACAAACAGCTCAACGTCATCACCCTTCGTGATTGGAGTACGAGGGATAGGGTTACCATTTGAATCTTTGTCGTTGATGATTATCTGAGAGCCGTCCTCAGAGAACGCAATCGAGTGAACCTCATCATTCAAGCCCGCCAAGAAGTTACCTGCAGCTTGGAACTCCTGCTGTACTGCATCGTTGTACGCACGAAGCTCTTCGTCAGTCGCGTTTTCTCGACCTTCAGGGAAGTAACGGCTTTCAGGAATTTCGGTACCCCACAACCTAGCAAGTCTTGTAACGGCTTCCTCTGCTTTCTTTTTAGCGGACCCTGACTTTCGTTCATCCGCAGTTTGCGCTCGTTTCTCTCTAGCCTCATAGCCTGTCTCTTTAAAGTTAAGCTTAGACTCTACGCTAGTTCTAACTGTGTCCTCAGCGGCTTTATATTGAGCGTCTCTATTGGCGAACAAAGCTTCAACTTCATCATTGCTTAATCCACTGTCTCGAAGTTGCGCTTTATATGCCTCCTCATTTTCAACTCCAAACATAGGTACCATTGCCCCTGAAGAAGGTTGCATTGGATTAGGAACCATCAAGATTAAGTTTGGGTCTTTAGCAGCGAGCTTAGGGTCTTGAGTAAATTCATAAAGACCATCACCATCAGGGTTTAACCTAAGGGTATTGGTTAGTACGGATGTTACGTTAGTAGGCGAAGCAAGCTGACCGTTAACAGCATCAGATATAGCACTCACAATAGCAGGTTGCGCCAATGGATTCTCTCGCTCCTTAACTCCACCCGCCATGATTGCATCTATACGAGTACCTAATGAAGCAGCAATGGTGTCAGTAGATTTATTTATATCGTAAATATCGTACTTAGCATTGAGTCTATTGCGAAGCTCATTTACAGGGGCATACGCTCCCGGATTCTCTTGCATCCTTGCGGTAATTCCTAAACCATCCTCAGAATCTACCATGTCTTTTTTCCCAAGGAGAACCTTTCCATCAGTAGGATTAATCCATAAGCGGGAAGAGCTAAAGTTTCCAAGACCACGCGTAGAATTCATCATGTATTCCTCTAGTGCTTGAGCTTGAGGAAGCCCTGTTTCAGGGTCTACCTCCATACGCTTTTGCAATTCAGCGTACTTGGTATTAAACTCCTTTCCAAACTCAAACGCTTCAGTAGTTCCTTGCTGTAGATTGGCTCGGATATTTGTGTAGTCCCTGACATTCATCTGTCCTGACTTCAAAAGCCTTTCTACCTGAAGGGCATATTCCGCTGTATCAGTAGAGAACTGAGTGGTCCAATCATTAAACCCTTGGTGGTCACCAAGAGGTTGGTTATTGATGTACTCATTAAAATCTTTAATGCCGTCATCAATAGCCGCCTTCTTTTCCTGACGGATACGAGCTTCCTCGTTAACCACATCAGACATCTGACGGCCAACCTCATTCCAATTAATCTGAGATTCCGCACTTCGCTCCGCATACTTATAAAATGTCTTAGCCATATCTCACTATTAATTGCCTCCTGTAAAAGAGTTGTATTGGTTCATATATGCAGGGTCAAACATGATTTGATTCTTTTGAGCCGGAGTAAGGTTACGCTTGAACTGTCGAAAATCTCGTCCGCTCATGTCTCCTACAGCAGAAAAATTACCTCCCGTGTTTACACCAAAGTCTATTACACCTGCTGTGCTTTTAACCCCTGTAGGCGTAAACCCTGTGGCTGTACCAAATTGCTTAGCTTGACCCGCATCAAACTGCATACCTGATATAGCCTGTTGCTGTGCTTTATTGTTCTGCGAATAAAGAGGAATAGCGGAAGCACCTGCTGCCGCTAAATCAACACCGCTCTGAATCATAGCGGCTTTAGCGGCTGCTGCCTGCTCGTCATACATGGCGGCAGCTTCCTGCGCACCTGCAGCTTCTTGTAAGTCAATCTGAGTTTTCACATCTCGCAGACGGCTTTCTTCACCGAGAATATCCTTGTCAAGCTGCTGAAGTTCTTGGCCTAAACCAACACGCTGCTCCTCAGCCATTTGATTTTGAGCCATTTGAATTCTACCTATCTGACCGATTCCTCTTTCTGATTCTTGAGCAGCTTGCACAGAAGCCGCACCCTGTGCTAAAGACTGCTCTATAGCCATGGTATAGGGGTCTCTACTAATGGTTCGCCCTTCTTGAAAATTCACATCAAGTTTTTGACGAGCTTCATTCATAGCTTTTGAGGCTGCACGCTCCGCTTGAGCAGCATTCTTTTCGGCTTTATTTTTTTGAGCTGCTGAGATACCCATGGTAGTCAAAGCAATTCCTGCATTAATTCCTGCTACTATTCCTGACATAACAATTGTTGTTTAAAGATGATGTGTTCAGGCAACTCCTTATAATCGGTAGTATATACTTCCTTTTCAGCCTCTTCAACAGTTTCGGCATCAGTCTTATACACGCAAGCCCAAACACAGTCTTCGTGCATGTAAGCCACACGCTGTGTGCCTGTCTCAGTAAAGACAGTAAGCGGGGCTTTAATATGTTTAACATGTCCATCATCCAACAGGATAGACATACTTCCTTTTAAAAAAAACGAAGGGTGGTCTTGCTTATGAATAAAGCTCACAACCAAAGAATCCTTAGGCATCAATACCTCCCTTGTGTATAGTCCATCTTTTAAGTGATGAGTGGTGGGAAACTGCTCCTTCATTTCCTCTGTATGATGAACTACAACACCTGAAATCTTTTGCAGTTCTTCACTAAACCTAGCAATGTCCTCCCATAAAAGACCGCGTTCTTTATAAACGTGATATAGTAGAGAATCTACTGTTGCATTGGGTTGTTTTAATATAGTCTGAAGCTCGCTCACAATTTCAAAGATAATCAGTTCAGGGGAAAGAAGTCATTGCTTCTGATTTAACAGCAAAAAGCTCTACGTGTGTAGTCAAAGAGTTTGTCAAAGTTAGCTCTCCATAGTGACCTAGGATGCCTTTAGACTCTGCAACTTGATTCTTTACAAACATGGCGTAGAACACGTCTACTCCCGAAGGAGGAGCTACACCCCCACCTGCAGTATCTAAGGCATACTGAATTATGTTTTGACCCGCAGCAAGGTTTACGGTGATAGTCGTCACTGTGCCTGAGTAAATAGGGGTAAGCGTAGCAGGGGCTACTACGGGTACTCCAAAGTAAATAGAGTCCCCAATACTTATAATGCTTCCGATATCTGTCGTTAAAGCAAAGCTAAATGTCACATTGTTTCCTATCGTAATCGCACCAATTGTATTGCCAATACCATTGACAGAACGCAAAGGATACTCCTGCGCAGCGTCAGCAGGCGTAGTTCCTGAGTTTCTTACAAATGAAAACCAATCTGATTCCTTCTGTACAAAATAAGATGAGTCAATAAATCCTGTAGTCTGCAGGTCGCTTGTTAAAGTTGCTCCCCATGGTTCGTTACCTTCATAAGATAGAGTTTTAAAAATCTTATTTACCATAGGCTCTTGATTCAAAACCGTGGTAACCTTTGAAGGATAAGCTACTCCGTAATACTCGTTACGAGTAGCATTGGTATTATGCCTGTACAAGTTTCCATTTAAAAAAGTATACAGGTACTGATTCATATGCTGAATCATTTCAGGTTCATATGAATAAAACGAAACCCACCCTTGATAGCCGGGGCTAAACGTTAAAGTATAGTTCTGATTATTTACAGGCATAATTTTAAATTAAGGGCACGCATAACTTGAAACTACAATCCCACTTTCCAACTGAACCGAATACTCTTGAGTACTGATACCCGGACCTTTAATAAGGTAATACCCATCTGCCATAAAGCTAGTTCCTAAATTATCTAGAAATAAATAGTCACCGACTTGAATTACAGGAACCTGTGGGGTACGAATACTTACTAGATAGTTTGCATCAGGAAAAACAGGAGTACTTCCGCAACCTTGCGTAGTTGCGGATACGCTTGAGCTAAGGAATCTATAGGTGTCAGGTATTACATAAGGGCATTCTACTGTTAAGTCATACCCTGAAAGGTTACTTAATCTAAAAGCCTCTATAGTCAATTCAGTATTGGATGTAGCTGAAATGATTGACACTAGCTCTCCCGGATTTGCATTTGTAGAAAGCTTTACGTTTGCAGTGGGAACAGTAATATCAAAGTCATTCCCTGTGGCAGTATAGGTGCCTCCAAAATATGTTTGCTCAGGGATGTTATTATAAGAGTAAGGAGGGAAAATAGTGTTTGCTGTGTTTCCTAGAAAAATGGGGTCTATAACATTTCCCGGAACAGCGTATATATAAGGAGTAACAGTTCCTGCCCATTTAGGCGCATTACCGCTAGTCCCTTCAGTTATCTTTATTCCATCGGGTGTGCTTCCGGGTGAAAACCGAACCCTACTAACCCCTGAATTGCTGCCTAAGCTGAAGGTATATACATCTACAGATTGAGAACCGATGCTTCTAGTTATAGGTGAAGTGCTGCAAGCTGTAGTGCAATCACAAGGGACTTTGCTTGTAACAAACACCCCATTTTGTAGCTGTCTAACGGTTACCCCATCAGAGTAAAACCCATCAGGAGCAGGGCCACCTGCAGCGGTAGTCAATCCTGTTGATGATTCTAATGAAGGGCCGTTTAAAATATAGTTCGCAATATTTCCCATGAATTCAATTATTATTATGGACAGCAGTCACATGAAATTCTTTCTTGTATTAGGTCTGCAAAAACTCCTGATACAAACGAAACATTGTTACTATCGCTGCAAACCGTAGTAGACCCTGATGGAGCAAGAGTAACAAACTGTTGAGCACGGTTACAATCGGAGTACTTAAAAGTTAATTGCTGAGATGCTCCTCCATTTGTCACTTTAATCTCAGTGCTGTCGCTACAAGAGCAGCTACAGCATGCATCTGAAGCAGTTGACCCTGAGTAGCACAAAGAAGAAATTACAGGAACCCTGTAGTCCCAAACAAGATACAGATAGGTATATGTATCTAAATCAGCAGGCATTGTTATGGTGCCTTCAAACAGCTGAGGATTTGATTGGGTAGGAGAAACTACAGTTGCTGCGGCAATCAATGAAGCAATATCAGTAGGTGTATTAGTATATGCCGTATCACTTGCTAACCACCTGAATTTATTATAAGTCAAGTTATATGCAAGGTTATCGGTATTTGTCCTGTTCGATGCAATAGTTAATACTGAGCTGTTCGTGGGGGATGAGCCTGTTCCTTGCGGAGAAACCACGGAGGTGTAATTCGACACTAGCGGTGAGGCTGTGCCTGCAGCCATTTTAATTTGCTGACTTTGAAGTGGAGCTACATAAGTACTCGCTTCTACCCAATGATACTGATTAGTAATGGTTTTGCCTGCATCTACGTTGTCCCCTACTGTTACCTGAACTACATTCAAGTCGTTGGGAGCAGGGCATGATACAACAAGGCTAAACACTGCGTCAGAGCTTCCGCTATTATAAATGATAAAATCACTCTTATTTGTAGTAGCTCCTTGAGAATAAGTAAAGTTACCTGTAGCAGTAAACGGCCCATATCCCGTGCCATCAACGCCAAATACAAGAGTCGTTACCGGGTCAGTTGGAAGAATAAACGATACAGTAATAACTCCCGCAACTCTAGTTGTATCTACACAAAAAGCAAGAGGTGAAGCACCTTGCTTAATTGTAATGATTTTATTGAATCCACACTGAGAACACTCTTCTTCTGTAGGTAATAACGTTGTCTTATTAGCTAAGACATATTCATTCATATACGGGTCATACCCTCCAATCTTTTGAGTATTAAAATTAGATATGAATAGGTCTCTAAACCATGACCTCATCCCTTGTTCTGAAATTACATTAAGCTGTTCTTGAGGTCCATTACCCATTAGGTTAATAACAGCACCGCGTTTTGCGTCAGTAAAGAATGAGTTCAGCCCATACCGAACAAAGCTTTCAGGGTTGTTGCTAATGCCATATTCTTCTACACGAGCAATCTGAGTCCCAAGAACCTCAGGGACAGAAGATACTGAGCCACCTCCTGTGCTGTCTGAAAGAAGATTCTTTCCTGTAAGAACATAAGATATCTTGTCTTCTTGTAAAGTTAAGATGTCTGTCTCACGCCCATAAAGGATTTGGATAGGGCCGAAGGATTCTTCTAATGGTTTAAAATTTAAAAGCCCAATGTTAAACTCGTTAAGCTTGTTGACGTTACTCTCGTTATTGTAGATTCCACTGTATGTAATGTCAGAACTCCTATGGGCTTCCTTGTAGTCTTGAGCACTGACAGATGTCACCCGATTGCCCAAAGCCAATGGTCTCCCCTCTAAAGAATCCCTAACCTTATAGCTTTCAACTCCATTACCAAACGAAAAACAATTAAAGAAATTTGTTGTAACAACCCCACTTACATCATTAGATATGTCTTGATTAGTAACATTGCCACTATGATTTCCTAAAGCGTCAACAGCAAATGTTTCTGAGCTTTCATACCAAATATCAGGAGAAGCATCAGTAGGCTCTGTTTCAAAAGCAATTAGGTTTTCCGCTCTTACTACCTCAAATCTTACTCTAACTCTTGATTCTTTTTTAGTACTTGAGCCACACGCACGAGTTCCTGAAACAATAAATCTTATTTCATTGGTGTCAGGGTTTCTATACCACCGATAGAAATTAGTGCACAGGGAAGGACTGAGTCCATATGTTACCTGAGAAGCGTTGCTTACAACAGGAGGAGAAACGTAGACGTTATCAATCTCACAAGCGTCAGGGTCTCCTACTTGCGATGTACCGTCATTTAAAGAACTTTGAATGTTATCCCCTTCCCACCAAGCTATAATGTCAGCATAGTCCTGTGAGGCGGTAAAAGATTTTTCAATTTCATATATCCTTCTTTCACAATTATTGTCTCCATCTCCGGTTCCCTTACGGATAAACTTAAATTTAAAGCTAATCCGACTACCTGTAGGAATACTGTATGTAGTATAATTTCCTGAAGAATTTGCAGCTCCACTTAACCCCTCATAAACCAATATCGGGTAATCACCTGAATTATTTTCAATGGTTTGCACAAGGCCGGGAGCGATAACAGCGTCTGCACTTAAAGTAGCATTAAAATCATTAGCCTTCATCTTCAAATAAACGCCTGAAGGAACTTTAAAATTAGTGTCGGTGTCAAGAATAAAATCAGCCTGCTCTACCGTCTTATCAAGTACCGTTGCATAAACACACTCAGGAAGAGGGCCGTTAACATCACGCTTTACAATCAACCGAGTACCTTCTTCAGATTTAGCTGCATTTTCGCCTTCAACTAGAAAGTATGTGTGTGCTGTAACAGGGTCGTAAAAGTAAAGACTTGAGTAAATGGTATCGTAAGTTTCGGCATCAGGCTTAATCACAAACTTGTAACGTGTAGCAAAATAAGGAGCTACTTGAGATACAGGAATAGTTACCTGAATCTTGTTTTGCGTAAGAGAGTCTGCGCACGAAAAGAAGGCTGTGTTATTAAGACTAGTTAGTGCTGTGGTTGCCCTACTAAACTCATCCATATATACCATTCCTATCTCATAACCCCTATTGCTATGCAAGCTAGTAGGGGATGATACTTTTTGAAAAGCAAGGTCAACAACTTCAACGCTGTAATACTCATAAATACTAGCGGTAGGGCTAGTTTGAGAGTTTACATATTGCATTGCAGGGAACTGAAACGATATAGCATTAGTGCCTGCTACGTGTGTAGCTGATATAGGCTCACCTATTGCTGATATACCCGACTTGTATTTAAGCATAGGGGTTGGGGTGCCACCCGTAAGTTGCCCCCTTAGTGCGCAGTTAACAAGGTCTGTAAACGTAACACCGTCACAAAATGTAGAGTAATCACCCTCGATATTTGCGGCTGTACCAATGGATGATTGAAAATCATCTGAATTAAAAAGGTCGGTTATGGTGTTAAAGTTCTGTGTTAAAACATAAAGGAATGTAACCTCTACCCCCTGTGTAGTTTCTGTAGGAACGGTAGTAGCACCTGTCCCCAATGCAAATGAAGAATGATTAAGTGTTATTGTGAAGCTAATCGAAGACCCTGTGACCAAGTCATTAGCCGCAGCGGTTAGGTCTACAGCTAGTTTAGAATTAGGGACCGTAACAGTACTTCCAAAAGTATAGTTGCTTCCGCCTGTAAGAGAAGTTAAATCAGATAATCCAATATCATTCCTTACCTCTAGAGTTTGATAGTTTAATTGTAAAGGAGAATTATTTAAATCTACTAAGTCCCAACCCTCTACATAATTACCCATCATTAGACGGTTTCCCATCATAGTTTGAGCCTTAGCCAATAAAGGAACATTATCATATGTCCTTAAAATTTCTTCACTTGGAAGCACAGTATATATTTTACTGTTAGTGAATGAATATTGATAATCTGTATTGTTGGCGTACCCCTGAGTAGACTTGTCAAGTTTCTCAATGACCTTAATGGTGTTGTTCCCTATCTCTTTAAACAACAGGTCAATTCCTTTCACTAAATTATCACCTGAATTAAATGTAATCTGACAGCTATTAGTAGAGTTTACCATACCCTCATTTAGGTATGACTCACTGCTTAATTGAAAAGCATTGGGTATAAAGCTTGGGGCAGACCAAGAGGAGGTGGCTGAATATTCATTGTCCTCATATCGATACCTATAAGCAAAACAAATAAACCTCTCTTCCAAAAAGTTTTCTTCACCACCTATAGTTAAAGGAAGGATAGATGGGGAGTTAACAGGCGGTGCCTTTATAACAAGTATGTCATTCTTTAAGAGAGCATCATCCACGTAGGTACCGCTAGGAAGAGGATAGCTTTTTTTAATATTAATCCTACGAGGTGGATTAAAATTATCTGTAAAAAATAAAAGGTCGTCTACTAAATTAATTCCCGTAATTAAATAATTCGGATTAAAATTCAGAGAAGTTTGTCCCGGTACTTCAGGGTCTGAAGTACTTACTACATGATAGGTAATTGTTCCATTAAGAGCATTGTATGATACAATTAAATCAATTTTAGCTGTAGGTGAAGGACCAAATAAAGTTGGTTGAGAAATAAACCAATAAATAGTTTCGTTTGCGCCATCCTCAAAAGAGCCAAGGCATTTGGCTTGGTTCAATTGAACGCCATTATACTCAAGCTCAACAAGCCTAGTGTTTCCTTCTGAGTTTTCAATACTACCTATGTCACTTTCAGAAGTTGAGCCTAAACGGATATTTAACGCATCAGTGTATTCTCCGTCAGGAACAAGACGCTTATCAAGTGCCTTATTCATACGCCCCTTCAAGAAATTTCTAGTTGTAGTAGCCATATTACTTTATCCACTTATCCTGCCCTCGCAGGTTCATTAGCAATTTACCGGGGTCAATACTGCTCATTCGAATCTTAGCGTTTCGCAACAAGGCTGCTTTCTTTTTTCGTGCTCGATTGACAACATATTCTTGAACACCAAATTTTGCATCTAAGATAGAGTATTGAATATAGGCGTATATATATTCCTCAAACATCTTGTTGAGGCTAATCTCTGAGTTTACACCGGCTTCCATACCGTCTGAAACATACTCAAGAATACAAAGCTCTCCGTTCATATCGGAACTGAAATTAATCACGCCCGCCTTCTTGTTCATGCTAAACGTGGGATTGGCATTAGCCGTTTCGGTGTTCAATCCATAACGCGCCCCAATCTGATAGTCAAACCACCAACCACCATCTACATTGTAACCCTCCATGCCATCAAACTGAGGATTGTTACTGTTTAGGTATATGCTCTTTTTTTGATTCGTAATCCTGTCGTAGTCAATATCAGAGAACTCAGGTCGAGCAATATTTCCATTGATATCAAAAAGAATATTACACTCGTTATCTTGAAGGTAAGCGTCACTCCAATTGGTCTGAATGTTTTCACTCATGGGACGCAAGACACCGTCTTTGTAAAGAGACATACGAACCCAATTAACGTAGTCAGGAGGTAGGACATATCGTAATGTTTGACACACACTTAGCTCCAATACTTTTATCTCTTTTAAAGCATCGTAATTAAGCTCTTGGATACCGCGCTTTGCATGGAAAAGAATCTTATAACGCTCATCGTTATTTACCAACGAATGGTTTCCGCTGTACATCAACAAGAAGTTGGTGACAATATCAGCTAAGCTTATATACTGATAAGAACCCCAATTTTTGTTTTTGGGGTCTGCACCTCCGTTCTCATAGTATTGATAATCAGTTATATAAGCCATAATTATTCTGCATTATTAATTGTTTCTTGAGCAGTAGCATACTGAACTACAGAAGTTTCTCTAATTTCCATGCCCGCCATCTGAAGAATCTTATTTACTAAGATATACTCATCATCAACCGATAACTCAAAATCTTGGTAATCAGATTGACTACTATCAAAAATAGGTTCTCCTCCCGTTACATTAGTAAATGTCCATTTAGGAGCAAATGGATACCTAATATACTGAGCCTCTACTGCGGTCAGGGCATTGAAAGTAATGGGGAATACATTGAGAAATGCCCCCTCAAGAACGTATGCGGGATACGTATTGTCGGGTGCTGTCAACAAAGAATTGTTTAAAAGAGTAATCTTACTATGAGTTACTGCTTCAGCCTCGCCCGTAAACGTTCTAGGGGTTGTTGAAGTATCATAACAAAGAACCTTGTTCAGTAAGTAAAAATCATCTCCCGTGGAAGAAGCCCCTTGTTGGGTGGAAGGCAGGTAAAATTGATTGCCTGTGTTGTGTGGCAAATTTCGCGTAACTGAAAAATAATCAATGACCTCAATAATTTGCTTGCTCATATTGGCATACTCTGTCCCTGAGGTCCTGCGATTCTCATCATTAATCGCGTTGTTGTAATCTGAAAAGTACTCATCAAACAAGTCCAATTGAGCTTGTTTGGCATACAGATTAAAATCTTGAGGAGAGATATAGCCGTAGTTGTTCTTATTTAGAATTGCAAGAACTGTGTTTCTTACCGAATTAATCATGGGTAAAGGCTTTTTTCAAAGATAGATAAAAAAGAAAGGGAGCCGATTGGCTCCCTCTCTTCTCTTGCAATATAAGAAATGACTTACGCAGTCATGTAATTCTCTAGAGACTTAAGAGACTCTACACCTTCATCCGTAAGGAAATATTGCTCACACACATGGTAAGGGTCTTCTCCGAAAGGAATGGTGAGCATCTTCTTTTTGTTACTTGGTGTATTAAACCAAACTTCTTTTTTATCTCTTCGGAAGCTCAAGAGTTTATTAGAGAAGAAGCTCTTTACATTAGACTGCAATGAAAGATTTGGGTCATTAAGGATTGACAGGAAGTCCTTAGGATTATTTTTTGCAAAAATCAAAAGGTCTCTACGTAACTCTGCAGTGGTTTGCGTTGAAGGGTCAATTCCAAATGCAACACGAATAATGTTTTCTACTTGCTCGATATCAAGTTCGCGACACGCAACTAGCGCATCCACTTCTTGATTTAAATTGTAAACCTCATCTGATGCTTCTTTCTCTGTATTAATCTCCTCAAACTTCTTACCGTTTAAAGGGTGAACAGAAAGAAACTCTTGAAGCAATGGGTTTGTTTTTGAAACAAAAAGCTGACCATCTTCAAATACAATAGGTGCTCGCAATACATTAGAATCTTGCTCGTCTTCAAAAATAGACTTTTGATTCGGAGAGTATCTCAAAACTTTATTAGTAGATGATTCTTCATCCCAATAAAGTAAAGGTCTTCGCTTACTACCTGATGAAGGAACAAAATAAGAAAGGGGGGTGGACTTTGTTTTAAGTCGATAAAACCTATCGACGGGCTTAATATTCTTAGCCATAATTAATTGAATTTGATTTGATTAAAAAAAAGGGGTGGGGGTTTGAAACCCCACCCCTTCTAAAGATTACTCCTCAAAGATAAAGAAGTTGTTAGCACCCAAAGTGCAAACTGCTCGCTCTGACAAGAAGTGTACCTCCATAGCATCCAAAGATGAGTTAGAAGCTCCTCCTGCTGAACCTGTAATCCAAGTCTTATATCGACGGTCTTCAGTCTCTGAAGCACGATAGCGGACATGGAGGAAAGGTCGCTTAGCGTTCTTACCTAAGATTTGGTCATACACTGAAGTAGAACCTGCAGGAACCAACAAGCCGTTAATACGACCTGAACCTGCTCCTGTTGGGAGACCACCACGCATTGTTGGGTCATTCAAGTACTTCCAATCTGACTTGTAGAAGTCATAGCCTCGACGGAATCCTGTGAAACCGAGATTCAAAGCCATGTCCTTATCGTTGTCAAAAAGACCATACGATGTACCACCTGCTCCGTAAGAGTTCTGAGCGGCCAACATATCATCGATATCGAATCCGAAGTCACGGTCAACGAAAACTACGTTTTCTTCAATCGCTCCTTGCTTATCCAATCGGCCAATGATGGTATCCCACTCTGAAAGAACAGCAGGGTTTCCTCCATTGTAAACATTACCTCGGTCATTTACAACGTAGAATACACCTTCAGAACCCTTGTTACCTACGCCTGAAGTTACACCTGCTGCAATAGCGGCAACACCACTACCTGCTGCTGCAGGAACTGCTTCAATCATAGCTGTCTCCAAGTAGTCATCAAAACGCAAACGGGTTTCGTGCTCAGACTTCAAGTACCACAGGTATCCTGTTGCACCGTTTTCTGTAGTCACTTCTACCCATCCGATTTGCGCCATATCAGAACCTGATACTGCGTACTTGTCCTTGATGATAATCGGAGAGTTATCGAAGATGTTGTCATCAGACTCCAAAGAACCGCCCATTCCTGCTGTTCCTTTTTGGAACTCAGAACCGTAGATAAATACAGTACGAGTCAAACTCGCTGCACCTACCTGACCGCCTCCTTCGTAGTAAGCTACATCAAAGGTACCTGCTGAAGTATCTACTGCAGTTACGATAGCCTTGTTTTCGCCTCCACCTGCGTTATCAGAGATAACAACAGTTTGACCAACGCGAATAGCGATAGCACCTCCACCGGGGATTGTATCACTAACCGTGATGGTAGCCGTATCATCGGTTGCATCACCGTCAGATGCACAGTTAACGTACTTGGTGTGGAGACGACCTTGCTCTGCCCACTTGATGAGGTCAGAGTTAGAGGGCATCTCTGCACCTACCATACGAAGGAAAGAGGCGATTGTACGATTGCCATATCGTTCGAATTCCTTTTCATAAGTATCAGGAAGATACTGATTTAAGAAATCGAAATTTGTAATGTAGTTGCTCTGAAGAGCTACTTGTTCTGCACTAGGTTGTAGTGCGAATGTGGGTGTTCCATTTACTGAACCTGCCATATTTTCTAATTTTTAAAAGTTATGTTCTATTTTTAGAACTACGAATTTTTAGCCCTCTCCCCGAAGATTGAGAAACGGCCCTTACCTGCATCCCGCCTTTACTAGCAGCAACTTGGGGAACCGAACGGTCAGACATATTTACATTCTTAGTCTTCTTCATAAGGTCATCCACAGCTTCAGCTTTGCCTTGCTCATAAAAGAACTCAGCAAATTTTTCGGGATTCATCGCCATTGCTAAAGAACGGTGGTAATCATGAGCGTTAGTTAAAAGACCCTGCTCATCCGTGTGTTTTTGAATCCACGGCATAGGAGAGTCTTGCAACTTTCTTAACTCATCTTTATCCGCAGGGGAATAAACTAAAGAACGTTCACCAATGTTGAATTCAAAACCTTTGAACTCTTGGTTAAACACTTGATTTGTTTTGTCCACAAACCAATCTCTTCGACGTTTAATTTCGTCCTGCTCGTTTTTAGCATTAGCTAAATATTGCTTATAAGCTTGGTATTCATCAGAGGTGTTAAGAGAAGAATCCCCAACTGACTCAGCAGGAATTTTGTATTTCTCTTTAGCTTCTTCAAAATAGCTTTTTGCTTTAGCAACTATTTTCTTTTGTTTCAATCGAGTCTTCTTAATGAAGTCCTCGTCATCTAACTCTTCATCATACAGATAATCTTGAAGCATAACCTCAAGGTCATCATCATCCATACCCTCCTCCATCTCTGTCTCTCTTAAATAAGCAGCTATCATTTCTTCACTAGAAAGTGATGAGTAGTCCTCATTTAGCTTCATAAAATCCTGTATACCTCTGCCTGTTTCTTTTTTGTATTTAAAGAAAGCAGCCATCTCTTCATCCATCTCTCCGTTATCCTCACGGGCAGCCTTTAAATCCTCAAGAGAATTAATCTCAATACCTAACCTAGACTTAATTTCATTTACTAAGTCCTCCTCTTTAATTCCTTCAGCAACCTGCTCTTCAACTACCTCTTCCTGAACAGCCTCTACCGCAGTCTCCTGCCTTAGGTCAATCTTATCAATTCCACTTTCTTCACCCTCAGGAGAGTCTACGTATTTAGCCTCGTGAACTTCAAGGAGTTCATTTTCTACTTCCTGAATAGACTTCTCTTCTTGCAACTCTACTGCTTTAACTGTGATACCTTCCATTAGATTTAATTTGTACGAAAGTAATTAATTTATTACACTTATCGTGGACTGAATTCAGCCAAGTCAAAACCATCTAGGCTATCCTCGTTAGATTCAAATGATATAGCGGGTAAATTATTCTTTCGCTGATTTATTAATTTAGATTGTTGCGTATTCTGCTGACTGATACGCTCTGACTTAGCTTCTTCTCTTTGAGTCTCTCTTGATTGCAATTGTGATTCAAGAACATCTTTTAATTGCATTTGATAGTTAAACTCTTCAGCCATTAGCTGACTCTTTAGTTTAGCTTCAGCTTGTTGCTTTTCTATTTCAAAAGCAATCTCTGCCTGCTTAAGCTGCATCTTGCCCTGCAACTCCATCTGCATCTTTTCCATCTGAGCTTGCTGTGCCGCCTGCTGAGATTGTAAGTTTTGCTGAGCTTGAACTGCTTGTTGCTGCATAGCCATGCGCTCTTCACGTTCTTGCTTAGAAATTCTTTTAACCTTCAAGAACTGATTGGCAAGCTTAAGGTTTTTAATCTCTCGTATATCAATAGCATCTTCAAGGTTTATATCTCCTTTAGAAAGAGCCATCTGAATGTTTTGCTCAAGCATAGCCTTCTGTTCTTCATCAGGGGTGACCTCAATAAAGATTCCAAAATCATATATGTACAAGTCATTCATGTCCTTTAAGACAGACACATTGTACTTTCCTATCTGATTAATAAACTCTTCTTTAAAGTCTGCATACTCAAGTATGTCTCCTATGCGATAAGTCAAACCTTCGGCTAGAGTTCTAAATATGTAAAGGCTTGCGTCAAGGATATGACGAGTGGCCGTATTAGAATTAAGAGCTGCTAATTTCTGAACCCCTACCAAAGAGTAAGGGTCAGGCGTAGAGCCATCACGAGCTTCATTAAGGCCCGTAACGTCACGAATCATCTGTAAGTAGTGATTCATATTTTGAACTAGCATCTGAGCTTTGCCTGAGGCACTGCTTGATGTAAGCTGTTGAATAGGAACACGACCTTGGTTGTATTCTCCCTCTTGGGTGTAGCTACGTCCGATTACGCTACCCGTTTGAAAGAACAAGCGAAGAGCGTCAGATGGATTGTAAGCATTCCCTGTCCCTAGGTCTACTTCATTTAAACCATCAGCATCGATGTATACACCATCAGGTACAGTACGAGATATTACCTGCTGTAGCTTAAGGTGGGTAATCTGAATTAAATCAGCAAATGGAATCATGCGTCGAGTCAGCGACTCAATAACACCCTTATACATTCGAGGTGCGCAAGCTACATAGTTGGGCAACGCATGCTGTGAGGCAGACTTTGGTCTTACCATATTCTCAGCCATCTCCCACTTTAAAAGGATATTAGTGCCCATAACCATCACACCATCATACCACACGTCAATGGTCTTCTCAAGCTTTTCAAACTTTCCATCCTGCATCATTTCTTCAGGTGGATTGAATTGGTCATCCTTCTCAATGACTCGCTTGTTGTCTCCGTCTACCTTCTTCTTATAGACAATCTTCTTAGTGGTCTTGTAGTTAAAGTACATGACCGTGGTTGTATCGCGATAGAAGATGTCGTTGTCGTAGTACTGAGCCACGTTGTAGTAGTCGTACCAATTTTGCCCCGACTTTGATATAACCTCTAAATCTTCTTTAGTAAGAGTGGGGTCAATCTTTAGCAGCTCAATTACCGGGAGAGTTTTTATCTCACCCCAATAAAAACAATCTTTAAAATAGGGGTCTTCAGTATAGCTATATACTACGTTTGAAGGGTCTACATACTTAACCTCTACACCACTGCCTTTCAAAAACTCTGTCTTAGCAACTGATATCCCTAATACAGTAAGGTCATAATCAAGACGCTTTCTTAAATCATCATAATGATTCTCTGCTAGAATTGTGCTAACAGCTTCCTCCTCAGCAATCTCAATAGCAGGCTTGTATTTAAGCTGCATGAAAAGCTGCAACTCTTCATCCGTACTTGGAAGCTCGTCAGACGGAACAACGAAAGGGTCTACACCACTGCCTTTTTGAATATTCTCAAGGAAAGGCTTAGCTACCATTTGACTCTCAATCAAGTCTTGAAACGCGCTACGTTTAGATTGAGACAATGCGTCTTGAGCATAAGCTTTAACCTTGAACAATCTTTCAGACATTCCGTTAACTACAATGTCTACAAACTTGGGAAGAATAGGTACGGGAGTCCAATCAAGATTGAGGTAAGACAAGTCACCATCAACAGCTAATTCATTTTTATATTTCGCTACAGATTGTTCTCCACGCGCGTACAATCGCAGACGATTAAAATCTTTCCATTGATTATAAAACCTGCATTGATTACCGTCCTTCTTAAACCATTCGTACTGAATAGCTTGGCCTATCTGCAGCCCAAATTCATCCGTAGCTTTTTCAGCATCAGAAACAAATTGACTTGGAAAGCCTGTAGATGAGATGTTTATAGTGACTTCCTTCATCGTATTTTTTTAATCCTTATCTTACTAACGTTTCCTTCGTTACTGTACTGAGCGAAGTTAACACTAATTTTTCTTTGTTTCTGCTGTGGCAAATAGATGTGTTTCTGCGTAGCCATAATAGCTAAACCTGAGCTAATAGTTGCATCAAAAGCTGTTCGATTGCTTATGTCAAACTTAGCCCAATCCTCAAGAGTTCTTACAAATGGCATCATACCCATTTCATCGCAAGGTCTAAAATCACCATCTAAATCTAACCCTACGTATTTTTCAATGTAAGACTCAATAGCAGAGGCGTGAGCTTGCTTTACGTCTTCACTTGAGTTAGGTATGCCGCCAAGCTCTTTTTCTGTTTTGGAAAGTTTAGTAAATGGTTTATCCGGACGGTTCATACAGAAACCTCTGTAGCCCCTGTTTTTAAAATGATACAACAGCCTAGGCTTATTGTTTTCAATCAAGATGGGCATCCCGTAAAACACACACGCCATGAGGACATCTTCGAAAAATATCTCAGCAGTCTGAGGACGAGCTACATACTCTAAAAAAAACTCATTACTAGGAGCCTCTTCCATGCTAAACTTAGTGAGGCCGTGCAACGCTCCGTTGGAACCACCGCCCCCAACAACGCCTGATATGTCATATGAGTCACACCCAAACGCCCCTATGTGCTCATTACCCGGGTACTTGACACCCCTTTTGTCTATCACGTTATTTTGAAGAGGACGTGACGGAGTCCATGATACGTAAAACCTACCTCTCTTATCAGGATAGAACCTGACCTTGGTGTCCTTGTGACCATTCTCCCAACCAAAAGAACCGCGCGTTACATACTGTTCCTTTATTAAAGACTCTGAATAATCTAACTGCTGATAAATCTTTGTAAGGTTAAACAACGAAGATTTGCTTTCATCTCTGAACGCATGAGATTCAGTTCTAGGAAACTGCCTATAAAATTCGTTAAGAGCATCGGGGTCATTTTTCAATGACTCTACCTCAGCTTCCCAATAATCAATCGCCCCATTCCGAATAGGTCTATCGTCAATACCTCTTACTTCTTTTTTAGGAGCTTTTAATACAGGATGCCCGTACCGGTCAATAAACCCTTCCATGTTGTATTCCATAGGAATAAACAAAGAATACATACCACTCTTAGTTTGCCCGTTTGCATTTCTACTTTCTAAATTTGAATCTTCATAAAGTTTTTTAAAGTTGCTACCACCCTTGCTTAGAGCATTGGAGGTAGAACCCATAAGGCACTTGCCTATAATACGGCTACCCAATCTTAGACAAGTTTTGGTTACCCTCCAATTGTTTAAGATGTTGTTGGGCTTTACCCACTTACCACTCTCATCATGAACAAGAAGTAAAAGCTTTTCACCGTCATATGAGTTGTCGTCCGTATTCTTCCAATCGATAGTAGTGTCGAGACCGTCTAGGTCTTGAGCAGCCACCTCATGCATATTCTTTTTTGTAATCTTAGATGCAGGGATTCTAAAAGCTAGTTCTGTTTTAGGCTTATCCATACCATCCTGAATAGGCTTGTAGAAGAACGGTAGCCTGTTAGCTATAGGAACTACCTTATCCGTAAACATCTTCTTTGCGTCAGAACCTGTCTTAGAAAGTATCCCAACCCTTGAGTCCTTTGCGAGTGTACCTGTATTTACACATTCTGATGAACCCATATAAGAGAATCCGGAGCGTCTTATTTTTAAATAAGACATTCCAAAGCATCTGTCGTCAGCCTTGCATGCCTCCCAAAAAATATAAAAAATCCTATTGGCTTCTCTAAAATCAGGATATCCTACATCAATAGATGCCCACTGCAGGTACATGTAATGAGCACCTGTTATATAAGTAGGAACTCCTTTGTTTATGAACCAATGTCCATTTTCTCTAGAATCAAACTGTGTTTCAATGTAATCTATCCATTCATTCTTAAATGAAGAAGGCATGTCGTTCCACTGAAAAATAGATTGTATCCTATGCAAAGACTTAGGGAGTTCGTGACGAATCCAATAGTCCGGCTCAGGAGACAGCCCCTTAGGTGTTGGAGGCAACGCAATGTCTAAACCCGATACATTTATGATGTCACCAATCTGACCTGTCTTGGATATTACAACAACTCCATATTTTTCGTTGTATCCGTAATGCCAAGTCTTGGCCCTGTTTTTATTCGCAACAACAGCCCTAGGAATAAAATCCTTATGCTTGGTGTACAGCTTATTTTTTAGCTCGTTGTTCTGCAAATCCCTGCTTGCTATCGGTTCTACTTGAGTCTCCGGTAAGCAAGTTAAGCTCTTCTTGCTCTGTTTCTATCTTATTAAGGATATCAAACGCATCAAAGATGCATAGTTTCTTAGTGGCCGCTGCATTTTTTAAACGGTCTGCAGCTAATTCATCTTCAGGGTCAGGCTTAATAATATCCTCTTTTGCAACTTTAACAAGTTGTTCAACCGCCCTGTAACCTGCAGCAATTACTTGCTCTTTTAATGATTTAGAGTTCATAGGGAAAAAGCAATTTGGTGGTCATAAACCCTATAAAGTTTTTCATCGTCCACCAAAAACTCATACTCTGATTCAGGAGTGAAGGAAACTACATCCCCCTCGTTAATGCCGTTATCAATTAAATATTGATTGGGATACTTCATTATCCCCATAAGAGGCTCTTCGGAAGAAGGGTTAAATATGTAGGAATTGTCCGGTGGCACAGGCTTTACGAAGCAATATCTATCATGGGCATGCCAAGCTCCATCCTTCTTATACATAAAGAACTGCTCATTGTCTATTAAAAAAAGCTCTTCCCATAAATGGCTCTTCCCACTTTTTCTTTTCCCTGAGATGTCATTATAAAACTTAAATACATTGTGATGAACCAAAAGAATATCTCCTTTTTCAATTGGCCCATTGTATTCTAAGGGAACTGACTGAACTACGGCTAAGCGGTTAGAGGCTTTATGGTTTTCCTCGGAGGTACTTGTAACAATTTCAACCTCACCCATAACCTTGGTGTTGTCGTAACGTTTATTTCCGAAGGGTGTAGCTATAAAACAAGTTGGTGATTGCATTAAAATTCAAGATTGTATTCAATGGCTATAGGCATTGTATCTCTAAATTGTTTCCACAAAAAGATTTCATCTTCTCGCTGAATCCAAATAAATATAGACCCATCATCATCCTGACGGATATGATGTATGCGATAGCTACCACCCAATACCTCTTGCCCCACTAAATAATGAAGTGCTCCGCTTTTAGCATCAGGTCCTACTGATATCTTACGGATGTCACTTTTCATTTATCGAACTGCAACAACGGTTGCGTTTATGCTGTTACATACAACACTTCCTATGGCACTAGACTTTACAAACACTTGGAAATAATCCGATGTGGTTGCATTCTGAATAGTTTGAATGGAAATGTTATTATTTTCAGTAGTAGCAGTTCCCTGCTGTGTGTCAGCTAGTGCAACTCCATTTTTATAAATCAAAAACGTTAAGTCAGACAACGCATCTCTAGTAGATACTACAAACGTAATAAGAAAAGCATTAGTGGTAGCCGGAGTGGTTCCTGTATATGTCAACCTATTGGTGGCAGCAGTCCATTTAGAAGCCGACCCTTCAGTATATACATTAGCGAGAACCACATAAGTGTCTGCGGCAGCAAAAGTTGTAGTGGTAGGAGTAGTAGAATACCCATTAACATGCCCTGAACTGATAGCAAAAAGGCTACCAACAGTGTAGTTTTTGGTAATGTTGCTGTCTTCAGCATCAGTTCCAATCACATAATCAGCAAGGCTGACGGACGAATCAATAGGGTATGTACTAATCTTAGCCATTTTCTTTAGGTTTAATTTCTCCCGTTTCAATATTCAAGGTAATGTCGTCTCCATACTTTTTAGTTATAGAGTTTTCTACCTCAGAGAATTTATTTTTTAAATCCTTTAACGAAAGAAGAGTCTCGGATTTTTGAATTTCAAGGTCTGCAAGGGAAATTTTAAATTGGTTGATTTCCTGAAGAGACGTTCGCAAACTCTGAAGTTCTTCAGAAGTGAGCTTGGTAGGCTTGATTTTTTTAGCCATTGTAAATTAGATTAGATTAGAATTAAGACAAAGATACAAATTTACTTCCTACGGTTTTTACCTAGAACTACAGCTTGTAAGATTCGCTTCATAACATTAACGACTTTGTCGTCTTTCTCTGTTTCAGTCAAAGCAGTAATTGTTCCTGCGGCAGTAATTAAGGCGAGGGCGAGTTCTGCCCAATTTTGTGTTATAAACTCCATAGCTTATTTGTTTAGAAAGCCGAACTTCTTTTCTACTGAAAAAGAAGGACAAGCTTTAGATGAATATTCGTTGTGTCCATGAACACTTAAGTAACCAAATGTAAGTCGTAAACTTTTAACTAGTTCAACAAAAGATATCTCTTGCTCAACAGTCATGGTGTCTTGAGGGACTAAATCCTTGTCCACTCCTCCAACATAACAAACCCCAATGGAGTCTTCGTTTTCTCCCGATACATGAGCACCTTGAATAGAAACAGGGCGGCCAATCTCTGTTAAGCCGTCAATATGAATTACATAGTGGTATCCAATATCTGACCATCCATTACCTTGAGGGGGAGGGTCTGTATGCCACTTACGGATAGTATCTACACTTACCTCTCTACCTTCAGGGGTAGCAGCGCAGTGTAATATGATACGGTTTAAATCCCTCATTCAATTCCTTTTTTTGCTAGTAAGATTTTAATCTCATTGACACCTTCAAGCAACACATCAAGGCTTTGCTGTACTCGTGTTTCTTGTTTCTCAAGACTGAGCAAACGACTTTTCACCTTCGTAAGTTCGTTTTCCATCTTCACGTAAGTTCCGATTATTCCACCTACCGCACCCACCGCTACACTAATCAGTTCGTAATTCATCACATTAAGCTTTGTATTGTTTCTATGTCTCTGCGCGTTAACCCATCATCATCATGACTTAATTGCATACCCGTAGCCACAGCCTCTGAATAGTCTCCGAGTACATGGTTAATAAATAACTCAGCACCCGTAACCGCAATAACCTCATCTACTTGTTGTTGTGTATAATGCATTATCCAAAAGTTTGAGTGGTGTTTTCTAATATTTTAAAAACTCCATAATCAGTTTCTTCCCCTGCAAATGCTCCTGTGTCACTTCCCTTTAAACTAAAAAAAGAAGCGTCTGTTTGTCCGTCAAACCTAATAACCATACTTTTTATAATGGGCTTATTAGGATATGTCCCCGACTCCCATTGAATCTGCCACCAATTATTTGCTGCACTCGTCCCCAAAGCCCACCACATACTACTTCCTGAGCTGTCGCATGCTTTATACGGTGCATAAGTCTGACTATAGCTGTGACCCGCACTTACAACAATACCCGTTTCACTTGTGTCTGATGTGAGGTTAGTAGTGGGGTATTTTGTTCCGGTTCCCCCGGCTCCTGTCCAAAATCTAAGGTCTTCTATTGCTAGGCGAGCAGAGGTATCTGCGCCCGCTGAGGTAACACCTCGAATTCTAAGATATCTGTTTTGAACATCAGAGGGTGTATAGTTTGCGGTAGCAGCTGCACTTTGAACAAAATCTCCAAATTCTTGAGCCTTAACACTAACTGTTCTTTGTGAGGTAGAAGAGTTTGAATCCACAAAAGTCAATAAACTCCCAATGTGGTTACTCGATGAATCCAATTCCCTAGTAACAGAACTATCTAATACAGTGACCGTACTTCCTACTTTAGCTTGTACAGAGTAGTTAGGGTTGGTGTAGGAACTCGCGTTAGTTACCGTAATGGAGATTGAACCAAAAGTTCCACCTTCTACAGATATAGTAGGTGTTGTGGAGGCCACCCCACCACCCTGAGTGGTAAAGAACCCATTAACCCCATTTATGTCCGATGTCGGAACTCCATTTATTTGTGCCATGACTTAAATTAAATTACATCAGCCTTACTCACTAACTTCAAGCCAAGTCTTAGATGGACTGAAATACACTTTATTGGTTCCAACTTTATATCCCACAATTCTAACGACCTCGTCTTCAGCAAACCCACTTACATCATTAGTTAAATTTCCCGCAGCTGTGTCTAGATAGATTACATCTCCTACGGTCCCTCCCGGGTCACTGCTCACATACACAACTCCTTCCACAACTAACCCCGCACCTGAAGCGGTGCTTGTACCCACACCCAAAAGTCCTGTAGATAATAAGTTAATAGCCGAAGCATCTGATTGCGACCAACCATTTGAAGTAAGGGCGTATACCCTTCCTGCGGCAAGGGACTGAGTTCCAATACTAAACAAACGAGAGCCTTTTCCAAAATTTCCTATAGAGGAAGATACGAGTTGGTCGTCTACCTTTATCTGACGCATATGAAGGACGCTTGTGTTGCCTCCTATTATGTTTCCATTTATATCTAAATCGGTTCCGTCCCAAGTCAAGTTAGAATCAGCTCCAAAGGACCCTGAGTCATTAAATTGAATTTGAGTGTTACTACCCGCAGGCGTTCCTCCACCTCCCGCTGCAATCCAATTAGTTCCACTTCCTGTGCTTGAAAGCACTTGACCGCTTGTCCCCGTATCCCCTGAACTGTCTTTAAAAGTACCTGTAACCTGTAAGCTGCCTGTAACTTTAGTGCCTCCTGAAACAGTCTCAAAAACTTTACTGTTATTAAATCTTAGCTCCACTGTGGAGGTAGAAGCGTTACAAGTAAAGAAGAAGTTGTTACCGTAAGTCGCACCCAAAATCCCATTTGTAGAATTGACGGTCAAGTACATTCTAGTTGCTGAAACAGGGGCTGATAAACTAGTAATACTACCCGACACACCTAGTGTAGCTTCCGGAGCCTGAGCTGTGCCTATGTTTAAATTGGTTCCATCCCACCGAAAATTAGAATCAGCTCCAAACGAACCTGAGTTATTAAACTGAATTTCCTGATTACTCCCCGCAGGTGTCCCCCCTGTTCCTGCGTCAATCCAATTCGTCCCGCTACCTGTACTCGAAAGAACCTGACCACTTGTTCCAAGGTCACCGGAGCTATCTTTAAATCCACCCGTGACTTGTATGTTTCCTGTAACCTTTACTCCTCCGCTTAAAGTCTCAAAAACTTTAACGTTAGAATGGCGAATCTCGGTTTGACCCGTGATGCTATTCATAAAGAAGAAGTAGTTAGTCCCTCCATAACCAAATGCTATGAATCCATTTGAAGCGTTACACTCTAGCTTAAGTAAACTACCTGAAATGGGAGTCGATAAGGTAAGTCCCTGACTATTTCCTTTTATAATTCCGTCCGGAGAAGCAGGGTCACCAAGTTGAATCTCGATGTCATCATCGAAAGAAATATTCTCAAGAAATTTAATTGAAGCCATAGAGGAAAATTAATAAAGGGGTGGGGGTTCAAACCCCCACCCTTTTAATTATGAATTCAAGAATGCTCGTACCAATACAGTCAATCCACTTGAAGCCGCAGGATTTGCTGTGCTTACCGTAACTACGGAGGTGCTAGTTCGTACAACCTTACACTGCACTGTTTCATAAGTAGTGTTGTCATACACCTCGACACTAACTTGTCGAGTGCCTAAGCTGTGTGTAACCACGTAAGAAGTAGCGAAACCATTTCCTACAGCCTCAACGTGTTGAGGGAGAGCAGGCTCACCTGCGGTCATACTACCTTTAAAGCCGTTCGCTGTAGTAAACTTAGCAAGTCCTACTGTAGTATTACTAGCTAAGTCAACGTTAGCCTGAACAACGGTAAACTTAGAAAGAGCCGGGTTAGTATTTGCTAAAATGTTTTCGTTGACGATGATAACATCACCTACTCGTACTTGCTCACCAATAAACGTACCGTCAGTGTCAACTACATAAGTGTCACCCTTTGTAGATGCTATGTTGGATGCACCTTCAAGAGCGGGGCTATTAGTAGCTGCGTTATAAGCACCTTTGAAGACAAGGCCACCGACAACAAGGCCATCGACGTATTCCTTAGTAGCAAAGTTGGCATTCGCTGTAGGCGTGATACCGCTTACTAATCCCGTGAACGTACCTGTATCACCCGTTAGGTTACCTGCAACACTTGCATCGCCTGCAACAGTAAGGTCGTTTGCAATAGTTACATCATCAGTAAGGCCAATGGTGATGACTTGATTGTTGCCGACAACTGAAGTAACGGTAGTTTCTGCGTTTACCCCGGTAAACGATAAAGTTGAAGGTATATTACTACTATTATCAGTAAGCGAGACAGTTACCGCGTTAGAGGCTGCAGTAGTAACAGGTAAAGTATACGTAGTATCCGTAGGCGCACTACCTGCTGTTACAGAAGTAACGTGACCTTGAGCGTTTGTGACGATTGCGCTTGGATATGCATAAGTTCCTGCAGTACCAAAATTATCGTGAGTAATCGTAAGGGTATCGGGAGTACCTGAAGTAACTGCAGTAGTAATAGCCGTTCCACCTACGAATTGTACCTCACCTCCATCTATAATATCTTGAGGGGTACCGCCATCACCTTGTAATTGCCAACTTGTATATGAACCTGCAGGGGTTGCCCAAACATTATCACCTCTTAAAAAAGTTGTACCACTCGCAGTACCACCCGCTGACAGGTCGATAGTTCCCATCGTAACTGCTCCGACAGCAGTTGTGTTCACAGTAGTTGCCGAGATAAAGGTGCCGTTTACGTTGGTAAAGCTGCTAACACCCAATGGGTTAATAACAGCCCCAAGGTCAGTAAGGCTATAAGGCCCAACAGTGTTGCCTACACTAACAAGAACCTTAGAGGCCGCAACGAGGGAACCTGAGCCTGCTGCTGAAAGAACGATGTTAGCTGCTGTGGTGTAGTCGGGTCGGATATCAACATCGACTGCTGTTCCGGCATTCAACAAACCGCCACTCCCCGTAACGCTATCTACGTTACCTGTTCCATCAAGGTTTATCCAAGCAGAACCGTCATAGTACTTAAGGGTATCAGTTGAGGTATTGAAAATAATACGTCCACTATACTTATCAGCAGCAGCAGTGGGGTCTGTAGCAAGATTCTCTACTGCTACATTCTGTATCTCGTTGGTTTCGAGCGTAATCGAATCTAAAAATTTAATAGCCATTTTTTACGGGGGGGTTTAATTAAAGAAAGCCTTCCCCGAAAAGGGAGTGCTAAAAGTCAAAGTTACGGTATTTAAAGAATCATAGTCTACAGAGCAATAAACTTCAACATCGTTGTCATCAACTACGGATACAGCAACATATTTATTGAGGTTATGAGTTACTACCCAACTATTAGAGGGAGTGCTCTGAGTAAAGACAAAGTTTTTATCGTTAGATGCTGACACGTCATATGTCAAGATGCTCAGCAGGTATCTCTTTTCGTCGATAAACCTTCCGGGTCCTGATACATACTGAAGAGATATATCATACATCTCAGGGAAGGTAGGGTTCTGAGCTACTTGGTTCCATTTAAAAGCTCCCCAATTAGAAATTTTATCTGCCTGACATATAAATACAACAGAGCCAATAAGGGGAGCAGAATAGAAGTTGACTAGCGAATCAGTATATCTGTTTAACTGAAACTTACTAATCATAAAAGTAGTGACATTACTAAACAACACATCGCTTCCTTGGGTTCCAAAAAAAGAAATAGTTCCTTCTTGATACCCCACACTAGGGTCATAGTCTAAGTATAGGTATTGAAGAGAGGTACTCTCAATTTTATTATAGCCGTTAATAAACTCAGCTACCGCGTTAGCGGTAAAATTTTTGGTGGCAAATAATTGCTGAGAGTCGCTACCTATCCATTTATCCGTCCCTACAATTGCTGTGTCAAGTGGATATGTACTGATTCGAGCCATGCTTCAAATATACAGAATATGGGGAAAGAAAAACGAGGGTTTAAACCCTCGTCTTTAACGAATAATAAATCTGTGCGTTTACGGTAGAGGTAGTAGTCCAATTCATATCCCTATACTGATTGAGATTGCATTTACCATAGCGCAATAAGGTTAGTAGCAGTGGTGCTTGTAGAAAAGACTCGAAGGACTTGAACAGGTAAGAATGTTCCTGTAGGGAAATGACTGAAGGTAACTATGCTTCGGTCAGCAGTCATAACCTGTAACTCGCTCCATGTAGCTGAAGAACCTGATGCATCACCCACATAAACCACGCATGCAGATTGAGCTGCATTAATACCTTGTACGCTTGCGTCATAAACAATAAAGTCTTCGGTGCCTGTAAACAAGTCATCATTCAGCTCCAACTTAGTAGATGAATCAACAGCCTTTACAGTAGTAAAGGTTCCTGCATCTAAATCAGCAACTACGTCTCCTACAGAGCTTACACCCAAGAACCCTCCTTGATAAACAGCATAGTCTTGGTCTCCTGCAGCAAAAATGTTTGCGTCAAGCGTGAGGATAGTAGAGGAGTCTACATCTGTTACTGTAGCTCGGGCATTGGTAGTTGTATTAACAACCGTATTACCTACAACTACAGGAGTGGGTACAGTAAAGTCTGCTCCCACATCCTCAAGTTTATTTGCTGTAACTGCTGTCTGCGTTCCTTCCTGAACACGTTTAGCAATTGTCAAGGAGTTCAAATGATTTGCTTCAGTCAAATCATTTTCGCCTTGGAAGGAGTCAAGGGCCGGAGGTGGGATATTAATTGTATCGCTAGGGATAATATTTCGTGCTCCTCCCGGTTGAAGTTTCTGATAGGTGCTCATGATATCTTTTTAGAATGTTGCTAGGTCAGCCTTTACCCAAGTGTCAGTTGCCACACACAGGTAAACTGC
>Ga0315331_10000362_pt1 | contig 30678 bp, 24 predicted proteins | sample M160m34915metaG_FD_203456 | JGI IMG/M metagenome (GOLD analysis project Ga0315331, IMG submission 203456) | Ammonia-oxidizing marine archaeal communities from Monterey Bay, California, United States - M1 60m 34915 | ecosystem: Environmental > Aquatic > Marine > Intertidal zone | place: USA...
GCCCCCACCGAAGAAGCCCTGGGTCGCGTCGAGGACGTGGCAGACCTCGCAGGTGAGGGAGCCGTCTGCCGCGGTATTGAAGTAGAAGGTTCGCCCCGCCGCCGCGTCGGGAAGGAGTTGGTTATCGAGGGGACGAACCGGGTTCGGCGGCAGCACGAGGCTCAGGGCGAAATCCGAGAATTTCTGCATGTCGGCCGTCGGCAGCAGGGCTTCTTTGCCGAGCAGCCCTTCGAAAGCGACGATGAAATTGCGGAAAGAGAGGTCTTCGTCGTCGGCCGAGGCACCGAAAAAGCCATTACTGCGGTCCCCCCGCCAGTGCATCGCACCGCCGTTTTGCATCCCCCTGAGAGTCTGCGTACTCATGGGGCCCTTCATGGGGTGGAACTCGTCGACCTGGCCCGTGCCGTTCAGCCCAGGTACGGGTCCCGGAGGCGGAAAGTTGATGAACATCGGATTGGAGGTGACGGGCTCGTCCGGATCGCCGAGATCCCAACCGAGATGATCCGTGTCTCCGAATACGTGACAGGCCGCGCAGGAAGCCTCGCCATTGCCGGACGAGAGCTGCGCGTCGTAGAGGAAGGGACGCCCCTCCAAGACCGCCTGCGGTTCCTGGTTCGCGAAGTTCCAGCGAACCAGCTCACGGCCCTCACTCAACCGGATCATCGAGATCCCGTGGTCGAATCGCGTGTACACGAAGAGACGATCATTCGCCTCGTCAAGGAGCAGCCCGGCCGGACCACCACCGCTGACATCGATGTAGCTCGAAGACTGCGCCGTCGGATCGAAGGTATCGTCCTCGAGGGTCGCCGTTTGGAAGACACCGACCCTGCCCGAACCGAAGGCCGCTACGTAGAGCGTCGCGCCGTCCGCCGAGACGACCATCTCCAGAGGCGTCGCCAGACTGTGCTCCTTGTCGGTCGGGTCGAAGCCCGGTTCCCCGGCGAGCGTCCCGTAGTCCAGGTGCTTATTCAGATGGCGCGGGGAGACCGTCGAACCGTCGATCACCGTAATGCGTGCTTCCGCGAGATGACCCTGCACGGTAGAACCGCCGAAGATCCCGGGTCCTTCGAATTGTGTGAGGTTTTGGGCATCCGTATTCGAGACATAGAGATTCCCGTTCGACGGGTTCACGACCATGTTGAAGAGCGTCGTGCCCACGCTCGCGTGTGACGCGTTCTGGGCGAAGGTCGTCGCGTCAATCTCGAAAACGTCCAGATCGGGGAGATCGAAGCGCGGGTAGGGACCAACCAGGTTCGTGTCCCAGATTCGCCCGGAGTGATCCCGCCAAGCCCCCCCGCTTCCTTGCTGAACGAGGACACCCACCTCGGGCGCAGGCTCGAAATCCGCGTTCGTCGCCGGCCCGAGCACACCGCCCGGCGCCTCGATCCCCGAACCCGCAACCGGGCTGCAGCCGGGCGCCGCCGCGGCGAAGCCATCGCAGACGAAGGCCTCATTCAGCGCCGTCGTGCGATTTCCCGAGTGATGGATCGCGACCCAGACCTTCGTCCCATCGAGCGAGCGAGCCAGCGCGCGGGGTGTATCGCCGAAGACGGTCACGATGCGAATCGGGCTGCCCCCCATCGTCGCCCCAAGACTCGTCGCGTCGAAGACCCACACGTCGGCGCGCCCGACGCCTGCGGTCGTGAGCTGCGGATCGCCCGCACCCGCCACGGCCGCGATCGAGGCGTCTGTTCGGTGCTGACCGCGATGGGCGGTCGTGATGAACGCCCGCGCGTCGCCTGGGCCGGCGAACACGATGTCCCGCGGTTCATCCCCGACGAGCAGCGTCCGCGTCACGCGTCGCGCCTCCGGGTCGACGATCGAGACGCTGTCCGACAAGTGGTTCACCACCCAGACCTCGCTCGTCGAGCGCGCCGCGACCGCCACGGGCTCCTGACCCACCGGGACGGAATGAGAGAAACGGATTCCCCAGGCGTCGAGGAGATAGACCTCGAGCTGTGCATCGGGCGTATTGACGGCGTAGAGACGCGTCCCGTCGGGCGACATCGCGAGCGGACGGACCGGACCGCTCTCGAAGGCGATGAACTCCGGTGGGGCCGCCTGAACGAAGGGCGCGAGGGTCGACAGCGCGAGGGCCGCCGCCCACACGACACCCAGTTGATGAACCCAACGCGCCCCGCCACGAATCTCGCCGCACGAGTTCTCTCGAGGTGAATCTGCCAATCGGGGTCTCCCCTTTGTCCTCGTAGCTTTATCTCTACCAGAGACGATCCGACCTCGGCAGAGAATTTTCCCTCTACGCGGGACCGAATCCCCCCTCAATTCCGACAATCTCCCCATCCCCCTCGAAAAGCCTCCCGCGGGCGATCGGATCCCACACCGATCGGCCCTCTGCGTCAAGAGATCGACCGATGACTTGCCCCAGATGCGGATCTCTGTGCGGGCAGGGGCCGAGATGCGGCGGCGTTACCTGGACGATACCGGCCCGCTGCGCTGGGGCCGCTGAGCGTATTCGTTCTCCCGGGCTCGCGACGGCCCTAACGGCGGGTCTGTCCTCTCGGTCGCCTTGCTGGAGCCCAGGCCGAGGAGCATCGCGCTCGCGACAGCCAAAATCCGCCGCTTACCCCGCGATCAGACCTTTCCCACCCGAAACAGCACCTCCATCCAGGCTGAGTAGAATTTCCTTGCGAGAATGGACCCTCCCAGGCCATGATCCCCTCATCGAGAACGCCCGATCCATCCACTCCAGACGCGGAGGTATGACATGGCCGGAGTCGGTTCGAACGTCGTCTTCGAGGACGACAAGATCAAAGTCTGGGAATTCAATCTCGAGCCGGGAGAACAGACGGCCGTCCACACGCATGAGATGGAATACATCTTTTACGTCATCAGCGGCACCACTCTCGAAGTATTCGATGCGAACGATCGCTTCCTCACACTGCTCGAACTCAAAGACGGTGACGTCGTTCCGCTCAAAATCGAAGGCGATCAGCTCGTCGTGATCGGCGACGAGTCACTGCGAGTCCCCTTGACCCACTCCGCTCGCAACGCAGGACCGGCGCGCTACCGCGAGCTGCTCATCGAAAAAAAGTGAACGCGAGGCCGTTGTCGCGACGACCGTTCTGACGACCGACGTCCAAGCGACCGCGGCTGGAGGCCCCGAGCCCAACGACCACCTGCTACGACATGCCTCCGCAGAAGCGTCTCCATCCGAATCGCGTAGAGTAGATTGAAGCCGCACGCGTGGCCGCCCCTCGTACCGAGGATTCGCGCCTCCGGCAGAGGACCAGCATGAGCATCGAAAGCTCGCGACGAAACCGCCCGACCGAGGGAGTCCATCTGGACTACCCGATCATCGACATCGACCACCACTACTACGAGCCCGATGACTGCTGCACTCGGCATCTAGAGAGTCGATTCCAGGACAGGGCCGTCCATATTCGCGAGGGGAGCAACGGGAGACGCGACTGGTATGCCGGCGATCACCCCCTGACCTTCGACCGCCGCCCTCTCGATTTCGTGCTCGAGCCGGGAGACCTGCGCCGACTCATGGCGACGCGGGCCAGCGGCGGTCAGACCGAAGCTCGCCTGATCGACTCTTCTTCTGACCCCGCCTTCCGCGACCGGGATGCCAGGCTGGCGAAGCTCGACACCTTTGGCGTCCAGGCCTGCGTCATGTTCTCGTCTTTTTTCTTCGAGAACGAGTTCGTCGAGGATCCCGAGGCCGGCTTCGCAAATCTGCGCGCCTACAACCGCTGGGTCGACGAGGAATGGGGCTTCGAGTACAAAGAGCGCCTCTTCGCACCCGCAACACTCAGCCTGCTCGATCTCGACCTCGCCAATGAGGAACTCGACCGCGTGCTCGCGGCGGGAGCGCGGCTCATCATGCTACGAACGGGGCCCTTTCGTGGTCGGTCGCCGGCGGACCCCCACTTCGACTCCTTCTGGGCACGGATTCAGGAAGCGGGAGTCCCCGTCGTTCTCCACGTCAGCCTCTCGACCTACGAGACGGAGATCTCGCGGATCTGGGGTGAAGCGACGGACTCGACGATGGGCAGCTTTTCCGCCTTCCAATGGTTCACGACCTTCATGCAGCGCCCGATCGTGGACACGATCGCCTCCCTCGTATTCAACAACCTCTTCGGTCGCTTCCCCGGGCTGCGCGTGCTCTCGATCGAGAACGGCTCGAGCTGGGTTCCTCAGATCATGAGGGACCTCGATCACGTCATGTATTACACCCAGCCGAGCACGCGCTGGCCGGGCGGCCCGCTAGCCGACAAGCCTTCGGACATTCTCCGCGAACATCTCTACGTGTCACCGTTCTACGAACCCTATTACGAAGCGCCGGTCGCGGAATTGGTGGAGGTGCTCGGCGTCGATCGGCTCCTCTTCGGTTCAGACTGGCCGCACGGTGAGGGCAAGCCCGCTCCCCTCGATTATCTCGAGGACATCGCAGCTCTCTCGCCGAGCCAGACCCGCCGGTTCATGCGCGACAATAGCCTCGAGCTACTCGGCCTCGCCTAGCACTCATCGAGGAGTGAGCGCGCGGCCGACTCCACTACAGTCCCGTCGAAGAATTTCGGATTCCCTCGCCCGTGGAGCTGAACGGCGTTGGCGAACATGAAATCGCGAAGATCCTCCTCCTCGATCAGGCCGTGCTCGAAGAGCTCGTAGGCCTCCTCCACCACGCCCTCCATGTCGACGACGTCCCAATGGCCGATGTCGGAGCTGAAAGTCGCCCGAAAGCGGGCGCCATGAGGATTGCGGGACGTGTCGAAAGCCCAGGCGGTGATCGGATCGTCCGCTTCACAGCCGAAGTAGAGCGTCGTCGTAAAGCGCTCGGCGAAATCTGCCTCTCTCTCGACGCCAATCGCCTCGAACTCGTCGAGCTGGGTCGGATCGACCGCTCCTCCTAGAAGACCCACACTCACTTCGTGTGGCTCGCCCGCGATCTCCCGGTCCGCGTAGCGGTCGAGGAGCTCGCGGAAGCGGTTCCGGTCCAGGTTCGCCGGATTCAGATTCTCCAGCGCGTGCCGGTTGCGCTTCTCCCAATGGCCGATGAGGTCGGCATATTGATTGATCGCCCAACCCACACCGCACTCGAGGAAGCCGAAGTTGAGCCGCGGAAAACGTCGAACGACTCCGCCTAGAAAAAGCGACTTACAGAGCAAGCTCTGCTGGTAGGCATGGGTCCCGATATGGTTATGCATATGGTTCGAGATCGAACGCCCGTGCCAAGGTAGGTTGGGCACGACCCCCCCGTGAGAAGTCACGGCCACCCCCAGCTCCTGGCAACGTCTCCAGACCGGGTCGTAGTCATGCGCACTGTCGAGCCCGTAGCAATCGAGCCATCCCGCGTCGGGGAACGCCTCGGGCGCGACCGCATGCACGGCGGGAATCGGTCGCCATACACCTGGAGGCATCGAGATCGTCTTGAGGCCAAGCTCCCCGATTGCAAAATCGAGCTCCGCAATCGCCTCCTCGGGCGTATGCATGGGAATCACTGCCGCGGGCGTCATGCGGTCGGCGTAGTTGCGATAGGTTTCCTCGAGGTAGATGTTGAGGGCTCTCACCGTGGCCTGGCGAAGCTCGTCTTCGGGCTGGCTCGGGAGGATCAGTCCCAAGCCCGGGTAGAGGATCGAGAAATCCAGACCCAGCTGGTCCATCCTCGAGTGCAAGAGGCGCGGTAGCAGCGGCGTGGCGCAATCGAGCGTGTTCTGGGTCGGCATCGCCCACCATCCGCCCTTGCGGCGCCGCTCATCGAGCCGCGCCTGAGCCTCGAGACCATCCCCACCCAGCCACGCGGGTCCCCCTCGCAGCCCGGCGCCAAATGCCTCGGCCAGTTCGGGGCCGGCCACCCCGTCGAGTGCCTCGAGATAGTGTGGAACGACCTCGACCAGATGACCGTCACAGTCGACCACCGGGTGATTCAAACGGCCACGGAGTTCACTCGATCGCGACTCGGACATGAAGTCTCCCCTCGTAGAAGCGACGGGCCCAGACTACGAGCGCCTCGAAGAGCCCCGTCTGGCTCTTTTGGGGCCCCGCCTAAATCGAGGACGACGCCCGGCCTGAACTCAAAAAACGGTCTCGGCGAGACCCTCGAGGTGAGCCACGTCGGGCTTCACCGGAACGAAGATGAACTCGTCGCAGCCGATCTCCTCGAACTCGCTCACCACTTCGCGGATCGCCTCGGGGGTCACGGTGCGCACGGCGCGAAGCAGATCGTCGACCTGCCCCGGTTAAACGTTCGGATAGTAGTCACGGAAATAAGCCTCGAGGTCTTCTCCGGCGGTCGGACCCGCGGAGTAGTAGCAGCCGCAGATCAGCCGCGGCCGCCCCGCCCGCCCCGCCCTTTGCCAGGAGTCTTCGACGATGTCGAACATGCCCCTCGCTTCCCTCGGATCGGCTCCGAAGCTCCACGTCACGGCGCCATCGCAAAAGGCCCCCGCCCGCCGTAGCGCCTTCGGCCCGTTCGCCCCCAGGAGGATTTCGGGTCCGCCTCTACGCACGGGCGCAGGACCGATCGCTCTCGTCCCCTCGAGTAGAGATTCCCCTTCGAAGAGCGCGCGGAGTGTACGGAGACTGTCCTCGAAGCGCGCACCCCGGCCCTCACGGGGGGCCGGCGCGACGTCATAGTCATCCAGTGGAGTGCCCAGCCCCACGCCCAGCTGAAAGCGACCGCCGCTGAAGTCGTCCAGGCTGAGACTCTGCTTTGCGACCACCCCGACCGGGTGGATCGGCAAGATGATCACGTTCGCCAGAAGCCGAATGCGGCTCGTGACCGCGGCGGCGGCGGTCAAGGAGAGGACCCAGTCATAGCCCGCGTAGGTCAGGCGCTCTCCCATACACAAAGAAGCGAAACCCGCCTCTTCCGCCCGGCGCGCCCAGTCGAGGACGACCTCCTTACCGGTCCCTCGCAGATTCGTCGGCAAGCCGACCCCGATCTCCATCAGCCGCTCTCCCTACTCTTCGTCGTTGCCCACGAGCAGATCCCGCGCGTCTCCCCAAGCGACGCCCCGGCCCCGCTCCCGACGTTTCGCCTCGTGCGTCTCGACGGTCTGGCCGATGGCGCGCCGGAGGTCGCCCACGATCGTCTCGCTATTCTGGCTGAACCAGTCGAGGCTCTCGTGTCGCAGCCTATTGGCTCCGCGCACGTTGGACATCACGTAGCGCGCAAAGAGGTCATAGCTGTTTCGGGTCCGCTCCGGGCTCGCACAGTCGTGTGCGAGCAGCAGGATCGTCCCGAAGCCACCCGACTGCGCCTGGAGCGCTTCGATGCGTTCGACCGCGTCATCAGGTGTCCCGATCACCGCTCGTCCCAGCAGACTCAACCCCTTCGAGACCCAATGCTCCACCGCATCCTCGACGGTCTGCAGCGAGCGCATCTCCTCCCCGCCCAGTTTCTCGAAGTAGCGCACCAGCTTGAGTAGCCCATGGGACATGTCGGCGTAGGCCTGCTCCCGGGTCTCCGCGAGATGCATCGGGACGACGAGCCGCCAGTTTCGGCGATCGACGCCCTGGCCGTGCTCCTTGGCCTGCTCTTCACAGAGCGACCAGTGCGAGGGCAAGAGGTCAAAGCCCGCCGCGCTACTCGCCGCCATCGACAGCATCCCTATGCCGTGTCGACCCGCCGCCCCCGGACCCGACGGAGAGACCGCTGCGGCGACCGCCATTTCCGGGGGAGGACGCTGGGATCCGGCCAACTGAATTCGGGCGTCGCGTAGCTCGAACCAATCCGTTCGATGCGTCACGGTCTCTCCACGCAGGAGGGGCACCAACACTTCGAGCGACTCGTTCATCATCTCTCGCTGGCGGCTGACGTCGATCCCGAGCATGTGCGCATCCGAAGGCAACTGCCCAGGCCCCACGCCGAACATCACCCGGCCGCCCGTCTGGTGATCCAGCTGGATCACCCGGTCGGCGACCATAAAGGGGTGGTGGTAAGGAAGCGATACCACGCCCGTGCCAAGGCGAATGCGCTGGGTCCTTTCGGCGGCCGCCGCGAGAAAAATCTCGGGAGATCCGATCGTCTCGAACGAAGCCGAGTGATGCTCCCCCACCCAGAGTTCCTCGAATCCGAGCGCATCGAGCTGCGTGGCGAGCTCTAAGTCGCGCCGAATCTGCAGGGTCGGGCTCTCATCGTCGGCGTGGTAGGGCGCGAGGAAGACTCCGGATCTCAGGGGTGCATCGACCGTCATGGCGTCATGCTAGCCCCGTTCCAGGGGCCCCTGCCGGCTCTTCGGAACGCACGGACCGCGATGGATTGCCTCTGAGAACGGGGCCTCTCGCGAGGAGCATCAAATGCCTCCAGCCGCCCCGCAAACGGATATTGCGCGCGCGATGCCGCATCCGAACGCGCCAAAAAATACGCAGTAATACAACGTAAATGCCTGTAAAAAATGACCTTTCCCAGGTCGAGTGAATGCGGGAGGAAACTCAGGACGAGCACGCGAGGAGCCCGGTTTTTTCTGCCACAACCGAATCGGGCGCCCCACTCAATGGCGGAAACCGAAACTCGCCAGGAGTTGAAATCGTGCATTGCCTGCTCTCCAGACTCATCCTGCTGCTCTCGCTCTCCATCTCGTCGAGTGCGTTCGCCGCTCCCATCGCCATCACCAACCCGGGCTTCGAAGACCCCTCGCTCGGTCAAAACCAATTCACCGCATCTGCCTGCGGCCTCTACCGCGACTTCGGCTGTAGCGCGCGTACGGCCGAAACCATCGCGCCTGGCTGGACGATCATGGGTTCGAGTGGCGTGGCCAACTGGGGGGACAGCGCGTTCTCTCCGCTCAGCACGCCTGAAGGCGACAACGCCGCGTATATCAACACACGCAATTCTGGAATGGGCTCGAGTATCACCCAACAGCTGGGTTCCGTCCTCGAAGAAGGCGCGTATACGCTGAGCGCCGAGATCGGGAACCCCCTGAATGCGGAGCTTGCGAGCTGGTCTCTCGAGTTGTGGGCGGGGGGCACTCAGATCGGCTCCACGAGCGACGCCGTCACTCCCTCTACTGACACCTTCAGCTCGGTCGACTTCGTGGTCGTCATCTTGGGCGGCAACGCGAATCTCGGTTCATTGCTGGAAATCCGCCTGGTCTCCAATGACGGCGCGGCGGGCCGCGTGGCCTTCGACAACGTCCAACTGGACGCCGACCTGTCCGGCAGCTCGGTCCCCGAGCCGACTACGGCGGTGCTCTTCGGTCTGGGCATCATGGGGCTCAGCTACGCCGGCCGACCCCGCGGCCCCCGAGTCGCGTAAGCAGCGCCCCCGAACACCCTCGATCCATCGAAGCGACGCCAGGCGACCGGCGAGGGGATGAATCCACCTTGCATGCGCCGGGCGCGCCGTCAGGCAGGCAAAGAGCGGCGCGGTCATTCTCGCAGGACAGGAGCCGCTTCGGCCGACGGCCAAGCGGCTTTCCCGCGGGTAGCCGCGCTCTCGCACGTCTGGCGTCCTGGGGTCAGGAACGGCTCCGCACGACGGGAAATCACGGAGGGGGGAAACCGACTCGTCCAGTTCGGCAGAAGGCGGGGATTTCGGAACTCCCGCTCCACCCGCCTCGACGATATGATGCGGCAGCGCGCAGTGGTCCCGATCACAGGTCGCGCCGACCCCAGCCCCTATCGTCGACAGCACCCTTCATCGAGAGATGGGCGTTTACCCCGCCCGTGGAGTCTTTGCTTGCATCTCACGCGATCTCGTGAGGCCGCCCTGGCCCTCGCCCTAATGATCCAACTATCGATCCTAACCCTTTGGGCGCCCGCCGCCGCGACCGCAGCCGAGGAACCGGCCTGGATTCGAGGCAGCATCCGCTTGAACCTGCGCGCCGGCGCGGGGACACAATTCAAGATCCTCGGTGCCGTCGAAACCGGAGACGAGATGCGCGTGCTCGCGCGCAAGGAAAGCTGGACCCGGGTGCGCACGAGCGAGGGCGAGACCGGCTGGATCCCGGCCGGCTATCTCGAGACCGAGCCCCCACCCCAGCTCCGTCTGGACCAGCTCGAAAGCGAGACCGAAGCGCTGCGCGCGAAACTCTCCGCACTCCAAACCGAAGCCGGGGGGCTCCGCGAATCCAATGCGACGCTCAACTCCACCGACGGGGCCCAGAGAGAGCAGATCGAGTCGCTTCAGATCGAAAATTTCGAGCTCCACGCTGGACGGCGCTCGCAGGAATGGATCACCGGGGCGCTCATTCTCTCCGGCGGAATGGCGCTTGGTGCCTTCCTTCACCGCAACTCGACGCGACGTCCCTCCTCGCGCATCCGACTCTGATCGAGTCGGACCGACTCGAGGAAGAAGCCGATCATGGATATCGCAGGACTGAACGTCGACGACCACGTCAAGATGGGGATGATGCTCGGCGCGAGCGACCGCGAATCCGTGCTCACCCGCGCCCGCAGAATGGAAGAGAGCGGGCTCGACTCGATCTGGGTTGGAGACCATGTGGCCTTCCATATCCCCGTGATCGAAAGCCTCAGCCTCCTCGCGTTCTGCGCCGCCGCGACCGAACGCATCGAGCTCGCAACGGGCGTCCTACTGCTGCCGCTCCGGCACCCGACGCTCACGGCGAAGATGACCGGTACGATCGACCTCCTCTCCAACGGGCGCCTCATCCTGGGTGTCGGCGTAGGCGGCGAATTCCCGCCCGAATTCGACGCCGTAGGCTCTCCGATCGCCGAGCGCGGACCGCGCACGAACGAGGCCATCGAGATCCTCCGTGCGCTCTGGGCCGAAGGCAAGGCCGGCTACGAAGGAGAGCATTTCCGCTTCGATCCCGTCAAGATCGAGCCCAAGCCCATCCGCGAAGGAGGTCCACCGATCGTCGTCGGCGGACGTAAACCCATCTCGATGAAGCGCGCGGGTCGGCTCGGAGACGGTTATATCTCCCATATGTGCGACGTAGAGACCTACCGCTCGAACCTGGAGTTGATCGGCGGACACGCCGACGAGGCCGGACGAGCCGGCCTCCCTTTTCAGACCGCCGCATTGCTCTTCACCGTCCTCGACGACAGCTACGAGGCGGCCCACAAGCGCGCCGCCCAGATGCTCGGGACCATCTACAACACCGACTTCACGGAAGCGTCGAAGCGCTACTGCCTGCTCGGCAAGCCGGAAGACTGCTTGGAACAGATGCGCGCCTTCGCGCGAGCGGGCTGTCGCCATTTCGTGATGTCACCGCTCTCTGATCCGGACGAGATCATCGATCGCGCCTCGAACGAGATGGTCCGAGAGCTGCGCTCGATCGTCTGAAGGGCCGCCTAGAATCCCGAGCGAGCGATCATCCCTGCCAGCACGCCGATCGCCATCAAGAAGGCGAGCACAGAGGAGACGACCGCCGTTCGACCGGCGATTCGATGGACTCGCAGGACCTTTGGGTCGGGCGGGGGATCTTCCGGGTCATGGGTCACGATCCGCGTGCCGACGAGCTTACGCGACTGGATCCAGGCCACCCCGCCCCCGACCAGCATGAAGACGACGAAGAGCTCGTGGACGCGCAACACCCAAACGTCGAGGAACGTCCAGACGGACTGATCCTCACGTCCCAGGAGCATCACCTTGAGCACGTAGGCCCCGAGGAAGCCGAAGATCATCCAGGAGGCGATCTTCATCGCGCGCCGATGTCGCGCGATTTCGCCCCGGCGCGCGAAGAGCACGCCGTAGAGACCGAAACCACATAGGACTCCGAGGTTGACCAATGCGGCCATCCAGAAAAGGAGCTTCGGGTCCATTAGAGGCCGAGACCGTGGAGAGGGACCTGCATGGGCCGCAGAGCGTAGCGAACGCCAGAGAGTCGCAACGCCGATATTCGTGGTCGGATCAATCGCCGACGGGCCGGCTCGTCAATTCCAGCTCCCGACCGGCGGTCTCCGGAATCAGACGGATCACGACCACCGCCAACAGCGCCATACCGCTCACCGCCACCGCCGCAGGCGCGATCGAGGAGCCCGGCAGCGTGAGCAGGCCCACGAGCGCGAAACCCGCGGCCCCCCCGAGCGTCTCCATCAGCGTCTCCCAACCCATCGCGGTGTTCCGGCTCGAAGTGGGGAAGAGCTCGGTCGCAATGATCCGCAGTAGAACGTTGCCTCCCGTCAGGAAAAAGACGAAGGGGGCCCAGAGAAAGGGCACGAAGATCGCGGGGCCGTAATACACGCCCATCGCCGCGAACGGAAAAAAACCGAACGCGAGGGCCGCCATGGGTCGTCGACCGCGCCGATCGGCAGCCCAACCCATCACGGAGTTGCCGACCACCCCAAAGCCCCCCGCGACGAGCGCCATCAAGGAGTAGCTCCTCGGCTCCCAGCCATGCGTCGTTTGGACGAAGTCCGAGAGCAGGCCGAAGGCCGGCGTCGCACCCGCCGAGAACAGAAACGCCATTGCCGCAACGGCGACGCTCCGCCCGGGGTGTTCCCGAACCAGTTCGATCAAGGGCGAGATCCACGCCCCGGGGTCCACTCGATTCGCAACCCGCGACTGACGCTCCTGCAGAAAACGAGACGTCTCATGGAGGCGCTTCCGAAAGAATGGCAGCAAGAAGAGCGGCGCTCCACCCACGAAATAGAGCGTGCGCCAACCCCACGGCAAGGCGTCGACGAACGCGTAGAGCAGCGCGCCGAACCCGAACCCGAAGGAACCGATCGCCCCGAGCATCCCGACGCCCCATCCTCGATGCCGCGCCGGGAGTTCTTCGGCGACGATCACGACGGCACAGGCCGTCGCGGCAACGAGAAAGGTGCGAGTGACCGTCTGAGCCGCCACGAAGAAGGTCGGCGTCGTGGCGAAGCCGGAGACGACCGTTCCGACACTCATGCCTACGATGGCCGAGAGAAACACCCGACGCCGGCCCAACCGATCCGCCAGCGGCACCACGATCAGCGCAGGGATCGCACCGAGCCGAATCCAGGCAAAAAGCGACACGGCCTCCGACTGTCCAAGGCCGAAGCTCTCACGAATCTGCTTGAGCGCGGACGTGAGCATCGAGAGGTCGTAGCTCTCGAAGGCGGCGGCCAGCGACACGAGGCCGACGAGAGTCAGGTGGCGCTCTTCGAGACCCAGCGGGACCCGACCGAGAAAATGAGGTAGCCACCACGGGCGACGAAGGCGCCGCGATTCCGGAAGGGGCTCCGTGCGGTCGGCGTGTCCGCCCTCTTCATCTGGTTGGTTCACGCGCGCATCCTAGCAGCCACGAAAAGCACGACGTTCATTCTGACTCCCGGTTCGCGTGGAGAGATCCGAGCGGGGATTTCGTCGGCAGGCTCCCTTTCCGGTACCTTCCGTCGATGACCGTCCTCGCGATCCTTCCTGCGCGCTATGGCTCGACCCGCTTTCCCGGCAAGCCACTCACGCCGATCGCGGGCAAACCGATGATCCAGCACGTCTGGGAGCGGACCCGAGCCGCCAGGAGCGTCGATGCCGTCGTCGTCGCGACCGATGACGAGCGGATCCGAGATGCCTGCCTCTCCTTCGGCGCCGACGTCGAGATGACACGGACGGATCATGCCACGGGAACCGACCGCCTGGCGGAGGTCGCGCAGCGATACGACCACGACGTCCTCGTCAACGTCCAGGGCGATGAGCCCCTGATCGAGGGACACGTCGTCGACACGGCGGTAGAGGCGCTCCTCGAAGACGAAAGTGCCTCCATGTCCACCCTCGTCCATCGCGCCGAGCCCGAAGCCTGGGACGATCCCAACCGTGTCAAGGTCGTGCTCGACGCGCAGGGCTTCGCGCTCTACTTCTCACGGGCGCCGATCCCTTTTCGTCGTAAGGACACGGGGATCGCACCTCTCCAGCATGTGGGCCTCTACGTCTATCGACGCGATTTCCTGCTCGAGATCGTCGCGCTCGAACGCAGCCCTGCCGAAAGAGCGGAGGAACTCGAGCAGCTCCGCGCTCTCGAGAACGGCTATCGGATCCGCGCCGCGCAGATCGAGGGCTGGACCAGCGTTCCCGTCGACGTCCCCGAAGACGTGCCGGTCGTCGAGGCCGCGCTCGCGCGACTCGCGAAGGATGCACCATGAGTATCAAGATCACCGCGGACACCGTGCGGGAGTGGGGACGTCGCTACTCGAATTGGGGTCGCTGGGGAGAAGAAGATGAGCTCGGTGCGCTCAACTTCATCACGCCCCAACAAATCCTGACCGCGACGAGCCTCCCCCGACGCGGCGAAGTGATCTCCTGCGGGCTCAATTTCGATCATAAGGGTCCCCAGAACGGCCGCGGCGGACGCCACAACCCGATCCACGTGATGCTCCAGGACGGTGGCGACGTCCTCGCAGGTGCCCAGGACGACATCCCCGGCGGCTTTCGTTATGCCGACGATTCCGTCACCATGCCGCTCCAATGCGGCACTCAGTGGGACGCGCTCTCCCACGTTTTCTACGACGGCAAGATGTACAACGATCGTGACATCGAGCTCGTCACCAGCCGAGGCGCGCGCAAAAACGGCATCGAGGCCGCGAAGAACGGCGTCGTCGGGCGGGGCGTCCTACTGGACCTTCCCCGCCATCGAGGCGAGCTCTGGCTCGAGGATGGCGTCGCCATACGGCCCGACGCGCTCGACTCCTGCGCGGAGGCCCAGGGCGTATCGATCGAGTCGGGAGACATCGTGCTCGTTCGGACTGGCATGATGACTCGCTGTCTCGACGAAGGCTCTTGGGAGGGCTACTGCGGCGGACCCGCTCCTGGCCTCTCCGTCCATTGTGCGAGCTGGCTCTACGAACGAGAGGTCGCGGCCGTTTGTACGGATACCTGGGGGATCGAGGTGCAGCCCAACGAGACCGTCGACTGTTTCCAGCCCCTGCATATGATCTCTCTCCGCAACACAGGCGTCCTCTTCGGCGAGATTTTCCACCTGGACGCGCTCGCAGAGGCCTGTGCCCTCGACCATCGTTACGCGTTTCTCTTCACGGCCCCACCGCTCCCGATCACCGGTGCCGTCGGCTCGCCGATCAACCCACTGGCAATCCGCTAGAGCACGAAGACGGTTCACGTTCGCCGGGCGATCCATCTGCATCCGAAATGCGCGCAAAAAAAGACCCTGGGAACAGGCCTGAGGCCCCACAGCGGCTACGACATCCGCGTTCCCAGGGACGGCGGCGTTGGGAACTTGCGTCCCTTCGCAGCACCTAGCGTATTCGACGAAACGGTTCAGCGTTGCTAGGACGCCACCACCTCACTCGCCGTAGTGCTACGTTGGTCCATTCTTACCTCCCAAAGTCGGCATGGAATAGGGGAGCAAGCACCCCAAAGCGCTTGCCGGGCACCCGGGCTCAGGTGGTCGCCGTAACCGCCCCTCCGGGTCGCTCTCGCATTTCGTCCCCATTGAACGAACAGCGAAGAACTCGGGGATGAGTGATTCCCCTGGTCGGAAATTTATCGGACACCCTCGTACGAGGCCATAGAGGTTTCCCTGCGGGCACCGCACTTGGCCGTCGCGATCCGTACCCTCTCGGCTACGCTCCGCGCCGGACCGCACTCAGGAATGCCACTCGATGCCCGCCCCCGCGAAAAACCCGACCGCCGCCACTCTCCTGGTGAGCTGTGCTGATCGCCCCGGGCTCGTCGCCGCGCTCTCCCAACTGCTTTTCGCCCTCGGCCTCAACATTCTCGACGCAGACCAGCACACGGACCCGGTCGCAGGCAAGTTCTTCCAACGAATTCGCTTCGACCTCGCGACCCGCGACTCCGATTCGGTGGTCGACGACAAAGCGCTCACGGGGGCAATCCGAGAGGTCGCCGAGCGGCACGGGATGGACTGGACCCTGCGGCTCGATCGCAATGTCCCCCGCATGGCCATCTTTGTCTCCAAGACCGACCACTGCCTCTACGATCTCCTGCTCAGGCACCGCTCGGGCGAGCTCCATTGCGACATTCCGCTGATTGTGAGCAACCACCCGGATCTGGAGCCGATCGCCGAGCAGTTCGGTATCGACTATCACGTCTTCCCCATCACCAAAGAAACGAAGGCCGACCAGGAAAAGCGCGAAATCGACCTGCTCCGACGCTACGAGATCGACCTCGTGATCATGGCTCGCTACATGCAAATTCTCTCCGCACAGATGATCGATGCATTCCCGATGCAGATCATCAATATTCACCACTCGTTCCTGCCCGCCTTCCAAGGTGGACGCCCCTACCAACAAGCCTATGGTCGAGGGGTGAAGCGGATCGGCGCAACCGCCCACTACGCCACCCTTGATCTGGATGAAGGACCGATCATCGAGCAGGATGTCGTCCGCATCTCTCACCGCGACGCGCCGAAGGATCTCGTCCGCAAGGGCAGAGACGTGGAGCGAACCGTCCTCTCGCGCGCGGTCGCCTGGCACCTCGACGGTCGCGTGCTCGTCTATGACAACAAGACGGTCGTCTTCGACTAACGGGACGACCCGCGCGGCCGCATCGAACGCTCGTAACGAAACGGACAACCATGGACGGAAAGCTCCTCTTCCTCGGCCTCGTCGTCGGGATCTTGATCCTGGCGTGGCTCGGCGCGGGCGTGCTCTGGCGGGCCGCCGAAATGGCGGAGATCGTGGCCCCCATCGACACGGTGGAATACGACGAACTCAGCGTCGTGACGGTCGGCACGGGGAACGAGTATGAAAACCCGGAACGAGGTGGTCCCGCCACGATCGTCGGCCTGGGCCCGACGCTCGTACTCGTCGACGCCGGCCGGGGCATCGCGGAAGGGCTCCGGCGCGCTCAGATTCCGCTAGATCAACCGCCCCTGGTCGTGCTGACGAACCTGCTACCCGCGAATACGATGGGTCTGGACGACCTGCTCTTCACCGGCTGGCTCACCCCCCGCGAGACGCCGCTCAGGATCGTCGGGCCGCCCGGCACGCGGGACCTGGTCCAAGGGCTCCTCGCCGCCCACGCGTCGGGCGCCGACGCGCTCGGTCGCTCGCTCGACTTGCCCGACGCCGGCCGCCGGGTCGAGGTCGAAGAATCCTCCGGTGACTTCAAAGAGGAAATCGGAGGGATGACATTGGAGGCGCGGGCTCTCCCCGGTGGCCCCCTCGCCACCCTCGCCTGGCGATTCTCCGACGGGGTGTCTCGTGTCGTGGTCTCCGGAAGCGGCTGGGGAGAAGAGGTCCTCGCCAGCTTCGCCGGCGGCGCAGATGTGCTGGTCCACGAAGCCGCCTACCTACCCACCGTGGCGGAGCTCGAGGGGACCGGGGCGGAGCTCCCGAATCCGGAGCGCATCGAGCACGAAGCGGCGCTGCATACTTCGATCGAAGACGTCGGCGACCTGGCCAGTGACGCGCAGGTCGGCCGGCTGGTCCTGGTCCGGCTGCGCCCGCCTCCCTTCTTCGACCTTCAGGTCGAAAGCATCGTCGCGAACGACTTTGGGGGCGACATCGTCATCCCGTCCGACGGAGAGCTCGTCTTCCCCTGAGGCCGAGATCGAGGCCGCTCGAGTTCCTCGACGAGCGGGCCCGCATCGGGAAGACAGGGCAATCCGAACTCGAGCGGAGCATCTCAGGGCAGCGCGTAGGCGACGTATTTCGAGCCCGATCTCATTCCGAGCTTGCCGCCCCCTGCCGCGATCACGACGAATTGTCGGCCTGCCACCGAGTAGGTCGCAGGCGTCGCAAAGCCTGAGGCCGGAAGACGGGTCTCCCACAAGACCTCCCCCGTGCGCTTGTCGAAGGCGCGAAACTTCTCGTCCGCCGTCGCCGCAATGAAGAGCAGACCGCCGGCCGTCACGACGGGACCGCCATAATTTTCCGTCCCTGCGCCGACGATGCCGCGTTCGGCAAGATGGGGATAGTCCCCGAGAGGGACCTGCCAACGCAGCTCACCCGCCGCCAGGTCGATCGCCGTCAGCGTGCCGAAGGGGGGAGAGTTGATCGGAACGCCCTCCTCGTCCCGAAGGTAGAGATACCCTGCGCTCACGTAGGGAGAGTCGCTCCCGGGTCGCGCGTCGAGCGCAGCGAGCGCCTTCTTCTCGTCCTCAGGGTCGCTCAGGTAGGCGGTGAGTCTTTCGATCGTGGGCAGAGGCAGGTCGACGAAGCTCGGCATCCGGCCACTGCCGAGCGCGATCGTCGTGAGCAGCTCTACATTCGTTCGACGCTCCGCGACCCCCCGCAAAGAGGGGCCGACGCCCGTGCCTTCGAGGTCTGCTCCGTGGCAGAGTGCACATTTCTCGAGATAGAGACCTCGGGGATGATCGCCCTTCGGACGCTTCATCAAACGGAGCATGCCCCCCACCTCATTCGCGTTCACGTAGAGCAGCCCCGTCTTTGCATCCCAGGCCGCCCCGCCCCACTCGGCGCCCCCGTCGAAGCCCGGATACATGATCGAGCCTTCGAGACTCGGGGGGATGAAGTTCTCTCCCATCCGCATCCCGGATAGCCGCGCTTCCTGCGCCGCGCGAAAGCCCTCGGCGCGGGCATCACCATCGATCCTCGCAAGATCGAACGCCTGACGCGTAAAGGGCGGTGGGGCCGTGGGGAAGGGCTGAGTCGGAGAAACGACCTCTTCCGGATAGAAAGAGGCGTGTACGGGCCGTTCCTCGATCGGGAAGACTGGGTCTCCCGTCTCACGATCGAAGACGAAGAGATGGCCGCTCTTCGTCGTCTGCGTCACCGCATCCACGCGCTCCCCCCCTCGCTCGAAGGAAACGAGATTGGGCGGGGCCGGCAGATCGCGGTCCCAGAGGTCATGATGAATGATCTGAAAATGCCAAAGCCGCTCACCCGTTCTCGCGTCGAGGGCAAGCAGGGAGTTCGCGAAGAGGTTGTCCCCCGCCCGCTCGCCGCCCCAGAAATCGGGAGTCGCGGAGCCCGTCGGTAAGAAGACGATCCCCCGCTCGGCGTCGAGCGTCACACCCGCCCACGAATTGGCGCCGCCGCCGGTTCGCCAAGAGCCCTCTGGCCAGGTTTCATCACCCCACTCTCCTTCATAGGGGATGGTGTGGAAGCTCCAGAGGAGTCCGCCCGTATGCAGGTCGAAGGCCCGAATGTCGCCCGGCGCCGCACCGGCGGTCTCTCCCACCTTGGTCCCCAGAATCAACAGGTCTTCGAAGACGATCCCGGGCGTGGGCGAGGTCACGTCCCCCGCGCTCTGTCCGTGGGCAAGGCCCCCTCTCAAGTCCACGCGGCCCGCCTCGCCGAAGCGGGGCTCGGGTCGCCCGGTCGTCGCGTCGAGCATCCACAGGTCCTGGCCCGAGGCGGAGAGGATCCGCCCACCGTCGGGACCTTCCCAGTAGACGACGCCTCGATTATGTCCCTGAGCGGCGCTGCCATGCTGTGTCGGATCGAAGCGCCACAACTCACGCCCCGTCGCGGCGTCGAGCGCGAAGGGGTGCGCGCGGGAGTTCGTCGCGTAGAGAACGCCCTTCACGACGATCGGATTGCACTGAATCTGGGTCAGGGACCCCTCGAGCGGACCGGCCTCATAGGTCCAGGCGATTTCCAAGGAGTCCACATTGGAGCGATCGATCTGCGCGAGGGGGGAATAATGAGAGCGCATCGCGTCGCCGAGATAATCACGCCACTCGTGGTCGACCGGGGACGCGGTCGGGCCGGCCTCGTTGCGGTCCGAGACGGCACAGGCAGCCAAGAGCCCGCTCACGCCGAAGAAAGCGATCCATGTTGTGGCGATTTTCATCACGACCCCGAGCAGTTCCGGACGCTGGAGCGCGACCGAAGGATTGACACCCGGGCGAAGATAGGTCGATCTACGCGACTCGAAAGGCGGACTAGCGCGCTTCTGCGTGGGTGATCGTCTCCAGGGCCCCGAGCAGAATCTCCCCGACCCGATGCTCATGCTGATCCCCGGCCTCGAGCAATACCGTGGCCTCGCTCAGAAGGGATTCGCGCGCCGTCCAGCAGGCTTCGAGCTCGGTGCCGGGGCGAACCCCATCAGCGAGGGCGACGCCCCCATTCCAATCAGCGGCCCCCGACAGCTCCTGCTGCATCCGCCCCCTCAGATAGTCCGGAGGGCGCCTGACGTGCACGAAATCGAGCCGGCGCCGAAATAGAGAACTCGCCTCGGAGGCCGGCCAGGCCCGGTCGAGTACGACGATCGACCAGGGTCTTCGAATCGCGACTGCCTCCAGGACCGATCGCGCGCGCGCCGCGACTTGTCCAATCCCCTGTTCCGCGGCGAGCTTCGCCAAAGAGACACCCGCCTCGTGCTCGACCTGACGATCGACCTCGACGAAAGGCAGCCCGGTCCTCGCGCACAAGGATCGACCGATCAGGCGCGAACCGCATCCGACCTGTCCCCCCAATACGACCGGGCGCGATAGGGAGATACGCGCGTGGGGGGCGTAATAGTCGTCTCGCTCCGCCATCTCCATCATGACCCTTCCCCCCCCGTCCGAGGGCTCAAAGCGAAACTCCTGGCGTCGCCTCGCAGGATTCGACTAAAGGACTCCAGGCACGCGCATGCTGCCGTAGCGCTCCCTGGTACCGAGCCAACAGCCTCGGGCAGGGAGCCTCAACACACTCACCGACGATGCGCCGACGAAAGGCGCGCATCGACTCGGGCACGGCCACAGACCCTTCGGTCACGACAAAGAGGCGCTCGATCGACTCGACTCCGGCCCCACCCGCTCGACCCAGTCGGACGAGATCCGGCCGCATCGGCTCGAAACGATCATGAAAGATCTGCGCGAGCTGGCGTCCTCGGGCAGAGCAGGCGCTCCCCGCAAGCGGAGTGATCAACGCCGAGACCTGCCTCAGCTCGTCCGTCGCTCGCTCGAGCGCACGCAGCGTAGGCCCGAAGGGAGGATCGTCACGAAGGGCGGCGAAGGAAGCTTCGAGACCGCCGACATCCTTCTCCTGGATCGCAAGGGCCGCCCGTTCCAATTCCCGAGCGGCGTCCGTCTCGTGATCGCTCCCGAGCCAGGTAGGTCCACCACTGCTCAACCAGCGCTCGAGTTCTTTGTCCAGCCAGACCGCGTTCCAGACATGAATCGGGAGCTGAGTTCGCTTTTGCTCGAGTCGTCTCCGCCACGGAGTCGCTCGCTCCTTGCCGAGCGAGGGCAGGCACTCCTCGATCGCTTGGATCACGTCCAACTCGTATGCCAGGCGGCGGGAGGGCACGAGCACCTTCCCGAGCGGCGCGTTGCGTGCCGCGACGACTTCAGACAGACGGCAGCCGATCGTGCCCAGGAAGTCGAGGGAGCCAACCCGCTCGTCGCCCCCCTCGAGACGGCGATCGGCTCGACTCGGAAGCCACGCCGCGCTGGTTTGAGGTGTCGGCAGGGCCGGGGTTTCGAGCACCGACGCGAGTTCGAGCCGATACTGAGCCAACCGGATCGGCGTCGAATCCGCATGGCATCCCACCCAGATCAAAGAGACGAGAAGAGCCGACGGCAGCCAGAAATCGAGCCGTGCTCGCCCATTCACCTTCCATGAATCGAATCGGCACGGCGCAACGGGCGCCTCGGTTCCCCCCCCTCGCTTCCCCAGCGCCTCGATCATCGAACCCTCCTCTGCACGAGGTCTCCCCCGCGGCGCTCCGCCATGGGCCACTCCGGGACCGACGGCCGGCGGGCTCAGCGGCGGAAAGAGCCCGCCGCAGGGCCCGCTCGTTTCGCTTAGAACTCGCTCGCTGCGACGCAGCGCTCCCGGCAGCCGATCGCGTGGAGGATGCGCTCGGCGACGACATCGGGGCTGCGGCCGGCGGGCAAATGCGGCGCCTGCCCGGCGATGGGCCGGTCGGCCAGCCCGGTCTCGGTATGGGGTGGGCGGAGGTCGATGACGTCCACCTTTCGAGCACGCAGCTCTCGGGCCAGAGCCTCGTCCAAGGCCGTCAGGGCCGCCTTCGAAGCGGAGTAGACGGCCATTCCGGCGGTCGGCCTCTCGGCCACGACGGCGCTGAGATTGGCGAGGAAGCCGCCCTCCTCGATCTCCGGCAGAGCGGCCCGCATCAATCGCAGAGGCCCGAGAAAATTGGTCGTGAGCAGCTCGTCTACGGTCGCGTCGTCCACCTCACTGAAGCCTCCGAAGGCCACCACACCGGCTGCATTGACGACGCCATCGAGCTGGCCGTGGGCCGAGATCGCGGCCCAAACGGCCTCCTGGCAGGCCTCGGCATCGGCGATGTCCCCGACCACCTGGGGGCCTGGCAGATCCACCCCACGCAGCCGCTCCGCATCTCGCCCAAAGAGCGTCAGATGCGCTCCCAACTTGGCGAGACGCTGCCCGATCTCCCGACCGAGGACCCCCGTTGCCCCCACCAAAAGGATGCTCGCCCCTTCCAGATCCCGCTGCCTCTGTCTCGTCATGGGCCCGCACTCCTTGTCTGAACACGCCCCTGGAATATGACGGCCCCTCCCCCGCTGCCTAGGATTTCCGGCCATTTTGTACAGTTTTAAAGTGCACAAGACAGGAGAAAACAGGCCCTATCCGACCGGCCCCCTCGCCCAATGCTCGGCCCGCCTCGCGGCGGCCCCCTGTTTCGCGCCTCCAAGCACGCTAGAACCTCGGTGTGAAATACATCCTGAGCCTCCCCTTCGTCATGCACCCGCTCGAACCCGGCTTCCTCACCCAGGAGGCGGTGGCCCGTATCTCCCGGGCTGCCGAAGAGGCCGGCTTCTCCGCTGTCGCGGTCACCGAACACCCGATTCCCTTCGACCCCTGGCTCGAAGGCGGGGGCCACGACGCGCTCGACCCCTTCGTCGCTTTATCCTTTGCGGCAGCAGCCACCACCCGGCTTCGACTCCTGACGAACCTGACCGTCGTGCCCTACCGCAACCCCTTCATGCTCGCCAAAGCCGCGGCGACCCTGGACCGGCTCTCCAACGGCCGGCTGATCCTCGGCTGCGGCACGGGCTACCTCAAAGAGGAGTTCGACGCGCTCGGAGTCGACTTCGAGGAACGCAACGCCCTCTTCGACGAGTCCTTGGAGGTCCTTCGCAAGACCTGGACGGCCAAGTCCGTCACGCACCGGGGTCTTCACTTCGACGCGGTCGGGAACACCGCGAACCCCGCGCCGGCCCAGGCACAGATCCCCATCTGGATCGGCGGCAACTCGAAGCGCTCGCGACGGCGGGCGGCCGAGAAGGCCGAAGGCTGGATGCCCATCCCGAACCCGCGTGCGCTCGGCGGACGGCGGCGCACGGTCCACGTCGACAACCTCGACGATCTACGTGAGATCCACGCCTACCTGGTCGACCATGCTCGCGAGATCGGCCGAGAGACGCCGATTGACGTCTTGTTCCCCGCCATCGGAGGGGTCAGCAAGCAGGGCCTCGATTTCGAAGCCCACTTCGCTCACCTCGATGAACTCGCCGAGATCGGTGTGACCTGGACACTGGCCCCGGTCGGCGGTCGGTCGGTCGAGGCCCTCGAGGCGGCGATCGGAGAGTACGGCCAACGGGTCATCGACCGTTGAACCAGGGAGGCCGACCTCCCCCCCCGAAAAAAGAGGAGATCCCATGACGGCGAATGCAGACGGATTCGAGGTGCTCGACGTCCATCATCACGTGGGCAGCGCCTTTCGAGCGCTCGGCGGGAGCCTCCATGACGGGGCCGATGCCGGCGACCCCCTCGACCACGAACTCTCGACCCGGCTCTCGATCATGGACGCCGCGGGCGTCGCCCAGGCGCTCGTCATCCCCGGACACGGTTACGAACGGCCCGCCGGTATCGCCGATACACGGGCGGAGAACGACGCGATCGCCCGCTACCGAGACGCGCGACCTGACCGCTTCCCCGGCGCGATCGGGGTCGTCGAGCCGCGGGACGGAGCGGCCAGCCTGGAGGAGCTCGACCGGGCCAAGCACGAACTCGACCTGGTCGGGGTGAGCTTCCATACCCGCTTCCAGGGTGTCTCCCTGGATAGCCAGTGGATCCTTCAATATGTCGCTCGCATGGCCGAACTCGGCCTGGTCCCCGTGATTCACGCGATGAACGAGACCCCGGAAGAGGCGCTCTGGAAGCTCGCCGTGCTGGCGCGCTCGATCCCGGAGACGCCGGTCCTCGCGCTGGACGCCTTCTGCTCCTACGAAGGAACCCGCGAGTGTTCCTTCGTCGCCGAAGTCGCGCCCAACATCCTCTTCGACACCAGCCTCAGCTACAACTTCGACTTCATCGAGGCTTTCGCGGGACGCTTCGGGGCGGAACGCGTCGTCTTCGGCACGGACCTCTACTCGGCGCCCGTCGGTCGCCGCATCAGCCACCTTCTCCCGCAGATTCTCGAGTCCGACCTAACGGATGCGGACAAACAGAAAATCCTCGCGGGCAACGCGCGGCGCCTCTTCGGTCTCGATCCACATTAGACGCAGACTTCGGACGAGGAGTCACGCACCGGGGATCGAGACGGTCTCCGTATCACGGCCCGAGCGCAGCAAGCGCCCCGGGCGAGCCTGCGTCGGCGCACCATCCACGACGATCGCCTCTCCGTTCACGAACACGCGCCGGATCCCCCTCGATTCGGCGAAGAGCCTCGCCGAATCCCCGGGCAGATCCCGACGTTCGTGGATCTCGCCCGAGCCGATCGTCTCGGGGTCGAAGAGGACGAGATCCGCAAAGTACCCAACGGCGATATGGCCCCGGTCGCGCAGACCGAAGAGCCGCGCCGGACGTTCCGTCAATGCCTGGACCGCCCTCTCGAGGCTCCACAGTTTTTTTCCGCGCAAGCAGTCCGCCAGGAAATCAGTCGTATAGGGCGCGCCGCACATCCGATCGAGGTGCGCCCCCGCGTCGGAGCCGCCGAGCAGCGTATGCCCGTTCTCCCACGCGCGTCGCCGGAGCTGCCAACTCTCGTCGTCGTTATCCGGCGGGTCGGGCCAGAGCACGGTCTCGAGCCCATCCTCGAGGACGACGTCAAGCAGCGTGTCGAAGTCGGTCGAGCCACGCTCAGCCGCGATTTCCTTCACGAGGCGCCCCTCGAGTTCCTTATTCGCCGGAGAGTGGGTCTCGCCGATCCGGAAATTCGCGAAATCCGCGACCCGAGCGAACACCCCGGCCTCGGGTGAGCGCGCGCCCGCAAGGAGGGCCGCACGGACCTCGGGCTTGCGCAGCTCCACCATCCGCTCCTCGAGCGGCAGGGAGAGCACCGGCCGCCAGCCGGGCAGCTGGTGGATGGCCGAATAGTTGTAGAAGCTCATCGTCAGCCCCACCAGCGTGGGCATCGTGAGCGCGACCACCTCAGCGCCCTGCTCAGCCGCCCGTTCCTGGGCACCGAGCTGGTTCTCGAAGCGCGCGGGCTCCTTCGAGTCGATCGTGAAGACGTTCCAGTTGACCGGACGGCCCGCGCGTAGCGACATGCGGGTCATCAGGTCGACCTCTGCATCCTCGAACCCGTGCAGGCAGCCATCGATGATGAACTCGAGCGTCGTCCCCTCGAGCTCCCCCGTGACGTCACACAGCGCGAGAAGCTCCTCCTCACTCGCTGCTCGGGAGGGCACGGGCTCACCGTCACCGTCGCGATGCGTAAAGGACCGGGAGCTCGAGAGCCCGAGGCCACCGGCTTCGAGGGACTCCCGCAGCAGAACCTTCATGCGCTCGACCTCTTCGCCACTAGCCTCTTCGCCGACTGCGCGATCACTCATGACGGTCCGGCGCAACGCACAATGACCGACCAAGAAGCCGGCGTTGACCGCCGTGCCCCCGTCGAGTCCGTCGAGCCACTCTCCGAAGCTCCGCCAACTCCAGTCGATCCCCTGTTCGAGCGCCTCGAGCGGCATCCCTTCGACGACCGACATCATGCGGCGGATATAGTCGGCGTCGCCGTCGCCCAACGGCGCGATCGAGAAGCCACAATTACCGCCGATGACGGTCGTCACGCCGTGGAGGTTCGAGGGCGACGCAGTGGGGTCCCAGCCGAGCTGGGCGTCGTAATGGGTGTGTGGGTCCACGAAGCCGGGCGTCAGGACGAGGCCCGTCCCATCGACCGACTCCCGCCCCTCGAGCGCAGCACCGTCTTCCCCTGCTCGCAGAATCACGTCGATCCGGCCTTCGGCGAATCCCACGTCTCCTTGGAAGGCTTTCGCCCCGGTCCCGTCCACGATCGTCGCGCCCCGAATCACCCGAGCCGTCATTGGTCCACCCTTCCCAGGCCGCCCTTCACAGCTCAAAGCCGCTTCAGGATCGCCCCCTGCGAGTTGAAGAAGAATCCGCCGCAGCCAATCAACGCCGTCTTTGCGTCGTGGACCTGGCGTTCGCCGGCGTCGCCGCGCAGTTGGGTCACGGCCTCACGCAAATGACCCGTCCCACGAGACGCCCCTTCCGAAAGCGAGCCTCCATGCGGGTTCATCGGCACACGTCCGTCGATCATCACGCAACCGAGATCATCGTCCCAGTTCTCCTGCATCCAGCGTCCCGCCTGCCCCGGTTTGGCGAAACCCATATTTTCGATCCAGCCCAGAGTAATGATGCTGAAACCGTCGTAGGGAAAGAAGGCGTCGATCTCGTCGATCCAGACGTCGCTGCGCTCTTTGAGCGCCTCGACCACCACGTGCTGACCGTGGCGGGCCAGGCTCGGTAGCTGATCCTCGTCGTTCTTGCCGACCATCCCCGCCGTCGCCGCGTGTACGACGACCGGGTTCGGCGTCATTTTCTTCGCGCGCTCGGTCGTGGTCAAGATGAAGGCATCCGCGCCATCGACGGGCACATCCATGTCGAGCATACACAGCGGGTGACGGATCATCCGCGCGTTCAGGTAGCCCTCCATCGTGAGCGGCGCCTTCATTGCAGCCTTGGGATTGCGCGCGGCGTTCGCGCGCATGTTGAGCGCAATGCGACCGAAATCCTCGCGTGGCACATCGTAGTCGTCGATGTAGCGAGAGGCCCAAGCCGTGTAGGCGGCCGACGGATCGATCGCCTCGGGAACGGGCGGCGCCTTCAGCCCACCGCCCATCGAGAGATAGTTTCGGAAGGGGTCCTTTGCCGCGGAACGAGAGTTCCAAGGCGCGCGCGTGAACGCATAATAGAGCAAGACCGTGTCGCATTGGCCCGAGAAAATCGCCGTCATCGCATCGACCAGGGCGAAAACCGCGACGGGCATGGGGCTCGAGTGATGCGTGATGCTCTCGAGACCGAGGATCGCCGCCATCTGGTTCGCGCGCGGGGAACCGGGCTCGAGTGCGCCGACGACCCCGTCGATCTCACGCTTTTCGATTCCTGCATCCCGGATCGCGTTGATGCAGGCCTCGGCGCCGAGCTGCGCGGCCGAGATCCCCCCCGCGTCCCGGCTGAACTCCGTGGAGCCCACACCCACGATCGCGATCTCGTCGCGCATCGGATTTCGCCTCGCCATCACACGCCCTCCCGCTTGCGAAAGACCGGGAATGGGGACCCGTATCGCTCTATCCAATCCAATTCCACCGGCAGGCCGACCACGACCTCCTCCACCGGGAGATCGATCACCGTGCTGCTGAAGCGGACTCCACCGGTCCCCTCGAGATCGACCGCAACGACTGGATGAGGCCCCTTGGCGTAGTCCACGTCGGGCGCGGGCGCGCCCTGGTAGAGGTGCATCGCCAGGTGAACCGTCCCCTTGCCATCGACCGGCGTCGGCGTGAGGTTCGAGGACCAGCAATCCGGACAGACCGGCTTCGGCGGGTGTTGAAAATGACCGCAGTCGTCGCAGCGGTTGATCAGGAGCTGCTTATCGAGCCAGCCCTGAAAATGATGCTTCGAGTCGTGGGTGATCTGGACCCACGGGAAGCGTTCGACTAGCTCGGCATCAGAAACAGATTCGCTCATCGTGCCTCTCGGTGAAGGGGGAAGGGGGAAGGGGGAGCGAGACGAAGGACGGTCCCCGAAGCGACCGGCCCGCGGCACGAATCCTCGGGCCGGTACGGAGCCTCGGGAGCGACCGCGCGCGGTCCATCGCAGACCGCTAGGCGACGGGGGTCTCGGTGATGTCTGCGCCGAGATCCAGGCCGTAATACTTGGCCGGGTTCTCCAAGAGCATCATGTTTCGATAGGAGTCCTCGACCCCTTCGAACGCCCCATCCAGGAATTTCTGCGAGTTCGGGTACGAGCCCACCGAGTGGGGGAAATCCGAACCGAACATCAGACGGTCAAAGGGCAGGTGCTCGCGCATCGCCACACATTTCGGATCGCGGATGATGCCGAACCAGAAATGATCCAGGATGTACTCGGAGGGCTTGCGCGGGAGCGTGCGATTGAACGGCCCCGTGAAGATCTCGTAGTTGTCGTCGATCACGAAGAGACCCCAGGGCAGCCAGCTCGCGTTCACCTCGGCGAAATAGAACTGCAGGTCCGGGAAGCGATCGAGCGTCCCTGAACAGATCAGCTGGCTCATCGTATACATCGGCGGCTGGCCCGAGATGCGCTGGACCAACGTGCCCGCGAAGGGGTCCGCGGAAGCGCCGATCCCGACATTCGTCATATCGGGCGAGAACTGACCAAAGCCGAAATGCGGGGACAGCTTCATACCGATCTCGAGACTGCGCTTCCAGAACACGTCGTCCTCGGGCTGCGAGAAGCCCGATCCGTTCGGGAACATATGCAGCGAGACCGAGTTGATCCCGTTGTCCTTCAAGAACTCGATCTCGGCGATCGCATCGTCTACGCCGGTCGTCGGGACGACCCCGTTTCCGATCAGTCGATCCGGCGCGACCGCGCAGTAGTCTTTGGCGAGGAAGGTGTTGTACGCCCGGATCAACGCGCGGTAGACGTCCTTGTCGACGATGTTCTCGATCGCCCGCGAGGCGAAGACCGGCGGGAAGAGGACCTCGGCGTCGATGCCGTCCAGGTCCTGCTCGCGCAGCCGCTGCGCACCGTCGCCCGCACCCTCTGCCGCGGAGCCGTCTTCGGCGAAGTAGCTGCCGCCTTCGATCTGGACGGGACCACGACCGGTGATGTTCTGGCCGTTCGGGATCAGCGGTTGGCCTTCGATCAGCCAAGCCTCTCCGCCCTTCGCGAGCTTGACGAGCCGCGGGGCGCGATCGCGATGCTCCTCGGGCATGTACTTCACCCAAGACTCCGGCGGCGTCTCGACGTGTCCGTCTCCCGAGATGACCTTGTACTTGCGACCCATGACTTGGCTCCTTCTTTCAGGCGTTGATCTTTCCGACCTTGATTCGTGACCTTGTACTCTACACGCAGGAGCCCCGCCCTCGCGCCCCCTTTTCAGCGCCTCTCTCGGGTCGCCCGCGCAGGCGGCCGGGCCGTCAGAGGAAGCTGGGACGGGTGCCGATCACCTGCGCGCCGGTCAGCTCCTCGAGCGCCTCCTCGCTCTGACGGAGCCGCCCTCCGAGGACCGCCGCATTGTGCTCCCCGAGCAGGGGGGGGAGGGTCCGATCCCCCGGGTCGCCGTCAAACCGGATCGAGAAATTCGGGTAGCCGATCCGGCCGGCGAAGGGGTGATCCAGGAAGGTCAGGAAGCCCCGCGCATCGAGCTGAGCATGTCCGGGCACCACGTTTCGCTGGTTATGCAGCCAGCCGGCGGGGACCCCCGCCGTCGCCAGTTGGTCGGCCAGCTCGGCCGCTCCCACCCCCTCGCAGAAGGCCGTCAGACGTCGATCGACCTCCTCGGACGCGGCGCGACGCCCCGCCTCGCTCGCCAGGCTCGGGTCGCGCGCCCACTCCGGATCTCCCATCACCCGCACCAGCGCGCGCCACTGCTCGTCATTGGCGACCGCAATCGCCAACCAGCCGCGCTCTTCCGGGTTCCGCTCGTCCCGGCAGCCGTACACGCCCTGCGGCGAAGAAACCGGGCCGAGGTTCCCCTGGCGATCGAGCCGAACCCCATAGGCGCTCTGCTCCACGACCTGTTCGCCCGCCAGCGTCAGACCGACCTCCAGCAGCGCGACCTCGACCTGCTGCCCTCGCCCGCCCCGTCTGCGCATCTCCAACGCGCCTAGCAGGGCAAAGACCGCTGTCATACCTCCCACCGGGTCACATACGCCGCGGGGCACGACGGGCTCCCGGTCGGGGAAACCCGTGACCCAGGCCAGGCCCGAGGCCTGCTCGATCGTCATCGCAAAGCCCACGCGGTCACGCCATGGCCCCGTCAAGCCGAAGGCCGGCATGCGGACCAGGATGGCCTCGGGATTGAGCGCTGCCACCCCTTCCCGGTCGAAGCCGAAACGCTCCATTACCCGCGGCGAGAAATTCTCGATCACCACGTCGGCGTCACGGATGAGCTCCCGCGCCAGCGCGAGCCCCTCTTCACTGTCGAGGTTCAGCGTGATCGCCTGCTTGCCCGAGTTCGCGCCGTGAAAGACCGGTGCCCACTCCCAGACGACGCCGTCTTCGGGCACGAAGCCCGAAGCGAAGCGCATTCCGTCGGGACGCTGGATCGACTCGATCTTCACGACATCGGCACCGAGCGTCGCGAGCACCGTGGCGGCGAAGGGCCCGGCCCAAAAGGCGCTGAAATCCACCACTTTGAGGCCCGCCAGCGGACGTCCATCGCTCGCTTCGGACGTCGGCGCGGCGGGCGGCTTCGAACGACCCTTCGCGGCGAACACGGCTTTGCTGTGCTGGCCGAGCTTGGGTGCAGGCTCAAGCGGCCTCGAATCCCCTTTTTCCAGATGATAGGGAACGCCGGGGACCCGGAAGCCAGCGGGGTGCTCTCGATAGAAGTCGCGTTCGACCATATGGTCCGTGCGCAGGACCGTCTCGCCGTTGCCGATGGGCGCCACCGGGATGCGCAGCTGCTTCGCAATCTCGACGATCTCTTCCACCGTACGCTCTCGGGTCCATTGTTGGATCGGCGGGAGCAGCGTTTCTCTCTGGCTGAATCGTTCAAAGCCCAGGCACAGCGCTTCGTCCGTCACC
>Ga0315331_10000363_pt1 | contig 30642 bp, 13 predicted proteins | sample M160m34915metaG_FD_203456 | JGI IMG/M metagenome (GOLD analysis project Ga0315331, IMG submission 203456) | Ammonia-oxidizing marine archaeal communities from Monterey Bay, California, United States - M1 60m 34915 | ecosystem: Environmental > Aquatic > Marine > Intertidal zone | place: USA...
AAGTGAGTCCTCGGGCGCGGCTGGTCTGGGAAACTTCGTCAAGGCTGGCCACCAATTCACTGACTTCGTCAAGAAGATCCTGCGGAGCTTTCACCACCAGTGAATTCGTATCGGTCTGAACTTCGATTGTGAGCAGTGGTGCGGCTGCGGCGGCATTAATCTGCCGCAACACTGTGGCAACCTCGGACGGAACCCCCTTAGGTATAGAGATCGTGCTGCGTGCCCCACCGGCCGTCAACTGCGGCCGATAGACTCCTTCCAGCACATCCTCTACGCGGCCAGCATCCGTATACAGCACAGGAATGACTCTGGTCACATAGGCTCGTTTGGTGTCTTCGAATTTGTCAGAATCGAGTACTTCCAGCAGTTGTTCAATGCGATTGCGGTCGGAACGACTTGCGTAAACGATAAGCGAGTTCAGCCGTTCATCCGGGACCATCGCGACGTGCCCAAACGAGACCAGACCTTCCGTGTCATCGAAGATCTGCTGCAGTGTCGTGGCGACATCAGAAGCCCCGGCATTCGTCAGCTGGTAGATACTAAAGTCTCGATTACGTCCACCGGCTGGCCGCGAATAGATGGCTCTCAGCAAAGATTCCATCTGGTCCAGGGCCGCCGGATCATCGGAAGCGATCGTCAGACGACCATTGCCCGGCATGATAACGACAGGTTTGATCAGCTGAGAATCGCCTTGCTGCGCTGTCGGCGCCGAATCCTGTTTGGCAGTTTTGGAATCCGGAACATTCTCCTGTCCCTGGGGCTCGCTGATTTCCTCGGACGGCACAGAGAATTGTCCAGGCACGCTCTTCTGACCAGGATGAAGTACCTTGATTGGGTTCTTCCGCAGCTTGGGCCACAGATCCTGAATCCGCATGATGGCCCCCTCAACATCGTCACCAACCGGGATAACTCGCAGGTTTCGATTTGAAGAGTCGGCACCAGCGTCCAGCCCGACTTCGCCCATTTTGACCATCAACGAACGCATCTCGACGATCTGACCTGGCGATGCCTGCACCCATAGCTGTTGCATGTCTTCGTCCGCATGAATATGGGGACGGGTTGCAGCGTGCAGAAATCGACTGCTGATCATTCGGTCAATAGCCATCTGAGCGACACGAGGCTCCAGATAGGCCAGCTGAAAAACCTCAATCTGCCGTGACTCAGGACTACGAAACCCTGCGATGGTTTGCGCGACAGCTTCGTGCCCCGTAGCGGTTGCCGTGACGAACAGACTTCCGGTGGCACTTTCATAGAGTACTTTTGCTCCGCGATCTTCCTCCTGTAGCACACTGTCCACGACCTCGCTGATGATGTTGCCGTCCATTTCGAGCACGGGATACATCTGCAGCTTCCGAACACTGTTCCCACCCTGAGGATCAAGATCTACCAGCAGCGTTGCGATCGTTTCATGCTGATCAGGTCGAGCGATTGCGACCACAGTTTGATTAACGTCGTCCAGTGAAAGACGCACCTCATCGGCCCGAAGAAACAGGGCTTCCAACACGTCCAGAACCACATAACCGTCTGCCTGATTCAGCCGATAAGTCTTCGGCACGGGACTGTTTGCTGTTCGCGCCTTGCCCGTCATCTGCTGCACAACCTGTTCAATGGTCTTATGCTCTTCCACGGAAGCCGTAGCAACAAGCACTTCGCGGCCTGCGTCTGTCACAAGCGTCGCATTGGGAAACAGCGCCTGCAGCGCCTCCTGAGCTTGATCCGCCTCGCCACGCGACATCTGGTAGGTTTTCGTTTCGACACCAGAGCCGCCGACACGCGACATCGTGATCTGCTCAATCAAACTCGCAATCTGTTGCTGTTCGTCCGGAGGAGCACTGACCAGAATCTGATCGCTGCGCTTGCCTGTAGAAATGGTCACGTCTTTGGACACCAACGGCTCAAGGGCCTCTTTGACGATCAGACCATCCAGCGGCAAAACTCGATAAACAGCAAGGTCTCGCTTGATTTCTTCGGTCGGGTCTCCGTCGAACTGACTGATCAGATCCTGAATCACCTTGTGCTGGTCTTTCCGAGCGACGGCGACCAGCCGGCCTGTTTTGTCGTTCACAGCAAGACGAACATTGTCCAGACGACCGAACAAGTCTTCCAGCAAGTCTTCAGTGTACGCCACTGACACGTTGTTCGTCTTATATACCACCGGATAAGCGGCGTTCTCGGCCATGTCGACTCCGGCAATCTGTTCAGCAATTTCGCTGATCCTGACATGTTGTTCGGCAGTGGCTGTCGCAACAATCAGTTTTCGATCACTGTCTGTCACGATGGTTGCATCAGGGTACAGGGCCAGTAGCACCTCCTGGGCTTCATCAGCATTGGGAGCTCCAACCACGTACGTTCTGGTTTCAAGTTCGCCGGCCGGGGTCAGAGTGGACGTAACCTGGTCGATCGTCGCCTTTATCAGATCCTGCTTTTCCTCAAATGCTCGGACATACAGCCGGCGCCCGGTGGGATCAACAGTCAACTGCACATCTGCATCCAGTAACGGCTGCAGCACTGTCTGTACAGCTGCTGGATCCGTACCGTGGAGATCAAAAATGGCCAGCGTCTTCTTTTGGATCGGACTTTTTGCAGCCACCAGCTGCGCCAGCACCTTCGATAACCGTTCATGATCAGCAGGTGTAGCCACGACGGCGATTTGGTCCGAGCGGGCTCCGGTCGTGATCGACACAGCCGGCACACTTTGTGACAGAACAGTAACTGCCGACGGACCGAGACCTCTTATGGAATACAGCTGCAATGTGGTTTCGGCCGCAAAAGGTTTTTCTGCCGTCAACTGCGTCAGCGTCGCTTCGATCTTCTGATGTTCTTCAGGAGAAACCAGTGCAAGCAACCGATTACCGTCGGTTGTGGCAGTAAATGACACGCCCGGCACGGTTGTGGCCAGTACGGTTTGAGCGTTGCTGCCACCGGCAGTTTCGATATCGTAGAACCTTAACGTTCGATCTGCATTTGCGGCGGGTGACCCGGACAGTTGTCCCAGTGTCTCTTCGATTCGCTCCCTTGTTCCGTCGTCCACCCACCCGATCAGGGATTTCCCATCGGTACCCTGCAGAAACGAGATTTCCGGCGCGACCTGAGCAAGCACAGACTGTCCGGTCGCGATTCCGATTTCGCTTACGTCAAACGCTGTGATGGACCTGTGTTCTGGAGCAGAACGCGTTCCTTCGACAATGTTCATGATAATGGCATGGTCCTGAGCCTGGCCCCAGGCAAGCAGCTTTTCGTCTGCGAAGACAATCTTCGCAGACGGTACGGCCGTGGCGAGCATCGCCGTAACACCCGGCACGTCCGCATCGGCGATGGGATACGTCTTCACCTCCGCCCCTGCTTCGCCGGCCGCATCTGACATGGCCTCCACCGCGCGGCGAATGGCCTCGTGATCCTGCGTCGTCGCCAGCGCAGTCATCGTCTGAGCGAGCGGATCGATAACAACAGTTGAATCGGGAAACGCATTCTGAAAGAACGTCTGTTCGGCTGACGTATTGCCGTGCAGCATCGGATACACAACAACCGTGCGTTCCGTTAACGGAGCCGAAGCAGAACGAAGAGCGTCCAGCAGTTCAGCCACCTGCTGCTGATGTGACAGTCGAGCCCTGACAATCAGCGTCTGACCGGTGGTGTCGTGAATAACCGTTGCACGAGGGACTTCAGAACTCAGCAACTGCACCGCATTGACCGGATCAATCCCCTTGACGGGATAAACCATGAGCTTAATTTCGGTATTACCGTCGATATCTGAATCCAGCTGCTCAATCGCCGACTTGATCGTCTCATGTAACTGTGGCCGAGCGTTTATCAGCAGTCGCTCAGCCACAGTATCGATCGTTATTGTGGCATCCGGAAACAGCTCGATAAGCACCGTCGCAATGCTGTTTGGGTCCACTTTCCGAATCGGATAGACAATTAGTTTCGGCTTCTGTTCCGGCGGCACCTCGCGATGAAGTTGAGCCAGCACTTCGCTCACGATTTCCTGCTGCGATGGTTTCGCCCAGACCGTCATTTCTCCGGGCTGAGCGTCCGTCAGCACCTGCAAGCCAGGCAACTCGGAACTCAGACTGTCCAGCAGCGTTGTAAATCGAGCGCGCTGAGCGGTCGTCACGTCATAGACTTTCAACGTTCGTTTTTCATCGACAGGAGCTGCATCTTCGAGCTTATCGAGAGTCGCTCGCAGCACAACGTGGTCGGCCTTCACCGCGACAACGGACAGTCTGTTCGCCGCCGTCTCAAATGTAATTCGCGCTGCGGGCAGCATTGCCTGCAGAACCGACGCTGCGTTCTCACCTGAAGCTCTTGTTAAAGGATAGAACTGAAGTTCGGGAATTTCTCCCGAGGCATCACGGGCGACCTGAGCTATCGTTGCCGCAATGACGTCGTGATCTTTCGTGGTGGCGGTCACCAGCAACCGGCGATTGGAACTGTCAACCGTAACGGACGCTGCCGGTGTCAGAGTGCTGAGTAGTGCAGTAACTGTTTCGGGAACAACGTGGGCCGTTAATGGGTAAGACTTAAGCATCGTGTCAACGCCGTCTGAGTCACTGACAACCTGTTGCAGTACGTTTTCCACAGACGCATGGTCTTCGGCAGACGCAATCACCAGCAGTCGTTTGTTCGCCACGTCATCCGTAATCTGAGCTGAGGGGCTCAGCGTCGACAGCAGTGAAACAACGCTGGCCGTGTCAACGCCCAGCGTGTCATACGTCTTCAGCTGCTGATCCGGTTTGGCCAGATTCTCCGTCAGCTGAAGAAGCGTGCCGGCCACCAGCTCATGGTCTTCCGCTGACGCCACAATCAGCAGCCGCTTATTGGTCGCATCCGTGGTGACTGTGGCGTCGGGCACAACAGAATCAAGCACAGATGTCGCAGCATCGCTGATCGACAGATCTATCGGATACGATTTCAGTTCTGACGGTTTTTTGTTCGCGACCTGAGGCTCCAGCTGTTCCAGCAGGCTGAGTATGGCCTGATGGTCGGATAACGTTCCGATTGCGATCAGGCTTCCTGTCCGGCTGTCAACGGTCACTTTGACTTCGGGCATCAGCGACGTGACCAGTGTCTGTGCTGTGGCCTGATCGATCTCTGACAGGGGATACACTTCCAGTTGAGTTGTCCCGCCGACTGGTTGCTGAGCCTCCAGTTCCTTCAGCGCCCCGGATATCCTGACGTGATCCGTTGCGTTCGCCCATGCCACAAGTTTTCGACTTGCCTCATCGTAGCGAAATTCGCCATCGGGACTGACCAGCTTCATCGTCGCAAGCAGTTCGGCTGTATCGCGTACACGAGCGGCAAACAGTTTCAGCTGGGGCTGTTTGTCCGGGCCCTGATTGGACTCCAGCTGGCCGATGATCGTCTTCGCTTTTTCCTGCTCAACAGGAATGGCATTGATGGAGATCTGACTGGCGGTTGCATCAACCACAATCGTGCCGTCGACAATCTGCTTCAAGACTTCGCCTGCCTGCTCGGGGTTAGCGTGTTCGATCGGATAGATCTTCAGCTCTGGCTTGGGCGCGGGTACATCCGGCTTCGGAGTCGCCGCCTTTTTAGGCAGCGGAATCTTCTTGACCACCTGCTGGACAGTCCGCACGGTCGCCGCGGAATCGGCCACCAGCAACTGCTGAGTCGCCGCCAGTAAGTCAGCTTTGCCATACGTTCCGAGCAAAGGTGAGATCTCTGTGAGAGTTTCGTCTGCCGGCCGCCCGTCCAGGGGAATCAGCACGCTGACGAATTCGAAGCGACCCCGAGTCTCAAGGTCCTCCAGCGTGATCCGTGGAATGGCGCCGTCCGGCAGCCCACCCTTCAGGTTCAAACACATCACCAGCCTCTCACGACGAACCAGTGTGTAGCCCTTCGTCAACAGCCAGCCATTCAACAGATCGATTGCTTCTGTCGGAGTGTATTCCTTGCTGTCAGAGTAGTTGAACGTTCCTGGAGGAGCTTCATCCATGACCAGTGATAGGCCAGCTTCATCTGCCACCCAATCCAGCACGGCTTCCCACTTCTGCAGTCGAAAATTAAACTTTAGTCTCGGCTGTGAAAACAGCGTTGCAAACGCTTCCTGCTGGTCGGCGGTGAGCAGTGCTGACAGCTTCTGTTCTGCGGCGGACCGCATACCGGCTTTCGCACTGTCTTCTGCTGCCGCAACAGCTTCATTACGTTCTGCGATGATCGTGGCAATGGCCGCATTCTGCTCATCCGTCAGCGACAGCGCAGCAGCAGTGGACTCATCGGCCAGTCGCGCATACTCGACTGTAACTTCAGCCAACTGCCCGCACGACGTGGGTGCTGCCAACAGCACTGAACATGCAACCATCAGGAACGGGACGACCAGTTTGCGTTCGTTTTTCATCAAAACACTTTTGCAGTGTAAGTGCTGTCAAAGGCGGGAGTTAAAAAGCAGCACGAAAGGGGCGGGGGCTGGCAGGACCAATCACGGAACCCTGTATTCTTTGTAGCTTACCTGGTCCGGGGATATGTCTCCAGTAAATTCCGAACTACCGAATGTGACGGGGCCTGCCGGAGATTGACTTCCGAAATTTTCCAGGCACAAACGGGCAGTGAGGCCGGGCAGAAGGCCCGCGCATTTGCCGCCAACGCTCGTACCCGATTCACAGAGAAAGCTGTCTGCGCAAGAAACCGGTCCCCTATACTCTGTCTCTGTACAGGGGACCGGAGAAGTAGTTTCTGTTCGACCTGGCGTCGAGAATTAACCAGCTTCGACAGCAGCCTGAGCCGCAGCGAGCCTGGCGATTGGAATTCGACGTGGACTGCAACTGACGTAGTTCAAGCCGATTTCGTGGCAGAAGTACACAGATTTCGGATCACCACCGTGTTCGCCACAGATGCCGATCTTCAACTCAGGTCGAGTTTCACGACCATCCGCCACGGCAATCTTCATCAGGCGACCAATACCAGTCTGGTCGACCGTCTGGAACGGGTCGGCCGGCATGATGTCATTTTCGGTGTAATACCCGATAAAGCCCTTATAGTCGTCTCGGCTGATACCAAGTCCAGTCTGAGTCAGGTCATTGGTGCCGAAGCTGAAGAACTCTGCGGTCTCAGCGATTTCACCAGCAGTTAATGCCGCTCGAGGAATTTCGATCATCGTGCCGGTCATGAAGTCAATCGTCAGGCCCTGTTCTTCAAACACCTTCGCAGCGGTATCCTTGATGATCGCCGTCTGGTTATCCACTTCAGCCTTGTAGCCGGCCAGCGGGATCATAATTTCAGGATGGCACTCGATGCCTTCCTTCTTCAATGCACAAGCTGCCTCAAGAATCGCCCGAGCCTGCATCGCCGTGATCTCAGGGTAAACGATTCCCAGACGACAACCGCGATGACCGAGCATGGGGTTGGATTCAACCAACTCGGCAACTCGACGCTTCACGTCATCTTCCGTTACACCGAAAGTTGATGCCAGTTTACCGGCCAAAGCCGGATCCTCGTGCATGTGATGTTCTGACAGAAACTCATGCAGAGGTGGATCCAGCAGGCGAACGGTAACAGCTTTGTCGCCCATGGTCCTGAACAGGTGAGTGAAGTCATCACGCTGGAAGTTGATCAGCTTGGCCAGAGCGGCTTCGCGATCGGCTTTCGCTGTGGCAAAAATCATCTCACGCATTTCGTCCAGATGATCAAAGAACATGTGTTCTGTCCGACACAACCCGACGCCTTCGGCACCCAGTTGAATCGATACTTCTGCATCGTGAGATTCCGTGTTGGCTCGCACGTTCAACGTTCGATGTTCGTCCGCCCATGCCATCAACTGAGCGTAACGTTGGAAGACTTCTGATTCTTCCGGCTTCTTGTTGCCAGTCAGAACCTCCATGACTTCCGAAGGACTGGTTTCAATCTTGCCCGTGAAGACTTCACCGCTGAAGCCGTCTATCGACATCCAGTCGCCTTCCTTCAGCACAATGTCACCGACCGTAACGGTGCCGGCTTCGTAATCGATATTCAGAGCGTCGCAACCGCAGACGCAGGTTTTTCCCATCTGGCGAGAAACTAAAGCCGCATGAGACGATGCTCCGCCGAAGGCGGTCAGAATGCCGTTGGCAACCTTCATGCCCCGCAGATCTTCCGGGCTGGTTTCTTTGCGAACCAGAACCAGCTGCAGGTCATTGTCAGCATTCCACTTTTCTTCGGCATCCGAAGCATGGAACACAATCTGCCCCGTAGCTGCACCAGGACCGGCGTTGATGCCTTTGGCCAGCAGACGGTTATCGCCTTCGGCCTTTTTCTTGTCAGCCGCATCAAAAATCGGCTGCAGCAGCTGATTCAGATCGTCGGCGGGAATGCGTCGTTTTTCCAGAGCCGTTTTGGAGTCAATGAGTCCTTCGTTGACCAGATCCACCGCAATTCGAACTGCGGCAAATCCCGTTCGCTTGGCATTACGAGTCTGCAGCATCCAGACTTTGCCGTTTTCGACGGTAAATTCGATGTCCTGCACATCTTTGTAGTGTTGTTCCAGAGTTTTGCCGATGTTGGTCAGCTGCTCGAACGCCTCCGGCTTGTCAATGTGCAGTGTTTCTTCGACTCGCTTCGGAGTTCGCGTACCGGCAACAACGTCTTCACCCTGAGCATTGATCAGGTAGTCACCGCAGAAGCCCGGTGTTCCGTCCGAGCAGTTTCGCGTCAGGCCAACACCCGTGGCACATTCGTCACCAAGATTGCCGAAGACCATTGCCTGAACGTTGGTCGCGGTCCCCCACGAGTGAGGAATGCCGTACTGGCGACGGTATACCATCGCTCGGTCATTCATCCAGCTGCCGAAGACAGCTCCAATGCACCCCCACAGCTGTTCCATCGGATCTTCCGGGAAGTCGATGCCGGCTTCATTCTTGATCACAGCTTTGAAGTCGACAACAATCTGCCGCAGCGCTTCGACACTCAGATCACTTTCATGTTCTGCCCCGACAGCTTCACGTGCCTTTTCAAGAATATCTTCGAAGTGGTCAGGATCATTCTTGTCTTCAGGCTTCAGACCCAGAACGACATCACCATACATTTGAATCAGTCGACGATAACTGTCCCATGCAAAATGCTCGTTGCCGGACTGCTTGATCAGCGCCTGAACAACTTCTTCGTTGATGCCGATATTGAGGACAGTGTCCATCATGCCTGGCATGGATTCCCGAGCACCCGATCGACAACTCAACAGCAATGGGTTCTCCGGATCGCCGTACTTCTTACCCATCACGTCTTCCGCGTTCTTAATCGCGGCGTTGACCTGATCCGCCAGTTCTGCCGGAAAAGTTCGGTCGTTTTTGTAGAAAGCGGTGCAGACTTCGGTGGTGATGGTAAAACCGGCTGGTACCGGAAGACCGATACGGCTCATTTCTGCCAGGTTGGCCCCTTTGCCGCCGAGCAGTGCTTTCTGGGTAGTATTGCCGTCTGCCTTGCCATCGCCGAATGTGTAAACGTACTTCGTGTCTGCCATTTTGGGTTGGACCTCGTCAGGTAGTGTCGTGGTGATCACGACGAGAATGTGGCGTCGAGAAATGACGCGCAGGATGCCCCAAGCTGTTTACGATTAACAACTTGGGGATTCTGGATAGAACGAACTACCGCCAGCGCGCAACTAAGGCTGCACCAGACCGGCGTTCAAACGAGCGAACACGTTAACAGTGGGTCCAACAAACTTCAAGCACTTCAAAAAGTGACCAGAAACGAGAGAAAATGCTGATTTCAACGAGATTCTGAGCCAGGCACACAAAACGCTCTTGCGAGGCAGAGACTCTTCGGCAGAATGGAGCGTTGAACACTTGGTCTGAGGCCAACTCCGACCTTAAAAAGATCGTGTGTGAAAAGCATCAACGCCACAGGAAAACGTGCTCAGTGGGAAGCACCAGATCAGGTGAACACGGGCATAGGCCTCTTCCGATTCTGTGGAGAGCAGACTTGTGCACGATAAAGTTCGACTGGGATAAGTCCGGCTAGGGAATTCGAATTCGGAGCGGTTTCATATGTCAGTGCGCGGCATCCGAGGAGCAACCTCCGTCGACGCTGATGTGCCGGAGCAAATCCGAGAAGCCACTCGGGAATTGATCGAAGAAATCCTGAAGCGTAACGAAATCACGGATTTCGACGATGTGATTTCCGCTGTCTTCACGACCACCCAGGATCTGGTGTCCGCGTTTCCTGCCGAGGCCGCTCGCCACATCGGAATGACGACGGTCCCGCTACTGTGTGCCCTGGAAATTCCCGTTGCAGGATCGATGCAGAAATGCATCCGCATTCTTCTGCACGTGAACAGCGAACGAAAACCTGCAGAAATTGAACACGTATATCTGCGTGAAGCCGAGAAACTGCGACCGGACATGAAGAGCGCTCAGTAGCTCTGGAACGTTCCCCGAAACGAATTCGCAATCCGGTCCCGAGCTGACCTCAATCCGAATTGCGGATTCGTCGAACAAGACGCCATTCTAACAAGCAGGTTACGCCGATCGCCCCGGATCGAATGGCACAAGCGAAACTCCAGGTGGTGCGACTTGAACCAGCGATCAGCCTAAATTTCATGTGATTTCATTCTTCTTCGGTATTCTCCGGGCGTCTCGCCGATCTCTCGCTTGAAAACTGCGATTAGCCTTTCTTTGTGACTGTATCCGCCCAATGGTGCGATTTGTTCGAGTGTCATGTCCGTCTCCCGCAGCAGTTGTTTAACTCTGGTGATTTGCGCTGCGGTGATCTCTTCATGAGGTGTACGGTTCAGCTCGCTGCGGAAGCGGCGTTCAAGTTGTCGGCGCGACAGTGATGTGAATCCGGCAACGTCGCTCACATCGATGCCGTCACATGCATGTTCGCGGATGAATCGACATACGCGGGCGAGTTCACGATCCTCAACCGCAATGACCTGTGTGGACATTCGCTGAACCACGGCCGTCGGCGGAATATATTCGACAGACGTGAGTGCCGGTTTGCCATTCATCATTGCATCAAGAATTTCCGCTGCTCTGTAGCCCACGCGTTCTGCATCAGGCCGAATGCTGGAAAGTGGTGGGTCGCTCAGCGGACAGATTGTGTCATCGTTATCCACCCCAATCACACCAATGTCGTCGGGCACGGCAAGGTTCAGTCCCCGGCACGCGTTCAGAACCTGCTGCCCTCTGATATCGTTGCAAACAAGCATCCCTGTTGGCGGCGCGAGTGAAGTAAGCCATGTGGACATCACTTCCACGTCGATCGCTCCTGACTGTTCGATGCTGGATAGCGTCGCGTCGCACTTTCCGGGTGTATCGTAGACCGACAACGGGCATCCCGCGTCGGCGACGAGCTCGCGAAAGAAGCGAAGGCGAACCTCTGAGAAATGGGCAAACTGAAAACCACAAAAGGCAAAGCGACGGAATCCACGATCCCAGAGGTGCTCAAATGCCAGTTCAGCGACGTACCGATCATTAGTCTCTACTTGGGGGATGCCGATGAAACTCTGACTACACCGGACATCGACGATTGGAATGCCTAACTGACAAAGCGGATCGATTGTGCGTGTGTCGACTCGCGCGATGACGCCGTGGACCGCGGACTGTTTCATCCACTCAGGCAGAAGAACATCGATGGTCATTTCCTGATGCAGCAATGACCAATCGCTGCGTTGTCGGGCAAAATTCGCTATTCCTCGCAATAGGTCGCGCCCATACGAGCGCGATGTTTCGACAAGCAAGGCGACTTTTCGGCGAGTTTTGACTTTAGGCGGCATCAGCAAACACCATTCCCGCGTGTCGCAAATCATTACTCCCCGTGTCGCATATTATCCTCGACAAGCGGCCCATAGAAGCAATAATCGGATGACTGGGTGATTCCCGGCTGTATTTAGGGTGTCGCAGTTCATTCGGTCAAGACACGATGATAGATTTCCGACTGTTCCTCATCTTCTTCCTCATGCCCTTCTGTCTTGCTGCGTTTGCGAGTGTGTCGACGCACGCCGACGAGCGCACGCCGACGACGGCGCAGCTGGAGTTCTTTGAAAAACAGGTGCGGCCTTTGCTCGCGAAGCATTGCTACCAATGCCACAGCGCGAATGCCAAGCGTATTGAAGCGAAGCTGCGACTGGACAGCCTGGCGGCTCAGCTGCGCGGTGGCGACTCCGGCACGGTCATTGTTCCGGGAGACGCCGACAGCAGTCTGCTGATTCAAGCCGTGCGATATGAGTCATACCAGATGCCGCCGAAGAGCAAGTTGCCCGCCAGGGATGTTGACACACTTGTGCGCTGGGTCGACATGGGAGCACCGTGGCCGAAGGAGAACGCTCCGACTGCCAACAAACTTCAGGATTCATTTGATCTGCAGAAGCGGATGTCGGAGTTCTGGGTCTGGCAGCCGATCACCGCTACTGCCCCGCCCACCGTCGACGATCCAGCCTGGCCCCGGAATGATGTTGATAACTACATACTTGCCGGTCTTGAGAGTGCCGGACTGAAACCGTCAGGTGATGCCGATCGAACGGCTCTGCTGCGTCGGCTTTATTTCGATCTGACCGGATTGCCGCCAACACCGGAAGAAGTTGAAGCGTTCGTCGCGGACAAAGCCCCGGGAGCTGCAACCAGACTCGTTGACAAGCTGCTTGACTCGCCGCATTTCGGAGAACGATGGGGAAGGTACTGGCTGGATCTGGTGCGCTATGCAGAATCCCGCGGGCATGAATTCGACAACGATACGCCGAATGCCTTTCAGTATCGCGACTATGTCATCCGTGCGTTAAACGCTGACGTGCCTTACGACCAGTTTGTTCGCGAACACATTGCTGGAGATCTGTTGCCGCACCCGCGTCTGCATCCCACAAAAGAGTTCAACGAATCGGTACTTGGCACGGGCTTCTGGTTCCTGGGGGAATGGGTTCACTCACCAGTGGATATCCGCAAGGACGAAGCCGATCGCTTTGACAATATGCTCGACGTGATGTCCAAGACGTTTCTGGGTGTAACGGTGGCCTGTGCAAGGTGCCACGATCACAAGTTCGACGCCATCCCGACAGCTGATTACTACTCGTTGTCCGGTTTTCTGCAAAGTAGTGACTATCGGCAGGTGCGGTTCGAGTCGATAGAACAGAACCGTCGTGTCGCCGATCAGCTGGCTCAGATCGACGGAAAGTATCAGCGCAGGATTTCCAGTCTGCTTAAAAGCTACGATGTCCGGCGGCCGCAGCAGACCAGCTACCAGGTTGATAAAGCCATCGTCGTTGACTTCGGAAACATCCCGCACAGTCAGTACCTGCAGGATGGATTTATCTTCGGTCGTTCAGCGCAGCGTGAAGGTCTGGCATATCCTGAAGCAGGAACGGAACCCACTGTCAGAATTGCGAGGTTTGGGGCCGCCGTTAGTGATTCGATCTGGTCGGGCCTGATGTCGATCACCGAAGGCACTGTTCAAAACCGAAGTTCAGTTGCGAAACTTCCGAAGAGCGGACGCACGCTGCGTTCACCAACGTTCGAGTTAAAACACGGAAGAGTCAGTTGTCTGGTTGACGGAGTCGGACATATTGTCGCCTGTGTCGATTCGCATCGGCTTATCGCAGGGCCACTTCACGGAGAGACGATCAGGCCCATCAAAGCCAGCGACCGCTGGGTCACTTTGAACTTAGCACGATACGTCGGGCACCGTCTGCATCTTGAGTTTGTTCCGGCGGTAAACGCTCAGCTGTCAGTCCGCATGGTGACTCAGGGACTGGACGCGGAGGGGCTGACTGATCTGGATCGCCGACTGGCTGCCTCAGACAGTCAGTACGAAGATTACGCTCAGGCCGCCGAAGAGATCCTGAATGGAAGCACTCAGTTTCAGGAGCGTGTCTTTGCTGACTTTGAGTCCGGGACTTACGACGGGTGGACTGTGACCGGCGAGGCGTTCGGGGAAATACCGCAAACACTGAAGACGATTGCCGAGTACCAGGGTCGCATAAACGGCCAGGGCACATACTTCGTCAATTCCCACAACATTCGACATGGCGGAGACGTTCGGCGCGCAGACAACCTGACAGGAACATTGACATCCTCGGAATTCACCATCGACTTTGATGCGATCGAGTTTCTTGTGGGCGGCGGAGCTCATCAGGGTGCAACGTGCGTCAATCTGGTTATTGACGGTAAGGTGGTTCGGTCAGTCACGGGTCAGAACAACAATCAGATGTCGATCAACAACTGGAATGTGCGGCCTTTTTCCGGCAGCAAGGCAAGGATTCAGGTCGTCGATAACCACACGACCGGCTGGGGAAATATCGGCATTGATCACATAATCTTTCGGAAGGCCGTCGCGAAACCGGGTGGCAAATCAGAGCCGCACATAATCATTCAGGAGTGGCAACGGGAACGGCAGCAAACTGGAACACAGATTGTCCGCAGGTCGCGGGTGGCTCCGGCCATGATGGATGGCACAGGCGAAGACGATCGAATACTGATCCGCGGTGATTCACGCAAACCCGGCAATGTTGAACCGCGACATTTCCTGACGGCAGTCTCAGGGCATTCGCCAATTCCGATTCCATCGGGAAGCGGTCGACTGGGACTGGCTCAGCAGATCAATGACCCGTCGAATCCGTTGACATCCCGTGTGATTGTGAATCGCCTCTGGCACCATCTTATGGGACGGGGAATCGTGCCGACCGTCGATGACTTCGGAGTTCTTGGGCAACGACCGACACACCCTGAATTACTGGATCATCTGGCAACCCGGTTTCTTTCCGGCGGCCGCAGTATCAAGCAGCTGATTAAGTACATCGTGCTTTCCCGGACCTATCAAATGTCCAGCCACGCTGGTCAGCAGGCAATGGACGCCGACCCCAAAAACCTGCTATGGCATCACCGACCACCTCGCCGACTGCAGGGCGAAGCCATTCGTGATTCGCTGCTGGCGTTGTCCGGCCGTCTGGACCGAACCGCTTCGGGGCCGCCCGTACCGATTCACCTGACACCATTCATGGACGGGCGAGGCCGCCCGAAGAACAGCGGCCCAATGGATGGTGCCGGACGGCGTTCGATCTACATCGCCGTACGTCGCAATTTCCTGTCGCCATTCATGCTGACCTTCGACACACCTGTACCATTCAGTTCGATGGGGCGGCGAAACGTGTCCAACGTACCGGCTCAGGCGCTGATCCTGCTGAACGATCCTCTGGTCGCTGAACTCTCACGCAAGTGGGGCGAACAGGCTCTGCAGAACATACCGGACACCGGTACCACAGGCGTCAAGCAGCGAATTGCGTGGATGTATCTGTCAGGGTTCGGGCGACGACCGACCGTTGAGGAAAGCCAGGCAGCTGCTGCCTTTCTCATGTCTCAGTCAATCGAACACGACGTCACAACTGAAGAGACGGATCTTTGGGCAGACTTTGCTCATGTTCTTATAAATGCCAAGGAGTTCATTTTTCTAAGATGAATACTCAGCACACTTTTCCATGCCAGCGGCAACGATCGGTGCCGACAACACGACGCAAAATGCTGACAACGTGCGCCAGCGGTTTTGGTGCGCTGGCTCTGTCGGCACTGCAGACCGATCCGCTTTTTGCCGATAAAACTGAAAATTTGTCCGGCCCTGGATCTGCCGGACATGGCCCCCACCATGAAGTCCGTGCGAAGAACGTGATTTTCCTGTATATGGACGGAGGACCGTCCCAGGTCGACACGTTCGACCCGAAGCCCATCCTGGACAAACACGACGGCGAAGACCCTGCTCAGCTGTTCAATGTTGAACCCACTCAGTTCAACAACAACGGCAACCTTCTGGCCAGTCCATGGAAATTCACTCAGTACGGCGAGTCGGGCATCCCGGTCAGCGAACTTTTTCCCCACGTCGCCGAATGTGTCGATGAGATGTCCGTTGTTCGATCGATGACGTCCGGTTTTCCAGAGCATACATTCGCAAATTACTTTCTGCATACCGGAAGTGCTTTGCAGGGACGGCCCAGTATGGGCGCGTGGGTCAACTACGGACTGGGCAGCGAGTGCCGGAATCTGCCAGGCTTTGTCGTGCTGAACGGAGGACTGATTCCCCCCGGCGGACTCGACTGTTTCGGCAGCGGCTTCCTGCCGGCCAGCCATCAGGGTTCTGTCTTCAAGCCGTCCGGCACGGGTGTCGCGAACATCCAGCCCCTGGAAGCTAATCCACAGAAGCAGCGAGAGAAGCTGAAGCTGATCAGTCGGCTTGACGGTCTGGCGGCGGCGCAGTTCGGAAAGCACGACAGTCTGGAGTCTGCCATCCGGAACTATGAGCTGGCCTACGCGATGCAGATGGCCGTTCCGGAAGTGATGTCACTGACCGAAGAGCCAGCTCATCTGCAGAAGATGTACGGCATGGAGTCCAAATACGAGCCGACTCGCATCTATGCGGCGCAATGCCTGATTGCACGCCGCATGCTTGAGCAGGGTGTGCGATTCATTGAACTAACGTGCCCGAAAGTTGGCGGCGACCGCTGGGACCAGCACTCGAATCTGAAGTCGGGACATGAGAACAACGCCCGCGCGGTCGATCAGCCGATCGCCGCACTGCTTAAAGACCTTCGACAGCGTGATCTGCTGGATGAAACACTCGTGGTATGGGCAGGTGAGTTCGGACGCACACCATTTGCTCAGGGCAAGAACGGCCGCGACCATAACCAGTTCGGCTTTACTGTCTGGCTGGCCGGTGGCGGAGTGAAACCCGGTACAATTTACGGTGCGACGGACGAGTTCGGTTACAAGGCCGTTGAGAACAGGGCGGAAATGTACGACCTGCATGCCACCATGCTGTACCTGATGGGCGTCGATCACACTCGTTCAACATTCCGCTTCAGCGGCCGCGACATGCGACTGACCGACGTTCACGGTCATGTCATCCACGACATCATTGGTTGAACGGCGGCATGTCCGGCATCGCCAACGGAGGCGCCGCGGGGCAGGGCGGCATACTGAGTGCAGAGGCTGACAGACAATCAGCCTCTGCTAATCAACTCAACTAAAGATATACCAATCTGTCGCCTGCACAGTTTGATCGATCCGATCTCTGCTGACGTTGAATGGCAACAAGAAATCGCGGGCGCGGCGCTTGAACGCCTGCCGCCAGCACCCAAAGTATTCCTGAGACGTCGGCACAGAGGGCGGTTGACAGACACAGCGAACCTCATGATTCGCCGATCACGTCCGCGGGACTCTTCACCGCCAAACCGGGTTTGTTCATCACTTGCAGATAGATCATTGTCGTACACACGTCTTTGTACCCGAGTAGTTCCTGCACAGTGCGGATGAAGCTGCTGCGAGGCGAAGATACTTCGAGGTTCTTTGCGACGTATGGGTTCTGTTGCTGAGTCGTCATTTATGTGTGTCATCCCGGCCAGCGATGTCGTCTGGTTCAGTCCTTTCTCGGGAGCGGCCAGACATCACCCGCTCGGTTTGACCTGTGCGATCAGGACGTCATCCTTTTCCCAGAAAATCTGAAGATCAGACATCACGTGCAATAGTGTCAGTGTTCCCCGGAATCTGTTGGCCGGTCATTTTTTGCTTTCCAGACAATCACGATCCCGTCACGTCCTCCGCTGACAATCCGTTGTCCATCGGCACTCAGAGCGACACACTGAACAGCATCTGAATGCCCTTTGAGAACTTCCAGCGTCTGCAGGGTGTCAGCATTCCGGACCGTCACTGCATTGTCTTCGCCGCCACTGACGATGTGCTGTCCGTGGGCACTGTACGCGACGCTCAGAATTACCTTTCGGTTCTCGATCGTACCCACTTCCTTCCTTCCCGCGATGTCCCAGACCTTCAAGGCTTTGACACCACCGGACACGACTTTGCTGCCGTCAGGACTGAACGAGACGGACAGGACTGGAAACCCCGTGTCAAAGGCACACAGCTCCATGCCCCGTTCCGCATCCCACAGCTTCAGATGTTTCCCGGTTCCCGTGGCAATCAGCCCTCCGTCCGGGCTGAAAGCAACGCTGACCGTTGAGGCCTGCGATTTCAGATCGAATACGTCGTTGCGGGTTGCAACGTCCCGGATCTTTACTTCATGTAAGCCAGCACTGGCAATCTTTCGCCCATCAGGACGAAACGCGACACTTCTGACGGAGCCGATACCCGGATGATCAAGAGTGCACAGTGATTGGCTGGTGTTCGCGTCCCAGACGTCAACCGTTCCGTTGAAACCGCAGCTTGCGATCAACTGTCCGTCCGGACTGAAGGCGATACTGCGAACAGATTTCCGATTTTTGAGAGCCTTTAACTGCTCACCGGTTGCAGCGTCCCAGACGAGCAGATCTCTCCCGCCACTGACAATCCGCTTTCCGTCACGGCTGACGGCCACGCTGTTTACGATGACGGCAGACGCCTTGATTGTCCGGGCCTTGACGAATCTTTGCAATTCTTCCTCCTCGCCGCGAACTGACGGCAAAAAGAGTGTCGTCGCAATTGTGAACGCCCATACGACAAGCGTTGCACTGGAATCTCTTTCGGAATGATCTGACACAACAAATCTCCGGACGACGAGGGCGGCAATCCGGCTCTCTCGGAGCCCCTGGCGGTCACCTCTGGAAGCTTGTTTCCGCGAACACGTCATCACCCGAACTGTGAGGACACTTTGCCCGCGGCACGCCATGTTTCTTCTTTCGTTTGTCAAACCCTGCATCTAAGCCTGATTCGCGGAGATCGTCAGCCGGTTGGTTTACGAATTCACCGTCTCGTGCAGAGTCACTCAAGAATACTTGTTTGGGCATAAGATGGGTACTTCGCGCACTGAAAGCCTTCGTATCGACGTGCAGCGGGTGGTCCAAAACATCTGCGTCCAAAGGTCGGACGCATTCTATCGGCCCAAACTTGTAATCGCGAGTGCCGGCGATTGGACGGGGGGAGCCGGCGCGGGAGTATTGCCGATAGAACGGCAGACATGCGCAAGGCGGCGTATTTTTTGGTTGCAGGATAACCAGGAAGTGAAAAAGGCGGTGACACCATCCGCAGCGACTGCATGATGGATCTCGCCGAGCAGTCTCCACGAGGTAACCGAAACACGCTCTTAGCGCGTCCTGTGGGCGCAACCGTCGCACCCGAAATGACCGCGGATGATAACACCGCGTGCAGATGTGCGAACGACGTTGGACGCGCAGGAAGGGCCTGTGGACAAGTTGAATGAGAACGACGACAGGCCAACTCGTTTAGGTTTCAGTCACTCTGGCGTACACGATCTCAGGATCGCCCCTTCCGGCGACCGAGCCGCCGGAAGTGAAAACGAGTCCCAACGTCATCCTCATATTGACCGATGACCCGGGCTACTCAGCTACCGGCTGTTATGGAACACAGAAGGCCAGGACACCCAACATTGACTGCCTGGCTGCGGAAGATGTGATATTCACTGATTTTCGTATAGCGGCATCGATCTGCTCGCCGTCGCGTACGGCCTTATTGACGGGCGCCTATCCGCAACGTGCCGGATTTTACAGGGGCATCAATCCGAATCGGACGGCCCGCTGGTTTCTCGACCTCCACCCGGACGAGATCACGCTTGCAGAGCACTTCCGGCAGCAGGGCAATGCAACGCATCTGGTCAGCAAATGGCACTTTGGTAAGGAACCGAAATTCTTTGACGACGCGAAGGTTTTCGCGAAGACACTGCTGGACCGACTGACGCAGCTCTACACACAGCGCGTGATCTCACTCATCCGTGATCAGGTGAAGGGTAAGAATCCAATCTTTCTCTATTACGCCCACAACAATCCGCATACCCCGCATCAGGCCGGCAGGAAATTCCGTGGGCCCTCGTGGCGACGTGATGCAGGAACTCGACTGAAGAGTATCGGTCAGATGATGACCACACTGCAGGAAACGGGCGCCGCTGAACACACCATCGTCATCCATACATCCGACAACGAGCCCACAATTAACAGGTACGCCAAGCCCTTCCGCGGAACAAAGTACGTCACATTTAAGGGGGCGCCGTGTCCCGTTTATTTTTCACTGGCCGGCGGTGATCAACAGGGCGACCGTTTCCAATGTGAGCGTCAATGCTATGGACGTCTTCCCGAAGTTATCTGAGATCATCGGTGCCTCCCTGCCGAACGACCGTGTTTACGAGGGCGAAAGTCTGCTGCCGCTCTTTGAAAACAAGACGCTCAAGCGATCGGCCAGCGAACCATTCTAACACTACAACTGCGAGAATCAGCAGACGGTGCGTCAGGATCAGTGGAAACTTCACCTGCCCCGCAGCAAGGAGCAACTGCCGTTCCGGGACAAGAACAAAGCCTGTGCAAACCTTAACCGACCAGTACTTTACAACCTGCGAAACGATCGCATGGAAACAACAATGTGGCCGCCGACAATCTCGAAGTCGTGCGGCAAATGCTGGGCGTCGCCGAGTCCGCTTGACGGGACGTGGGCGAATTCATGGACTGCGGAAAGGCTCAGCGTACACGAACGACAGAACAGTATCCGAGGAAGAAGCCGCGGAATTTCGCACCTCGTGACCTTCTTTCCGCGCGCGATCACCGTGAAGACGATAACCGTAACCGACGGCCACGGCAGTGATCCTTGTCGACACAAACACGATGTGATTACTCACCGTCCCGTCGCCACTGGAAATTTGCTGCAACCAATGGCCTGAATCTTTAGTGAATTCGCCGCCCGTCACCTGAAAAGTCTGAAGTTCACTGAACTGGTACGACGAAGCCGATAACGAAGGATGTAAGGGCAGGCAGGACGGCGAATGCGGCTGTAAGCGGAAATGCACCGCCAGCCACGACTGGTGATAAGCCCCCTGCCTCTATCAGGAGAACGGAGTGACGCTGACGGATTATAGAGTCGACCTGGGATATTACAGCGGGCCAATGGACCTGTTGCTGTATCTGGTACGGCGGCACGAACTGGACGTGTGCGAAGTCTCCCTGGCAAAAGTCACGAATGACTTTCAGCAGTTTCTGGGGCTGTTGGAAATACTGGATCTGGACATGATTGGCGACTTCGTTGTCATGGCCAGCATTCTGCTGGAAATGAAAAGCCGCGAAGTCCTGCCAAAACCGGAAGAGGAGCATGTCGATGAGGATGTGATTGAAGATTCCAGCAGCGATTTGATCGCTCAGTTGATGCAATACAAGCGGTATAAGAATGCCGCCAGAACTCTGGACGAACGAGCGTCCGAATGGTTGGAACGGTATCCTCGCCTGAGTGACGATCGCCCGGACATCAAGCGGGATGGAGCTGCCGATCGCATCCGGGAAGTCGAATTGTGGGATCTTGTCAGCGCCCTGGCACGCATCGTTCGTGTGCCGGAACTGGAGAAAGAATCCAGTATTCGGATGGATGAAACCCCGCTGTCTGTCCATCAGGAACGCATTCGAAAGCGGCTGTTGACGGAGCCTCGCGTCACCTTCACTTCATTCTTTGACGGCGAAAAACTGCAGTCGCGAATCGTTGGTATTTTCCAGGCCACCCTGGAGCTGATTCGGCACGAACAATATCGTGCGGAGCAACCGGAAATGTATGGTGAAATCTGGATCCTGCCACCGTTAAGCAACTCTGGCGAGTGATCAGACCAGATCGGCGACCTGGCTGAGTTCAACGGGCTGTCGCGTGCTCGCAGATTCTTCTGCGGCTTCCATTACCATCACAGCTCTTGCCGCTTCGGGCGGAGTGATCACAGTGGGTACGGTTGACAGCCGGACACAGTCGGCGAAGTAGGCAAGTTCCGTAGCCAGTGCTCCAACTCGCCGCCCGTGCTGCTGCGGCCAGTAAACCGTGTCACTCATTTTAGGGCCGCTGGCGTCAACCAGTGTGAAGCCGGTCTGCGAACAGTCGACAGTCAACTTGCCATCCGTGCCGATAACTTCCAGCGTGGCATCGATCGCGGTCGGTACGGTTTCCGGCAGGCACCAGTTTGTCTCGATGACGCCGACTGCAGCGTCATCGAATTCCAACATGGCCCAACCCAGATCCGGATAAGTAAAATTGTTCGCACGCACGTTTCGTGCGTAGATGCGAGAAGGCGCACATCCCATAAACCACATCATCAGATCGGCATCGTGGATTCCATCACCCATCAGCGGCGAAATCTTGTCCAGGCGAATGTTGCCCGGTGCCTTCGGCAGATTGCGTTTCGCGTGCATCGACACGATTCGCCCTATCCGCCCATCCGCGATGGCCTGCTGAGCCAGCGTCACGCGCGGATCAAATCGACAGATGTGTCCCACCATCAGGTATCCGGGCGAATCTGCCGCCACTTCAAGCAGTCGCCGACACTGTTCGCCGGTCGCTGCCATGGGCTTCTCCAGAAAGACGTGTTTCCCGGACTGTAACGCGGCTTCCGCGACGGTCTGATGCTGTTGCCAGTGCGTGGTCACACTGACGACATCGACGTCCTTTGAGTTCACGACATCGTCGTATTCTCGGACTGCAGCTGCACCAGGAAAACGAAGGGAAGCCTGCTGCAATCGCCGCTCGTCATGATTGCAGACCGCGACCAGTTCGCTGCCTGGCAGCGATCGCAACGTTTCGGCATGGATTGTGCCAAACCGGCCGAGTCCAATAATTCCCCAGCGGATAGTCTTCATGAATGTGATGTTAGGGGCTTTTCAGACAGCTTCAATGCATGTCGCATGTATCGATCGTGCGGGACGCATAGCTGCAAGGATCCCGGAGCTACCCTAGTTTTCCTTACCACTTCCCGTTTACCCGTGAACGCCGTTGCGTCCCTGACTCGGATTGTGGATAAGAGGCTAATTCGTTAGATATACTGAGCAGAGACGTCCGCCAGCAGGACGTTCAACGGCAACGTTCTGCGCCCTGTCCCTGGTGACTGATTCGTGTAATGGGAAAGATCGACGTCATGAAACTATCTGATATGACCTTGTATGCAACCCTGTCGGTGCTGGCGACCGGCATGGCACAGGCTGCAGATGAGTTCAATAACCCAAATAACATCGAGGTGGACGAGGCGAGGATCGAGATTAAGGACCAGGTCGAGGTGTCCGTGGAAGTCCCGGGGACGATCACAAAGCTTGCTCCTGATAATCTGGGAGGAGTTGTCGAGAAGGGCCAGCTGGTCGTTCAACTCGACGACGAACTCGTACATGCGCAGCTGGCGGAACTGGAAGAAAAAGCCGCATCGGAAATCCTGATCAAATTTGCCGAGATCAAACTTGAACAGGCGGAAGTCGAGTTGAAGGACAAGGAAGACCGAAACAGGATGACTCCGGGACTATTCAGTGACACGGAAATCCGCCGGCTAAAGCTGGACGTGGAACAGGGCAAAGCGGAATTGAAAAAATCAAAGCACGACAAACTGCTGGCAGAACTGGCCGCAAAGACGAAAGAAAAAGAGCTAAAACAGTTTACGCGACATGCTGAGCTCAGCGGCATCGTGACAGACCTGCACAATAAAGCAGTTGGTGCTGCCGTCAGACAGGGAGATCCGATCATGACGATCGTAAACCTGGACAACGTCATGGCAGTTCTGACCGTAAGTCGGGAGTTTGAAGACAAGGTCAATGTCGGTGACAAAGTCCTGATTCGCCGCCGCCGGGCCACAGGCAGCAAGTCCGGGGGTGGTGCCTTAAAGACGTCAGCTGAAAAATCAGAACCTCGCCGGAATGAGTCACCACCCTCAGCTGTCAGCGAAGTGTTTACAGGAGACGTAACGCTGATTTCACCAACATTGAAGACCGACCTGGGTTACAGTCTTGAAATCCGGGCCATCATCGAAAATCGGTCACCGCAGCCGGGGAAGTACCTCCTGAAGGAAGGCGCTTCCATCGACGCCGTGATTCTTTCTCCGTAGACTCGGAATCGTCCGTTTAACCAAACTCAATCCGTCAGCGACGGTCTGTTCGAACTGATGCTCGAAAACTGAGTGGCCGGCATTTGCCGATTGTCCCAAACAGGCACGCGATTGCGTCGCTGAAATTCTGATAGACGTCAATCGCTTTCATGGCCGAATCCACAGAGTCCACTTCTGCTGACATGATCGCCTCTAACCAGAGGCCGATTCCGCTGCAGCGCCGGGCCGACCTTGTGGTTGCCGAGATTGACTATCTGGGCGTTGGTTATCAGGTCATCAAGGATCCGGTCGGGCTGAAATATCATCGCCTCCAGGTTGAGCAGTACAAGATTCTGGAACTGCTTGATGGCAGCCGCAGTCTGGAACAGGTGCGGGACGATCTTAAAGTCTTTTTTCCGACTTTGCAGGTCACTCTCGGTGACATTCAGCAGCTGATCACAGACCTGCACAAAAAGTGCCTCGTCACCAGCAACCGTCCGGGACAGGGAGCCGCCGTTGTTCGCGAACGACGGAAGGAACGCAATCAGAAGATTAAGCAGACGTTCATGAGCCTGCTGTATCTTCGGTTGCCAGGCTGGGACCCGGAACGCACTCTGCAATGGATGTACCCGTACCTGAAGTGGATGTTCTGGAAGCCACTGGTCTGGTCGTGCATGCTGTTTGTCACCACGGCGTGGCTGATGCTGGGAGCTCAGTTTGATGAATTTCAGAGTCGCCTACCGGAGTTCCAGAGCTTCTTTGGCTGGCCCAACCTGATCTACCTGTGGATCACTCTGGGCATCGCAAAGATTATCCACGAATTCGGACACGGACTCAGTTGTCACCATTATGGCGGTGAATGTCACGAAATGGGCATGATGCTGCTGGTGTTCAGCCCGTGTCTTTATTGTGACGTCACTGATTCGTGGATGATGAAGAACAAGTGGCAGCGCATCATCATCGGTGCTGCGGGGATGTACATCGAAGTCATCATTTCGGCTATCGCCATCTATATCTGGTGGTTCACTCGGCCAGGTATGCTGCACTTTCTGGCATTGAATACGTTCTTCGTGACTACCATCACCACCGTCATCTTCAACGCCAACCCGCTGATGCGGTTCGATGGCTATTACATGATGAGCGACTTTCTGGAGATTCCAAACCTCCGTGCGAAGTCGGACAAGATGCTGCGTGAGTCTTTTTCGTGGTACTGCCTGGGCATCGAAAGTCGTCCGGATCCCTTCATGCCGGAAACCGGTAAGGCATGGTTTATTACGTATGCCATTGCAGCATGGTGTTATCGCTGGGTAATTCTTGTTTCGATCAGCATGTTTCTTTACACAGTGCTGAAACCATACGATTTGCAGAGCCTTGGAGTATCGCTGTGTGTCTTCTCCATGGCCGGAATCGTTTTCTCCATGTTTCGTAATATCTATCAGATCGTTGCGACGCCGAGGACAGAACCAATGAGCAAGATCAAGATCACCTTCAGCCTGATGGTGGCGGCAGGATTGGGATGGCTGGTGGCCAGCATTCCGATTCCATGGTATCACCAGGCACCATTCTTTATGGAGCCCAAGGATGTGGTCCACGTGACAAGTGGTCCGTTAGCCGGACAGATCCTGTCACCGGAAGACTACGCAGCAATTTATAACGATTTGCAGAAGGAACTGGATGACATATGTGGATCCCTGAACTGGGATTATGTGGACGAGCATTACGATCAGCAGCAGCCGGATCTGTTCGCTTCATTGCCCACACCGGAGGAATATTCTGATCCGGTACGGGCCGGGGATAAGGTCGTCAAGGATCAGGTACTGGCAATTATGGAAGACGGACAGGCGATCCAGTATCGCGATGAGTTATCCGCCATCCTGCAGCAGTATCTGTCTCAGATAAAGAAGGCAGAGAGCCATAGCATTTCTGAAGGCGAACTGGGACGGGACATGTCGACGCAGATTGAGCGCGAAGTCACGACGCTGGTCAAACTGCGGCACCGCATGACCGAACTGGTTCGGCAGCTCAGATCCAGAGTGATCTATGCACCGTCATCAGGAACGATCGTCGCTCCGAATCGAGTTCCGGAACCAACACGCGATGAAATCAACAAGACAAAGCTGAATCGCTGGCACGGCACACCTCTTGATCCCAAAAACAGTGGCTGTTTTGTGGACGCGGGAGAAGAGTTGATGAACATCGCGCCGACGGACGAATTGCACGCGGTGATGTACATCGATCAGTCAGATCGCGAAGACTTTGTCGACGAGATGGAAGTCGAGCTGAAACTGGATGAATTGCCGCACCTGTCATACGTAGCTCCTATGACGCTGATGTCTCGCCGGGGCGAAAAAGTCGCTCCGGAATCGCTCACGACAAAATATGGCGGCACACTGGCAACGCGTCCCGATGACAAGGGCCAGGAGACTTTGACCAGCACCGCCTTCCGCGCAACCGTAGAAATGCACTTCAAGAACGATGCGGCCCTGATTAAGCCAGGCATGCGAGGAAAAGCACGTGTTCTGATCGACAACCGAACAGCGTGGCAGTGGCTGGTACGTTACCTGTTTGAGACTTTCCGTTTCCGACTGTGATCCAGGCACACCAGGTAAAGGTACGATGTGAAGTCTCGTCAATCGGGCCTTCGGCAGACGAGGTTCGCTGCGATAAAGAGCCGAATTCTGATATTCAGCTGAAAACACTTCTTCGGCAGTCTGAATTTTTCTTCGTGCAGCGCCCGGCCGCAGGACTCGACAACTGCCGGGGCATCGAATCACGATTGATGGGTACAGCGATTCTGAGTACGGGGCACAGCACTTGCTACGTATGGACCGGTACTTGTTCCTCAGCCCCGGGCTCCTGAGCACCACGCAGAAGCGTATTCTGCGTGGAGCGACACAGATCCAGCAACTCACCGGCGATCTGCATCATCTCAATCTGATCGCCCCCTTCATCCAGGGTTTCACGCAGTAACATGGTAAGCTTGGCGATGTCTATCAGACCATGAGTTGTCGCTGTGAGCTGCAGTGATTCGGTGATATCAGCGAGTTGTTCAAGATTCTGGTCGTCCAGCGCCGAGACCAGCTGTTCCAGCAGCAGACCGATGCTCAATGCCGATTCTTTTGTCACCTTGACCTTCGCTCCAGGATGCAGATGGTGACGGGATTTAATCGCACCGATAAACCGTTCCACAAGTTCCGGATCGAACTGAGTGCAGGCGAACTTACGCAGTTCAGCAAAGGCCTGCGACCGGGACATCCGGTTGCGATATGAGAATTCCGAAACCATCGTGTCGTAGGCATTGGCAATCGAAAGGATTCTGGCGGAAATAGACGGCTCTTTTGCTGGCCCGGCACCGCGCTCACAGTTGTTCATGTCGTAGTGAACAACATGCTGTTCCACAATTTCCGTCAGAACGGCAGCACCAAAAGAGCCACGAACCATCTCAACGCCCAGGCGGTTGTACTGGTGCATGGCATCCAGCTCTTCCGGTGTGAGCCGACCGGGTTTGCGCAGAATCGAGTCAGGAATTCCAATCTTGCCAATGTCGTGCAGCAGTGCGGCAATTTCCAGGACATAACATTCACGCAGGGAAAGCAGTCCTTCGGCTGTCGCCACGCACATGTCCGCGACACGGCGACTGTGTACAGCAGTCGCCTGATCTCGGTGCGCCAGCGCCGAAGTCAGAGCAGCGACAGCGTGGAATGGTATGGCTGACGCGGCTTTATTTTCTTTTTCTGCTTTACGAGTCGGAGCTGTTTCCTCGGAAAGATTTTCGATCTGAAGAAGGGCTTTGTCCCACCGAACCACCTGATTTCTGCCATTCCGCTTGGCTACGTACAGACACTTGTCAGCCTGGTCCAGCAAATCCTGGGGTGTCTCAGGACTCTGACACAGCGCCGAAACACCAAGACTCGCAGTAATTCTGAGTTTGGGAAACTCCAGCGCCTTGATCGCCAGCCGACATTTCTCGGCTTTCAATTCGGCTTCGTCCAGAGTGGTGTGCGGCATCAGTACCGTGAACTCTTCACCGCCGTAACGGCAGACAAGATCATCGGGGTCTACAGTTTTGATGATGGATGCCGAAACCACACGCAGGACTTCGTCGCCCGTGCCATGACCGTGATTATCATTAACGGCCTTGAAGTGATCGATGTCCACCATCACTCCCGCCATCGGTATGTTCTCGACGTATGATTTCTCCCAGTTCTGTTCAAAGTCACGGAAGAAGCTGCGGCGATTCAGACAGCCCGTTAACGTGTCACGTGTTGCCAGCCATTCCAATTCGCGATTCTGAGTACGAATCTCATCGGTTGATGACTTCAGAGTGGTCAGTGCATCACGAAGCTCTTCCTGCTGACGTTGCAGTTGAGTAACGTCCTCGAAGCTGGCAACGACACCACGATTCTGGTTCTCGTTGTCGCGAACAGGAACAGTGCTGACTGAATACGTGCGTTGCATTTCTCCTTCGCCTCGCGTCAGGATAACACCACTGAGCGACTGGGAATGTTCAGCCGTAGTCACCCACGGTAATTCGGCGGCGGTCGATGATGCGTCATGGCTAAAGCCAAAACGACTGGGATTCGTACCAATCAATTCTTCGGACGCGAATCCGGTTGCAGTTGCGAACGATTCGTTCGCAAGGACAATAGAATGATTCCGGTCCAGCACCAGTAACCCCTCACTCAACGAATTCAGGGCATCGCGAACCCGGGTGGGCACAACCTTACTGGGATTGATGTGCTTAAGGACTTTCTTCAGATAGGCGGAATAAACGACAAACGACACCAGTCCGATGAAGATCGCCAGGGCAAAATCCGGCCTGATCGGAATTCCCAGCACGACCCATTTGGAACCCGCCCAGTGAACCTCGATGCGTCCCCACGGTTCACCGTTGGCCTGCACGGGAACAATGTACTCGTTGCTGTTGACCGGTTCGGCGCCAAATGATTCCCAGAATAACGTATGACGACCTGACTGCAGTTCCAACTGTCCGGAAGCTTCACGAACTCCGATCGACGTGATGGCTGGATCTCTCGTACGAATCTGGTCAAGTGTCGTCTTCAGATCATCGGAATCCATTCGTGTCGCCAGTGACATGAATGTTACCGCCGTAGTTTCACAAAAGACTCTGCGGGCATGCTGTTCCTGGAGACGTGGGTTCGGGATTAACCCGAACAACCCCGCGATAAGCAGCACGCTCACCGACAGGCTGACCAGCCCAAGCACGATTCGATCTGTTGACGACAATTGAGGCACTGTCGAGCTTTCGGGGAAAATCGCTAAGCTAATTCTGAAGTCGACTTGCACTGCGTCGCATCGGACGCGGGAACAGGATGTTGCCGGCAAGCCCACTTCAGTGAACTTAGCTCATCGAATCTGAAGCTGAGGTGGCCAAGGCCCTTAAGCAATCCAGTTTTCGCTGATTTTTCGCCTGACGAGCGAGTCGCACTGTCCGATCTGCCTGCTTGCAGTTCACCGCATCGACAGCAACTGAGTGAAAACTTGACTAATCGTTTCAACCGTACCAACCCGATGATTTGTCGCGTCGATTTTGCCACAACGGGACCTGGTTACGAAACAAGAGACTCAAGGGATTCACTGTTCTGCTCTTCGTCGCCGTATTCTTCAAATGAGTTCAGCACGTGTAGTGGGTCAAAGGCCTGCCATACAGGTAGTGACGACAGAAACGTCGTTAACAGCGAACCACCACGGAGCAACCACACGGCATACCCGACGGAAACAGATGTCGAAACCATAGCCGTACTTCCCACGACCATGTTCTCAACGACCTGTTCCTGCACAGCTTGATCGTCCTGATGCTGCCAGTATTCAGTCATGGCCGAAGCCATTTGTCCCGACGGAAAGAATGCACTGTCCGTATAAATCTGACGGAAGAGAAATCGCCCGGCGTCGACCGACGTGCGATCAATCAGACCAGACGAGTCGTTCTGCAGAGCCCGATTGTCATTGTGCTGGAATCCGGATTCCGGCACATCCGAAAGAAACACAAAAATAGACAGGTCACTGCCTGTAGACTGCAGTACCTCGATTGACATCTCCGGCACGGTCGGTCTCCCGCTATCCTGTTCCCCGGTCGTTATGTTCTTAGCAGCCGAGACAGAGGTCGCCGTGGCATTCGCTGCGTCACTGGGCAGTTCCACCGTTGCCTCGTTGTCATCCGTTGGTTTCTCATCAACAGCATCCTCCTGTATTTCGGATGAAGTGTCGCTGTCTGTAACGCGCACCACGTCGGGGACGACGATGGTCATCAGAACGTCGATGTCCACAGTAGCAACATCACTGTTCAACGTCCCATCGGTGACATAATACGTAAACTGGTCCTGACCACTGAACAAACCCACAGACGCGTACGTGAACGAACCGTCTGCGGCCAGCGCCAGCGTTCCATCGCCAGGCCCCGCCACCAGCACGACAGTCACGCTGTCGCCATCACTATCAAAATCGTTGCCCGTAATCACACCGGCCGGAACAACCAGTTCTTCCATCTGTCTCGCAGAAAATGTGTCATTCACCGCAGTTGGGGCTTCATTGAGATCGCTGACGGTGATTGTGTATGACTCATCGCGAGACAATCCGCCGGAATCTGTGACACGCACGGTAACTCCGTGTGACGATGCGGCTTCAAAATCCAGTTGATTGCCATCCGCAACCGTGAACTCACCGGTGTTGACGTCAACTGCAAAGCGACCACCGGCACTGTTGATCAGCGAGAACATCAGAACATCACCAACATCCGGATCCGTTCCAGATACATTTCCGATAATCGTTCCGTCAGCAGAATTCTCGTCAACAACGCTGCCACTTAATGTGACGTCGATAGGTGCGTCGTTGACAGCTGTTACCGTCACGTCAAACGTCGTTTGTGTCGTCGTGGTGCCATCATTCACGCTTACCGTGATCGTCGCCGGACCGCCTGTC
>Ga0315331_10000365_pt1 | contig 30618 bp, 27 predicted proteins | sample M160m34915metaG_FD_203456 | JGI IMG/M metagenome (GOLD analysis project Ga0315331, IMG submission 203456) | Ammonia-oxidizing marine archaeal communities from Monterey Bay, California, United States - M1 60m 34915 | ecosystem: Environmental > Aquatic > Marine > Intertidal zone | place: USA...
GGTTAAACCCAAGCGATCATACTGATTTTACCGCGCTGGAAAAACTGTTCGCTAATGACCAGATTTTCGGACTTAAAATACACGCATATTGGCATAATGTAGATTTAGGGAGCGTCGGCGAATACGTACAATTTTGCAAGAAAATGAATTGCCCTCTTTATGTGATTTTGGGCTATGGTAGATCTGGAGATATCTCTAGTCTTATTGAGTCGTGTGATGGAATCAACGTAATATTGGGCTACGGGGCGTTTCCAATATTTTCCCACGCCTGGAGGAAAATTCGTTCCCTAGATAATTTCTATATCGATTTAACTAGTTTTCACCTTGATAGATCGTTGATACGGAAAGCTTTTCGGATGCTAGGCCCTGAAAAATGTATCTTCGGCACGGATTGTCCGTATAATTTTTATGATGAGGCTGGAAATTTCTCTTATGATAAAACTTTCGAAAGAATTTATTTTGATTTCTTAAAACCAGCTGAATATGATCGGGTTTTGCGAGGCAATATTAAACGGATTTCAAGATCTTAAGGTGTTCCATGTCTGATCATGATCGAATCGGTTACATAATTACCGGGCATACCGGAGGGATCGGTAAAGAGCTTGCTGCTCACGCACTGCGTGGCGGACATAAGGTGGTTGGAATAGCGCGTAGTAACCTGAAAGATCAAAAACAAAGCTACGCTCAAATCAACTTTTCAGAGGTTCAGTGTGATTTCTCTCGGCTCGAAGGGAATATGCTTTCTCGCGAGCAACTTGGAGTTATCGATGAGGCATTGATTGATTGTAGCAAAATCGTGTATATCCTGAATGCGGGACAAAACCACAGTCCGGATTATGCGGCGGTGGAGATGCTTGATACTGTTGTAAAATTGCTAACTGTAAACGCAATAGCTCAATTGAAATTACTAGGCGAATTACTGACGCACAGAACTAACATGGTAGATAAATGTATTTTTATTGGCAGCTATTTAACTTTTTTAAACTCTTCGCACACATCGATTGGCTATGTACTTTCAAAAAATATTCTCCAAGAATTGACGTTACGGTATCAGGAGCAAACTAATAGTAGCTTGCGGCTGCAGACAATAGTACTTGGTGGAGTATATACGTCCATGAACAGACAAGAGCAAATAGATAAGAATTCTATTAGAAGTTGGTTGGGTAAGTTATTCAGGCTTAGCCCAGAGCAGGCAGCTCGGTCTATTATAAAAGCTTCAGAATTAAATAGTCCTATTAAGTTCATACCAGCTTTACCTGCTTTGCCGGTGAGTGTTCTTTATTATGGCCGCGTGTTCCTACGTTCTCTCTTTTACCTTTTTAGGAGATAGTTAGTTGCTAGAAGTGACAGCACGTCCATTAATCTATTACATGATGCTGGCTTGTTGTGGTATTCCTTTACTGCATGTTGCTTTTATTCGTATCACTAAAAGTTATGGCGAGAGCGCCCGGCCTTTATTGTTTTCTTGTGCCGTGGCTTTATTGTGCTGGGCAGTTGCACTGTTTTATATGCTTGCCGTGAGTCAATTTAAGATTAGTCCAAATTTTATCGCTTCGTTTGGTACGTCACTTTTTATTTATTGTGGTTTTGTTCTAGGTTATCTAGAGTTTTTTTCATTAATTAATAGAGGCTACTCATTAAGTATCATGATGGATATTTCTCGAAGAGCAGTTGCGCCAAGTATTACCGAGTTAGAGAACGAATATGCTGGTGGTCGAGGGTTGATGTGGATGTTAACCAAACGAGTTAACGGTTTGACGGTGTTGAAGCTTGTTGCCGAAAATAATAACCAGCTTGTTCTAAATAAAGGGTGGCCGACGCATGTTGCTTGGATTTTGCACAAGGCCAAGATCTTGTTCTCGATAAAAGGGTCTGGTTAAGAGTAGCAATGGAGCTCTATATGTCTCATGTCTTTGGATTTGCTGCGATACTAGTGTACGTGGTTTTAGGCATTTTGTTATTGCGTTTCAGGAGGGGGAGGTCTCCAATCGTGATAATGCTAATTGCTTCCTCGGTACCTTATGGATTATTCCCTTTACTGACTGTGCGTCTAGATATGTTGCATTATACTGCCACCTATTTTTTTGGATTGATGTGCTTTTTGTTTTTTTGGGGAGGATTGTTTAAATCTATCTCTGTGAGAGTTATTTGCGATTTACTGGAAGAAGAAACAAGAATGCTTTACGTACGAGATATTTATGAAAAATACCTCCTAACTGAGAGCTTCAAAGGTCGACTGGAAATCTTGATTCAGAGTAATTACCTTTCGCTGGACGACAACGGCAAGTATAAGCTTACTGGAACTGGACAAAAATTTGTTCGGAGAGTTGGTTTTATACAGAAAATTTATAAGATTAGCGCGAGTGGTTAAAATAAAGAGATAATTTGTCCTTATGCATGAAGATATGTCCAATAAGATAGGCCATCAAGAAGAGATAACGTTTTTACAAAATCTAAGTTTTGGTGGGTTATTATTCTTTTTCTTTGCGGTTTCTACACTTTGGCATTACGTTCTTTACGGGGCTACTTTTTGGTTTGACTTTGGTAAGGATGACGATTATTTCTTTTTTTCGTTTGACCGTACACTTGGGTTTCAAAATCATCCTCAGTGGCTCTGGTGGTATCAGCTTGGGCGATATGGTAGTGCTGAAATATGGGCGTATCTCTCATTATTAATAAATGATTTGAATGACCTTTTTAAAATTCGTAGCATATCATTGCTTGTTTCAAGTATTGCCATGACGCTTTTGGCGTTGTCTTTCATTCGAATCAATTCCAATAGATTGTTTGCGCTGTTTACTGCGGCGTTGCTGTTTTCATTGCCGGCAATATCACTCAACTTCACTTATATCTTGGGTTTTCCTTCGACGATTGCCTGGGTGTTTTCTCTACTTGCCTTTTTGAGTTCTTTCATACTGTTTGGAGATCGCTTAGGCCCTAGTAAATTTGGATATAGGGAGACTTTTGGAACCATTCTTTGTGTTACGTTTCTTTCTGTGTCAGTTGTCATATATCAAATGAGTATGTTTTTATTCTTAGTGCCGTGCACTTTCTTTGTCTTGTTTGGGAATCGCAAAAATTTTGAAACTGATATTAGTATAGTTAAGAATGTTTGGTATTTGATATTTCCGATGATAATTACGTTTGGCGTTGCCTTCTCGTACTATATTTTTCATAAGTTTGTGTACCTACCGCGATTTTTTTCCTCGGACGTCAATACTGCAAATGTTACCGATAACGCTATAGATGCAGCTTATAAATTTACAACTTCATCTGATTACTTGGAGAATATACAGTTTTTCTTTCAAAACACGCTACCTAAAATTTTCGATTTAATTAATTTAAATGGGTATCCGAGCTTGTGGATTCTAGTCGCCGGACTGATCGTACTTTCTGGGCTAGTATCGTTTGCAGTTTATTTTCGTTCTAAAAGTTTTTTTAGTACTGCGACTTTTGACGTTATGACATCCATCAGTCTTGTCGCGTTGTGTGCCTACTTCTTCCTATCAGCTGCTCCCTTGGTTGCACAGGGTACGCATGGTACATACAGAGTTATCTGGGTCATGTCAGCAATGATTTTTTTAGTGTTTGTTTGGTCTGGGATCCGATTAATGAATAATATAGGATGTAAATCATTCGCCCCAAAATTATTCATATCATTTTGCTTGCTAGTTGCCGTCCTAATATCAACGCATAATACCGTGCTAGGGACTATGCGCGCTGAAGCAGCTGAGGTGGAATACGTGTCATCGCGGGTTAGAGAGTTTTTGCAGGGTGGACACTCTTTGCACAGAATTCATTTTGTGCAATCAGAGGATATTGATCGTTTTACCGGAAAACCATGTGATACAGAGTTTTTTTGCTCTAGTACACGTAATGGAGTTCATTTTATGTGGGCGGTTAAAGCGGCTATCGAGGGAGAGATTGGTAGGCAAAAGAATATTGTGTGGGGCGGATGGTCAACCGGCGAGAAAAGAAATGGTTTGTCCACGGGTATTCCTTATCGAAATTACAGTTCGCCTGTAGTTGTAAGCTACAGTACAAAACACGAAGCTCTCCCGACCGAGGAGGGCACAGTGATAATTGATTTCTCCTCACGTCTGGAGGGGGTTGAACAGCTCGCTCTTAGGGAAGCGTCGGTGCGAGAGCCGCTCCCTGATAGGGAAATTATTCAAAAAGTTTCTGTTTTAAATGATCAAACACAAACTGAAGACGTGCTTAAAATTAATTACACGAGACGTAATGCTTTTGACGGAGGATTGTCGGGCAATCGCTTTTGGGAAACGGGCGAAGGTTTTCCGGTCGAGGTTACTCTAGATTTCGTTATGCCTAAGAGTGTGAAGCGTTATTCATTCTATAGTCGTGATGCAGAAGAGCGTATGCCCAAAGCATGGAAATTGGAGGCCTTAGATTCAAATGTAAAAGGATGGCAATTAGAATCATTTGTTCAAAATGTGGATGAGAATTGGAGTCAAGAGAACCCTATTTATATAGAAAGTCGAGAATTTAATCTGGTAGAGTTTGATGGACATCTTTATGCTATCCCATCGACATCACGAATAGACTTACAAACCTTAAGTCTAAAACCTGATTTACTTGACGCCGAAAATATCTTTGTGAAAAAGAGCGTCATGGGTGCTGAAAGAAGCACCGAGATGAACGAAACAGAGCAAGTAGGCTCGGCAGATATAGAGACATCAGATAATGCCTTAGTAAATATAGTTCGGTTTGCGGGAAGGCTGTATGCAGTTCCGCAGAGCGTCGGAACAATTACGCTCGAGCAATGGAGAGACGACGAGGTGGCATTTTTAGACGGGGTTTTCGTTAAGCCAGCGCGTGGCTATAGTCATTTCGAAAAATGGATAGAAATTGACAAGCGTATTTTAGACAAATCTTGGAAGAAAAATGAAAAACAATCGTTTTTCACGCGAACGAGTCGAGCATATAAAACATTTAGATGGACTTTTACGGAGGGTTTTAGCCCGGGTGTAATGCGGCTATACGAAATCACGATTAATGAGCAGCACGACTAAAGCTATTGACCGGCTCAGGCCTTCACGAGGAAATTCTATTGCGTACTATATTGTAAAGACTAGCAGCCACGCTAACGAAGTTTTTAGGGGCAAAGGCTTTACTCGCTCCCCATTGCCTATCCCCATTTGGGACTACCACTTCCGCATATGTTGCCCCTGCTCCTAATAATTTGCATAAGAGCTCAGCTTGGTACCCATATCCAAAAGCATTAATTTCGATCGTACGTACATTTTCGGTACGATGTAAGACAGGACCGTTGTAGTACCGAATATTATTACCACTTAGAAAGTTTACTATAGCGGTAAAAAGCATTGATAATAACTTTCGATTCCACTCTCGCTTATCACCGTCTCCGAAATTAGGGATAACCATATCGGTTTGACCCGCTTTGCTAATAATGGCTTTGAGAGCATCAACGGGCTCTACATTATCGCCATTCACAAGCATAAAATAAGATCCATTAGCGATATTGGCTGATTCGAAATAATTAGCACCTAAGCCAATATTTTTCTTGCGTTTCACAAGACGGATCGACATGTCCGGATTATTCGCAATGTATTGCTCAGTATTATTAGAAGTCAGGTCTGTGGAGCCATCATCAACTACGATTACCTCGTAAGAAATTCTGGCGGCAGATTCTTTGATAACGTCTAGTGTATTTTTAATATTAAGTTCTTCGTTGTAGCATGGTACGAAAAAGCTGATTAATAAAGTAGATTCAGTGTCGAGCGAGTCAAAAAGGGACAAGATTATTATCTCTACATTTTTCAAACAGCTATTCTAACTAGCGGTGCCCTTAATTCCAATAGCTTAAGTATCTCTGAGATTATTTATTGGTGTTTGCTCGTGATTTGATTACTCGTACTACTAATGGAATGAAAACTAAAAAGCCAACCAAAGAGACGCTTGCAAGTATCTGGGGGGATAGGATTGTTTTTAAGGTAACTTCACCCCCCTTCGCAAATATTTCATGAAGACCATCTCCAAATACAGCATATGCAATGGATGGAGGTGTTAGACCTATTAAAGTGGTGGGTACGTAAATCTTCATGGGTATTTTTAAAAGACCCGGGACGGTATTCTGAACCATAAATGGTATGGCGGGATTTAATCGCATAGCGAGCATGTAAATCGTGGGCCTCTGTTCAAGTTCGTTAGTAATGGCAGGCACCCACTTACTGAATTTCTGGCCTACCCATTCGGAGAGTAAAAAGCGAGACGCAAGGCATGGCACACAAGCAGCTAAGCTTCCTACCAGAATCAAAATACCAGTCCCCAAGGCAGCGCCAAAAAGATAGCCGCAAGAAATGGCCAACATAAAGATACCCGGTAAGGACATTGCAACGAACAAGAAATACACAAGTAACGACACGCAGAGTATCTGGATGTAATTGGTTTTTAATTGTTGTTGGAGCCAGCTGTGATGAGTTTTAATGATTTCAAGATTAAGGTGGCTAAGTAGTTCAGTCTTCCAAATTATGAGACCCCATAAACCAACCAAAGTTACCGATAGTAGTAATTTCTGATTAGTTGTCATCGCACCTCCACATTAACCGCTCACAACGGAGTAGAAAAACACCATTAATATATGATTTGTTTAAATATCTCATTGTTCTATTAATGAAAGAATCCTAATAAATTATTAGATATCCACCGAAACTGATCGATGGTGCCTGGAGCCGGAATCGAACCGGCACGGCCGTTAAGCCGACGGATTTTAAGTCCGTTGCGTCTACCAATTCCGCCACCCAGGCTTTGCAATACGGTGGTCTTTGTCTCGAGAGCTTAGTTAAGGTCTGACAATTTGGAAGATGCACATTATTTTATACCAGTTTTTATGTCAGCGTAAGCACGGTTTGCTTATGATCGCTTTGACACAGGATACATTCAAGTGCAGTGATATTGTTCTAATAGGAGTTTAGCTCCAAATAGGTTACTGTTTGCTGATATGGGGCAAGCGCTATAGGAAAGCTGATGAGTTTAATACCACAAGGAATTGTCAAAACTGCTCTTGTTACCGGAGCAAGTTCGGGGATAGGAAAAGGTGTTGCGACTGCCTTTGCTTCGGCGGGCATGCTAGTTGCCATCAACTTTCCGACAAATGCCGAGAAGCCTGATGCGTCGTGTTTACTCGAAGAAATCCGGGATAATGGAGGTGACGGCTTTCTCGTCAAGGCTGACGTCTCGTCGGAGTCGGAAGTCCAAGATATGATAGGGCTTGTTTTAAGTGAATTTGGACAAATTGATGCTTTGGTAAATAATGCTGGGGTCGCGAAGGCATCATTAATCGAGGATACGAGGTTAGCGGATTGGGAAAGAACACTTGATGTGCATTTAAAAGGAACTTTCTTGTGTACCAAGACGATTTTGCCGCACATGTACTCGCGAAATTTTGGGAAAATAATTAATACCGCGTCGCAACTCGCGTATAAGGGCGCTCCGGCTTTCAGTGATTACACTGCGGCGAAAGGCGGGATTATTTCCTTCACGCGCAGTCTCGCTCTCGAAATCGGAGACCGAGGAATAAATGCTAATTGCGTAGCACCAGGCGCGACTATGACGCCGATGTTGGAAGACGTCCCTGATGATGTGCTGGAGCAAATTAGATCTCAAATTCCTAAAGGTACCTTGGCTCAAGTAGATGACATAGTAGGTTCTTATTTATTCTTGGTGAGTGAAATGGCCTCTCACTACCAAGGGCAGTGCTTGAGTCCGAATGGCGGCGATGCCTTCTTATGATACCTACAAGCGATAAACCGAGGTCAGGTATATATGTTGATGTACAGAATATCTATTATACGACGCGGCAAGTATATAACCGTCAATTTAACTATCGAGCTTTGTGGAAACATTTAGCTAAAAGTACCAGCATAAGTATTGCGATAGCGTACGCCGTTGATAGAGGTATTACCGAACAACAAAAATTCCAATCTGCGCTTAGGCATGTTGGTTTTGAAGTGAAGTTGAAGCCCTATATCTCTCGGTCAGATGGGAGCTCAAAAGGTGATTGGGATGTTGGTATTACGATAGATATTATCAAAAATGCTCCGGAAATAGATCGCATTGTATTACTCTCTGGAGACGGTGATTTTGATGTATTGGTCAATTACGTACGACATACTTACGATGTGGGAGTTGATATTTATGGAGTATCAGCATTGACGGCTAGTTCCTTGAAATACTCTGCCGATAGATTTTATCCGATTGATGAGACCTTCTTATTGTGAGTTGCGGTAGTTATCAAGGAGTAGCATCACGGCCTTGGTAGGAGTATTTGTTGTGTTTTTGCAACTTCGATTCTGGTAGTCAATCGCGCTATTGTTATATGTTGGATTTATACTTGATATATCTAACAAATCTGTATGATTTTATTAATAAAAATGTTGCATCTTTCTGACAGTTCCTTAGAATATAGGTGTCGGAAAAATGCGACTATTAGCATTCTCCGCTCTAGAAATGCGATGGTAGTTTTAAGGGAGTCCAATAGGCATTTAAATGAATAGCGCCACCAGTTCAACTATATCTCAAAAACAGCTGCGCCTGGGTGAAAAATCTGCGGAATCGCTTAGTCGGGGTACAGAATTTCTAATGCACAAGATGAAGGACAATCATTGGTGCTTTGAGCTCGAAGCAGATGTCACTATACCTTCAGAATACATATTTTTACAGCGTATCCTCAAACGAAATAACTTAGAACTCGAAGAAAAGATAGGTGCGTATCTTAGACGAAGACAAAACGTAAATGGCAGCTGGGCGCTCTATGAAGACGGGCCTGGCGATATGAGTGCCACAGTGAAGGCGTATTTTGCACTCAAATTGATGGGCCATTCGATAGACGATATACACATGGTTTCTGCGCGAAAATGGGTGCTTCAAAATGGGGGTGCAGAGACCGTCAATGTTTTTACACGAATCACTTTGGCTCTTTTTGGACAACTATCTTGGAAAACTGTCCCAGCTATGCCGGTTGAAATGATGTTCCTACCAAAATGGTGGTTCTTTCATTTAAGTAAAGTGTCTTACTGGTCTAGATGCGTCATAGTTCCGCTTCTAGTTATCTTCGCGAAACGGCCAGTCTATGAGACACCAATTGAACAGAGTGTCTCCGAACTTTTCACGCAATCGCCTAGTTCCCTGACCACTCTCGATAAAATTAATTGGCGTCAGCCTGTCAATGCTGGATTTGTGTTACTTGATCGTGGCTTGAAACTTTTGAACAACTTAGTGCCTAGATTTGTGCGCGAGAGAGCGTTATTGAAAGCTGAGCTCTGGACCAGAGATCATTGTTCTGGCGATGGCGGTATTGGTGGCATTTTTCCAGCAATGGTTAATGCAGTGATTGCACTTAAACTTAGGCGCGCTGAGGATAATGACCCTGATCTAGTCAGAACGATCAAGGCAATCGATGAGCTGGTAATTGAGTCTGATGAGGAGGCTTACTGCCAACCATGTCTCTCGCCCGTCTGGGATACTTGCTTAGGCCTAAATGCTTTGACCGAAACGGAGCTTCCGCTAGAAGATCCAAGAATAAAGGCTGCGGTTCAGTGGTTGTTTCAACATCAAGTATTCGAGAAAGGTGACTGGAGTGAGAAAGTTCCAAAATTATCCAGTGGCGGCTGGGCTTTTCAATACGAAAATGCCAAATATCCTGACGTTGACGATACGAGTATGGTACTTATGGCGCTGCTCAGATCCGGTGTTCACGAAGGCGATATAAAGATGCGAGAACGCATTGATCATGCCGTCAATTGGATATTGGGTATGCAAAACCCTGACGGTGGGTGGGCCGCGTTTGATGTGGATAATAACGCAGAGTATTTAAACAAGATCCCTTTTGCTGACCATGGTGCTTTGGTTGACCCGAGTACCGCTGATCTGACGGCACGCTGTATAGAAATGCTTGCGATGTTGGGACATGATAAGAACTTCCCTCCGATCAACGATGGCTTAGAGTTTTTAAAACGTAATCAGGAGTCGAACGGTTCTTGGTATGGTCGTTGGGGTGTAAATTACGTATACGGCACTTGGAGTGTACTAGCGGCTATTGGCGGAATTGGAGAGGAAAGGGAAAAAGCCTACGTTCAAAAAGCACTGCGGTGGCTTGAGGGTGCGCAAAATGAAGATGGAGGATGGGGAGAGTCTTGTAACAGTTACGATGATGTGAGAATGGCTGGTATCGGCGTGAGTACTCCATCACAAACGGCGTGGGCGCTTCTTGGGTTGATGGCAGCAGGACCAATAGATTCACCGTTTGTGAAACGTGGCATCGATTATTTGATTTCTCACCAGAATACTGATGGTGGATGGGATGAAGAAATGTATACCGGAACGGGGTTTCCGCGAGTCTTTTATCTCCGCTATCACGGTTATCGGGCTTATTTCCCTCTTTGGGCCTTGGCGAATTATCAGAGACTGATGAATGGTATGCCTACTCGTCAAGCGGACGTAATATCTAGCTTCATATAAACCTGCACGCATGGTGGCGTGTTTCTACAAGTAGTTTTTTTATTCTGGCTAAATTATACTTTGAACCGCATTTTTACTCTTTTGTGGTACAGAAGTTTGATGCGCGCGTATAAAGATTGAAGCCATTCTGGAGATAGTACATGCTGGATTACAACGCCCCACTCAGAGATATGCGGTTCGTTTTGAATGAACTGATTGGATTTGAGCGCATAGGACAGCTCAGTGGGTGTGATGAAATCAACCAAGAATTAAGCGATGCTGTGCTAGAAGAGGCCAATAAACTTGCCTCGGAGGTGCTCGCACCACTAAATCGAGTCGGAGATATCGAAGGAAGCCAACTAAAGGAGGCTGTTGTAACTACTCCCACCGGCTGGAAAGATGCGTATAATTCCTTCAGAGACTCAGGTTGGTGCAGCCTCGCGATGAATCCCGAATATGGTGGGCAAGGATTTCCAAAAGTCATTGCAACGGCTGTCGCAGAAATGTGGGATTCATCGAATATGTCGTTTTCTTTGTGTCCGCTTTTGACCAATGGTGCTATAGAGGCTGTTGAGCAACACGGTGATGCCGTATTGAAGTCGTTGTACCTAGAAAAATTAGTCTCGGGTGAATGGGCGGGAACGATGAATTTAACAGAGCCCCAAGCTGGCTCTGATCTGAGCACAGTTAGAACAAAAGCTACACCGTCAGGTACACATTATCTCATTCAAGGGCAAAAAATTTACATAACCTATGGCGAGCACGATCTAACTGACAACATTATTCATTTAGTGTTGGCACGGACACCCGATGCGCCAGCTGGTACCAAAGGGATTTCACTTTTTGTGGTGCCAAAATATCTAGTCAATTCAGATGGCTCGTTGGGAGATAGAAATGACCTACGGTGTATTTCACTCGAACATAAACTAGGTATTCATGGTAGTCCCACAGCCGTAATGTCTTATGGCGACCAAAAGGGGGCAGTTGGCTATTTAGTCGGGGAAGAAAATAAAGGGCTTATGTACATGTTTACCATGATGAATGCTGCAAGGCACGCAGTGGGGCGTGAGGGCATGGCTATCGCAGAAGCATCATATCAATTGGCGCTCAAATACTCGCAGACTCGAGTGCAAGGTAATGTTATCGGTGAACCGGACGATACGAAAACTATTATTGGGCATCCCGATGTCAAGAGAATGCTTATGCTGATGAAATCGCAGGTTGAAGCGATGCGTGCTGTTAATTACGCGTGCGCGTTCGAGTATGATTTAGCGGAACGACACAGCGACAAAGATGTAAGGGCCGCAGCCGAGCGTCGCGGTGACTTGTTGACCCCGGTTGTGAAAGGCTGGAGCACGGAAGTAGGCCAGAAATTGACGTCCGTAGGAGTGCAGATTCATGGTGGTATGGGGTTTGTAGAAGAAACTGGCGCAGCTCAATATTTGAGAGACTCTAGAATCACCACTATTTATGAAGGCACCACTGGCATACAAGCAGCGGATCTAGTGGGCCGGAAAACATTAAGAGATGGCGGGAAAGCGATTCGTGAGTTGATAGCTGACATGAAAGTGACGCTTGATTCCATGAACGACGATAGTGACCAGGCGCTTGAAATCATTCGCGACTTATTTGCTCAGTCTTTGGAGGATCTAGAGTTTGTCGTAGACTGGTTGCTAGCTGGTGCTGACGATCCGAGGCTCGCAGCCGCCGCGGCATCGAGTTACTTACATCTTGCTGGGATCACCTGTGGAGGCTGGATGCTGGCGCGAAGCGCGGTATTAAGTGCGCTGCAATTAAAAGATGGAACTACAGACAGGGCTTTTTATGCCGCAAAGATAGATGCGGCTAGATTCTATGCAACTCAAGTATTGCCTGAGACCGGTGCCCTGAGGACGGCCATCGCGCAGGGTTCCGAGACCATAGCAGACCTGGGCGCTAGTAGCTTTTAATTTTTATACTTCCCAAGTCTCATTCTCTTCGTTTTTCTGTTACTGTGAAAATCAAAAGTTCGCCAGGTAGGAGAGACTATGTTTGTTAGGTGGTTGAGGGTTATCGATAAAGCATTTGGAAATTGGTGTCTCAGCCGATGCCATAATATATCCGATCTTCGCTGGTTCGCTAAACTTAGGGTCCCATTACCTATGTTCCACTATTTAGATGGGGCTTCAGATGATGAAGTAACTATGGGGCGAAATGAGAAGGATTTTGGCAGATATGATTTTCTTCCTCGATATTTAATAGACGTGAGCAGTATTGACACTTCCACGACTGTGATGGGCTCAATGATTGATTTTCCAATCGTATGTGCCCCGACAGGAATGTCTCGCTTGTTCCACAACGATGGGGAATTAGCTGTCTCTCGGGCAGTAGCGGCAGCAGGTACTATCTACTCTTTATCTACTGTCAGCACCTATTCAATTGAAGAAGTGGCTGAAGTTTGCGCCGGTCCTAAATGGTTTCAGCTCTATGTGTTTCGAGATCGAAACCTGGTTAGTGAATTATTAGAGCGAAGTAGGCAGGCTGGATACACGGGATTAGTTTTAACCGTCGATGTGCCCGTGGCGGGGAATAGAGAACGGGATCTGCGTACAGGGATGGCTATGCCACCTAAACTTACTTTCGTAAGCTGGTTCAGTTTTTTGTTGCGACCTCTTTGGTCTTTGAAATATTTGGTTTCAGAAGCATTTCAGTTAGCGAATGTCAAACATAAGGCGCCTGTTGGTGAACAGGGTACAACTTCTCTCGTGGAGTATCTAAACAAGCAGTTCGATATGACGGTCGATTGGTCTGCTGCTGAGGCTATAGGCAAAGAGTGGAATGGTCCTTTTGCTATAAAAGGAATTTGTAGCGTGGAGGATGCTATAAAAGCAGCTGATATCGGGGCTAGTGCAGTTATTTTATCGAACCATGGAGGCCGGCAGCTTGATTTTGCGGCGTCACCTATCAGCATATTACCGGACGTAGCAGAGGCTGTGGGAAATAGAGTAGAAATTATTTTGGACGGTGGTGTGAGGCGAGGTACTGACGTTATCAAAGCCCTAGCACTAGGAGCGACAGCGTGCATGATTGGGCGACCTTATCTGTTTGGACTTGGTGTGTCTGGTGAGACAGGAGTAGCTAAAGCACTAACTATATTGCGTACAGAAGTTGAGCGATGCATGAGTCTTCTTGGCTGTCGTTCCGTCAAAGAAATTTCCAAGGAATTTTTGAATGAACATCGATGAGGCTAAGGGTACTATCGATCAAGTAAAAGCTATACTGCGGGACTCAAAGACGATAGCGGTTGTGGGCTTATCCGATAATTGGCAGAGGCCGAGTAACTTTGCGGCGAAGTACATGAAAAATCATGGCTATAAGATAATTCCGGTTAACCCTCGATATTCAGAGATTCTTGGAGAAAAGTGCTACGCAAATTTGAGAGAGATCCCGGAGAGTGTGGACATAGTAGATTGTTTTAGAAAAGAGGCGGACCTGCCCAGCATATTGGACGACTCACTACATATAGGCGCTAAATGCTTATGGCAGCAATTAGGAATAATGAATCTAAAGGTGGCTTCTATTGCAGCATCCTCCGGGATGAATGTGATTGTCGATCGCTGCGTGAAGATCGAACATGCGAGGCTATTTGGCGGGCTAAATTTTGCTGGGGTAAACACTGGGGTTATTAGTGCTTCTCGTCATCGGTCTAGGAGGCACTAGGCATTATGGATAGAAAGTTTGGTATAGAGACATTATGTTTGCACGCGGGGCATATTCCTGACGAAGCAACTGGTTCCCGTGCGGTACCTATCTATCAGACATCCTCTTATGTCTTTGATGATACAGATCACGCGGCGAGTCTATTTAATCTGCAAACATTCGGTAACATTTACACTCGTCTGAGCAATCCCACTAATGCGGTTTTTGAAGAGAGAATGGCTGCGATAGAGTCGGGAAGAGCATCGGTGGCGGTCAGTTCTGGGATGGCAGCGTCTGCTATCGCATTAATGACGCTCTGTGAAGCAGGTGATCATATAGTCGCAGTCCGCACGTTATATGGGGGAACGCATTCCTTATTCGATTTTAATTTCAAGCGGATGGGGATTGAAGTAAGTCTAGTCGATCCTGATGATTTAGAAGGCATGAAAAAAGCAATACGACCGAATACTAAAGTTATTTATGGTGAATCAATTGGAAACCCTGTGATCAATATTCTAGACATCGAAGAGATTGCGAAAATTGCCCATAACGCAGATCTCCCATTAATGTTAGACAACACATTCCCTACACCTTACCTGTGCAAACCGTTTGAGTGGGGCGCAGATATAGTGATTCATTCTGCTACGAAGTTTCTCGGTGGGCATGGCACTACTATTGGTGGCGTCATTGTTGAGTCTGGAGAGTTTCCTTGGGATAACGGGAAATTTCCAGGGATGACAGAGCCATCAGACGGATATCACGGTGTGAGATTTTTTGAAACGTTTGGAGATTTTGCGTTCACCATGAGAGCGCGGTTGGAGCAACTTAGGGTACTTGGGCCCTCGTTAAGTCCGTTTAATAGCTTTCAGCTTTTACAGGGTATTGAAACATTGCCGATCCGTATGGATCGACATTGTGCTAACGCATTAGCGGTTGCGGAGTTTTTGTTAGAGCATCCGCTAGTTGATTGGGTGAACTACCCTGGCTTGCCTGCTAATCGGTACCATTCTCTTCAACAAAAATATATGCCGAAAGGCGCTGGTGGCATAATGTCCTTTGGATTGCGGGGTGGAATTAAAAGTGGCGCCCAATTTATCGAGAATGTTCAATTTTTGAGTCATCTCGCTAATGTAGGAGATGCGAAAACACTTGTTATTCACCCGGCTTCGACGACACATCGTCAAATGACAGAGGAACAACAAGTCACATCGGGTGTGACAGCTGATATGATAAGAATTTCGGTGGGGCTTGAGACTTTAGAAGACATCCTGTGGGATCTCGACCAAGCTCTGCAGTGCTCGCAAAAGTGACCTTGGCTTAAAGCACTATAATCCTGCCGATATTTGGGATACGGATAAGCGATGAAGATTAATGTAGATGAGGAAACTATCCCGTTACCATACCCAGGGGTCTCGAAAGTTCGACCCGAGTGGGAAGATGCCAATGGCCATATGAATATGGCTCACTATGTGTCGGCTTTTGATGATGGTAGCTGCCCTATGTTCGATTATTTAGGGTTAGGTTGGGATTACACAAAATCTGGTACGAGTAGCATATTTGTTGCTAGCTCAAATATTGATTATAGACGAGAACTAGTTGCCGGCGATGACTTAACCATGGGTACAGTATTGCTTGGCTTTGACAATAGAAGAATTCAGATATATCAAGAACTGTACCATGCATCAGCAAACTATCTTGCGGCTCAGGCAGAATTTATGTTTGTGCATGTTTCACTTGCTACAAGGAAAATGTGTGACATTCCTGACGTCTCTTTAGATAAATTAGGAGTAGTTTACGCTGCTCATAAGCATTATGAACAAGAACGCTTTATCGGGCGCAAAATATCTTTGCGTTGATAGGCATCACGTGAGAAAGTATAGATATGAGACGATCACTTCCTAGCAAGTAGGCTTTTAGGTGATTTAAACTAAAAAAAGAACACTGGAGATTTCAATGGCAGCATCGATACCAAATTTATCAGAGAGGGCGCTAGATAGCGTATTCCACCCTCAGACTCACTTAGCGCAAGTGCACGATACTGGTTTGATGATGATAGATCGGGCTGAAGGGATATATTGTTACGATAATAAAGGCAAACAGTATATTGAAGGCGTTGCTGCATTATGGTGCACAGCCTTGGGCTATGGTAACGAGGAGCTCGCCCAGACGGCTTATGATCAGATGAGAAAGTTGTCCTTTTCGTCTACTTTCGGTGGCAAAAGTCACGAGTCTCAGGTATTGCTTGCGGAGAAACTTAAGCAAATGCTACCAATACAAGATGCTCATGTTTTCTTTGGGAATTCAGGTTCTGACGCGAACGACACCCAGGTTAAGCTTGCCTGGTATTATAATAATGTTACAGAAAGACCGAACAAGAAAAAAATTATTGGTCGAATAAAAGGTTATCACGGGATAACATTGGCGGCGGGAAGTCTGACTGGTACTCCAGCGCATCATGCTGGATTCGATTTGCCTATTTCGAATGGAAGATTTTTACATACAGATACGCCTCATTATTACAGACTAGCAGAGCCCGGCGAGAGTGAAAGCGATTACGCGTCTCGACTTGCAGGGAATTTAGAGGCATTAATCCTTAAAGAAGGGCCAGAGACAATTGCGGCTTTTATAGCAGAGCCAATTATGGGGGCAGGGGGAGTCATACTTCCGCCGGAAACCTATTTTGAAAAAGTACAGGCTGTCTTGAAAAAGTATGACGTGAGTTTTATCGATGACGAAGTTATATGTGGGTTTGGCCGAACGGGCAACGCTTTCGGAGCAGACACCTATAATTTAAGCCCTGACTCTATCTCCCTCGCTAAAGCGCTTACTTCAGCATATCAGCCACTGAGCGCGGTAGCGGTTAAAAACGAGGTATACGAAGCGTGCGTAGACGCCTCTCCTGAAATGGGCCCGTTTGCGCATGGCTATACCTATAGCGGGCATCCGGTCGCGTGTGCAGTGGCGCTTAAAACACTTGAGATATATGAAAGAGACAATATATTTGGCCACGCTGCTGAGATGTCTGATAAGTTTCAAAAGCGGCTCCACGCGTTGAGCGACCATCCTCTTGTAGGAGAGGCGCGAGGGATAGGTATGATCGGTGCTGTTGAATTAGTTAGTGACAAAGCGAGTAAAGCAATGTTCCCGACTTTTGGTAAAGCGGGGATGCAGGTGGCGAAGGCTTGTCATGAAAACGGATTAATAATTAGAAATATTGGAGACACTATCGGATTTTGTCCTCCATTAATTATTACTTCGGAGCAAATAGACGAGATGTTCGATAAGTTTGAGAAGGCTATGGTTAGTGTTCTTGATTGGGCAACCAGAGAGGGGTTCGTTAACGCATAGGCGTGACTTTGATGCATCGAGAGGACGGTGTGCTTGATATTGACGGATTATCTGTGGAATACCGCAAATTTTCTGGTTCTAAAACTGATCCTACGATTGTACTTTTACATGAAGGCCTGGGAAGCATCTCCGCTTGGAAAGACTTCCCGGAGCTTTTGTGTGACGCGACAGGTATGTCTGTTTTTCTATATTCACGGGTAGGGTATGGGAACTCTTCCCCGATTGAGTTGCCACGTTCAATCGACTTTCATTCGGACGAGGCAGTAAGGGGCTTGCCTAAGGTTCTCGCTGCGGCACAGATCGAGCGCTGTATCCTAATAGGTCACAGTGACGGGGCGTCGATTGCAATAATATATGCAGGCACCAAGAGTATCGATCACCAAGTCGAGCGTCTGATTCTTCTAGCTCCACATATACTTGCTGAAAAAAAATGTATAACTGCTGTAGGGCATGCCATATCAGCTTACGAGAATGGGAAATTACGAAAGGCTCTCAGGAAATTTCACGGGGAAAACACCGAGTGCGCATTTAGGGGTTGGTCAGGTGTATGGACCGATCTACAGTTCTCACGTTGGAGTATTGAGGAGTATCTATCTTCCATAAAGATTCCAGTTCTCGCAATACGTGGTAAGGATGACCCATATAACACAACAATCCACCTAGACAGTATTAAGGAGAAGGTCTCGGGCGAAGTGCAATGCTTTAATCTTTCAAACTGCGCCCACGCCCCTCATCAGGACCAAGAGACACAAGTTTTACGGTTGATCGAAGAATTTTTGTAGGCATGTAGCTATTAGTTTGTGTTATTTTATTCGACCGTAACCGTTATTTTTTCAGAAATGAGTGGCGGCATGTGAGGCACATGAGCATGGTTTCCGAGAAGTAGTTGCAGCGTGTACACACCTCTAGGTAACTCAAGGACTGACTCTGTTTGTCCCGCACCAAAATGTCGTATGTTTGAGTTGTTGGCTAAAGGCTCTTTTAATGGAGGCAGTTGCGAAACATTAATAAGAAGGTGATGGTGTCCCGTATTTTTGACTGCAATGCCGGCGGGTGCTACCCCCATATTTTTTAATCCAAATTTGACGCTAAACTTTTCAGGAACCTTATCGCCGTCTTGTGGGGTTATAAAATAAACTTCAGCATTACTCGGTGATGTGGAAGTCTCTAATGCGCTTACTAAATTCGTATAAGTAATCGATATGAAAACAGCAATAAGACCTAGTAGTTTCGAATTCGATATTCTGCTCACGGTTTAGTCCCCTTCCGCCATCTTTACAAGTTGCGACACATTTGGACTTGTAAGTGATTCAAGAAAGGTTATTAGATTCATTTTTTCCTCTTTAGACAAGTTCAGGGGCTTAATTAAAGGATCCAAAAGCCCATTACGATTCTCGGCTTTGTCGTAAAAGCTCACTACGTCATCTAACGTCGCTAAACTTCCATTGTGCATATAAGGAGCAGTAAGAGCAACGTTTCGCAAACTGGGGGTGCGAAATTTCCACCGGTCTACCGGATCTTGTGTGACCTCGTATCGGCCCAGATCGCTGGGCACGGGTTCGGATGAAGGCTCGACATGTGTTCTATCATAAGTTACCGAGACACCTTCCGCTAAGCGAGCGGTGAACAATCTTTGTTCTCCAGCAGGAAATTTTTCAGCTAACCCGATTCCAGTATTGTGTACTTTTTCGTCTGTAAACAAAGCATATTCTCTATTGATCTGATGGCAAGAGCTGCAGTTTCCTTTTCCTGTAAAAATTGATAAACCTTTGATCTGAGACGATGTCAAAGCTTTCCGCTTGCCAGAAAACCAATACCGATCGAAAGGACTATCCGCAGCTACAAGTGATCTTTGATAGCTGGCCAAAGCTGCTCCAATTGTTGACATTGAAACATCTTGCTTAAAAACCTGTTTAAACTGACTCACGTATTCGGCATTACTTTTTATTTTATCAATTACAAATCCGATTGATGGGTTCGCCATTTCATTTTTAGCAAGCAAGGGAGACCAAACCTGTTGCTCAAGCGAGTTCTCTCTAATGTCATAAAATAATAGGTTTAGGTAGCCTACATTGAGGAGAGATGGCGCGTTTCTCTTCACCGTTCTCCCCTCAACACCTACAGCAGTTGCCAACTCATTTGAAGTAAAGCCTTGTGTTGGCACATGGCACATTGCGCAGGAGATTGTATTGTTATGCGACAAACTGCGATCAAAAAATAGTCGTCTGCCTAGCTTAATAGAGTCTGGGTTTAGGGCGGGTAGAGTTGATTTTTCCGGCAGGCCCAAAGTTGCTATCGTGTTGGTTTCTATGAGAGCCTGGGAGCCCTGCCCAGAGTCCGAGGAGCGTAGCCCCCCCGAATTACTTTCATTTAATAAAGTTTTGATGTCACTCATTATTGTCTCTGAGTGCAAAAATCCTGTGCTGTAGATATTTCTGACTTTCAGTTGTTGATCAATCAAAACAACTCGTAGGATGTGAGAAAATGTATGTCCCTCAGACACCTGCACGGACTGGCCGTACGCATTCAAGGCGCCTGATAATTGGGTTTCGTTCAATGGCCGAACAAACGACCAGTCACTACCCAAGGGTTGAAATGATTGTGCATATTTTCTTAATACCTCAGGTGTGTCATTAGGCATATCAAAGCTATAACTAAGAAATTTTACATTTTCAGAAAGGCTTTGGATGGGTAGTATTTTTTTTGCAAGTTGTCCTAAGACAAACGTTGCCAAGGGACAGCCGTTTATATCCGGACACTGCGTATAGATGAAACTCAACACCGTGACGCGTCCTTTCATGGCCTCATGCAAAGTCCCTTGTCGCCCAAAAGAGTCTACAAATTTAGAATCTCCAGCCGCCTTTATTATAGGCAGCACATAGGAACCTGCCTCGGGAGCGGTGTAGCTTAAGTCGCTGTAACCTGGAGCCAATACCACAGGCTCTACGTCGTGCTTTTTATCTCCATGTGCATCGCATACGGACATAAAAAATATCAGAGATATCGTTGTTAAAGTAGACCTCATACCAAAGCCTATTTTCTCTCGCAATATAAAGCCTTACTTTTGCAGCGACGCCACACTGTTTGTTTCAACGCGAGGGAGTAAATTCGCATAAAGGGCCTCAGCACCAAATCTCATTTGATGCGGACGTCCTAAATTTTTCTCCAAAAAATCAATTGAGAATTGTTCAATCAAAGCTTCACCATTCCAATTATAAGCTTTGAAATACTGCAACTCGCCTTTACTACCAGATTTTTTGTCCCAGTTTCCTAACAGAGATGATGTATAGTAAAGTCGCTTGCCGTCCCAGCTTTGTGAAACCATATTCACTTGGTCTCCGATTGTTTTAGTGAAGATTTCTTTAGGTTTATGTGGATTGGATATATCGAAAAGTCGAGTTTGACCATCATTCCAGGTATTGACCCACAACTTTTGGTCGTCGGCACTTATCGAGATGTCTACGGGCAATGGTATTTTGGAAGCATCACCTATATCTGCCACTTCTTTAGCCTGCCAAACGCCGTCTGCTTCATATATTAGCCATATTTTGGAAGTTAGAGCGGTGGTAGTGAAACAGTACTCACGCGCTGGATCCCAAGCACAACGGATCTCGAGAGGCGCTCCGGGCACATCTAAGATGCGCTTTGGCTTCCTAGTGTGTAGATCCCAAATAACTGCGGTATTCCCGAACTCTGCCATTGCCTGAGGATCGGCCATCATTTTTCCGAGATCCATCATGTAGTTATTCCAACCAGTGAATGAGCTCGTGACAAGTACATTTTTTTGTGGGAGCGCACGAATATCGTATCCAAATCCATCCGCGTATTTCCCAGATTTAATCGCGCCATTAAGGGCCCCATCTTTTGGCATCCAGTAAGTAGCGATATATTCTCCCTCGTTTGTATATTCAGCCATTGCTGTCTCGCCACCGTGATCTCGCTCATTCGATAGTGCTGTAACCAACATTCGACCGGGCATAGCATAGGTGGTATGAGGTCCTACAGCTCCTCCAGTTTTAGCAACAAAATCGGTGATTGTTTTGTGCAATCTTGGCTTCGCCGGATCTGAAGCCACATCAAAAATAAATATTTTGTTTGTATCTAAGCCTGCGGCCCACAAGTACTGACGGTCATCGGTGAGACCCGAATGGTGGGCTTCATTTCTACCACCAACGGATAATGATGCGACTATTTCGCCGTAGTTACTTGAGCGAGGATTAACATCAATAGTGACTAGCTTATCTTGCGCATCCCCCATACCCTCTATACCAAGAGTCCAAACGTAGACATAATCCTCTTGACCAACAATTTTGGCCATATAGGGCGACATACATGTCTCATCACTGGAGACACCTTGTGCGCACAACAAGAAAAAGGAACCGATGAGCGCGCCGAAAGCTGTTTTAGAGCTAAATACATTTTTCATATTAACCAATCTCCCCAGTAAGCCATATGTATCTGTGAACGGTTTGTGCTACTAGTCTAAAATATACGCTATCTTAAAAGTACCATTGATAGTCATTTATTGGCATGTAACCACAGGTTTACACTTGATACTAATGTAAAGAGATCAAATTATCCAGCAGGATAATTGCGATATTATTTGTTGAAGAAGTCACTTTTTATCGGGGAAAGGACTGAGGAGTAATATTAATTTTGGCATGAGTGTTAAGGCGGCGAGCAGGGCAATAACCATTGCCACAGCGGTTAATGCCCCAAACAAAATTGTTGGGATGAAATTTGAGAAAAGAAGTATCGAAAAACCAATCGTTATAGTGAGTGTTGTATAAAAAGCGGCCCTAGCAATATTATCATGGCAATAGTGCATAGTCTTGATTGGGTCGGATAGTTCCGGTAGCTCAGTTTTATATCGATATAGGTAATGGATGCAGTCGTCTACGGCAATCCCAACGGTTATGGCAGCAATCGTTATAGTCATGATGTCCAGAGGAATTCCTGACCATCCCATGAGGCCTAGGATACTCGTCGCGGCCAACGCATTAGGCAGTATACCGACTAAGGCCACCTTAACCGACCAAAACAGTATCATTAGCATGATCATAATGCCCACCATTACAGCGCCCAACGTCATAATTTGGGAATTAAATAATGTTTGTAGAACATTATTGTAAAGTACTAATAACCCTGTGATTTCATACTCCTCAGAAGTGAGTCCAATGACATTTTTCAGATCTTGTTCTATCTCTTTTAGAAGTTCATTGCGTCTTAAATTTGGCATTGAATCAAAGATTCTTACAGATATTCGAGCCTGATCATCGTAGATAGAAATATAAGGATCGATTTGTGTGGATTTGACAGCTTCGGGGATTTTTTTATACAAAATATTTAATTCAAATGGAGTGAACTCTTTTCCACCGTTAAGCTGTTCGGCTATTCTCAATCCGGATGCTAGAGATAAAACTTTACCTATTTCAGGACGACTATCAAGATAGTCATGAACAGCTTTGATTCGGTCCACTTTATGATACGTAAACCATGAATCAGCTTTATCGATTTCTCCAGATACTTCGCCAAAAAGCGCGGCCAGATCATCGTCCATAATCCCATAGTCGGATTGTTCGAAGGTATCAGGAAACTTTAAGATAATGTCTAGGGGAGTCGTCCCTCCTAATTTTTCATCTATCAGTCTTAACCCTTGGTAGATTTCAGTATCCTCGTGGAAATATGAAATGAAGCTATTTTCCACCTCAAGTTTCTGCATCCCAGAGACGCCCAAAACCCCCAAGACCGCTGATATCATCAAGACGGCTTTACCGTATTTCTCAGTTAATTGACCTAGTTTTACTGTCAGGGGATAGTTTATGGAATCTCCGATTCGGAGTACTCGCTTTTTAGTCATTACTAAGAGAGCAGGAAACAATGAAAAGGAGGTCAGGAAAACAACAATCAGCCCAATCGTCATCATTAGACCGAAATCAATAACAGGTCTGATACCACTTATGACGAGTGATGAAAATGCAATAATAGTCGTTATCGCCGTATAAAAACATGGTTTCAGCATATGCTTTATAGTCATTAGTACTAATTCCGACTGAGAAGCATTAGGTTGATCTCGGAAAAGTTCACGATACCTAACCACAAGATGTATATTCATCGACATTGTGATGATTAGCATAAGAGCCAAAAAATTAGAGGAGATGATTGTTACCTTCCACCCTAAGTGGCCTAGCAGTCCTAACATGAATGTGCCTGAGTAGATACAGCTCGCAAAAGGAAGGACGACCCAACGTGCTTCCCTAAATATAAGGGTCAGCATAACAATTAAAAAACCAAAAACACCTGCGCCGAATGTGACTAGGTCGTTACCTATGAAGGTGATTAGGTCATCAGTAATCATTGGCAGTCCGCCTAAATACAGTTTTGCGGATCCTTCGTCTTCGTACTGCTCTAAAATTGCTCTAATACTCGCGATCGCATCGTGGGCTGATGATTCCGCACTTGCTTTGGCTGACTGATAGTCGGGTTCGAGCTGGGCCAGTTCTTCAATCTGTGCTTCCGTTAGCCCTTGTTCGGAGTGTTTATTGAAAAGTAATTCATCTCTAATTTTTCGCAGTCGCGGAAGCTCTGGGTGAGGATTTAAGAAGATTTGTATGGCGGTCACGGATCCATCCGCGCTAGCTATAAGATTGCGATAGACCGGACTTTCAGTTAGCTCTTTCCGAGCTTTTACAACGTCGACTGACTTCATGCGCAAAGTTTGAAAATTTGTCGCAACTTCTGCGAGAGAGCCTTGCACATTGTTGACTAACGGAATATCCAGCATAGATATGACGTCATAGACTTGTGGGACGTTAGCAAGATCGTCTCGTAGGCGTTTTATAAAGTCGATATTTTCGTTTGATACGATGTCTGAATTCGGCTCAACGGCTACAAATAGAAATTCACGAGTTTTATAGCGCATCCCCATCTCACGAAAAGACCGTAAGTCGGCATCGCTCTCTAATAAAAGGGCATCGGTGGTTGCATCTAGTTTAAAGTCTTTTATTCCTAATCCTACACCAAAGAGAATTAACCCCAGGGCGAGGACAGTTATTAGTGGGAATTTTAAAATCAATGTTGAATAAATTTTTTCTATTACTGAGGTCATTTAGATACTGTCGCACGTTTTGTATTGTTCATGAACACATATAGTAACCCTATCCATATTTGTGCGGGAAGTTATATTTACTGATTGGCAATTTTCCTTTTCAATGCGATCATTGTTGTGTAATAGCAAACAGAGACTTAAGTTAGCCCATTATGAATGATGTTGTTCCAGATCAGATTTGGCTGTTTTTAAGAGAACTGGCAAATATTGCCGCACAAGAGACTTTGCCTAGGTTTAGGCTCGGTTGTGAGATCCAAAATAAAATCGAGGGCAAAGGGTTTGACCCGGTGACGGAGGCTGATAGACAGGCTGAGCACGCTTTACGTCAGGCAATAAAAGAACGATTTCCTTCGCACGGGATAGTTGGAGAAGAGTTCGGGGAGACACGTGGAGCTAGTGAGTGGTGTTGGATTCTGGATCCGATAGATGGCACGCGGTCTTATATCTCCGGAATGCCGACTTGGGGCACTCTAATAGGCCTGCTCAAAGACAACGTGCCGATGTACGGCATGATGAGTCAGCCTTTTGTGGGCGACTGTTTTATGGGCGGGAATGGGCTAGCACAACTAGTCCGTCCAGAGGGAGTCACTAACCTTAAGTCTCGTGTTGGGGTTACTATTGATGAGGCTACGCTATTTTCCACAACTCCGGAGATGTTTGAGTTGGGAGATGAACTGGATTCCTTCCAGAGAGTCTCTCAGAAAACAAAACTTACTCGATTCGGAGCAGACTGCTACGGCTACTGTTTACTTGCTGCAGGGTTTGTGGATCTGGTGTTGGAGGCAAATTTAGGTTACTACGACATAGCACCCATGATCCCCATTGTCGAGTCCTCTGGTGGCGTTGTTAGTGATTGGGAGGGTAGGCCTCTGCGCTCGGGAGGTAGAGCGTTAGCCGCGGCGACGGCCGAGCTGCATAATTCGGTCTTAAATTTACTACACAGTTAGGTTTCGAGTGAGTTTTGGTGAGATGAGCGAAAGTTCCATACGCATGGACGATTATGCTGTTCTCAGTGTAACCTGTAGATGTAACGGACGAGGTTTGTATTTTAAAGAAGGTGGGGAGAACAATCATGCCTAAGTTAAAGGATGAAGAGCGAGATGAGTTTCTGGCAAAGCTAGGAGTCATTATGAATATTGCGACTGTGGATGGAGACGGAGCTCCGTTAGTGACGCCTATTTGGTTTGTTCATGAAGAGGGGCGTATTTGGTTTACTCCTCGGCAGCATAGCGAATGGTTGAAGCATATTCGTAACGATAAGCGGATCGCTTTAAGCATGGACGAACCTGACCTTCCTTATCGAAAAGTAGTGGTGCGCGGGACTGCTACTATCGATTATGAGGTAGGGAATGACGATGCGTGGCGAGATCGTTACCGACGGATTGCACAACGGTATATACCTGAAGAAGATGCTAACAATTACGTAGATGGTACAGATGATCAGCCGAGGGCACTTTGCTCGATTAAACTGTCTGAATCGGAGGTGCGCTCTTGGAGGATGCCTTTGGAAAATGAGCCTTATCAAGGGATTTGGGCTAAAAGGTATTGGACTGACAGCGCTAAGGTGAAGGATGAAGCGCCTCAGTTGTTTGAGAATAGTGTTGAGTAGCATAGTAGTTCCTTCTCACGACCTCTTCGATTCTATAGCCTGAGATCGCGGCACTTGAAAGTTGCTTCGATAGACTCCTCCTATGCTTGGTTACGCCTGCTTGCAAGCTTAGGAATTGCGACTGTAGGCAGTGCTGGCATGTATGCCGTCGTGGTTGTACTGCCTGCTTTTCAGGCAGATTTCAATATAGGCCGAGGCGGGGCTTCCATCCCCTATACAATGGTGATGGCTGGTTTTGGATTTGGTGGATTAATTGTTACCCGAATAGTTGATAAGTATGGGATAGTGAGGCCACTCTTAGCCTGTTCGGTTGCTTTGGGACTTTCGTATATTCAGGCAGGATTAAGTACCAGCTTAATATTATTGAGTTTAGCTCATATACAGATCGGCGCATTTGGCTGCGCGATAGTATTCGCCCCATTGCTAGCTGATATCTCAAAATGGTTTACTAAACGTCGAGGCTTGGCTATTGCAATATGTGCTTGTGGAAATTATTTGGCGGGGACTCTTTGGCCAACGGTGATGCAATCTATGCTAGTGGATATAGGTTGGCGAGAAACTTATTTTTTTATAGGCATCCTCAGTACAGGTTTAATGTTCCCACTCATTTTCTTTCTAAATCGCAAACCGAACGAGTCGGTGAGTCTTGCCTCAGGAGGGAGTGAGGGAAGTCCGCATGATTTAGGGCTAACCCCAAATAAATTGACCGCTTTATTGTGCGTTGCAGGTGTTTCGTGTTGTATTGCTATGGCGATGCCTCAAGTACACTTGGTAGCTCTGTGCGGAGATCGTGGTTATGGTTCTGCGGTGGGAGCGCAAATGCTGTCCTTAATGCTAGCATGTGGATTGGTATCGCGTCTGGGCTTTGGATGGCTGTCCGATCGCTTGGGTGGGTTAATGACGTTACTTATAGGGTCGTCGTTGCAATGTCTAGCATTGGTGTGTTTCCTAGGCGCGAACTCATTAGTATCAGTTTATGCCGTTTCTATGATGTTCGGTTTGTTCCAAGGAGGTATCGTGCCGTCTTATGCGCTAGTGGTTAGAGAGTTCTTCCCAGAGGCGCAGGCAGCGAGTCGACTCGGTATTATTATTCTAGCGACCGTATTTGGTATGGCTTTTGGAGGATGGATTTCCGGCGCTATTTACGATTACACCAGTTCCTATCAAATAGCTTTTGCCCATGGCGCCGGCTGGAATCTAGTCAATGTCGCGATCATATTAATGTTGCTAGTGAGATCAGGACGATTGAAAAGTCTCGCCTGGAACACCGCATAATAGCTTCACATATTCTTACGAGTTTAATGACATTGCAGCTACTATAGCGTCTTTCGCCTCTCTGAGTTCTTCGCGTGGCGGAGGGGTGAAATACCGATCCGGTAGCTTCCATCCAAAGCCATCTTTTTCAAACCGTGGAAATATGTGCAAGTGCACATGGAACACCGTTTGACCGGCCGCAACTCCGTCTGCTAGGAACAAATTTATTCCTTCGCTTGGGATATCACTAGCCTTTATAGCGTCGGCGATCTTTTGACCAATCCTGAACATCTGTGCCCCAGTTTCTGGTGGTAGATCAGAAAGACCTATGGCGGGGATATTTGGGATTACTAACGCATGGCCACGAGTTATGGGTTGTATGTCCATAAAAGCAGTAACTAAGTTGTCCTTATATAGAAATTCCGCTGGTAGCTCCTCTGCAAGGATTTTAGAGAACACAGTGTGAGGATCGAAATTTCCGCGTTGAACGGCATTTTCCTTATCGCTTTCTCGCATAGTAACTATACCTTCTCCAATATATACAGAACTTCAAACCCGGGCTGATCTTTAACCATGGTAGTTTGGCGTTCTATCTCTTTTATGTTCCAGCTTCCTCCATATAGTAGCTCAATGTCGTCTTTTGCTAAAGAAAAAGGGGGGCCAGATAATAAAGATTTGTCATATTCTAGCCCGATTAAAAACATGTAGCTTCCCGAAGACATATTGTCTGCTAAACTCTTTACATATTTATGTCTCTGGCGCGGATTAATAGCAACAAGAGCGGCTCGGTCGTAGATTATCTGATGGGACTCAAGCTCGACGTTTGGAAGATTGAAAATATCGGCTTCCCAGATCGTTAAATCTCCCCCCACATAACAGTTATTCTTGTCCCTCTGCTGGATTTTAGCCTCGATTTGGTTTTCCTCAAAAAACGATGAGATCGCGGTTCCACTTAACTCTACTCCAGTGACCTCGTGGCCAGACCTTTTTAGCCACAGCATATCGATGGATTTTCCACACAATGGGACTAACACTTTTGATGTGTTTGAGATTTTGAGATGGCTCCAAAATTGAGTCAGCAAGTTATGTGGCTCAGACTCATGGAATCCAATTTTATTATGCTTCCATTTGTCTAGCCAAAACTGATTGTCAGTAGTAATACTCATCAATAATAATTTATTCAGCGTAACAAGAGCATAGTCATTATTTGATGGACTCTTTGACGCTTGACTGGTATTTCTCGAGTCCTTCAATTAGTAGTTTGATCGCCGCAATTTTAAATAATTCCATATTTTTCTCCCTATCACCGTGGCCTGTCTCTATTTTAGTCGTCAGGTTTATAGGGCCTACTAACGCTAGAACCGCTATTCCTGGAGGATGACCGTAAGGAGTGCCAGCAGGTCCGGTGGCGCCTAATTCTGCAAGTCCCCAAGTAGTTTTTAGCCTAGCTTTTATTCGCTCAGCGCATAAGGTAACGTAGTTTTCAGTCAGAGGTGTTTGGGAATTTAGCTGCTCTTTACTTAAATCTAGTAATTCACGTCGTGCTCTCATGGTGTAAATAATTGCTCCGCCACCGTAGTAAGCTGACGCGCCAGGCACTGCGAGCAAGGCCGCTGAAATCAGGCCAGCCGTTGAAGATTCAGCGACGCTTATAGTTTGCTTGGTGGCTGTAAGTGTATGTGCGATTATTACTGAATGCTCTGTCGTAATTTCCATGTTTTTCTCAATATGTTTTAAATTAGGTAAAGAATAATGAAGCATAAGGACACATTTCAAGCTTGGACGTGTCATGACTTTGACCATCATGCAAATCTTAAGATAACTGAGGAATTATTAAAACCGCCACGTGAGGATGAGGTTTTGATCAAAGTCGCTGCGTTTGCTCCCGGTTTTCCGGACATGCTAATGGTGAACGGAAAATATCAGCTCCGACCCGAGGTACCATTCACCCCTTGTATGGAGTTTGCCGGAACTATTGAAAGGTTGGGGTCGCACGCGAAGCATTACTCTATAGGGCAACGCGTCATGGGGACCGTTAGGTATGGCTCGGCTGCGCAGTTTGTTACAGCCAAAGAGTCGGATTGCTTTCTGATCCCTGAGAGATTTAATTTTTATGAAGCCGCTAGCTTTTTAATCGCCTATAAAACGGCGTACGTGGCTTTGATATCCCGTGGTGCCGTATCTGAAGGAGAGACCGTATTAATTCACGGTGCGTCTGGTGGAGTTGGTCTGGCAGCTTTGCAATTAGCTAGGCACCTCGGGGCGAAGACAATTGCTATAGTATCTTCGGAAGAAAAAGCAGAGTTATTATCTGACTACGCAGACACGGATATTCTAGTGTGCCCAAAGGGTGGGTTTAAGAGTGACGTCAATAGAATCACATGTGGCGTTGGCGCAGATGTTGTTTTTGATCCAATAGGCGGCAATGTGTTTGACGAGTCGACCAAATGTATCGCACCTTTTGGTCGGTTACTGATAGTAGGGTTTGCTGGCGGGCGGATAGCTAATGCGGCTACCAATCATATGCTAATTAAGCAATATTCTGTCGTGGGTGTCAGGGCCGGAGAGTTCGGACGGATTGATCAGGTTCGGGGCGAAGAGGTTATGAACGGACTGCTGGGGATGGTGGAACGAGGCGCGTTTAAACCGCATATACATGGAGTGCGTAATTTTAAAGATTTAATTCATGCCTTTGATGCGATAGCAGCGAGGGAAGTTGTGGGTCGCATCGTAATAGATGCGCTATCATAAGTTTTTTTATTGAGTCAGGGAGAGCGGTATGCACGATCGGGTAGAAATGTTTTTTGATTGTTCTAGCCCTTGGACTTATTTGGCTTTCGAAGCAATTTTAGAGCTTAAGAAAGAATTGGACTTCGATATTGAGTGGCGACCTATCTTAGTGGGAGGTTTATTTAACACAATAAACCCCAGTGTTTATGCTGCGCGGGTGAATCCGGTGCGGCAAAAAGCTGCGTATCAAAAGAAAGATTTACAAGACTGGGCTTCTATAAAAAATCTTGTGATTGGCTTGCCAGATCCTTTCCCCGTAAATAGTGTAAAAGTGATGAGAGGTGCTTTTGTCGCGATAGAAAAAAAATTATTGGTCGATTATGCTAGGACTACTTTCCAATATTACTGGTCA
>Ga0315331_10000367_pt1 | contig 30599 bp, 23 predicted proteins | sample M160m34915metaG_FD_203456 | JGI IMG/M metagenome (GOLD analysis project Ga0315331, IMG submission 203456) | Ammonia-oxidizing marine archaeal communities from Monterey Bay, California, United States - M1 60m 34915 | ecosystem: Environmental > Aquatic > Marine > Intertidal zone | place: USA...
ACAGCAAGCGAATCCCAGCGACCGGGCGTTTCCGTAAGCCATCACTGTTAAACCCAGGGGAGGTCAACTGGCTGATAAAGATACAACCAATACAAACAACTGAACTAAAAGAAACGCGGTGAGACTGGATCAATCCGCACCGCGTTTCGCATTTGTCTCAACTCACCGCACCATTACTGGGGCGGGCAATTTGGATCAACTCGCTGGCTTCCGTGCTGATACATACCGCGTCCAGCAGGAACACCCGGATGGATGTTCTGTTCGGTGATCCGAACTCGGCTGACAGGATTCGGATAGCTCATGCCGGGTTGCTGGCGAACATTCATTTTCACTTTTTCAACCGGTCGCGGGATGTTGATTGAAGTGTGGTTCCGCATGACATGTTTTTTCAAACCAGCGGGCTGCCCAAAAGGAATGTGGGGTGGACCTGGCAACCCAATCGGCGTGCCAGACATTGGCATACCGTACTGAGGTGTCGTCACACCGGAAATCATTCCTGGTAGTGCAGGTGGCATGGCGGCTCCGTTTCCGGGGCAGTTACCACAACCTTCTGTCATTGCTGGTGCGAACGCTGCAGGAAGTCCAGCAAGCGGTGCTCGCATCACGCCACCAGTCGACATCATCTCGTTAGAACCACTCATCTCGATGTCTTTATCACCCAAACGGATGATCGCAAGAATCGAACCGCGGCGATCAGCCTCGACGATTGGATCGATGCCTGGATCAAGTCGAGTACTTACCAGCGTATCAATGCCAGCCAGAGCAGGACCTTGGAAGTCGGGGTCTGGAAGATAAATAACTTTGGTGACGAAGTTACCAGTCAGTACTTGGTCGAAATCTTCCTCAGTGAACTGAAGAGGCACCGAGTTGTGAGCAAGGTAAGCACCTGTACGGGGGTTAGCGTAAGCCAGCTCCACGGTAGGGTACAGTTCAACGCCCTCGCGAGCTGGGATATTGGTAAGTTTCAGGCGGTAGAGCCCACCTTGCGGAAAGTTCTGCCGAGCTGGAACGACGAGCGGCTCGCTATCGAAGCCCCCGCTACCAGAGGCGTCATACCGCACTTGCATTCCCTCAGGCTGAGCCAAGGTGACTTGCAGCGTTGGTGGAACAGCAGGCATCATTCCCGCCGCGGGTAGAATACCGCCTCCAGGAGGGATATTCATGCCAACACCGCCTCCGCCTAGCAGATTGCAACCAGCGCCGCGGCAGGTTTGGCAACCCGGCCCGCATGCTGAATAGTTGACGAGATCAATATCGCCAACAGCAGAGGCTGCAGAGGTGTCGGGGTTCGGAGCGGCTGGTGGAGCCGCAGGAGTTGGTGCAGGCATCATCGGAGGGGCCATCATTGGATTGCCCATCGGGCTACCCATTGCTGGGTTACCCATCATCTGGCCTCCCATCATGGGGCCTCCCATCATGGGGCCTCCCATCATTCCCGGAGCGACCGAGGGTGCACCGAGTACACCGGGTCCTGGGCCACCAACACCGGGTCCTGGCTCCATAAGCTGTTGTTCGGGTGGCAGGTTGTGGCGAACCGGCACACACCCGGTGGCGAGTATCGCCGTGGCCGCCAACAGCGACATATGAGTGACGATTCGTTTCATCGTATCCCCCGTTCCTTGGGCTTCTGCTCAGCTGAGTAGTGTTAAGTCAGTCTTAAATTTCGATCTGGGTGGACTTTGCCAGCAGGACTCATCTAGGATCAGCGAGGCTGCAGGGCGGTTATCCGTGAAGTCCGGGCGAACCGGCTTCTGTGTGGTTCATCGGCACGTTACACGCGGTATCTTTGAGAAAATCAGTACAACCGGTTCATGAAGATCGATCGTCACATCAGGCAAACGGGGTTTCTGAACGTGAAACACGAAGTTTGCAGTGGTCAACAACAGTAAAAATCGGCGATCAAAAATCCCGCGAGGAAACGGATGAAGGTGACTCAGCGACACTCTGCACGAATTCTGCTCATCGTCACGGCCGTCATTAGCGGATTGGCCTACCTTCGTTTCGCTGACCCTTTGAACGCTCAGCAACTACCCACCGATCCGTCGGTTTCACGGGCTGGCGATCAAAAAGAAACTTTTCAAAGTCGATCACCCGACCTCGATCCCAAGTCAAGTCGAACCGCAAAGTCCCAAGTTGATGCGGGCAACCTACTGCAACTTGTACTCCGACAGCTGGTTTCTGGAGCAGCTTTTGACGCCAAGGTGCGTGAAATCGTCTGGACCACGGGTCGGGAAGTGATTGGCGTGGGTACCTACGAACAGTCAGGCGAAAATACTGGCCAATTCAATTTGCAATTGACCATGCATGACGGAAAGGGCAAACACCGACTGCAGCAAATCAGTGATGGACGACTCGTCTGGACTCGAAGTGAGATTTCCCAAGCAGTCAAACTGACCCGTGTTGAAGTTGGCAAGTTACCAGGTTGGACCCCTGGTTCAACCAACGAACAACCCATTCCGCCCCGTCTGCAGGTGGGTGCATGGGCTGAGATGCTGTGCACAATGCAACGAGACTATGATCTCAGTGTGACGACGGCCAAGCTGAAGGAAAAACCTGTTTTTGTGATCACCGGGCAATTACGGGAACAAAAGCGGAAAGCTGTTCTCAGCGAGGCCAAACGATCTGACTGGCCCATGCTGTACCCCACCCAAATGCGAGTCGCTGTCAATGCAGAACCCGACACCGACACCAATTTCGGCATCTATCTTCCTGTCCGAATTGAATTTTGGAGTGACCCGATCACAAGTATTGAAGACCAAGACATTGGCGGTCGCGCAAGCAAACGGCGTCTGATCACGCTTGTCGAGCTGTATTCAATTCGACCAATCACCACGCCCTCGCCAGAGAGATTCCGTTTTGACAACGTCAATGTAGATTTCACGAACGAAACGGAACGCTACATCCAGCTTCATGGCACTCAATTGACTCAACGCCCAACCGACACGCGTCGCTAGACCAAGGATCACCCCGCTGATCCATAGCATCACGCTCTGGCGGTCTTTAAAAACAAAGATTATGCAGTTTGCAGCGCGATGCTTGAAATGCATCGTCCGAAAACGGCCATCCCTTGGTTGCGGCTGATCCTTTGACAAGAGCTCAGGAACGTCATCCTGCAAATTTCTGGCAATCCGTTTAGAATGCGCGGACAGGTCCTTCATACAACGCAATGCGTTTTCCTTGTAACGCCTTGGTCGAAAGCACCATTTTGACAATCAATCAAACCACATCCAAATCCATGCCTGCGGAGCACACGCCGCCTCAACGATCTCGGCTTGGGGCGTGGGCACAATTGGTCAGATTACCCAATGTGTTCACGGTGCTGGCAGATGTCAGTGCAGCGTTCCTGCTGGTTCAGCATGGTCCATCACCCGCGCTTCGATTCATCTTGATTGTCCTCGCCGGCATAGCCCTGTACTGGGCAGGCATGATACTCAATGACGTGTTTGATGTTGATCAGGATCGTGCACAGCGTCCTCAGCGGCCAATTCCTTCCGGTTTGATTTCATTGGGCCAAGCAAAGGCCGCGGGTTGGATTCTGCTATTGGTAGGCATCGGCACCGCAACGATATCCGGACAGATCCCAGCCAACGATGCCCCCATCACCTGGCTGCCCGCATTGGTCGCAATCGCCTTGGCGATCATGATCATTGCCTACGATGGCCCCCTCAAAAAAACACCGCTTGCTCCAGTTGCGATGGGAAGCTGCCGAGTGCTTAGTTTTCTGCTGGGTGCGTCGCCCTGCATCGCAATGACGGTTGGCACTCCACTGTTTGAGAAGTACCTACTGGGAATCGCTGTTGGTTTCGGTGTCTACATCATGGGGATTACCACCATGGCACGACGTGAAGCAGAGGGTGGCCCTTCCTCGAATCTACCCATAGGATTGGTGGTAACCACGCTGGGTGCCCTGATGCTGGCATTTGCTCCCCAACTCGACGCGAATCGGGCGGGCTGGGCTCTTCCCGTCAACAGGGTGTTTCCAATGATGATCGCAGCGATTTCCTTTCCCGTTTTGCTACGCGGCTTTCGAGCTGTTCGCGAACCGACACCCGTGAAGATCCAGACGACCATTCGCATTGGTATCTTCACAATCATTCCCTTGGCTGCCTCGTACGCGTTTCTGGGAGCTGGCCCGTGGTGGGGTCTGGGCGTGTTTAGTCTCACAATTCCATCACTCTATTTTTCATTGAAATTTCGCGTGACTTGATCGTCCCTACTTGAGCGTGAGATCCGAAAAATGCTTCCGGGCTTCCACACTGCCGGTCTGCTGCAACACGACCTTTCAGGGGCAATCGAAGAACTTGCCGGACTCGGATACCGGGCCGTGGCGGTCCGTCCACAACACGGCCGACTATCGCAAGCAGATCCTGGGTTTGGGCAACAACTGCTACGGCTTGCAGATGTCACATCACGCCATGATTTGCAATTGATAGTAGATCTCGACACACAATTCCTGCAGACAGCTTGGAAAAGTCGCGGTCCAGCGATTTCATCTGTCGAGCCTGATGAGGCCCGAGCTGCACGTGCCTGGCTCGAAACATGGATAGGATTCGCAGCTGAGTCGAAAGCAGTCATCGTGACATTCGCAAGCGGCAAAAGCGGCCACCACACAGCTGCAGATGCAGAATCCACACTAACACAATTGGCTGTCGAACTGGACTACCTGGTCAATGTGTCCTCGGAGCTCGGGGTTACCCTTGCTCTGCGGCCGCGACACGGCGATCTGATTGCAACCGTTGCCCAATGGGAACGACTTCAACATTGGCTGAACACAGAGGAACTGGGCCTGGCTGCCGACATCGGTGAGATGTTGCAGGGCCATGAAATTCCTCTCGCAGCTCGTCTTGAGCGTCATCGGGACGACTTAACGTGTATTTATTTGTGTGATCGCAGAGCAGGTCAACAAGAAGATCAGCCCATCGGAACTGGGGATGTCGCCCATGAGCGGCTGATTGCAGCACTTGCAGCCATCAATTTCACCGGTCCTGCGATCGTTCGAATCGAAGGCCACTGTCACCAAGGGTTACGGCTAGCGGAGCAGGGGATGAAACTCTTCCACTAGCCCTCAGCTGCCCTCCATGCGAGGTCGTGTCGATCCCCCCAAAAGCGATCTCCATACCGTAGGCTGTTCTCAACCGAAAGCACGCTTCTCGAGGCAGTCGCAATTAACGCGACGTGAAACACGCGATTTCTACGTGAAACAGAAAAAACGTGACAAGAACCGGCGAAAATGCTGGACCAGACCCACTGGACACTCCTATGATTCGGGTGAAGTGGAGCCGTGGCTTGTGATTGAGTGACATTTGCGGAGAAGCGGGCCGAGCCGTGCACGACTCGCCCCCTATCATGTTGTCATTGGAAAAAGAGATGCACAGATGAAAATGAACTGGAACATGGGACTAGGAAATACGGAACGTGAGACGGGGAAATACAACTAACCCAACACCGAGACAATGCAATGCGGGCTTGCAAAGCAGGCCGTCCATTCCCACAGTACCAAGCATGCGGCGATCGCATGACACTCCGCCGTCGCCAAACTTGCACTCCCATGGCAATAACAGAGAAAAGACAAAGCAACCTGTGGGTTGACCCGATTGAGTTGGGTGCGTGAATGTATCCCACCTCAACGACAATGCTGACTGTGTGGGTCGCGAAAAGAGGGTATTCGAGTGACGGTCGTAACAGATTTTTTGACGACAAGTGTTTATCAGGCTGGGTTTGCCCTGCTGATCTTATGCGTCCTGCTTGTGATTAGTGTTTACCTCGTGTCAATCTTTCGGGACTACGCGGCTGAAGACCGGGAAGACCCTCCCGCGGGCATCGCAAACTTGGAAGAAATGCATGCCAAAGGTGACATCAGCGACGAGGAATTCCGAACAATACAATCGAGAAGCCATCAGCTTTCCGCTGAGACGAGTTCAACGGAGGAATTCCCGACAGGGAATCACTCAACCAGTACTTAGCGTTTGCCCAATAATTGTACGCAGTCCCTTCCCGACGAATCATCGTTACGACCTGTCGCAACTGCATGAGCCGTCACCGATCGCGTCCGATCCACTTGGCAGATTTTTTACTGTGACTCGTTTCAAGTTGAATGTTAGAAGGACAACCCCTCCGCCTGTCTGCCCTCCCAATTCCATGCTGGGCATGCATTCGGAAACTATAAATCGTTTTTGAACCCAAACCACATCAGGCTCGAACTTTCGAGGATACGGATGACCCATCTCAGCTAGCTTCCATCCGTGGGAGCTGACCGAGAAAGCATTCGAGCCGTGGCCCGAAACCGTTGAAGCGGACATCGGACATTGTGATTGCGGTACAGAAAGAGTGCCGAGCGAGAGCTCAGGAAAAAGGTACTCGACTGGACTGCTTCGTGATGAAACCGGCCGCACATTAGGAGTCGTGTATGCCCTCTAAGGATAACCCAACCTCTCGCCGCGGAACTTCTTCGAGCAAAAAGAACGCTTTCTGTTCTTTTTGCAGAAAGAGCTACCGTGATGTGGGACCACTCGTCGAAGGTCCCGGCGATGTTTACATTTGCAGTGAGTGTATCGAGCTCTGTCAATCGATCCTCGACCAGGAAGAACGTCGGCGCGGGCCGACGAAGTCTTTGTTCAACGAGATTCCTTCTCCAAGGTCAATCGTAGAGCACTTGGACGAATATGTTATTGGGCAAACTGCTGCGAAACGTGTACTAGCGGTATCAGTCCACAACCACTACAAGCGTCTAACGAGCGAATGGGAAGGCGATTCAGAAGTTGAGATTGAGAAGAGCAATATTCTGCTTGCTGGACCTACGGGGAGCGGAAAAACGCTTCTGGCAAGATCGCTCGCACGAATGTTAAATGTACCTTTCGCAATCGGCGATGCGACCACGCTGACCGAAGCAGGGTACGTCGGTGAAGATGTCGAGAACCTTCTGTTGAAACTGCTTCACGCTGCAGACTTCGATGTCGAAGCGGCTCAGCGAGGCATTCTCTACATCGATGAAGTGGATAAAATTGGCAAGACAAGTGCGAATGTTTCCATCACCCGTGACGTTTCTGGCGAAGGCGTGCAACAGAGCCTTCTAAAGATGCTCGAAGGTACCGTTGCAAACGTTCCCCCTCAAGGCGGACGCAAGCACCCAGAGCAGCAGTACATCCAATTGGATACGAGTAACATTCTGTTCATCGTCGGTGGAACGTTCGTCGGAATCGAAGACATCATCCGCAAACGTCTCGGTCACAAGACCCTGGGTTTCGCTGGTGAGAGTGTTCGCAATGAGCAGTCTGAGTCCGAACTGCTGACTCAGGTGCAAACCGAAGACATTCTGCAATTCGGATTGATCCCTGAACTTGTCGGTCGCCTTCCAGTCGTCAGCTACCTTCAGCCTCTCAACGAGGAAGGTTTGGTAAGAGTCATGAAAGAGCCCAAGAATGCTCTGACTCGCCAATATCAGGCTCTCTTCAAAATGGAGAACTGCGAGGTTGAATTCACCGATGATGCTCTGCACTATGTGGCTCAAAAAGCACTTGCCAAAGGCGTCGGTGCACGCGGACTGCGGGGAATTTTGGAAGACGTGATGCTGGACATCATGTATGACCTGCCTGAGCAGGAAGATGGGACCGTCTTCACGATCGACGAGAATGTCGTCGCGGGCACAGGCGATCTGTTCAAAATGCCAACCACCAAGAGCGCCTAAGACGCCGACGAATTCGCTAATTTACCAATGCCACCGAGGTGATCGCCTCGGTGGCATTTTTTTATATCAACATAGTAGGCTGCCAATACACCAAGGGACTTGGTGGCACCACTGCATTGAACGCGAACACTTCCAAGCATCGTCAATCATCCAACCCAGAACGATCACTTCCATCCCGATCAGCATAGAACTTGGTGATATCGATCCCCGCTCGACGTTCCTCTTCCATCAATTTGATGCGTGACTCCAGTCGCTCCATTCTTCGCATCAATTGGGGAATGACATCCTTGTTCTCATCAACAGGCTTCGGACGCGGCACCGGAGGGTAGCCCAAGTGACGTTGCATCGCGGCAAACAGGAAAAGGGGCTCTCTTCTGCGATTCCCCAGAGCGATACGTCCTTCTTTTCGCCCGAAAAGGAATGGCCCCTTTCCATCGGTCGACTGCCCCGCTTCCTCCATTTTCACGCGATACTCATCACTCGCCAAGAACAGCAAATCAGCGACGTCAACCAAACCGACCTGAGCCCTCAGCATCAGAATCCACTGAGCCCACTTTCTATCGAATGTAGGGTCGTTACTGATAGCGGTCAGCCCTCGATCGTAATTAAGACGGTTTCTACACAGGACTTCGAAGTGATAGAAGAATAAACCTGCTTCATTGTGGTCTGTAGTACGGTACTTGGCTTCGCCGCCAAGCACCTGCAGAGCAGTTCCCATCGTGAACCGCCCCGACTCCTTTTCCGCCTCCTCGACCAGATAGGTCTGAAACGGGGTGAAGTAATGAGCCAACTTCCTCATGGCAGGCGCCATCTGTCCAGAATGCTTGAGTTCCGTTAGCAGATAGTCGATCGCGAGGGGGAGTTTGGTTGTTGTCAGCAATTCATACCGAATCTGCTCCAACAATTCCTGCATAGGCATCTCAATATCAACGCGCTCGCGTAGAACCTGGTAGAGATATGCCTGTTCAATGTACTCGGAACGATCGAGAAGTGGCTGAGCCATGCTTATACGCCGAGTGTTGAATGAGGACCTGAACCAGTCCAACTGCGGAATCTCAAGAGCAACGAACCGAATCAGAAGCTCGGGCGATTGGGTCACACCTGCCGGGTGCAGTTTTGCGAAACATCACAAATCAGCCCCCCTGCGACCAGCGGGGGGGTCGATCAGGCCCCCAGGATGCATCAGGAATACTTGCGAAACAGGATGCAGGCGTTGTGACCACCAAAGCCAAAGCTGTTACTCATGGCGACGTTCACTTCGCACTTGGCAGCTTGATTAGGTGTGTAATCAAGATCGCAGTCTGGATCCGGGGTGCTGTAATTGATGGTGGGTGCGATCAGTGAATCCTGAATCGTCTTGCAGGAAATCACTGCTTCGATCCCACCGCTCGCTCCCAGTGAATGGCCCAAGGCTCCCTTGGTGCTACTGAGCTTCATTTTGTGGGCATGATCTCCAAACACAGCCTTGATCGCCTGGGTCTCAGCCTTATCACCCAAGGGAGTGCTTGTGCCATGGGCGTTGATGTAGTCGACATTCTCGGGCGCGACTCCGGCATCTGAGATCGCCGCCCTCATCGCAGCAGCAGCGCCTTTGCCCTCTGGATCGGGAGCTGTGATATGCCCAGCATCACTTGTCGTTCCATAACCGAGCACTTCGGCATAGATGCGTGCACCTCGGGCCTTGGCATGTTCCAACTCTTCAAACACCAACAAACCGGCACCTTCGCCCAGCACAAATCCATCCCGATCAGCATCAAATGGCCGACTCGCCGCCGCAGGATCCTCATTACGTGTCGACAATGCCTTCATGTTTTGGAATGCAGCCAGTCCCATGCGTGTAATGGCTGCTTCGGTACCACCGGTGATGACGACGTCGGTTTCACCCAGCCGAACGCTTCGCAACGCATCGCCCATAGCATTGGTCGCGCTTGCGCACGCCGTCGCCACGGCATAGTTAGGACCTTTCAGACCATACGTGATGGAAAGGTTGCCTCCCGCAGCGTTGAGCATCATTTTCGGCACAGTAAACGGGCTCACCCGATCCGGGCCCTTGCTCAGCATTTTTAGGATCTGAACTTCAATTTCGCCCAAACCCCCAATGCCCGAACCGAGAATCACCCCACATTTGGACCGCTCAACCTTGTCGAAATCCAGTCCGGAGTCCTGAATGGCCTGTCCACCTGCGTGCACAGCGAACTGCGTGAACCGATCGAGGCGTTTGACCTCGCGTCGATCAATCCACTGGGTGGGATCAAAATCTGGTATATCGCCGCCGATATGAACTTTGTAGGCGCTGGTATCGATTGTTTTGAGCTGATGAACGCCACTCTCGCCCGCCGTCAGACGACTCCAAAACGTGTCGACTTCGACTGCCAACGGAGAGACGACGCCTACGCCTGTGACCATAATGCGGCGCTGCGATTCTTGTTGCATTCGGATGCCTTGGACGAATGTTCCATGCTAGGAAAGAGGGGACCTGCCCAAAATTGCACTGGGCAATGAATAAAACAAATGCCGCCCGCGAAACACAAAGCCGCGGGGGCACTCGAATTTAGGGGCGGCAGATTCAGTGAGACCAGTTGTGATTTACCACGCGGTAAACACCATCAGGCGTCTTCATCACCCTTGGCCTTCTCGATGAAATCAATCGCTTGGCCTACTTTCTGGATATTCTCGGCCTCATCATCGGGAATGTTGATATCGAACTCTTCTTCGAGTTCCATTACCAATTCGACGGTATCGAGCGAATCCGCACCCAAGTCGGTAACAAAGGATGTCTCGCGGGTGATCTTTTCTTTATCAACTCCGAGTTGTTCGGACACGATATCGATCACGCGTTCTTCAACGGTAGCCATGAGCAGTCTCTAGGGGATGTCAGCAAGCTGAAAATGTTTGTTTTGTAGAATTATAGGCAAGCGAAGCAAGTGACTCCGCACCTCAGTCTCGAGGAATAGAGCCGGTTGCACTCAATCGCATTTGCGGAAAAGGATAGGTGAAACAAGCAAAAGGCGTCAATACAGAGACGGCAAGATACTCCATCCGTTTCGACAATTCGTGCCAAGAGTCTACCCGATCATGCCGCCATCGACGACCAGCGTCTGCCCGGAGACGTAACCAGCGTTCTTGGATGCGAGGAACAGAACCGCAGCAGCCACATCTTCTGGCGTTCCCACACGCTTGGCTGGAATTCGCTTTTTGACCTCTTCCAGCACCACATCGCCCAATTCTGCGGTCATTTCGCTGGCAATGAAGCCAGGAGCGACTGCATTTACCGTAACTCCACGGCTGATCAGCTCTTTACTGAGCGTCCGAGTCAACCCAATCATCCCCGCTTTACTGGCGGAATAATTGGCTTGGCCTGGGTTACCGATCAGCCCAGAAATACTTGCCATATTGATAATTCGGCCGTATTTGCTCCGCCTCATGATTCCAGCCGCGGCACGACAGCAGACAAAGCAACTTGTCAAATTCGTGGCAATGACATCATCCCACTCCTCGTCAGACATTCCCCGCATCAATTTATCGCGAGTGATTCCGGCATTATTAACCAGGATGTCGAGGCGACCGTGCTTTTCCTTGGCACCTTCAATCGCGGCTTTGGCAGCAGCCCTGTCCGTGACATCACAAGCAACCGCCTCAGCAATTCCTCCAGCGGATTCAATCTCAGACACAGTAGAGGCAAGTTTCTCGGCGTTTCGGGCCAGACAGAGGACAGTAGCCCCATTCATACCCAAAGCGATCGCAACCGCTTTTCCGAGCCCCTGTGAGGCTCCCGTAACGACAGCAACCTGATCTTTCAGGTCGGTGGTGAGAGAAAGTTCCATGACTTGTTCCGCGATGTAGAGGGACTTCGATGGCTCGCACTGAAGCAAAACGTCGCTGCAACAGGCGAAAAACAGAGAGTATTGAAATGGCAGTTCGGAGTCAGCTGGGGTCAACCATCCCCAAAACCATCCGATGGCAACTTTCGGTTGATGCGTTTGAGAGTACCTCGCAAGACACGACCGGTACCAACTTCTTCGAAACCGTCGATCCCATCCGCCAGCATCTGCCGCACCGAGTCTTCCCAACGCACCGACCCGACGACTTGGCGGCTGAGCAGCTCGCGAATTTCACTGGCAGATTGATGAGGCTTGGCGTCTACATTGCTATAGACAGGGATTTGTGTGTCTTGAATCGGAATTTCTTCCAACGCCGCCCGAAGGGCCTCGACCGCAGGCTGCATCAACGAGGTATGGAAGGCACCGGCAACACTCAGAGGGATCACCTTCATCGCCCCCGCAGCTTCTGCCGCAGGAACAAGACGCTCAATCGCAGTAAGATGCCCAGAAACCGCGATGTTCCCGGGGCAAAGCAAATTGGCGGGCTGCAACACCTCGCCGTCCTGCCGACAGTCGTCGCAAACCTGCTTGACGGCGTCCAAGTCCAAGCCCAGCACACTGGCCATACCACTTTGAACGGCGTCGGCAGCAGCCTGCATTGCCTGCCCCCGCCGCTGAACGAGCTTCAAACCGTCTGGGAAGTCCAAACCGCCAGCGAAGCAAACCGCCGTGTATTCGCCAAGACTCAATCCAGCCGCTGCTTTCACAGCCGCGATTCTCTCGGGAGCCTGCTGGCGCATCACCGTCGCCGCGGCGATTCCCACGACGAACAAGGCTGGCTGACTATAAGCCGTTTCATTGAGCTGTGATTCGGGCCCCTCAGCGCATAACTTACCTAGATCGTAGCCTAACACCTGAGAGGCTTGATCGAATAAGCGTTTTGCCACCGGATGCGTTTCACAAAGCCATCGGCCCATGCCGATCGCCTGCGCTCCTTGTCCGGGGAAGAGGATGCCGACAGATTTCATTGCTGTACGGCGCCGATTAGCTGTCTTCGTGCTCGACGACAGTACGGCCCTGATAGTATCCGCACTTGGGGCAGATCGTGTGGGTCGGTACCGCGGTGCTGCACTGAGGGCAGTAGCTGATCTGACGCTTTTTCACACGATCGTGCGAGCGTCGTTTACCAGTTCGGCTGTTAGAGTGTTTTCGTTTAGGGACAGCCATCGCTGTTTTCTTCCGGTCTAGTTCCAAAAGGTTGATTTCGAGCCGCGTATCGTAGGTTGCGCAGGTCGATTCCGTCAACGCGTCCAACCATGGTTTTTTCGAAACCGAGCAAATTCTCTTGTGAAAACTTGAATCAGCAACGGTCAGAGCTGCTCTGACGGCCGATTTGCTACCGCCATTCCCATATTCACGCGACTATCGGGCATGAAAGTGACCTGAACATTCTCCAGCCCAAGCTCTGCGAGCTCCGTCTGAATCGTCTCCAAAGTCCTCATGCTGCCATGCTGGGTTCCCAACTCCAGCTTCAATGCCTCGACGCATTCACTCATATCGGGCTTTGTCGGTCCGCGAAACAGATCAATTACAACCAACTTCCCGCCGAATTTGAGTGCTTTGATCGCTTGTGACAGCAGTTTCTGCCCTTCGTTTGGCCCCAAGCACCCCAATCGCTGAGCCACCACAACCAGATCGAATTCCGCGTCATCTAGCTCAGCCTCGGCTGGATCTGCCTCAAGTGCTCGAAAACGCTCCCCCAAACCGATCGAATCAGCGGTGCTTTGAGCGGCTTTGAGTGCGGCGGCCTGATCCACCGCCGTCACCGTGGCTTTCTGGTCGCGGTGCGCCATTGCAGCACTCCAGACCGCTGAGCCACAACCGAGATCCAAGATTTCCAGCCCTGTAATCCCGTCCTCACCTCCCAAATCCAGCATTTCAGCTGCCTGCATCGCTGCCGGCGTGTGCACCCACTGCGTGGCCGCTAGAGAATTCAGGTAAGCCTGATCGTCAATCGGTGTCTCATCTGCTTCAGACTCGCCTGACTCACGCACATGGCCTACCAAGTGATTCCACGTCGCATCTCCCAAGTCCTGGTCGTATTGGCACAACAAGTGGGCGACCCGCGAAAGAGCGTAGTCTTCTTCGTACTGTTCAATGATGCTGCTGGCAACCAAAGCATCGAGCACCAATTTCGTGGCACCTCGCTTGAGCGACAGCTTTTCGCATAACTGCGTCAGCGTCCGCTGTCCCTCTCGCAATTCCGTCAGAAGCCCGAGTTTGCGGGCGCTGCGAAACAGATGTGCGGCAGCGTTGATCTTCATAAACTGCTGGTACTGATCCAGCGTCTTGTCTTGTGCATTCATGACATTCACTCCCTTCGGTCTCAGACGCCCACAGCACGCAAGGCATCCACGACAGCATTGCAACGCTTCATGGTCGTTTCAAACTCGTCAAACGTCAGCGACTGATAACCATCGCTTAACGCGGTACTGGGATCAGGATGAACTTCGACGATCAATCCATCGGCACCAGCGGCGGCGGCCGCCACAGCCATGTCGGGAACCATGTAAGCATGGCCAGTACCGTGACTGGGATCGATGATCACTGGCAGGTGAGTCTTCCGATGGAGATACGAAACACTCGCCAAGGGCAGGGTGAAACGGGTGTGACCCTCGAAGGTTCGAATCCCTCGTTCACAGAGCATGACCTGATCATTGCCCTCATTGAGAATGTATTCAGCAGCCAACAAAAACTCGTCCATGGTGGCAGAGGCACCTCGTTTCAGCAGCACTGGTTTACCAGCAGCCCCCACCGCCTCGAGCAGTCGATAATTCTGCATATTCCGGGCTCCTACCTGCAGGACGTCTGCATAACGGGCGACCAATTCAACATCGTCCGTGCCCATCACTTCCGTGAAAACAGCAAGGTTTGTTTCGTCTCTGGCCGCTGCCAACATTTTCAAGCCATCTTCCTTTAGTCCCTGAAAACTATACGGGCTGGTTCGCGGCTTGAACGCACCACCACGCAGGCCGGTCGCTCCTGCTGCCTTGACCGCTCTGGCTGTCGACAGAATCTGCTCTTCATTCTCGACACTGCACGGCCCTGCAATCATCCCGACTTCACCAGCCCCAGCAATAAAATCCAGCACACGAATCTGGCTTGCATGCTGCTGAACTTCGCGGCTCGCCATTTTATAGGGAGCAGCAATCGGTACGACTGCAGAGACACCAGAGCTGCTTTCAATTGACTCCTTGAAATGCTCTCGCTTATCGCCGATGGCAGCGACGACGGTTCGCTCTGTCCCCACAATCACATTCGCCTTTAGCCCCATGCTTTCCACCCGCTGAACGGTCGCCTCGACCTCGGCATCTGTCGCATTGGGCTCCATCACAACAATCATTATCTCACCTGGGCTAAACGTATCTTGGGGGATATCGAGAAAGGAAAAGCGTCACCGCGTCCAGAATCTGTTACCAACGGACTCGGGAATTGGATTCAGTTGCTAGTAACACCATCAGAACGCGAACATGATGACATGTCACCGGGGTGACCCTCAATTTGTTGCCCAGCGGTAAAGAATTGCCCCATGCACTTCCCGCCGAACAGAGGATACAGCGTTAAAAACGAACGAAACGGCTGCCCGTCGCCTAACCACCCCAGCCGCGAACTGGGGCAGACAAAAAACGTACGCGAAAAGGCTATCCGTGCTATCCATGACACTGTGCCTGACTAGCGTGCTGGCTTGTCTTAAGTTGGCAGCGTCCAGCCCTCAGATGGTTCACCCGCTCTCTGACGAGAGCAGGGCGTACCGCTCATCTGCCGGTCCGCCAACGCTTCCAAGCATCAACAAACTGCTGCGGGGTGGCTTCGAACGACTGAATGAATGCCTTTTCGAACGGTACCCCCCGGCTCATATTTCTCAACAGGCCATCAAATCCCTTTTTCTGAGCACGATCCAGCATCGCAGACATGAGATCAGTGGCAATCAGATCAGACTGCTCTGGCGTCAGCTTTCCATCCAGGAATTGCTTCGAATTGCCCATTGCTGCCAACGCCTCGACAAGGTCACGATTGACCGTTGCTTTCGAGGCCCGCCCGCGTGGTGCCTTTTCAGTGTTTCCATGTCGTTTCGCAATGACTTTACCTGTTCCCTCTGCAAGCCACCGTGGCACATCTCCACCACGTGTGGCAACCGCCAAACTTACCAACGGTGAAGTCAGCCGTGCTTCAATTTCGTCCTCTTCATCGCGATCGGTTGCAACCAGCGATACATAGCCGTCAATGCCGTCATACTTCCAGTGACTGCTCCACCCGTTCGGAATCCCACGTCCTTCAACCATCTTTGCGAATTCGCTGTAATCATACCTCTTGGGCATCACAAAGATGGTGGCTCTACCCTTGAAGAATGCCTGCCCCGCATCTGCGGAAACAACGGATTTCACGGCTTTCATCTGATCTTCGGCCAGTTCGGCAACAAGCTTGATCGTAGCTGGGGCAGCTGAACCGACCACATAAAAGTGGTCCGTTGTTTCAATGCTCAGATCCGCCCCACTGGGAACCACAAGCTTGATATTCTCGCCAGCGAGCTCGGCGCGTCGATCACTCAATTCCTGAGGGGTCGCAGCCGCGGCCCATGCCAATTGACTCATGACCTGCAGTGGCTGATTGTCCGAGGCACCGTCCAGCGTCGCACCCTCATCAATCCAAGTTGAGATGAGTTTGATTGAATCTTCAGAGAAGGCTGGCCGCCCACCCGCAGGCATCTTCAATCCCATACTTCCGCGAAGCTTCTTGACCAACAGACTTTCCTCCCCATTGCCAGGGATGACGATATCACCACTATCACCACCACGCAGTAACTGGGCGAAGGTATCCATACTCAGACCACCGCTTGCTCGCATGGCGTTGATGTGACAACCCTTGCAGCTTTCGACCAACAGGGGAGCCACGTCAGCTGCGAAACTCACTGTTTCTTTGCCAGTGGCCTGCATCGCTTTGAGTCTCGGCCGTGGTGGCTCATCCGCGGTAGCCCCCGCTGCGATCGGAGCGGCTGGATCAGTGCCGTCAAACTTCGCGCCTGCCAAAATCCAATCTTTCAGTATTTTCAATTCGGCGGGCGTCACTTTGCCGCCACCTCGCGGCATGTCCCCTGTTTCAATGGTCTCAATCAAGCGGCTTCCCACCGTATCACCTGCGAAGATCACAACACCTTCGGGAGGACCTTTCATGAGGGCAGCGTAGGTCGCCAAGTTGAATCCACCTTTGCTGTCCGAGGCATGACATCGCCCACAACGTGCCGACAGAATCGGAGCGACCGCTTTCGTAAAACTAAGTCCGTCATTAGGCGCCGGTTCGGGTTTCCCCGGGGCGGGACTTGTTCCCGGCTTGGGCTTCGCGGGGGCATCCGCAGGACGCTTAGGTCGCGTGAAGGTAGGAAGCGTGATGCCTTCAAAGTCAAGCAGAGTTCGAGCCTTCTCAATCCGCTGCATTGCAGGCAATAACTCGTCATAGAGCCTTGGAGAACCACTTTTAGCAGCCTCTTCGACCTGCTTGACCGCAGTTCGGATGTATTCGGCAGAGGCATCGAAATCCCCAGCCGCGTAGCTTTTCCCAGCCCGCAAAACGCTGGCATTCACATTTTGAACTGTTTTCTTTTCCTCCGCCGTAAGCCCGGCGGCGTCCGCTTGCGGAGCTATGAAGAGCGACGCAGCGGATAAAAACACGACAAATGAGCAGAGCTGTGGGATCAATGATCGCATCACATCCAAACCAGATAGAGAGAAAAACCGAGTCTCAGTAACAAGGGTGCCATAGTGATAACGTATCCCGACAGTATAAGTACCCATGGGGATGAACACCGGATCGCTTGCAACGGAATCGACCAGCAACGCTATCGAAAGCCAGAAATACCGTAAAAAGCGTCATGGTGAACGCAAAAAACGCTCACAAACAGCGGACCACCTTGGTTAATACTCGTTACCGACCGCATCAGAATCCACTGCGGCGGCGGAAAAGTCACCTTTGACGACCTGACGCACCTGCCTGCTCGCAATTTCCTGCTTGAGCCTGGCAATCGCCTCGGCGGTCGGCATGGACCCCAAATCACCATCGATACGGTCACGCAGGGCGACCTGTCCGGCTTCGGCCTCTTTCGGGCCGACCACCGCCATGTAATTCACCAACTCCAGCTGGGCGTTACGGATTTTGGCCTGCACCTTACCCCCGCTGTTGTCGACTGTGACCTTCAACCCCGCCGCCTCGAGTTCCTTGGCGACTTGCACCGCGTAGTCGAGTGACTTGTCGCTCAAAGGTAAAACTCGTACCTGCTCGGGAGCCAACCAAAGTGGGAAAGCCCCTGCAAAGTGCTCGATGAGCATCCCAGTGAATCGTTCAAGAGACCCAAACGGAGCGCGGTGAATCATCACAGGACGATGAGCTGCGTTATCGCTGCCGTTGTACTCCAGCTTGAAACGTTCCGGCAAGTTGTAGTCCAGTTGCACGGTTCCGAGCTGCCACGACCTGCCAATGCAATCCCGCACCATGAAGTCAGCCTTAGGACCATAAAACGCGGCTTCACCAGGCTCCTCATTGAAACTCAAACCTGAGCCCTGCAGAACTCCGCGTAAAGCCCCTTCTGCATGATCCCAATTTTCCTCCGTGCCCACATACTTGTCGCTGTCAGGATCGCGTAAGGAAAGCTGAACGCTGTAATCGTCCAAACCAACCGACTCCAGAACAAACTTAGTCAACTCGATGGTAGCTCGAAATTCTTCCTCGACCTGCTGAGCCGTACAAAAAATGTGTGCGTCATCCTGCGTCAAACCACGCACCCGAAGCATACCGTTCAGTTCGCCAGTCTGCTCGTGACGATAAACAGTTCCAAATTCGAATAAACGCAACGGCAACTGCCGGTAAGATCGAGGCTGCGCCTTGAAAATCTGGCAGTGATGAGGACAGTTCATCGGCTTGAGCAAATAACGCTCATGGTTCACCTGCCAATCATGCAACACTTTTCGCTTCGAATCAGCCGATGCAGATGAGCGGTAATCAGGAAGCTTGACACCGAACACTTCCGCGGCCGCCATCAATTTATCTTCACCGTCTGAATCAAGGGTCCCCTCCTGCAGACGCTCACTCCATGCATCAAGCATGCCGCCCACCTCGCTTCCAAACAAGGGAGCGAATTGGCTATCTCGGTAATAGGGAAAGTGGCCACTGGTCTCGTACATTTCCACGCGACCAATGTGCGGACTGTAAACCGGGTCATAACCGCGCGACAATAATTCACCACGCAAGAAATCCTCAAGTGCGACCCGAACCCTGGCGCCCTTGGGCAACCACAGGCAAAGCCCCTGGCCAACATCGGGGCTGATAGAAAATAACCCATGCTGCTTGCCAAGCACACGATGATCACGACGCTTGGCTTCCTCAATTTGCTCAAGATATGCCTTGAGCTGCTTCTTGTCGAAGAACGCAGTGCCGTACAAACGCTGCAACTGGCGTCCTGATGTATCCCCCTTCCAGTGCGAACCCGCAATGGTCATCAATTTGATCGCCTTGATTTTGCCTGCATCGGGGATGTGCGGGCCTCGACACAGGTCAACAAACTCGCCTTGGCGATAAAAACTCACAGTGGATTGATCCGAAAGACCAGTATCGATGTGCTCGACTTTCAAGTCCTGATCCAGATCATCACACAGCTTTCTCGCCTCCTCGCGATTCAGAGCGAAACGCTCGAACGGTTCCTTTTCCTTGATGATGCGTTTCATTTCCGCTTCTATCTTCGGAAAATCGTCTTCACTGATTTTTTCGGGCAGATCAAAATCGTAGTAAAAACCTCCCTCAGTGGTCGGTCCGAACGCCAACGAAACTCCGTCATACAAACGCATGACAGCCCGCGCCATGACATGGGCCGCTGAATGCCTCAAGACGCCCAAAGCAGCTTCATCCCGACCCGTCAGCAAGGTCAACGGAAGAGGCTCACTGCCCTCAGACAATTCGCCCAACGGACGATCAGCATCGACGATGGCCCCCGAAACCTCGGCGGCAATCACACTGCGCGCCAGTCCCTCGCTGATGCCCTTGGCTACATCCATGGCGGTGGCGTCAGACGGATGCTCCGCAAGCGTTCCATCGGGAAGTTGAATTTGAATGCTGGAAGCAGAAGCGGAATTCATCGCGTATCACCGTACTTAAGTGGAATCTGACGGACCCTCGCATACCGACGGCGAGTGCCCTGAGCGCCAAAGGATGATCGCGGCCACCATGGACCGTCAATCCCGAATTAGAAGGACGGCTCCGAAGTCCGCCGAGTGAGCGTTTTTCACACCAGCATGGTTGACAAATCTTCAATTTAAACGATTGTTTAAAACAAGCGTTTAAATTCCAGTAACCTGCCCAAACGAGGTCGCTTTGGCAAACTCAGCCAGCAAGTCGCCCCAATCGCAGCGGAATCCCGAAGGGGACATACGCCCCAACGAGCGGTCCCACGACACGAGAAGCCGGATTTTAGCTGCCGCTGGGCCAGTTTTCGCTGCTCAAGGCTACGCCGGAGCGACCGTACGTGAAATCTGCTCGGCCGCTGGTGTCAATATCGCGTCGGTCGGCTACCACTTTGGTGACAAACTGGGGCTGTATCGGGAGGTAATCCACGCCCTGCGTGTGGCCCGAGCAAAAAGGTTTCCAACGCCTAATACTGACCTGCAAAAGCCGCAGGAAACGTTGCAAGCATTAGTGAACACACTTTTAGCTCGCATGCTAATCACCGAGGAGGCGGCTTGGGAAACTGAACTGCTGATGCGTGAAATGCAAAACCCAACTCCTGTTTTCGAGAGCATCGTCGAAGAATTTTTTCGACCGCTTTTTAATCAGCTGACGGAAACGCTGCAGCTTTTAGTGAAGTCTGAACTGCCTACGCATACGGTACAGCACTTGGCTTTCAGCACCGTTGGGCAATGCTTGTACTATCGCGTGGGCGCTCAGGCGATTCAGGTATTAATTCCTGAGCGGCAAAGAGATGCGCATTATGACATCGAATCCCTCGCTCAACACATCACTGCAGTCATGCTGTCAGCCTGCGAGAACTTCGCGAATTCACAGCAGCAGATCGAACCGAGTGACGAGTAAAGTCACTTTCAATCACTGATCAGGACGAAAGTTTTTCCACGAAAGCAACATAGATGGTCGATACTTTGATTTCGCCTCCCAAACCCACACCGGACGTAAGTCCTTCCAACACAGACAGTCCACGGCAAGTCCCGACCTTTACATCGCGTCTTGCTAACACGAGCCAGAAGGCGTTGTTTGATTTCATCATTCCAGCAGGTCTGCTGGCCGCAGGCGTCGCTGTCATGCTGCTTCTTGGCACGGCAGAAACCGAGAAAAAGCCGGCAACAGGTACAGACTACAACTCACGTCTCGAAGCATTAAGCGAAGTTCGTGTGGAACGCCTCCACACCCTGACTTCTCTTGGCGAACGGTTACAACTGATCGTCGACGGCAGCGTTGCTCCGTTTCGCGAGGTCCAGGTAGCGACGGAGGTGTCGGGCGAGATCATCGCCAAGTACCCGATTTGTGAAGCGGGAGCTTATGTTGAGGTAGGGACACCGCTGATGAAAATCGACACTACGGATTACGATTTTGAGGTGGAGCGTCTTACGCAGGTCAAAGCACAAGAATATCAGGCACTGAAAGAGGTAGATCAGGAGAGGGACAACACGAAACGATCCATTGAGATCGCCAAGGAAGACATGGCTCTTCAACAAAAGGAAGTTGATCGCCAAGTCCAACTTGGTGACGGATTCACGAGCCCCGCCGAACGAGACAAGGCAAGACGCGCATTACTGGCCGCGCGGCAACAATTGGTGACACTCGAGAATCAACTCAGTTTGCTCGTGGAACGCCGGCAGAAAATCGTTGTCTCAGAACAGCTGGCTGAAACACAGTTAAAAAAAGCACGAAATGATCTCAAGCGAACCGAAATTTGTGCCCCAATTTCGGGAGTGATTGTCAATGAGAAGGTCGATCTTCATTCGTTCGTATCGCGTGGCACCACTTTGGTGACCATTGATGACACTTCCAAAGCAGAAGTCGCAACGAGTCTTCGCATGGACCAACTGTATTGGGTGCTAAATCAGGCAACAGAGGCGTCGAAGAACGCCTCAAAGGACAAACCTGATCCTCCCAACAAGGCGACCAATGCCGGTGGAGAAACCGATTCCCGCGGGTACAGCTTGCCGGAAACGAAAGCGATCATTGAATACGAGCTAGCAGGTCGGGAGGGTGTGAAATACTACTGGAATGCAAAATTGATGAGCTACGACGGTATCGGCCTGAACTCGGCTACGCGAACCGTCCCAGTCCGCGTGGTCGTCGATGCCCCCAACCAGCACGTTGATGCAGAGGGAACGCCTCGCGAAGTCACCGGGGCGACAGCCCTCGTCCGTGGCATGTATGTACGCGTAAAACTGTTGATTGCCCCGCGACCCGAATGGATGGTCATTCCTGCCAGAGGCCTTCAGGTGGACAATCGCATCCTTCAGTTCTCCCCAGACCCTTCCGTCTTGGCAGTCAAGCCAACTGACAATGACGGGAAAACAACCACTGCAACTGCATCAAATCCTGCCAACTCCGAGCAGCCAGAAGGATTCAAAGCGAAAGACTGGGTACCGGGTAAAGTGACACTCGCAACCGGAATCAATCCGATTGCACCGTTGAGCGGTTCAGCCAGTATTCTTTCTGACAAAGGGAAGAATGGGACTTTCAACAAGAACAAGCAACGACTTTGGGTCTGCGAAATCGCTGGTGGTTCAGCGGAACTGCTCAAACAAAATCCGTTTGTTGTTGTATCGCCATTCGAAGAAATCGACGACGCAACATCACCAGCGCGAGCCAGTGCGGAGGTCTTGAATCCAGTTACGCGATCAGACGCGAACCAAGAACAGCCCAATCACGCAACTGCCGCAGGCGAGGAGAACTGATCATGAAGCGTCTTGTTGCATGGGCGATCACCAATTCGCCCGGAATGAATGTACTCATGCTCGGCTTGATGCTGGTCGGTGGTGTTTCACTCTGGAACATGCGCCGCGAAGTATTTCCGGCATTCGAGCTAGAGATTGTGATGATCACGGTGCCTTATCCCGGCGCTACTCCTCAGGACAGCGAAGAGGCTATCTGCCAGAAAATTGAAGAGGCTATCCGCGCAATTGACGGGATCAAGAAAGTAACTTCCATCGCGCAGGAAGGATCAGGATTTGTGCTCGCTGAACTCCGCAGCGATGTACGAGACGTCCAAAAGGTCATGGCCGAGATCGACCGTGAGGTGGATCGCATTCCGAGTTTTCCTGCACTTGCAGAAGATCCCCTGATCCAACAGATTACGTTTCGCGACGCTGCCATTCGAATTGGCATCGTAGGCCCCGCCCAACGCACCCCGGAAGCCGAGTGGAAACTCCGGGAAGTAGCCGAGGAAGTCCGAGATGACGTCTTGAGCCTACCCGCTGTTTCTTCTGCCTCCATGATGGGCACACGGCCGTTCCAGATCGATGTCGAAATCCCGGAGGCAACGCTGCGTAGCTATGGGCTCTCATTGCAGCAAGTTGCCAACATTCTCCGTGCGAGAAACATTGAACTGCCCGGCGGCCAACTGCGAGCAGATGGTCAGGAGATTCTCTTACGAGCCAAGAACAAACGCCGGGTCGGCGAAGAAATCGGAGAATTACCGCTGATCACTGACAGCAGTGGTGTCGTCCTCACTGTGAACGATCTTGGAACTGTTCGGGACAACTTTCAAGACACGACCGCTGTAAGTGAAATCAATGGCGAACCGGCCATGGTAGTGAACGTCGAACGTGCCAAGTCGGAAGACCTATTGGCAATGGTCGACGCGGTAAAAGCCTATGTTGCCGAAAAAGAATTACCGGCTGGATATCGATTCCAAGTTTGGGGTGATAGCAGCAAGGAAGTACGCGGACGCTTGGCGTTGCTGCTGCGTAACGGTTTCTCTGGCTTGTTGCTTGTGTTCCTGGTACTCACGCTGTTCCTTGAGATGCGTCTGGCCTTCTGGGTTGCACTGGGGATCCCAATTTCGATTCTGGGAGCCGGAGCTGTACTTGCGTGGGGCGATCAAACGCTGAACATGTTGAGCCTGTTCTCGTTTCTTGTTGCGTTAGGGATCGTTGTCGATGATGCCATCGTGATTGGTGAAAACATTTACGCGCACATGCAAATGAAAAAATCGTTGGTCCAAGCAGCCATCGATGGAACAGTCGAAGTCATGCCAAGCGTGACCGCCTCCGTGACAACGACGATCATTGCATTCGCTCCCATGTTTTTTGTCTCGGGGGTGATGGGGAAGTTCATGGCAGTGATCCCATTTGCTGTCATCGCAATGCTGGCGATTTCACTATGGGAAAGCATTTTTGTTCTGCCCTGCCACTTGTCTCACCATCATTCCGGTTTCTTCCGCTGGCTTTCCATTTTAACTTACCCGCTCAGACCACTGGGCATCGCTTTGAATTGGCTAAGCCCACGAGCCGGGCGGGGTTTGGACTGGATCTGCAAATCGATCTACCTACCAGCTCTTGGATTCTCACTAAGGCACCCCGCTGTGCCGCTGGCCGTTGCGGTCATGATGTTCATTGTGACGGGCGGAATGATCCGAGGAGGCATTGTTCCATCGATCCTGTTTCCAAAATCGGACAACAATAACCTGCAGGCAACGATCGCGTTCCCTGATGGCACCACCGCTGAAGAGACTGATAACGCGACCCAGAAAATGCTGTCAGCACTCAACATTGTTTCCGAACGGATTGCCTCTGACAGATCCAAAAAAACCGGGATTCCTGTTGAGGAAATTTACAATTCCGAAGTAGAAGGGCAGGGCACAGGCCCAGTCCGACTCACTTACCGTGACGTCGGCACGATTACCAACCTGCAAAATGCGGCAGGCGGTGGCGGCTCAGGAAGCCACGTCGGCCAAATTTTTGCCGAATTGTTCGATACCGAGATCCGCGACATCCACAGCGATGACCTGCTGACCATGTGGCGTGAAGAGGCGGGCAACTTCCCTGGAGCCGACCGCATCACTTATGGATCAGTAGGTGTTGGCCCGGGTGGCAAAGCAATTGAATTCAAATTACTGGCCCCCAGCGGCGAGGTAGAACAACTCCTTGCAGCTACCGAAGCAGTCAAAGCTCAACTCGGTGAGTTTGCGGGGGTCTACGACATCGCTGATGACAACACACCCGGCAAATGGGAATTCCAATTTCGCGTCAAAGATCGCGCACTCGCGACGGGAGTCACACCGACCGACCTCGGCACCACGGTTCGCAATGCCTACTTTGGTGCTGAAGTCATGCGTCTACAAAGAGGTCGTCACGATGTCAAGCTTATGGTGAGATATCCAGAAGACGAACGAGGTAGCCTCGTTGATTTTCGTGAAATCAGGATTCGCACCGCGGATGGGGCCGCACGCCCCATCACCGAACTCGCGGAAATTGACTATCAACGGGGCTTCTCGGAGATCAACCGTGTCGACCAAATGAGATCGATCACCATTTCTGCTGATCTCGATGAAACGAAGGCGAATGCAAATCGGATCATTAATGAGCTACAGGACAAATACGTTGGCACTTGGCAGAAGTCTTTTCCAGCAGTCAGTTTTCGATGGGAGGGTCAACGCGAACAGAGCCGCGATTCTGTGGGCAGCCTGATGAGGGGATTCGGAATCGCTGTGCTGGCAATGTTCGTGCTATTGGTCCTGCAATTCCGCAGCTACATTCAACCGCTTCTGATTCTGGCCATTGTACCTTTCGGAATGATTGGGGCAGTTTGGGGCCATGCCCTTTTGGATCTTCCGCTCACCTTGTTCAGCATGTTTGGACTGGTCGCACTTTCAGGAGTTGTCATCAATGATTCGATCGTATTGATCGACTTCATCAACACACGAATACGAGACGGCATTCCCATCCGAGAAGCACTCATGGAATCCGGAGAACGTCGTTTCCGCCCCATCATGCTCACCAGCATGACGACGATCGCTGGCCTGATTCCATTGATGCTGGAACGGTCATTCCAAGCGCAACTGTTGATTCCCATGGCCGCGAGTCTTGCATTCGGCCTGGCTCTTGCAACATTCCTCGTGCTACTGCTGGTCCCAACCTTCTACTCACTGTACACCAGTCTCTTGGCGTTATTTGGTGTTTCAGTCACAGAGAAAGCCGACTGATTCCCAGACATCAGGAGACGCAAACATCAGGAGTTACTGACGGCTAGAAATTCAGAGGCCCAGAAATTCAGCATGGTCCGGGAGACTCGCGATAGGCAGCCGCGGTGAAGAAAATACCGATTCGGTGCAATCGAGTCCCAAACAGCGTCACTCGGACGCATTGGTCCGTTACACTCGGCCGAGATTTTCGCGAGGCGTACAAGGTATTCATCCGACGATGCCTAAGAACCTACAGCGGAGAGAAAGCAAACCTGCTTAAAAGAGCAGACGAATGACCTTCGATTCTACGAACACGGCAGCCTTGGCGGTGAATCAACCGTCAATCTTCGTCCATCACATCGTCAGGAATATTCAAATTCGTGCTAACGGTTTGCACGTCATCATGCTCATCAATCGCTTCAAGTAATCGAATTACTTTTTTGGCAATTTTTGACTCCACATCGACCGTGGTTTGTGGCAGACGTGTGACTTCCTTGACCTCCATCGTCAGTTCTGCCTTCTGCAAGGCATCCTCCAAGCTCTGAAACTGGTCAGGCGAACACATCACCTGTAATTTACCGTCATCAGTGCTTTCGACATCGTCACCGCCGTTCTCGAGCGCGACCTCCATCACCGTTTCTTCATCAACGGCTTCAGCGTCAAAAACGAACAGACCTTTTCGTTCGAAGAGGTAGGCAACACATCCCGACTTTCCGATCTCACCGCCCAACTTGGAGAAAATGGATCGCAACTCTGGGCCGGTTCGATTCCGATTATCAGTCAGTGTTTCACACATCACTGCGACACCACCAGGCCCGTAACCTTCGTAAAGAATTTCCTCGAGATCTCCACCGGCCAACTCACCCGTGCCCCGCTTGATGGCGCGAGCAATATTGTCTTTCGGCATACTGACAGCTTTGGCATCATCAATCGCTTTCCGCAATCGAAAATTCGAATTCGGATCTCCGCCGCCACTTTTTGCAGCGACAATGATGCCCTTACTTAACTTGCTCCAAAGTTTTCCTCGCTGGGCATCCACGCGTCCTTTGCGGTGCTGGATATTGGCCCACTTTGAATGTCCTGCCATATCAGATCTTATCAATTACTGGAGACTTGAATCACTCGATGACTCCGGGGCAGTGTCCACCGAGGTCGTCACTTCAAAAGATTAACACGAGCGTGGGTCCGGAACTCAACGTGGCTTACGCTTGGTCAATTTCCGGTTGGTTGATTTCTTAGAACTGGTTTTCTTAGCTGGCTTCGTCTTGGATGCCGTCTTTTTCGCAGCTGTTTTCTTCTTCGCTGGTGAAGTTTTTTTAGTAGCTGCTACCTTCTTTGACGTCTTTTTAGCGGATTTTTTGGCAACTTTCTTAGACGCTTTTTTAGCGGGTGCTGCCTTCTTGCTCACTTTCTTGGCAGGGGCAGCCTTTTTGGTGGCTTTTTTCGCAGGAGCCGTCTTCTTTTTCGAAGTTTGCTTCGCAGCCTTTTTACTCGACGCGGCTTTCTTGGCTGGCGTGGCTTTCTTGGCTGGCGTGGCTTTCTTGGCTGGCGTGGCTTTCTTGGCTGGCGTGGCTTTCTTAGTCGCCTTCTTGACAGGTTTTTTCGCAGACGTGCTCTTGGCTGCCACTTTCTTTGCCGGAACAGCCTTCTTTACGGGAACCGGAGTACGTTTCTTGGCAGCCTTGTCGGCAGCTGCTTTCTTGGCAGCGGCCTTGGCAGTCTCTTTAGCAGCAGCCTCCGCAGCCGGCACCTCTTTCCTGGCCGGTTCTTTTGCCTTCTTCTTTTTGGGTGGATTCTTCGCAGCTTCGATTGCAGCAAGTGCAGCCGCTTCCGCCGCCGCTTTTGCGGCTACCTTTTCCTCAACCTTGCGTTCAAGGACACGCTTCTTGGCAGCTTTCTTACTTGCAAGCCACTCATCAAGCCGTTGGCTCGAGCCCTTGCTGACCGCATCAATAAAAGCACGCGCGGCTTTGTCTTTCAAATTCTTTTTCAACGCAACTGCCGCTTGGTGCAACAAGCCTGAAAACTCAATCCCCTTGCTCTTGGGGATCGCCCGTTCCAACCCAGGCACCTTGCCACTCGAGGCCTCGGGCTGCGATGCGATTTCAGTGGTCAACATGATCACCATGGCAGAGTAGTCGACTGGAATCGAATGTCCTCCCAAACCATGCTGCACCGTATAGCTGAGCACAAAGGGCGTCATGCCTGGCATCTTCTCAAACTTATTGACCGCTTTGCCGAGATTGTCTTTCTTGAGATGATCCAAGTCAAAGGTATAAAACTCTTCGAAGATGGCCTGTAGATTACTCTTGAGCCGTCGAGCTGCCACCAAAGGCTCTGGCAACCTCGAAAGAACTTGCGCCAACTCAGTGACGGTGGTGACACGCACCTCATTCCAGTCGTAAAACTCCTGCTCACACTTAGCCATTCCCTCGTCAGCTAATTCAGCTGAAGCGTCCTCCAAGAGAGACGCATACAGCACATGCTCCAGCAGAGGACGAGCTGGCTGGCTTGGCAGTGGTTTGTAGTGTTTCTTGAGGGCAGTGTTGAGTTTGCCGATTAGGGTTGCACGCTTACTTGCAGACATCTTGTTTTGTCAGATCAGAGGATACTGATGGGTAGGATCGCAGAGCGATCACGATCATGTTCGAGATTGGACTATGGAGCCGATGGGTCGGTGGGTTCTGGCTGGCTTTCACGAGCTTCGGTCGATACCTTGCTCTCAGGCAAGCCGTCTTGATCAACAGTGTTTGGATTGACCTCCTCTGAGTCGCTGGACTCACTTTCAGTCATGTTTTGATCCGCGAGTTCACCCTGCTCTGGATCGTCATTTTCTCGCTTAATTTGCTCAAGGATCTCTCCGACCAACAGAGAGTGCTGAATTCCTTTATCGATCACAAATTGCAGTCGCGGGGTGTACCTTGCCTCAATCCGCGAAGCAATTCGACTTTGCAAAAATCCCGCAGCATTCTGTAGCCCCCTCAGGGACAATTGCTGCTGCGACTCGTCTCCCATAATGCTGACTGCAATCTGCGCCTCTCGCATGTCAGGACTGACTTTGACCCCAACCACGGTCACATCCTGCACGCGTGGATCTCGCAATTCAGTCAAAATCGAAGCAGCCACCACCTCTCGAATGGCCTCGGCTGCTTTTAACAAACGTCTACTGGTCACAGCGGATAAGTGGGTTGGGGATGAACGGGGATCACGATTGCACGATCGAAGGATGGCAGTCGAATAGTGTCAGTCGAACGGTGAACAGTCAAAGTGTGAAGGTGTGCCGAGGCAGACTAGTATGGCACGTCAATTTCGTTGTCATTGATTTCCTGTCGCCCACATGCCCTCACCCTACTGGGCAGCTATTTCTGTTCATATAAAACATCAAACCCTAGGCGTCTTCACAAAGAGTTCTTTTGCTTGCTGTGCCAATGGGGGGTCAGCAGGCTTTTCTTTTCAGTTTCTCGATTCACATCCCCACAATCACATGACGTTGCATGCCCTCTGTCGCGGGGACGATACTAATCAAGCGTTCGTGCAACCTCTTCGATTCGATACGCTTCAAGGACATCATCCTGCTTGATATCATTGAAGCCAGACAGACGGATACCGCACTCCATGCCGCGAGGCACTTCCTTCACGTCTTCCTTGATCCGCTTGAGAGAATCCAGCGGGTAGTCTCCGATGGTTCTACCATCGCGGTTGACCCGGATACGACAACCACGCTGAATCGATCCTTGGGCAACATAGCACCCAGCGATGCTTCCTACGCGACTAATCGAGAATACCTGTTTGACGAGAGCACGCCCCAATTCCACGATGCGTTCTTCCGGCTTCAATCGACCTTCGATCATCGCTTTGATATCGTCCGTCAATTTGTAAATCACGTCGTAGCGTCGCACTTCAACGTCACGTTCATCAGCAAGCGATCGAGCCTGCTCATCCGGAATCACATTGAATGCCGCGATCACGGCATCGGACGCGGAGGCCAAAGTAACATCAGCCAAGGTGACGCCACCTACGCTTCGCTGCAGAACACGAACCTCGACTTCTGGGTTATCAAGCTTGCTCAGTTCTTTATCAATCGCTTCAAGTGAGCCCTTCACATCCGCTCGCACAATCAGGTTCAACTTCGCTTTTTCTTCCTGCTGACCGAGACGTCCTTCCTGCAGCATTTCCTGGAAGTTCTCAAAGGAGACTTTCGTGGTTACGCCAGACAGATTTTCCTGACTACTTGCGTGAGCACGACTGCCAGCAATTTCGCGAGCCTTACTGATGTCATCGAGCACATGGAATCGCTCGCCCGCTCCGGGTGCTTGGTCGAAGCCCATGACATTCACCGGAGTACTCGGCCCGGCACTGTCCAAAACTTCCCCGGTAAGGGTGTCAGACATTGCCCGAACACGACCATGCGAGGCACCGCAAACCAGCACATCGCCCACGTTCAATGTTCCATTCTGAACAATCAACTTAGCGACAACACCACGATCCCCTTGCTGCTCGGACTCAAGGCAAACACCAAGAGCTTTGCGATCTGGGTTTGCCTGATACTCATTAAGCTCGGCAATTGCGAGAAGTGTTTCCAGCAACTCATCCATGCCGGTGCCTTTGATTGCACTGGTTGGAACCACCTCAACGTCTCCGCCCCACTCGCTGGGTGTGAGTTGGTGTTCTGTCAATTGCGTCATGACTCGATTTGAATCGACACCTTCGAGATCGATCTTATTCATCGCAACGACGATCGGCACTTCCGCTGCCTTTGCGTGACTGATTGCTTCTTCGGTCTGCGGCATGATTCCGTCATCAGCAGCCACGACGAGCACTGCAATATCAGTGACGTTCGCACCTCGAGCACGCATTTCCGTGAAAGCTTCGTGGCCAGGCGTGT
>Ga0315331_10000370_pt1 | contig 30555 bp, 35 predicted proteins | sample M160m34915metaG_FD_203456 | JGI IMG/M metagenome (GOLD analysis project Ga0315331, IMG submission 203456) | Ammonia-oxidizing marine archaeal communities from Monterey Bay, California, United States - M1 60m 34915 | ecosystem: Environmental > Aquatic > Marine > Intertidal zone | place: USA...
TAGCAGGTATGTTTGGTGGAGCATTGTTCTCTGCTATGCATGGTTCACTCGTTACTTCTTCACTCATTCGTGAAACCACTGGGTTAGATTCTCAGAACTATGGTTACAAGTTTGGACAAGAAGAAGAGACATACAACATCGTTGCTGCACACGGTTATTTCGGAAGACTTATTTTCCAATATGCTTCTTTCAATAACAGCAGAAGTCTTCACTTCTTCCTCGCATCATGGCCTGTTATCTGTGTATGGTTAACCTCTATGGGTATCTGCACAATGGCGTTTAACCTTAACGGTTTCAACTTCAACCAGTCAGTCGTAGACGCATCTGGTAAGGTTGTTCCTACTTGGGGTGACGTTCTTAACAGAGCAAACCTTGGTATGGAAGTTATGCATGAAAGAAATGCACACAACTTCCCACTTGACTTAGCATCTGCTAACGAAACAGAGGTTGCACTTGTTGCTCCTAGCGTAGGTTGATAAAAACAGAATAATCTGTTATAATAAGGGGGTCTTAATGACCCTCTTTTTTTATGTCAATATCAGACTTCTCTAAACAGTTAAAAGAAGGGACAAAGAAGTCCCATACAATGGCAGAGAATACAAGTTTCGTTGCTTCATTTCTTAGAGGTGTTGTAGATGAATCTAAGTATCGTCAATTGATTGCTAACTTTTACTTCATCTATCATGCTTTAGAAAGTGAGATGGAGATTAATAAAGATAATCCTTTTGTCGGTCCTATGAGATTGAATGGATTAGAAAGACATGATGCTCTCGTCAAGGACTGTAAATATTTCTATGGTGATAACTGGAAAGATGTAATACGTCCAACAGAACAGACACAAAGATATGTAAGTCGTATTCATGAAGTAGCAAAAGATAATCCAGAATTATTAATCGGACATCATTACACCCGATACATGGGTGACTTATCTGGTGGGCAGGTTCTAAAAGGTATCACTCAGAAATCACTAGGACTTATAGAGAGTGGACTTGACTTCTATGAATTCCCTGAGATAACAGATAAGAAAGGATTTAAGGATTCTTATAGAAGAGTTCTTGATACTATGGTTCCTGCTACTCAAAAAGATGTAGATGCTATTATCGTAGAGGCAAACTATGCTTTTAGATTAAACATGTACATGTTTGAAGAGATACAAGGTGACGCAGGAAAATCTTTTGGTAAGATTGTTTTAAATTATCTTGGTGAGTTAGTTGCTGAGATGATTGTTTCAAAGAGGTTTAGGTAAAGAATATTGGCAAATATACTGGGATTACATTTGGGGCATGATGGATCTGTCTGTCTTGTTAAAGATGGAAGACTTGAATGTGCAATATCAACTGAAAGAATTACAAGAATAAAAAAAGATCTTGCATTTACTGATGATGTTATTGATTATATTTTAAATGAATCTAACTTAACGTTAGATGATATTGATTGTGTTGCTCTTGGTGATGTTAAGCAACAGATATTTGGTAATGAATATTTGGTTATTCCAGTTACATCGACAAAGACTTTTAAAATTAAAGGTAAGGAATTTAAGACTTATATAATTAATCATCATTTAGCACATTGTTCTTCTGTTTATTATACTAGTCCATTTAATGATGCTTATTGTTTCAGTATGGATTGTAGCACTCATACTAGAATAATGGGAAACCCACAGGCAAATTCATTAATTGCTTATGGAAAAGGTAATAAAATATTTACTGAGTATTGCCCCAATAAAATGGAAGGAGTATTATACGCTGATGTAACAGAAAGATTAGGATTAGGTCCAGCACTTCATAAGGCAGGAACTACGATGGGTTTAGCATCTTATGGAAAACCATTTGAGTTTGATTGGGAATCATATACTGATGAAATTAAACATAATAGTCAGAAGTATCTACATCAGCTTCTGTCCCGTTGTCAGAACTATAAGTTTGATTGGGAATCATGTACTAAAACTGATGAAATTAAATATAAGATGAATGTTGCCGCAACAGTGCAACAAGTTCTAGAACAAGTTTCTTTGAAAGTAGTTGATAAATTAGAATCTAAGACTGAAAACCTTTGTTTATCTGGTGGTTCATTTTTAAATTGTAATGCTAATTCTAAGATAGTAACCCAATCAAAATTTAAAAACTTTCATATCTATCCTGCCTGTGGTGATGATGGAACATCAGTTGGTGCTGCATTATATGTTTCCCATCATATTTTGGATGAATCAAGACATAATTATAAAGAAAAGGATTTGTGTTATACTGGTAAAGAATATGAGATAGACACACCTGACTATCATAAGATAGCACAAGAATTATCTAATGGAAAGATTATAGGATGGTTTCAAGGTAGATCTGAGTTTGGACCAAGAGCACTAGGTAATCGTTCCATACTTGCTGATCCTAGAAATGCACATACTAGAGATATTATTAATCATGTAGTTAAGAAGAGAGAATGGTTCCGTCCATTTGCTCCTGTTGTTTTAGAGGAATATTATCAAGATTGGTTTGATTTTCCTATACCTAGTCCGTATATGTTATATACTGCACAAGTAAAACAACCAGAAAAAATACCTGCTGTTACTCATGTAGATGGTTCTGCTAGATTCCAAACTATTAATGAGGAAACTAATCCACATTATTATAATCTAATTAAAGCATTCTATGAATTAACTGGTGTTCCAGTTCTATTGAATACAAGTTTGAATGGAAATGGAGAACCAATTTTAGAAACTCCTGAGGAAGCAGTTACTTTTTTTAAAAAATCTCATTTGGATATGATGTTTATTAATGGAAAGGATAAATAATAAAAAAGTGTCACAAGCGATGAAGACATATCAAGATTTTATGTTAGAATGTTCTCAATTAGATGAGAGTAGTTTAAGCCGAATTAAAAGCAAGTCCGATAAAGGAGGAATGGCAATCCTTTCTGGAAGTCGTGGTGACAAATCAAAGAAAGAAAATAAGGCAAGAGCAAAGCAGTTAGATAAAGATATCAAAGGTAAGGGTTTACCTGGTGCTACTAAAGTAACTGGTAGGTATGATGAGAGAGATGATAAGACTGGTAAAACTACAAAGGTTAAAGAGAGAAGTCATGTAGTTACTTCTGGTAAAAAAGGTAAGAGGGCATTTAAGAAAGCAGTTAAATCGTTAGGGAAGAAGTATGGACAAGATTCAATTATTACTCAGACGAAGAAGACAGGCACTCTTTCGGCAACGAGAAAAGGTGGACTAGGTACGAAACCCAAGAATAAGAGACCTTTAGGATCAACTAAGACAGTTGGTTTAGGTAAGATGAGAGCAGGTAGAACAGGAGAGAATGATACTAAAGTTAAAAACAAAACCTTCACTTATGAAAAATGACAAACAAACCTTATGATGATTCAAATTGGAGAGAGGAGTATAAAGCATACACCTCTAGTAAGTATGAGTTAGATCTACTTGAGAATGGACCAAAAAGTCTTTCAGCTAGTTGGATGATGGGTGCATTGCATAATAAATGGAAGAAGATGAAAGGTTATCGTGAGCCAGAGCCACCTGATTGTCAATCTTCATTCTCTGACTTTAGTAAGAAGTATGATTAATTCATGGTAATATATAAGTTAATACAATATTAAGTAACATGCACGGTAATTTGGAACCAGAAGAAAACATTTGGAATGATGATACTTCAGTCAATGATCTTTATCAGGACATGGAACGTCTCAATGCTTTGTATGAAGAGTTAATGTGGGCTCATGATGTTGAACTTGAATTTAGTGCTGACTATGAAAACAATCGTATTATAATTCAGGTCAAGAATGATGAGTTAAAACGTCCTGCTTTATAAAAATCTAAATAAAAATAAGTCGCATGTGCTTATGGAAATCCTATCTTCTCCCCGTCAGTATTTGTTTAATTTAGAAACACTGAGTTCAAACGAAGCAAAACGAATGTGGAGGACAAAGGTAAGAGAGAGATGGAATTATAAATGTGCTTACTGTGGATCTAAAAAAGAATTAACAATCGATCATGTAGTTCCTCGTTGTAAAGGAGGAACAGACTTCACAAAGAATGTAGTATGTTGCTGTCATTCTTGCAATCAATCTAAAGCTCATAGTCCTTGGAAAGAGTGGTATCTTTCTCAGGACTTTTTTGATGATAAGAAATATAATAAAATTATAGAATGGATGGAACCAGAACCACCCCAAAATTTATTCTTATACAAACCAAGAAGAAATAACCTATCTTAATTTTGTATAAATAAATGAAGGCAGTATATACTGTCGTCACTGGTACATACCGAATAGATATAAATGGCAACCCCGATTAAGATCAAAAGATCTGCTGTCGCTGATAAGCGGCCTGCATTATCTGATCTACAGCTAGGCGAATTAGCACTCAATACCTATGATGGTCGTTTATATACTGAAAGGGATGCTGGTGGCGTTGGTATAGGAACAACAATTACATTACTGACCCCGTGGACAGAGAATTATGGTGGGGATTCAGTATATGCGTTAAGTAATATTGGTATAGGAACTACTAACCCACAAGCAGCTTTGCAAGTGGGTACTGGTGTTACTGTTTATGGTAACTCTGGTATTGTAAGTGCTACTTCTTTTTATGATTCTAATGGTGTTGTAGGTGCTACTCTTTCTGCTGCATCAGGAACACAAAGACTTGTTACCACCAGTCTGACATCTGGCACTATGATTAGTGTTGGTACTGATTCGGATATAACATTTTCTGCTGGTCCTAGTACATTAAACGTTGGTGCTGCAATTACAATGCAGGCCACCACTGGTATTGTAAGTGCAACATACTTCTATGGTGATGGTTCTAATCTTATTAATGCAGGTTCTAGTTTATCTGCAGCTGCAGGAGTTCAAAGAGTTGTATTAACAAGTTTAACATCAGGTAGTATGATTACTAATGCTACTGATGCAGATATAACATTTGATGCTAGTTCAAATACTTTAAACGCTGCTAATTTATATGTTGCTCCACATACAGGTGTGGGCACTGTTTCTGGTGTTGACTTTTCTACTGGAATTGTAACGGCAACGAGTGGAATAGCAACGGTTTATGCAGATGTTGTTATAGGAACTCCAACTGGAGGATTTAAGACTGGAGCATTTACTATTAATAATACAGATAAGACAAAAGATTCCCTTAATGAATTGAATAATATACTTGGAAAATTAGTTCCAACAGCACCTACTACAATTAATGGTGTTAGTATAAGTTTAACTGGACTTACAGGAACTGGTAGATTATGTCAAGGATTTACACCAACAAATAATACAGGTGGTGCTGCACCATCAGCAGGTACTCAGTACAGTAGAAACACAGATCAAACAGTAAGTACATCATATCTTACTGAATATGGTCCAGGAGATTCTGAAACTGTTACTGGATTTGTTAATGCTGTTGGAGTTGGAACCAGAGCAATGGTAACTGGTAATGGTAATGCTGGTACATATGATCAAATTCAGATAGCAAATAATGAAGATGCTTCTAATTCTTCAAGAAATCCAGGAATTGATGCAGGATTCTATTCAATTTATGATGTTAGATTAATTAATGCTGCATGTCCTAATGGATATAACTTAGTAAAGATTACACAAGGAGGTTCTACTACTGGTTCTGCATATTGGTATGAAGATCCAAGCACAGTAGCTGCTCCTATAATGACATTTGGTTCAATTACTGTACCAGCATCACCAACAGTAGCATACTCATCTGGTATTCCTCATTATACACAAGCAGCCGCTAATAACTTCACCTATGTGATGGGTGTTGAAAATGCTAGTGGTGATATGTATACAACATCTAGCTTTGTTACTGATGATGGAGCGACAACTGGGTTTGCCGATCCTGGTAATAAAAGTTATACGGATTTTGGAGGAAGCAATCCTCCAGCACAAAACTTTGGTGTTGGTACTGCTGTAACTTGTTTGGTTACAAATACACCAAATAATGTTCATTATACTGTTAGTTCAAATATTTTCCCTCGTTATGATGTATCAACTCCTTATGGAAGTGACAATAATAATAGGATAGGATTTAGTACTTCTATTAATATTATGGGTACATCAGCAACCACATCCAGAATGGATGAGGATAATATCTTAATATCTTCTCTTGGAACTGGTTCTGGTAATGCTACAAGAGTTAAGGCAGGTGCAACTGGAGACAATCCAACTCCTGCATATACTGCTTGGACTGGTGGTAGTGTTGGTTCAGTTGACACTTATGAAGCAACCGTAAGAGGTGGTGTTTTATATCACGATCAAGTAAATTACACTACATATCTACCTGCAGGTCCAGATTATTCTTCTGGTAGAACAGGTAATCAGTATTTCCAAATAGCATTAATTAGATCTGCTGTTTCTGAATTCAGTATAACTTATGCTGGTTCATTAGCAGGATGCTTTGTTTGTATGCCTGACAACTCAGCATGGACTACATCATTATCAGGTACAAGTGGTTGGGCAGATATGTTCCAAGCATATAAGGGAGCAGGTATCCCAACAGGAGCAGAACCAGGTTGTGCTACTGGTGGTCTTATGGATACCAATGGTGGTACATTTACTTGTACCTTCGGAACAGAATCATCATCAAATGATTCTAATAACAGAATTCTGATCAGATGGAAATTAACCTCTGGACAGTCAGTTACGTCTATGTCATTCACATCTACATAAGGAATAGGAGAGGTAAAAATCAGTGGCAGCATCACAACAACAAAAAGTAGACTTTCTATTAAAGAAGATTGGTTATACCGCATCCAAGACTGGACTTGCGGAAGATTCTAGTTTAAGTGGAACTAAGAAAGCACCTTTTGCTGAAGCAGTTCCATCTCCATTAGTCATTGCAAGTACGTGTTTATGGGCAGATAGTACATATATTCCAGCGACTCCTCCTGGATCTGATAGTGATTATGTAAAGGTATATCTTAGTGCTGCTTCTGGTCATAGAATGACTGTTGACAGTACAGTTTCTGGTAATCGTGCTTATATTGCTTACTCAACTTATAATGATAATGGTACTGCAATCTTAGGTGACTGGATTGATACTCAATTTGGTGCTAGTTATATTATAAAAGTATATAAAGGTGATCCAAACTCTGGTGGTGTTCAATTATCTGCTGCTGGTTCTGGTTCTAATGATGGATGGTTCTTTGATTATTCTGCTGGTATTCTAAACTTTAATGATACCAATGTTCCTAGTGGAGTAACAGATAGTAATATCTACGTTGTTGGTTACAGATATATTGGTACAAAGGGACCAACTGCTGCTGGTGGTATTAGTACATTTACAACTCAATATGTATCAGGTGTTTCTACATTTGCTGATGATGTAAATCTATATGGTACTGCTGGTGTAACATCTGCATACTGGGATAAGACTGGAGATTCAGTTGTACTTAAGGATCATACTAAAGCTTCATTTGGTACTGGTCAGGACTTAGAATTCTTTCATGATGGTGCAAACAGCACGATTAAAAATACTACTGGAACACTTTTTGTTGACAATGGTGGAACAACTTTTAGAAATGTAACTGGTAGTGAAACACAACTTGCTATTACTGACAATGGTTCAGTTGCTGCATACTTTGATAACGCCAAAAAGATAGAAACTCTTTCGGTTGGTGCTACGGTTACGGGCAACTTAGGAGCTACTTCTGTTAGTATATCTGGTATCTCTACATTTGAAGGTAATGTAGATGCTAATGGAACTTTAGATGTAGATGGTCAAAGTGAATTAGATGATGTTAATGTATCTGGTGTATCAACATTTGGTCAATTAGTTTCTGCTAGTGCTGGAGCAAATATTGCTGGTACTGCTGGATTAAATGTTGTTGGAGTATCAACATTAGGTCAATTAGTTACTGCTAGTGCAGGATTAAATGTTTCTGGTACTGCTGGATTAAACGTTGCTGGAGTAACAACAGTTGCTGGACAGATAGATGGTAATGCTGGTGCAGATATTTCTGGTGGAGAAACAACTTTAAGTTCTGCTACTGTAACAGATCTAACTTCAGGAAGACTGACTGTTGCTGGTACTAGTGGTGCTTTACAAGATAGTTCTAACTTAACATTTGATGGTACTAATAAATTAGCTGTAACTGGTGGACTAACCGTTTCTGCTGGTGCTACTCTTAGTTCTAATTTAGATGTAGATGGTGGTGCAGATATTTCTGGTGGTGGTGGAACAACACTTAACGTAGTAGGACATACTGAATTAGACCGAGTTAATGTAAGTGCTGCAGCTACTTTTGCTGGAGATATTGATGCTAATGGTAATATAGATGTAGATGGTCGTGCCGATTTAGATGACGTAGTTGTTACTGGTGTAGCAACATTCTCTAATAATATTGATGCTGATGGTAACTTAGATGTAGATGGTCGTACTGATTTAGATGATGTAGTTGTTGCTGGTGTAGCAACATTTTCTGCTTTAGTTGATGGTAATGCTGGTGCAAACTTCTCAGGTGCTGAAACAACATTAAGTTCTGCTACTGTATCTGATTTAACAGATAATAGAATTGTACTTGCTGGTACTTCTGGTTCATTAGAAGATAGTAGTAAGATAACTTTTGATGGATCAACTCTTGCTATAGTTGGAAATGCCACCTTCACAGGAAACGTATCTGTCGCAGGAACATTAACCAGTGAAGATAAGGAAAATATAGATTCAGTTGGATTAATAACTGCAAGAACTGGTGTAAGAATTACTTCTGGTGGATTGATTGTAAGTTCTGGTGTTAATACATTTACTGATGCTATTAATGCTAATGGTGGTTTAAATGTAAATGGTGATTTAGAACTTTATGGTTCTACTGGTGTTTCTTCAGTCACATGGGATAAGTCAGCAGATTATCTCAAGATCAAGGATAATGCTAAGATTGTTTTTGGTAATACTGCAAGTTCAGCCATATGGCGTGATGGAACAGATACATTATGGGCTAACTATCAAGGTCACTTAACGATTCGGGGTGGATCAAGTAGTAGCAATATACGAATACAAGCAAAAAGTGGTGACCAGTCAATCAACGCCATTAAAGAGGGAGCTGTTGAGCTCTATTTTGATGGATCTAAAAAAATAGAGACGGCTCAAACGGGAGCAATCGTAACTGGTGTTCTAACTGCTACAAGTTTTAGTGGTACTCTTGATACTGCTGCACAACCAAATATAACTTCATTAGGAACGATTGCATCTTTAGTCGCTTCAAGATCACAGGTTACTGGTGTTGGTGGATTTAGTGTAACTGGTGTTTCGACTTTCACTGGTGACATAGATGCTAATGGTAATATAGATGTAGATGGTCGTGCTGACTTAGATGATGTAGTTGTTACTGGTGTTGCTACATTCTCTAACAATATTGACGCTAACGGAGATTTAGATGTAGATGGTCATACTGAACTTGATTATGTAAATGTATCTGCTGCTGCTACCTTTGCTGGTTTCATTGATGCTAATGCTGGTGCTAATGTCGCTGGTGGATTTGTTGCTAACAGTGCTAAAATTTCTGACTTAACTTCAGGAAGAGTTCCAGTTGTTGGTACTGATGGAGAATTAGAAGACGCATCCACCTTTACATTTAGTGGAGGAACTGTTACTGCTACTGGGTTCTCTGGTAATTTAACAGGAACATTACAGACTGCTGCTCAAGGTAATGTTACATCAGTTGGAACTCTAACTGGATTGGATGTCAATGGTCATACAGAATTAGATAACATACAGGTAACTGGTATAGCAACAGTTGCTAATGTAGTTCTTACTAAAAACATTACAGGTGTTGGTGCTACGATTGGTGGATTAAATGTTGGTGTTGTTACTTACTATGGTGATGGATCACAACTTACAGGTATAGATGCGACTTCATTAAAAGATGGTGCTGGTAATATAAAGGTACAGGCAGTTACTACTGGTGCAGTTGTTACTGGTCTTATTACTGCTACTACAGGATTCTCTGGAGATATTACTGGTGTAGGTGCTACCTTTACTAATGTTACTGGTACACTACAGACTGCTGCTCAAGGTAATGTTACATCACTTGGAACTCTAACTGGACTGACTATAAGTGGTGGTGATTTAAATGTAGTTGGGGAGAATATACTTCTTGGTAACAGTGCAAGTGGTAGTGATGATAGAATAGTTTTCGGAAGTGGTGGTGAGTTAAACATCTATCATAATGGTACTTCTTCACTTATTGAAGCTAATGATCTTCGACTAAGAAACGCAGCAGGAGACGAAAGTTTTATAGTATGTACAGATGATGCAGCTGTAGATATCTACTATGATGGTACCAAAAGATTCGCCACAAGTGGAGTCGGGGCTACAGTTTATGGATTATTAGCTGTTACTGGTGGTGTTGATATATCAGGTGGAGCAAACACTTTAAATGTTACAGGTCATACAGAATTAGATAATTTAAATGTATCTGGTATAGCAACGATAGCAAATGTAGTTCTTACAAAGAATACTACAGGTGTTGGTGCTACTGTTGGTGGTCAAAATGTTGGTGTCGTTACTTACTTTGGTGACGGTTCAAAACTTACAGGTACTGGATCAGACTCTGGTGGTACTCAAAGAGTAGAAGTAGTTAATACTGGTGTGATTCTTGTTGGTGTTATAACTGCCACAGATCAATTCAGTGGACAGATTACTGGTGTAGGTGCTACGTTCACTAACATTACTGGTCTATTAGCGACTGCAGCACAGACTAATATTACATCACTTGGAAATCTAACTGGACTCACTATAAATGGTGATGAAGAATTTTATGGTTCTGCTGGTGTTACATCTGCTATCTGGGATAAGTCAGAGAATACTTTAAACTTTAAGGATCATGTAAAAGCTACCTTCGGAACTACAAATGATCTACGCATATATCATAATTCTTCTAATTCTTATATTGACGATTCATCAGGTACTGGTGCTTTAATCTTAAAAAGTAATATCTATTCATTTAGAAATGCTGCTGATGATGAACAAATTGCAAAGTTTAATGAAGGCGGAACCGTTGATCTCTATCATAATAACATTAAGAGGTTCTCAACTTTTACAGAAGGAATACAAGTTTGGGGTACTGAAGGTGGTAATGCAGTTATTCAGTTAAAATCAGATGAAGGAGATGATAATGATGATCAGTACAGAATACTTGCTGGTGATGGGACTTCTTTAAATATTCAGAACTATGCATCTGGATCTTGGGAAACCAATATTAAAGCTACTGGCAATGGAAATGTAGAACTCTACTGGGATAATTCCAAAAAAATAGAGACGACTCATCATGGAGCGATTGTAACTGGAATATTAACTGCTACAGGAGATATCATAGCATATGAAGATTCTACGGGATCTGTAAAATTGGTTGATGATGGTAATATTGAAATAACAAATAATAATGGTGGACTAATTGATTTCAAAACTTCTGATTCAGAAGATTTTGATTGTCGCATTAGGCAACAGTCTAATGGTCTCCAGTTTATGACTGGTGGTAATGGTTCCGCAGATGAAAGACTCCGCATCAAATCTGATGGTATGGTTGGCATCGGAACTGATGATCCAAATGCTCTCTTGCACGTAGAAAAAGATGGAACCTCTGAGGTTCTAGCAAGGTTTGAGTCCAATATGGGCACAAACAATAATAGAGCAGTTACTCTAACCTCTCCTACATCAGACAGTGCATCTTTACCTTTTACATTCGCTACTGGCAATTCTTTTGAATTTAAATGTGATACTCACATTGGATTACACATTGATGATGATGGTAAAATTGGTATCAATACCAATAATCCTGGTAATAGATTAACCGTATGGGCGAATGATAGTGATGCAGATACAGATATATTATCATTAAGAGCACCAACTGGTGCGTTTAATATAAGGGTTGATGATGCAGATGCTGCTAATCCAACTTGGACTATTAGAACATATGCTACTGAACCAATCGCATTTGGACAAGGAACAACTGAGATAGCAAGATTTGATGGTTCAGGTAATTTATTAATCGGTCATGACGCATCAAGGGCTGTAGGTAATGTTACTTCTCAAATGCAATTAGAAGCATTAGATGCATCTGCAGGTATTTCAATTACAAGAAATTCCAATAATGCTTCTGGACCTTATGTAAGTCTTGCTAAATCAAGAGGAGGTGCTGTTGGTGGTACTACTGTTATTCAAGCTGATGATGCTGTTGGATCAATACTGTTTAGTGGTGCAGATGGAACAGACATTACTAATAATGCAGCAAGTATAGTTGCTTATATAGATGCTACTCCAGGAGGTAATGATACACCTGGTCGTTTAACTTTTAATACAACAGCAGATGGTGGAACATCACCAACAGAAAGACTCCGCATATCAGCAGATGGTACAGCAGACTTTAATTCTAATACACTTCAAAAGGCAGTACTAAAGAACTACACAGAAACTGTTAAGGCTGTTGGTGATACAGGTACATCTGCAACTCTTGACTTAGCAGATGGTAACGTCTTCACTGCCACACTAACTGGTAACTGTACATTTACATTTACTACTGGCACGAACTCAGCTCCTAATGCTGCATCATTTACTTTGATATTAGCGAATGATACTACACCAAGTAGAACCATTACTTGGCCTGCAGCAGTTAAGTGGCCTAACAACAGTGCTCCTTCCAGAACTACTGCTGCAAGTAAGACTGACATCTGGACATTCATGACTCCTGACAATGGTACTACATGGTACGGAAACATCGCCCTATATAACTTTACATAGTAAAATTTATTAATCTTTTATTATTATGACTGAACTTTCACACTCTCCTGGAAAGTGCCAATATAATCAGTTTATTGGCATTTATGAAAATGTATTTCCCGATGGTTATTGTAACCATCTAATTAATGAAATGGAGGGTCTTTTATCAACAGGAGCTGGTTCTGATAGACAATCTACTGAAGGTATTCCTAAATTTATAAAACAGGATGAATATGTCTTTATTAACATGGCAATTCATAATCCTAATCCATTTAATAATGAATCATGTCAAAGGATTTTTTGGGATGGTCTTCAAGGTTGTTGGGATCGGTATACAGCTGAGTATGATATCTTAAAAGATTTGCCTCTTAAGGCTACTACTCTTAAATTACAGAAGACTGTTCCTGGTGGAGGATATCATGTTTGGCATTGTGAACAAGGAGCTTCAGATGGTGCTAATAGAGCTGCTGTTTATAGTTTGTATTTAAATACAATTGAAGAAGCAGGAGAAACTGAATATCTATATCAGAAATTAAGAGTACCTCCAAAAGAAAACACACTGGTTATTTGGCCTGCTGGTTTTACTCATCCTCATCGTGGCAATGCTGTGTATGGTGATAAGGCAAAATATATACTAACAGGATGGTTTTATCTTGATTATTGATTTTTAATTATAAATAAACTTATAGGAAAATAATAGACAAATGGCAATAGGAACCAAAAAAGTATTAGCTCCTGGATTTATGGAACCTGCGGATTCCGTAACCTTTAATAATCCAGGTACTTTTGTTGCTCCTATGAGACTAAGGAACCTCACTGTAATAGGTAGAGGTGGTAGTGGTAATACAGGTAATGCAGGAAATGGTGGTAATGGTGGTACTGCAGGATCTGCTGGTAACTCAGGTAATCCAGGAACAAAAGGTAATGCTGGTTCAGCAGGAAACCCAGGTAATGATGGTAATGTAGGTACTGGTGGTAATGCAAACCCAGGTAATGCAGGAACTAATGGGGCTGCAGGAACAGCAGGTAACTCAGGTAACCCAGGAACAAAAGGTAATGGTGGTAGTGCAGGAAACTCAGGTAATGATGGTAATGTAGGTACTGGTGGAACCAAAGGTACTGCAGGAAACCCAGGATCATCAGGTCATGGTGGTAATGGTGGTAGTGCAGGAAACCCAGGTAATCCAGGTAATAATGGGGCTGCAGGAACAGCAGGTAACGCAGGAAATTCAGGAACTGGTGGTTCTGGTGGAACAGCAGGAAACCCAGGTAACTCAGGAACTGGTGGTCCTGGTGGAACAGCAGGAAATCCAGGTAACTCAGGAACTAATGGTGGTGCAGGAAACCCAGGTAATTCAGGAAACCCAGGAGGAAGTGGTAACGGTGGTCCTGGTGGTAATGCAGGTAATAATGGTAATCCTGGTGGATCAGGTAATTCAGGAAACAATGGCGGTGGCGGCGGCGGCGGTGGCGGCGGTGCACAAGATTGGGCTGGACCTAATTTTAATTGGCCAGTACATCCAGGAAATCCAGGTCAATCAGGACAACCAAATCCAGGTGGAGGACCAGGAGGTGGTGGAGGACCATCTGCTGGACCTAACGCAGGACATACACCTCCAGGAGGAGATGGTAGTCCAGGTGGAGGAGGAGGAAACGGTTGGAACGGTAACCCAGGTACTAATGGAAACCCAGGATCAGGACATAATAATGGTGGTGGTGGAAATAGTGGACATAATGGTAATCCAGGAAACTCAGGTAATGCAGGGAATTATGGGTCTAATGGTAACCCAGGAACTGGTGGAGGAACAGGAAGTGGTGGTAGCTCAGGTAATCCAGGAACAGGAGCTAATAACGGAAACCCAGGTAGCTCAGGAAGTCCAGGAACAGGAAAAAATAACGGAACAAATGGTAACCCAGGTAATTCAGGAACAGGTGCTACATCAGGAAACCCAGGTGGAAGTGGTGGAGCAGGAACAGGAGCTAATAACGGAAATCCAGGTAACTCAGGAAACCCAGGTAATCCAGGAACAGGTGCTACATCAGGAAACCCAGGAACAAATGGTACTAATGGATCTGGACATGGTACTGGTGGTACGGGTGCTGATGGTAATACAGGAAATGCTGCTTCAGGCAATTCAGGAAACCCAGGTACTGCAGGAACAGGTGCTACCTCAGGAAATCCAGGCACAGCAGGAACAGCAGGAACAGGTGCTACATCAGGTAACTCAGGTAACCCAGGAAATAATGGAAACCCAGGTAATGTAGGTAATCCATCATCAGTATTTGGATTAACATTCTCTGGTGGTAATGGTGGTACTTCTGGTAGTGGTAATCCAGGTAACTCAGGAAACCCAGGAAATAATGGTACTGCTGGTGCAGGTAATCCAGGTAATTCAGGAACCAATGGTGCAGGTGGTAATGCAGGTAACCCAGGAAATGCTGGAACTGCTGGTACTGGTGGTAGTGCAGGTACCGCAGGTAATCCAGGAACATCAGGAACAAAAGGTAATGCAAACCCTGGTAATGCAGGAACCAATGGAACAGGTGGTACTGCAGGAAACCCAGGTAATGCAGGTAATCCAGGAAATAATGGTACTGGTGGTACTGGTAACCCAGGTAATGCAGGAACCAATGGAACAGGTGGTACTGCAGGTACTGCAGGTAACCCAGGTAATAATGGTCCAGGTGGAACAGGTAATCCAGGTAATGCAGGTAATAATGGTAATGGAGGTACTGGAAACCCAGGAAACTCTGGGGGTTATGGTACTGGTGGTAGTGCTGGTAATAGAGGTAATGGAGGAAATGGTGGACCAAGAGGTAATGCAGGTAATTCTGGTGGATCAGGTAATCCAGGAGGAAGTGGATTTGGTGGCACTGGAGGACCAGGAGGAACTGGTGGTCCTGGCGGTGGCGGAGGCGGTGGAGGTAAGTCTACCGTAGGTGGATCTGGTGGTGGATCTAATGGTTCTAGTTATAGTGGTGGACATTCTGGTGGTAGTGGTGGTACCCAAGGTCCTGGTGGATCTGGTGGTACTGGTGGAAGTGGTAACTCAGGAGGTGGTGGTCATTCAGGATGGCATGCATCTAATGGTAATACAGGACCAAGTGGATCTGGACATAATAATGGTGGTAGTGGTAACTCAGGCAGTTCAGGTACTGGAGCTACATCAGGTAACCCAGGACATAGTGGTAACCCAGGAAATGGTAATCCAGGTAACGCAGGTAACCCAGGAAATCCAGGAACTGGTAACCCAGGTAACCCAGGATCTGCTGGTACTGCAGGAACAGGTGCTGGTTCAGGTAATGCAGGTGCTGATGGTAATCCAGGAAGTGGTAACCCAGGTAATGCTGGTTCCGATGGTAACAATGGTAATCCAGGAACAGGAGCAGGTGAAGGAAATGCAGGAGCAAATGGTAATGCAGGAAACCAAAACTCAGGTAACTCAGGAGCAGCAGGTAATCCAGGAACAGGTGCTACATCAGGTAACCCAGGTACTTCAGGTAATTCAGGAACAGGAGCAGGTGAAGGACAAGCAGGAGCAAATGGTAATCCAGGAAACCAAAGTAGTGGAGGTTCAGGATCTGCAGGAACAGCAGGTAATCCAGGAACTGGTAATCCAGGAGGTGCTGGAGGCACAGCACCTGCTAGTAACTTAGCGTCGTTGATAACTGGTGGTACTTCTTATCCAGTAGTTGTTGGTCCTGGTGGATATATAACAATTACTTACGAGACACAGTAAATAACAGCCTATATAAAAATGAGTTAATCATTATTTTTTGCCATGCCAAAGAAAGAATCTGAAATTCGTAAGAAGATCAACGAAATGGCTGAAGAAAATGAATATTATAATCTTCAGCAAAATAAAAATCGAGCTCGCTCTATTACATGTGGAACTGCTTTTGGTGGAACCATAGAAGTTAATATGAGGGGTGATCACCATTCTATGTGGTGTAGTATGACTCCCGTAGAAGCACTTGAGTTTGCAGAACAAATGGCTGCTGCTTGTGGTGTTCAAGTTGCTTTAAGACCTAAAGATGACTTTAGTGCTTGGAGAGGATGGGATCTTGAAAATACTGAATATTCTCACTTTAAAGGTGCTGCACCTTGGCAAGTGGCTAATATTGCAGGAGCAAATATTCATCAAAGTAGACTTGGTGGAAGTGGTGGTACTTCTGGTGCACCAGATGAAGATGGGTATCCTACAAAAGATGAAAGAATTGCTGAGTTTAAAAAGCAAAGAGATGTAGCACAAGCTAATTTAGAATATCTAGAAAAAGATCCTGAGGATATTAAGGATGATATTGGAAATCCTGAAATTGCAATAGCAGGTGTTCCAACTGAAAAAATGTTTGATCAGAAGGTTCAACATGAATCTGATCTCATGATGAAGAATCTAGAAGATATAAAAGAACAACAAGAGGCACAAAACGAATGACTAGAACAAACTTATATGTTCATGTTAATACTGTGGATAAGAAAGTTTTTTCTCATCCAACAGAGGTACCAGAAAACTGGAGTAACATTCATGGTTTCTCCAGTTTAACTGATACTGAATTATCTGATTTATCAGATAGGCATCGCCCAAATGAAGCTTGGCTCAAATTTGATTCAAGCTTCGCTACAGATGATTATACTTATGATGATAATTGGTTGGATGGTGCAAAGGGAACCATCAAATTGGTATATAAAAATCAAAGACAAGAAGCAATTAAGAAAGGTGTTTCTTATAACAGTATAATATTTGATGCTGATGCAGAGACACAAATTAAGATGAATATAAAGAAAGATTCATCTGCAACTTCTTTTAATTGGAAGTATAATAATACTTTCCATACATTAAGTAAGTCTGATATAACAGCAGTCCATAACGCTCTTGACGATTATATTCAGAAGTGTTATGATATGGAAGCGAATTATGTTAGTCAAATAGAAGCTGTAACTGATGCTGCTGGACTAAGAACCTTTACTTTAGATGGTACGTGGCCGACTAACGCTTATTAATTTTTAATTATAATTTTATATTATGTCAACACAATCATATTGGTATTATACTGGTCTTCCAGATAAAGTTATAGATGCTATTGAAGAAGATTTAAAATTAAATTTAGATCCTCAGTTAGCATCTTCCGTAGTAGGTCATATTAATATAGATAATGATGAAAAAAATGAAGAAAGTGTAACATTTATTAATAAAAGAAAAAGAAATGCGTTGAATGCTTGGATTCCTGCTGAACATTGGATAACAGGATTCATATGGCACTATGTAATGATGGCTAATCGTATGAATTTTTTATATGATATTGAGCATGTAGATAGAAATTCTCTTCAATATACTGTATATAATGAAGGTCATTTTTATGGATGGCATAATGATGGAGGACTTCCTATTTGTTATCAACCAGTCAGTAATGGAAATCAAGGAAGTTTTGATCAATTAACACAAGATTTTCTTTCCACAACCTGTGAGAGAGTAAGAAAACTTTCTTTTAGTTTACTCTTATCTGATCCTGAAACTTATGAAGGTGGTAACTTTCAATTAATGGATGAGAATGAGAAGACTTACATTGCACCTAGACAGAAAGGTTCAATAATTCTTTTTGATTCAAGAGCAAGACATAGAGTTACACCTGTAAGAAAGGGTACACGTAAATCTATTGTTGGGTGGACTGTTGGACCACGTTGGAAATAGTTTATTATGAGTCATAATGAACATGGTATATGGATTCAAGATGATATTCCTTTTAAAGAACGTCTTAATTCATGTACATCTCTAACAAATCATAAAGAGTTTGAGGAGAATGGATATTTTGTGGTAAAGGATCTTTATGATCCACAATTTTTTTATGAATTGCCTCCTAAAAAACCAGGAAAATATGATTATGATGGCAGTGATGTTAATAGGTATGGGTATAATGAAAATGAAGGTCAGGTACAAAATAGTACGTCAAGAACTAATTACCCACCTTATGTGAATACACATACTCGTATTAGATATAAACTTGAAAAACTTATAGGTAAAAAACTTTATAATACTTATTTTTATGATCGTTTTTATGTACCAGGATATCCATTAACTCCTCATACAGATCGTCCTGCTTGTGAAATTTCTGTCACACTTCATATTAGTAGTAATGTAAAAGATCCGTGGCCTATTTGGATTAAGGGTGCAGATACTTATGATATTCCTAGAACTAAAGATCCGTGGAGTAAAAAAATTATAAAACAAGGACTTGAACGTTCTGTTATTTTAAATCCTGGTGATGCTTTAATTTATAAAGGATGTGAAAGACCTCATTGGAGAGAACCATTACCTAGAGAATATAGAACAATATATAGTATTCAATATACTGATGATATAACATCCATTCCTCCAAAAGTTTATTCAGAACCTCAATATGGTATGAGGGAAGAGATAGAAGGATTATATTATCATCAAATATTTTTCCATTATGTTTTACAAGATGGGTTAAGAGCAGATAAGGCTTGGGATAATAATGATTCTGATCCAATGCTATGGCCAAGTAGGATATAAATATCTAAAATAGTAGAAATAATTAAGTGTAATGACTACAGGACAAATTGCATATACTATTCCTGGTACTTACTCATTTGTGTGTCCCATTGGAATTACTTCCGTTTCCGTTGTTTGTATCGGTGGAGGAGGACAGGGTGGAAATTCTACTGGACTTGACTCTCCAGGTGGAGGAGGTGGTGGATTAGGATATAAAAATAATATTCCTGTTACTGCTGGACAATATTATACTGTTGTTGTTGGAGAAAGTGAAGCAGTTTTTAAAGTATTGGGTGATAATGGTGTAGATGGATCAGACAGTTACTTTATAAGTAAGGATACTGTTGTTGGGTTTGGTGGTAAAGGTGGACAGACTGGTGGAAATGCTGGTGCTGGTGGAACATACTTTGGAGATGGTGGTGGTAATGGTGGTGCTGGAGGCACTGCAAACAGTCTTCAAGGTGGAGGCGGTGGAGCAGGAGGGTACTCTGGTAACGGTGGAGATGGATTAAGTTCTGCTTCTGGTAGTAGTGGTGCTGGCTCTGGTGGTGCTGCTGGAGGAGGATATAAAGCAGGTGGAGGTGGTGTAGGACTTTTAGGTGAAGGTTCTAGTGGTGCTTCTGCAAGTTCTGGAACTATTGGTAATGCTGGTTCTGGTGGTATTAATGCTATTGTTTCTACAGCAGATTTTCCTTATGTTAATTTCTCTGGAGTTGCTACCAATTATACTTACAGTTGGCCATCTACATATGGTGGAGCATATGGTGGAGGTGGATGTAGTTCTGGGTTTAATGGAAATGGAAGTACTGGTGCAGTACGTATTATATGGGGTGAAGGAAGAGAATTTCCTTCAACTAATACAGGAGATGTTGGTATAGGAACCACTTCCCATAGACTTTATATTACTATTAGTGATGGTGAAGCATCACAACATCCCATATATGAATCTAACTTTAAGGAAGCATTTCCAAGTGTAGATGCTGATAATTTAGATAAGGATGAGTATTGTCTTTTCCAACGGGTTAAACGTACTTATTTGACTGCCTATGAAAAAAATCAAGTCAATAGTTATAGAAATTCTGAACCAATAACTATATTAACTTTAAACAATACTGTTAATACTGTAGAGTGTCCTCCATTTGCTGTGATAAAAGGAGAGACAAGTGGTGCTGTTGGATATGTTATTCCTAATTTAATTAATCAAGGAAATATAGATCAAAGTACGATTAGTGATGTAATACAATTACAAAAAACTATAGGAACTTTTAATGTAGCTGAACAAATTTCCTTTAATGGATCGGGTGATCCAGAGAGAAGAATTACTAATATTGGTATTGGTACAACAACACTGGTAAATTACACCTCAGGAGCAATTGATAATGCAATTGAACCATATGGGGATAGTTTTTACTATGATGTGTGGACTCATGATATAATGACAGACTCTGAGAAGACTACAAAACAAAATCAAGTTAAGAGTGAATGGAATACTAGAGTTGGTACTTCATTATCATCTTGGATTTTTGAGGATGTTTCTTGTTTATATAAACCCCCAACAATACCTCCATCTCCTGCTAAAATTGGTATACAAACTAATATAGCTGTATATGATAAAGATAATCAATATTTGGGTGTAGGAACAGCAGATGCTTATGTCCCATTCCCACAATATCGTTGGGATGAGGCAGCATATCAGGCAGACAACACAAAAGGTTGGGTTGCCGATTAAAATCTCTTATAAATTATTAAGGACTTATCAAAAAGTTATGAATTATACAGTTTTTTCTAAAGAAGGTTGTCCATATTGCGACAAAATTAAACAAGTGCTTGAGTTGACAGGCAGTAGGTTTGTAGTGTATACTTTAGGAGAACAATTCGACAGAGACGCATTCTACGGTGAGTTTGGAGAGGGTTCTACTTTTCCTCAAGTTGTTGTCGATGGTAAAAAATTAGGGGGATGTGTTGACACAATCCAATATCTCAAAGAAAACCAAGTCATTAAATCCTAAGCTAAATACCAACAAAGATTATTTTAATCGTGGTATTGAAGTTATTCTCACGGGAGGTAAAACAAAGAAGAAACAACCATTCCATATTTTAATCAACAAAGTAATTTGTTTCTTTAATACGGAAATAGATATTCACTTTGAATTTTCCTTAAACTTAAGGAAGAAAAAATAAATCCCAAGGAGGTAACAAATGACCATAGAAACAATATTAGTTTTAGCGTTACCTATAGCATTTTTATTATTTTGTGCAGGAGCATTGGGTGGTTGGATTGCTAGAGATTATATGATGAACTATCAGGAGATACCAAGACCACATCCTGAGATGTTTGATATAAATGGGAATTTAGTTCCCGACGAAATTGTCGCATTTAGATTTGAAAATTATGACGAAGACTACGACCAAGAAGAGTAAAAGTTTTGCTGTAAAAGCAAATACTCCTAAAAAAAGAGCTGCTCCTAAACCAATGGAAGAGTTGCCTTTAAACCCTCTTGCATTTGAAGTTTTAGATTTAGTTTCTAGACAAAGAACTAAAGCTAAGAAAATAGAAGCATTGAGAAAATATGAAGATATGTCTTTAAAGGTTCTCTTTATATGGAATTTTGATGAAAGTGTAATTAGTAATCTTCCTGAAGGTGAGGTTCCTTATCATGGTTACGATGCTCAAAATACTTATAGTGGAACTCTTTCAACTAAAATATCAAATGAAGTTCGTAAGATGCATGAGACTGGATCATTTTCATTAGGATCTAGTGATCAGCAAGGACATACTACTATTCGTAGAGAATCAAAGCATTTTTATCAGTTTTGTAGAGGTGGTAACGATGGTATGAATAATATTCGTCGTGAGACTATGTTTATTAACATCCTTGAAGGAGTTCATCCATTAGAGGCAGAAATAATTACATTATGTAAGGATAAAAGACTTGAAGAAGTTTATAAAGTAACTAAAGAATTAGTTGCAGAAGCGTATCCTGATATTAGATGGGGTGGTAGATCATGACGACAGCAACAGAAGAAAAGAAACCCGAACAAAAAAAAGTATCTATTTGGACAAAAGAAGAAAGAGATACTTTGAAAGAAAAGTATGGTTCTGAAATAATTGTTGAAAATGGTTCATATGAAGATGTAAATACTAAACATGCACCTAGTGATGCTTATATTATCAAGTATACTCATGAAGATAAGGATTGTTTTGATTTAACAAGAGGAACTAAAATAAAAATATTTGATATGTATTGGGACAAGTTTAAAAGTGGGATAAAGTCCATTGCTTATGGTAGTGGTACTATTAAACCAAACTTGTGGGGGTATCAGTCACCTAAACCACCAAAGAAAAAAAGGAAGGGGTAAACCAAAATCGACTTTTAATTCCAAAATATCGGGGAAAAAATCTCCAGGTATTTTTTGCTCTGTAGGGTTTTTGTATCACAAGTTACATAACTACTTGACTATATAGAGTACATGTGTTAGTATTAACACAACGTTCATCCCCCTTCGACTGGGGACGCAAGTAAGCCGACTCGGAACGGATCGTTCATCTCATGGACATACTACTCGCCACTCTTTTATCTTGTAACGAGGCAGAAGATATTATCTCTAAGGTAGAATCTTCTGATCCTGTGCGAACCGAATTAATTGAGGTTCTTCAAATGAGTACTGAGAAAGGATGTCATTTTGAGACGCAAAAGCCGACTAAAGGAACGGATTAAAAACCCTACTACTTTGGAGAAAGCCAATGGCAAAAGTCACTTATCGTGGTGTCGCTTATGACACTGATTCACGTAAGCAAGCAGCAAATACTGTGAAGGTTGAAGAAACCTATCGTGGTATTAAGTTCAATAAGGAACTTGTAACCTCATAGTTACGTTACGCCTTGTAATCAAAGAGCATCTATTGACAGATGCTCTTTTTTTATGTAAAATAGTTAAAAGTCTAATTGTTATGGAAAGGGACAAATTAAAGTTGATAGTTCGCAATATGGAACTATTACTTGATGCACTCAAAGTTGAAGTTTATTCAGATGTTGAGTCATATAAGAATTCAAAGGCATTTGAACCTCCAACTGATTATGACGAACTTTACGATGATGACGATGGGTATCCAGATTAGCAGAGCAAAAAGAATGTTAAAAATGCTTGATGCTCTATTATTATATGATCATCTTTATTCGGATGAGAAATTAAAGGATATGAAAGCACAAAGAAAAGTATTAAAAGAAGAAATTGCTGAAATGAAAGCAAGAAGGTCAAAAGGATTTGGGAAATGAATGTAAAACTTGTTAGTGTTACTCCTGATGCGGAGCAACTTATGGCATATATTGCCAGAGTATCTAATCCATCTAATCAGGATAATGAAAAGTATTCAGGACTATTAAAGTACTGTATTAAGCACAATCATTGGAGTGTCTTTGAACAGTCTACTATGACTCTTGAGATTGAGACTACCCGTGCTATTGCTGCACAAATACTAAGACATAGAAGTTTTACTTTCCAAGAGTTCTCACAGAGATATGCTGCTAGTACTGCATTGGGTGAGATTGATTTACCAGAACTTCGTAAGCAAGATTTAAAAAATCGTCAGAATTCTACTGATGATTTAGATCCTGAAACAGTTGATAAATTTGAACGTCAGATGATTACTTTGTTCAGTTCTGCTAAGAGTCTTTATACTCAAATGTTAGATGCTGGTGTTGCTAAAGAGTGTGCTAGAATGGTATTACCACTCTGTACTCCCACTAGAATCTATATGACTGGTTCATGTCGTTCTTGGATACATTATATTAATCTACGTTCTGCACATGGCACTCAGAAGGAGCATATGGTGATTGCAGAGGCATGTAGGAAGGTGTTTACCGAACAATTCCCTGCAGTATCTGAAGCTTTAGAGTGGAATTAATACAACTTCCTAATGATGGTTATATTCGTAGTTCTTTACCCAAGGAACTATTTGATACTTTATTAACTGAAGGATTGGGATGTTATAATAATGAAAATAGGATTACTGGATTAAAGAGACCTGATGGTACTCAAACTTGCCCTCATTATAATGTATCGGATAAAAATTCTGATTGTTTAAAGGATTTTATTTTTCCTTATATTGATCGATATATGGAAAATTTTCCTTATATTCAAAATATTAAATGTTTGAGTAGTAATAGCCCTTTTATTTTTGGCAAACCGTGGTATAATATTCAGAAACCTAATGATTATTTACCAATTCATACTCATGATGGAGTTTTATCATATACTATTTGGTTAAAACTTCCTTTATCATCTGAATTTATTTTTTATTATTCTGGTATAGTAAATCAAATGGATTATATATTGAGACTTACACCTCAAGATGAAGGGGATTTTATTTTTTTCCCTGCTACTTTAAATCATGGAGTACATCCTTTTCCATCAAATGATCCTAATGAAATTAGAATAAGTATTTCTGGGAACATTTCTCTGCAAGGAGTTGATGATTATCTATCTAAATAAAATTACGAAACACTAACATTATGCCACATTATCCTGTAAAACATAAAGAAACTGGTGAAGAGAAAGAACTCTATATGACTATGAAAGAGTATACCCAGTGGAGAGAAGATAATCCAGATTGGGATAAAGACTGGTCTAAAGGATGTGCTGCTGCACAAGAAGTTGGAAATTTTAGAGATAAATTGAGAGCAAAGCATCCAGGTTGGAATGAGGTTTTAAAGAAAACGCAAAAAAATAATTATGGAAATTATATTAGGAATTTGGATTAATGCCAAGGAAAAAAAGAGCAACAACAGATCAACCTATAGGAGTTGGTTTAACAGCAAAGCAGATGAAAAGAAAAAAACCACTAAATTCTGAATATTTGGTGGATATTACACCAATTACTGATAATCAGAAAAGACTGTTTAATTCTTATGATGAAGGTAAGCATATTATTGCTTATGGTGCTGCAGGAACAGGAAAAACATTTATTACTCTTTATAATGCCCTTAAAGATGTATTAAGTGAAAATACACCCTATGATAAGATTTACATTGTTAGATCTTTGGTTGCTACTCGTGAAATTGGTTTCCTTCCTGGTGATCATGAAGATAAGTCTTCATATTATCAGATACCATATAAGCATATGGTGAAGTATATGTTTCAGATGCCATCTGATGCAGACTTTGAGATGCTTTATGGTAATCTCAGAGCACAAGAAACTATTAAGTTTTGGAGTACCTCATTCTTAAGAGGAACTACATTAGATAATGCTATTATAATTGTTGATGAATTTCAAAACTTGAATTTTCATGAATTAGATAGTATAATTACAAGAGTTGGTGAAAATACTAAAATTGTATTTTGTGGTGATGCATCTCAAACAGATCTCACTAAAACTAATGAAAAAAATGGTATTATCGACTTTATGAAAGTTCTTAGAGCAATGCCATCTTTTGATCTCATTGAATTTGGTATTGATGATATCGTTCGTTCAGGACTTGTAAAAGAGTACCTTATTGCTAAATTAGAAGCAGGTATGTAATGTTTAATCATGTTGATGTGAATCTCCCTAAATTATCAAGGGAGACTGTAGATGGAGTTCGTTATTATTCTGTTCCAGATGAAGATGAGTTACTTAAGTTAGTTTCTATTACTTCTGTAACTAGTCATTTTAATAAGGAGATATTTGTTAATTGGCGAAAGAAGGTTGGTAATGAAGAAGCAGATCGTATCACTAAAGCGGCTACTGGACGTGGAACCGATATGCATACTCTTACGGAGCACTATTTAAAGAATGAAGATTTGCCTGAAGTACGTCCTATATCTGATTTCTTATTTAAAATAGCGAAGGGTAAATTGAATAAGATAGACAATATTCATGCTCTGGAAGGTTCGCTATATAGTAAAGAATTAGGTATTGCTGGAACTGTTGATTGTATTGCTGAATATGATGGCGAGTTAGCGATAATAGATTTTAAAACATCGAAGAAACCTAAACCAAGAAATTGGGTAGAGCACTATTTTGTGCAGTGTATGGCATACGGATGTATGTTATATGAACTAACAGGAATATCTGTTAAAAAATTAGTAATCATCATGGCATGTGAAAATGGAGAGTGTGTAATTTATGAAGAATACGACAAAGCAAAGTACATCAAACTTCTCAGCAAATATATTAGAAAATTTGTTAACGATAAACTTGAACTCTATGGAACCTAGTAAAGAACTCGAAAAAGCTATAGAGGATAAATTTTTAACTCCTTCTAAATTTGCTATAGAAATTGAAAAGATTGTAGCACAAGAAGGGTTTAATTATATTGATGCAATATTATATTATTGCGAATCTAATAGTTTAGAGATAGAATCTATTACAAAGTTAATTTCAAAACCATTAAAAGAAAGACTTAAATGGGATGCCATTCGTCTTAACTTTATGAAAAAAACATCTAGAGCAAAATTACCATTATAATGGAAAAACTTGAGGGATTAACGTTTCTTGAACCTTTTCCTCATTTAATTATAAACAATTTTTATAATGATGAAGAACTTGAGTTAATCTGGGAAGAACTTAAATTCTATACTAAACCTAATAAACTTTTACCACCTGAGGGTTATGGTGGAGTAGTTGGATACACTGATTCAAAGGCATTGTGTTTAGATAATCTTTATGTTAATGCAAATGGAGAGAATCCTAGTTATCGATCAATATCTAGTATTCTTACTGTTAATAGAAAAGTATTTGATGATTCTGTTCTTCAATCATTTTCAGACATACATGATTGTTGTGGATTAGCACCTGAAACAAATTTTGATGTTACAAAGGTAAGGTATTATCATGATGGGGACCATTATGATCCCCATATTGATAAAAGTATTCAATTTTTAGCATTTTCTTATTTTTATAAAGAACCTAAAAGATTTACTGGTGGAGAATTAATATTTCCAAAATATAATTTTGAGTTGACATGTGAGAATAACTCAATTATAATGTTTCCAGGTTGGGTAGAACATGGAGTGAAAAGGGTCAATATAGAAGACTCTAATTATTATGAAGGATATGGAAGATACTGTATTTCTAGTTTTTTTGGTTGTAGTAAATCTACTAAAAAATGAAAGTGACTCCATTTGAGACCTACCGAACTTATCTTTCAATGAAAAGTCATTTTACTAATCCTAAGTATGACTTTTTTAAGTATGGGGGTAAGTCTCGTGCAACCATGACATCCTTTAATAAACGAAAGGATAAGTATTGGTTTGAAAAAACATCTAGAAAATATTCTGATCAACAAGTATTGGATTTTCTATTATCAAATTTTGTAAATGCTGACACCCCACAAAACTTATGGATAGGAGAGATAATCAACTCTGGCGAAAGAACTTACGCAGAGTGGATGAGACGGAAACAGAGTTTGACTTATATTTTCAAGGAGCAGTCCGAGAAATTACTTTCGGAGAGCGACTTAGAAAAGCTGTTCAAATGCTCGAAGGGACATCCAGTTATCCTAAAAAAATATCTGGGTGGAGAGATTTCGTTAGAAACACTTACGATACTGGAAAAAGTTTTTTCTTTCGTAAAAGACTTTGATAAAAAACTTACAGATCCTGTATGGGAAACCGTAAGTCTTAAAATTAAAAAATATATTCCCTTCATAAATATAAATGTATACAACTACAAAAAGATCCTAAAGGAGGTTATTAGTAATGGCTCTTGAGAATGCAGAAGTGCTTAAGAACTTACAAACTCAATTAACACAAGTCCAAGAACAACTTGAGGTTGGTCGTGCAACGGCTTTAAGACTTCAAGGTGCGATTGATGTTCTTACACAAATTGAAAGTAGTAAAGTTGAAGAAGAAGCACCAGTTGATGGTGGTGAAGAAGAAGCTGAAACTACGGAGGGTGAATGAGTAATTTTTTCGAGTCCGAAATTATTCGGAACGAATTAAAAGAAATCAATACGTTACAAGAAAATGTTTACGGTAGTATGCTAACCTTTGGTAGCATGGAACGTGAAGATCAACTTGAACATATTGATATGTTGAGTACTCTTTTAGATAAACAAAGAGTTATGTACACTCGATTGTCTCTATCAGATGATCCACAAGCTCATGCTTTAAAAAAACAATTAGAAAAATCAGTTGAACTAATGGGTTTCCCTGCAGGAACTGATATTTCTGTTTTATTTAATGGTATGAATAACACTATTGATAAACTCAAACAAGTCGTTGACTATTGAGAGTTTCTTTGTTATAATAAAACCAATCAAATTAAATCCAAATTAATCCGAGGTAATCTAATGTCGTTTGCTAATCTTAAAAAGCAATCAAAACTAGGCTCTCTTACACAAAAACTTGTGAAAGAAGTCGAAAAAATGAATAACAATGGTGGTCAAGGTGATGACCGTCTTTGGAAATTAGAATGTGATAAATCAGGTAATGGTTATGCCGTTATCCGTTTTCTTCCTGCACCAGATGGTGAAGATTTACCATTTGTAAAACTATACTCCCATGCCTTCCAAGGTCCTGGTGGATGGTACATCGAAAACTCTCTTACTACTCTTGGTGGTAAAGATCCAGTTTCTGAGTACAACACTACTCTATGGAACAATGGAACAGATGCAGGTAAAGAGACTGCACGTAAGCAAAAGCGTAAGCTTACATACATTAGTAACATCTATGTTGTAAAGGATCCTGCTAATCCTGAGAACGAAGGTAAAGTATTCTTATACAAGTATGGGAAGAAAATCTTTGACAAACTAACTGCAGCAATGCAACCTGAGTTTGAAGATGAGGAAGCAATTGATCCATTTGATTTCTGGCAAGGTGCTAACTTCAAATTGAAGGCAAAGAACGTTGCTGGTTATCGTAACTATGACTCTTCTGAGTTCACTCCTGTTACTCCATTATTGGATGACGATGATGCACTAGAAGGACTCTGGAAGAAAGAGAACTCTCTTGCAGAACTTGTTGCTAATGATCAGTTTAAGTCATATGATGAACTTAAGACTCGTCTAAGTTATGTTCTTGGTAACAAGAAAGTCACTCAAGATGTAGAGACTATTGATGAAGATAATGATAGAGGTGAAGCAGAACAGTTAGTAACTGCTGCTGTTACATCAACACCTACTCCGTCTAGCACGGATGACGATGATGAAGCACTTTCGTATTTTGCGAAACTCGCTGCTGAATAACACAAGAAAGGGGTCTTACGACCCCTTTTTTAATATGGCATTGTAATTCTAGTATTTTCCGTTTTTATTAGGTCATCATCCACATATTCGGATGATCTACCATATACCATTACATCCCTAAAGTCATTTAAGAATTGTCCTAGATATTCATTTTTTAGTAAATATATTTCTCTTTTTTTATCATTTAAAAGAAGTTCATGAGTGTAGTTTGAAATACCTGATCTAATATCAGATCCACTCTTAGTAACATATCCAATAACAGCAGCTGAATTATCAGGATCATAAAATTTAACTGTGAAATCAGAGTCAACTCTTTGACCTTTTGGTAAAATTAATTTACCTTTACTATCTTTAATTTCTTTTGTTTCATAGTAACGTATTTGATTTAAATCATTTCCATATTTATCAAGTGCGAAGTTATATATATCTCTATTGGAAAGTGGCCAATCATTTCTAACATTTATTATATTAGCAGTAGTTAAAACAACCCAGTCCAATTCTGCACTACCATACATTTGTTCTGCTACAGTTTCAGGACGATGTTCATCAGGTATTTCATATTTGTCAAAAACAGTAAATATATTTTGTAGATCATCTCTTACTTTGGATCTACGAAATATATTTTTTACTTCCATATAATCCAAAGAAGAATTTTTGGATGGTAAGAATGATTGATAAAGTAAGTTTGGTAGTTCTCTGAAATATCCCATTTTAATATCCTACTGTGTTGTCTGCGTCATATCCATATTTGTCAAAGTAATCGGTATCATAAATTGGTTCAAGTTCTTTAAATGTTAAATCCATAATCATAGAAATTGGTTCTTTATTCTCATATGTTGCATATACTCCTTCTGCAGTATAATTAACAGATATATCGGTTAAGAAGCATTGTTTAAATTTATGTAAGAATGGATGATCCCTTCTTCCTGATTTATACCTCAATTCAAATACATTAGGTGTTTTTAAAAATAATGACGTATCACCAGCATTTACTTTGGGTGCCATATTCATTTTAAATGTTCTTATAATTAATTTTATTTGCTCTGCTTCTTTTTGACTTCTAGGAGTCATTTTGAATGAGAATCTGAAGTTTCTTAGTGTAGGACCATTGAACAATAACTCCATATTTGGGTTAAATACTGTTCCATCTTGTCTAGCTAATATT
>Ga0315331_10000371_pt1 | contig 30478 bp, 34 predicted proteins | sample M160m34915metaG_FD_203456 | JGI IMG/M metagenome (GOLD analysis project Ga0315331, IMG submission 203456) | Ammonia-oxidizing marine archaeal communities from Monterey Bay, California, United States - M1 60m 34915 | ecosystem: Environmental > Aquatic > Marine > Intertidal zone | place: USA...
GCGCCGCGCGCCCGATCCCCGGCACAGCGGGTGTCCGAATGCCCGGCGACGGTGCGCTCAGCCGCAAACGTGCTGCGTTGGCGGATGGCGTGCTGCTACACCCCTCTATCCTGCCCAATTTGACACAACTGGCCGAGAAACTCGGCGTGGCATTACCGGAGGCGCGCCCTAATGCCTGAAGAAATCCTGGTTGAGCGCCCTGCCCCCCATATCGTCCGCCTTGTCATCAACCGCGCGGAGAATCTGAATGCGATGACGAAGCCCATGTGGAAGCAGCTTGGCGACATCGCGACAAACCTGGCCAAGGACGATGATATCCGCTGCCTGATGCTCCGTGGTGCTGGCGAGAAAGCCTTCGGGCCGGGCAACGATATATCTGAATTCGCGAATGAGCGCAGCAATGTAGAGCAGGCCCGCAGCTATGGCCGCATCATGCATGACACGCTGACAGCGCTTCGGGATTTCCCGGCACCCACGGTCGCGCAAATCCACGGAATATGCGTTGGCGGCGGTATGGAGATCGCGGGCTGCTGTGATATCCGCATAGCAGGCGCTGGCAGCCGCTTCGGCGCGCCAATCAAGAACCTTGGCCTCGTAATGGCCTATGGTGAGTTGGAAGCGCTGGTCGGCCTTGTTGGCCCAACTGTGGCGAAGGAGATTCTGTTCGAAGGCGGCGTGTTTGGTGCGGAAGAAGCGCTCGCCAAGGGTGTTCTCACGCGGATCGTGGCGGATGAAGAAGTGGCCGACGCCGCTATGCAGTCCGCGAAAACCATTGCAGCAGGTGCGCCCATGGTTGCGCGCTGGCATAAGCGCTTCGTCAAGCGTCTAAGTGATCCAACGCCGCTAACGGCTGCGGAATATGATGAAGGCTTCCAGTGCTTCGGCACGGAAGATTTCCAAACCGGCTACAAGGCCTTCCTCGCCAAGGAAACGCCGGAGTTCAAAAATCGATGACCTCAACTGCCATTAAATATCAGATGGCCGATGGCGTTGTGCTGCGCGGGGACGCATATGGCGCTAGTGATCGCCCGCCAATCCTGCTGCTGCATGGCGGCGGGCAGACGCGGCATGCATGGGGCGGCGCAGCCACGGTGCTTGCTAACGCAGGCTTCTACGCCGTGGCCATCGATCAGCGCGGCCATGGCGATAGTGATTGGGCGCCGGGCAATGACTACGCGATCACAGATTTCGCCACGGACATGCGTACAGTTGCGGAATCCTTCGCGACGCCGCCTGCATCTGTTGGCGCATCACTTGGCGGGTTGGCAACGCTGCTCGGCTGTGGTGAGGCCGATGATCCAGCATCTATTGCCCGGGCTGCCGTGCTTGTCGATATCACACCAACTGTAGAGCGTGCTGGCGTCGAGAGAATCGTCAATTTCATGCAAGAACGCTTAATCGAAGGCTTTGCAAATCTGGATGAAGTGGCGGATTACGTTGCTGCCTATCTGCCAGATAGGCCTCGCCCTAAATCCACCGCAGGCCTGGAGAAAAACCTCCGCCAGCGCGATGGCCGTTGGTATTGGCACTGGGACCCGGGTTTCATGACAGATATCGATGCCCGCATGGATGACCGTGAACCTGAACGCCTGAAAGCCGCAACACGTCGCTTATCGATGCCTGCATTGCTGGTGCGCGGTGGCAAGTCGGACCTGGTGACGCCGGAAACGGCCCAGGAATTTGTTGATCTCGCACCCCAGGGTCAGTTTGTAGATGTCGGCGGCGCTGGTCATATGGTTGCAGGCGATAAGAACGACGTGTTTATCGATGCAGTCATGGGCTTCTTGGCCGAGTCAAGCGGCGCAGTTTGACGGTGGCGGTACCTCCCAAACCCAACGGTATGATGGCTGGGCATATGATGGGCCTGTTCGTCGCCACCACATTCGGTTCCGCATATCCAGTGGGCAAACCGCTGATTTCAGCTGTGGACCCGGTGTCCTTTTCCTGCTTTCGGTATCTGGTCGCTGGCGCGCTGATGTTACTGTTAGCGCATGGCACCGGCCGCCAGATTGCTATTGGTTGGAAAGACCTTATCGCCCTGACAGGGCTTGGGCTGCTTGGCTACACGCTGTTTCAAGGCATTTGGGCCATTGCCCTTGATATGACGACGCCATCAAAGGCAGTCATCCTGGTGGCGACGGCGCCGGTCTTCGGTGCGTTCTTCGCACTGGTAGCAGGTCAGTCTGTCGGGCGGATGATCTGGGTTGGAGCTGGCGTTGCGTTTTTCGGTGTATATCTTGTGGTGAATAATGGCCTTATACCGCAGGGTATGGCGGGTAGTGATCAGTTTATTGGCGACATGCTGTTCGTATTTATTGCTGCCGTTTGGTCGCTTTTTGGCTTGCTCTCCCGGCCTTATGTCATGCGCCTCGGTGCCTGGACGACAACAGGTTGGGCGGCGCTATTGGGGGCAATCATCCTGATGCCATTCGGCTGGGAGGGGATGACCGATGGCGGCTGGGGCCGAATTGATTGGACGCTTGGCCTATCTTTTCTGCACTTGGCGCTAATCGTCGGATGTCTCGGCAATGCGGCTTGGTCTGGCGGGCTTGGTCGTCTCGGCCTGCCGAAAATGGTGCTGTACCTATATTTGTCGCCTGTGATCGGGGTTGGTATTTCCGCCGTGTGGCTCGGCGATTGGTTAAGCCCCATACAGATTACAGGGGCCGCCCTGGTGATTGGCGGCGTGGCGCTTGGCCAATCTGGGGGAATTAGTCTGAAACGCCGAAGCTCCGAAAAGCGTCTGCGAACGTCTCCTTAAGCGCCATATCGACTTCGGGCATGGTCACATATTGGCCGAGTGCCGCAAGCGACGTCACGCCGAAATCCTGGATGCCACAGGGAATGATACCGCCATAATGTTCAAGGTTAGGCTCAATATTCAGGCTCATGCCATGCAGTGTCACCCAGCGCCGCACACGCACGCCGATGGCACCAATCTTCGCTTCATTGCCGCCGCCAAGGTCAACCCAAATGCCAATCCGGCCTTCCCGCCGCTCGCCCTTTATGGCGAACCGGGCGAGGGTGAGGATGGCCCATTCTTCAAGCGAATGGACATAGCCGCGCACGTCTGGGCCTTTACCGCCGCTGCGGGCTTTCAAGTCCATCATAACGTAGGCGATGCGCTGGCCAGGGCCGTGATATGTGTAATTACCGCCACGCCCAGTTTCAAACACCGGGAATCGATCCGGCGTTAGCAGTTCCGATGTGTTGGCGCTGGAGCCCGCCGTATAGAGCGGGTCATGTTCTGTCAGCCATATAAGCTCTTTGGCGTTGCCGCTTCGGATATCAGCAACCCTGGCTTCCATGCCAGATACGGCGTCTGGATAGGGGATGCGTCTATCATCAATCCGCCATTCGGGATTCTGACTTTGGTGATTTTCCGCGGCTTCAAAGTTTTTTTGGCGCATTTCTGGGTTGTTAGGCATCACACTGCTTGATCCCGGTTCTAACATCTGGTAGCGGTTCGCACCTCGTTCGATTGAGGGTTCCAATTGAACATATGCGGTCGTGGCGGAATTGGTAGACGCGCAGCGTTGAGGTCGCTGTGGGATAATATCCCGTGGAAGTTCGAGTCTTCTCGACCGCACCAAAGCTTTTTCCAAAGGAAAAGGCGGTAAGCTCTGGTTCAGTCTAATCGGCTGCCCTTTTAAACTGACCTTCCTCAAGTGCGCTGCTATGCGAGCAGGCGTGTATCCGGTAAGGCGGAGGCCGATATGGCGGCCGAGCAAACCAGCGCTGAACCAGCCGAAGTGCGCCCCGTCTTTGATGACGACTTGGGCGTTACTTCAGAATTTTTGGCAGACGTTGTTGATCGCCTCGAAGTTGGCGATACTAAATGGCTGCGCGATTCTGCGTCCGATATGTGGGCCGCAGACGTTGCCGATCTGATTGAGGCGCTTGACCCAGGCCGCCGCGAAGAATTTGTTCAAACCGTCAAAGGTGTCGTTGATCCGGAAACCTTTACCGAAGTCGATGACGATATTCGTGAAGCGGTTCTGGAGCAGCTTGAGCCTGAAGAGCTCGCCTACGCTGTCTGACAGCTCGACAGTGATGACGCGCTGGATATCGTGGCCGACCTGGATGAGGCGCAGCGGGAGGACCTGCTCGCCCGCTTGCCGGACGCCGACAGTGTTCTGATCCGGCGTGGCTTGCAATATTCCGAGTATTCCGCCGGTCGCTTGATTCAGCGGGAACTGCTGGCGGTCCCGGCATTCTGAACCGTTGGCTACACCATCGATTTCATGCGCTCCAGCCCCGACCTGCCGGATGAGTTTTACGATATTTATGTGGTCGACCCACGCCACAGACCTTTGGGCTCGCTGGCACTTTCTAGGTTGCTGCGTAGCCGTTGCGGCGTGTACGTCCAAGATATTATGGACGACGATGTAACGCCGGTTCCGGTCGATATGGACCAGGAAGAACTGGCGGATATGTTTCGCCGGAAAGACACAGTCTCCGTTCCCGTTACTGATGAGACGGGCCGCCTGATCGGTGTCGTGACGATTGACGATATCTTTGACGTTATCGAAGAAGAACACGAAGACGACATGATGCGTATGGGTGGTCTCTCCGGGGATGATTTGTATCGTGCCACCATGGAAACGGCGAAATCGCGCTTCACCTGGCTGCTCACTAACCTGTTAACGGCGGTGCTGGTGTCCCTGGTGATTTCCCAGTTTGACGCGACCATTCAGCAAATTGTGGCGTTGGCGGTTTTGATGCCTATCGTTGCCTCCATGGGCGGAAATGCCGGAACGCAAACGCTGACCGTCGTCGTTCGCGCGCTGTCGACCCGCGAATTGAGCCATGGCAATGCGCTTCGTTTGGTTGGCAAAGAAGTGATCGTGGGGACGGCGAATGGGTTTCTGTTCGCAGTTTTGGTCGGCGTTGCAATGATCGTAAATATGATCTTCGCCGGACTGTTTGGTGCCGCTATCCCAGTAGTGTTGGAACGGATGAAGATTGATCCGGCCATCGCGTCCACCGTGCTATTGACGACGGTGACAGATGTGTTTGGATTCCGGGCGTTCCTTGGGCTAGCTGCGACGGTGTTACTATGACTGATGAAGCTGTGGTCCGGCCAAGTCGGGCTGAAGATGGCGATGGCCTGTCCCGCCTGATCGCCCGATGCTGGGCCGACTATCCGGGCTCCGTCTATGACCGCCAGGGTGAGATGGCAGCACTGGATGATATTCAGTCCTATTACGAATCCGTGGGCGGCGTGCACTGGAGTATTATCCGGGGCGATAGAATTGTCGGATCCCTGGGTGCTGCGCCAATAGAATCCGATGTCGGCATCGCGTGGGAAATGACGAAGATGTACGTCGCGCCCCTGCAGCGCCGGTCTGGCTTTGCCAGCCTTCTGGTTGGGCTGGCGGAAGAGCATGCGGGTGAGCGTGGCGCGGAACAGATGATCCTTTGGACTGACACGCGCTTTCATCAGGCGCACAGGTTTTATGAGCGGCTCGGTTATCAGAGTGACAGCCGCACCCGCGTGATAGATGACCTCTCCCGCTCGGTCGAGTACTTCTATTCCAAGCGGCTTAAACCGGCTCTATAGTCGGCGTCGAACCTCAATTCAGGAGAAATCTTATGTCTGACGATCCCGTCGTCATTGTCGGTATGTCCCGCACGCCCATGGGCAGCTTTAACGGTGTTCTTTCGGACGCGAGTGGCCCAGATTTAGGCGCTTCCGCGATCAAAGTTGCGCTGGAACGGTCTGGCGTCGCACCTGCGGATGTTGATGAAGTCATCATGGGCTGCGTGCTGCCGCACGGGCAGCGCCAAGGCCCAGCGCGTCAGGCAGCGATCTTCGCTGGCATTCCAGACTCTGCAGGTGCTACCACGATTAACAAGCTCTGCGGTTCTGGCATGAAGGCCACCATGCAGGGCCATGACGCGCTGATGGCAGGCTCCGTTGACGTCGCCGTCACCGGCGGGTTCGAAAGCATGACCAACATCCCCTACATGGTGCCAAAAGCACGCCAGGGCATGCGCATGGGCCATGGCGAATTCCTGGATGCAATGTTCTGGGACGGTCTGGAAGATGCCTATGAGAAGGGCCAGCTTATGGGCCATTTCGCAGAAGCCACTGCCCAGCACTTCCAGTTCACCCGTGAGCAGCAGGATGATTATGCCATCCGCAGCCTCCAGCGCGCTAAAGCGGCGAATGAGGACGGCAGCTTCAAGGATGAGATGAGCCCGTTCACCTTGAAGACCCGCCGGGGCGAAACAGTCGTATCCCAAGATGAGCAGCCGTTCAGCGCCGATATCTCGAAGATTCCGGGACTCCGCCCTGCGTTCGCCAAAGACGGCACGGTGACACCGGCGAACTCATCTTCCATCAGTGACGGTGCTGCTGCTCTGGTGCTGATGCGCCGCTCAGAAGCCGAGCGCCGTGGTCTGACGCCGCTTGCGACCATTGTTGGCCACACAACCCACAGCCAAGAGCCGCGCTGGTTCACGACCGCCCCTATCGGTGCCATGCAGAAACTTTATGAAAAGACTGGCTGGAATAAGGATGACGTTGGCCTCTATGAGATCAACGAAGCTTTTGCTGTCGTTCCCATGGCCGCTATGCGGGAATTTGACCTGCCTGTGGATAAAGTGAACATCCATGGCGGCGCTTGTGCGCTTGGCCATCCGGTCGGCGCATCCGGCGGCCGGATTATCGCAGCCCTCATCACGGCCATGCAGAAGCATGAAGTGCGAAAAGGCGTTGCGGCGATCTGCATTGGCGGCGGCGAAGCAACGGCTGTGGCCATTGAGCGTGCAGCCTAAAACCTAACTTCGAAGCGTCATGGCGTCCCCAGCAGGACCGGAAATTCTGGTCCGCTGAGGGCGTCGCCGTGCTTTAGCGTAACGCCGGGGAAGGGTGGGGATGTGACCTTGTCCTTATGCCGCACGAAGGTGGCGCCTTCACCGACCAGCCGAAGTGAGAATGCGCGGCGTTGGGCGGATGGGCTGTCGTTTGCTGGCGCGCCATGCACCACCCGGAAATCGAACGCGACGGCGTCACCAGGGCTGACGGCCCAGCCCATGATGTTATGGGCTGCGCGATCACTGTCATAATCTGGCAATACCGGCAGGCCATCGCCTTCATTGAGCGCATGGCCATTGAAGCGCTGCGGCTGGTATTCGGCACCTGTCAGATGTGATCCACCGATGAATTCCAACGTACGCTCACGCGGGATTTCATCCAGCGGGATCCAAAGACTGAGGGTTTTCTGCGCCTGAACGCTGTAATAGGGCGCATCCTGGTGCCAGGGCGTGGTGACGTCCGTCGCTGCTTCCTTCACCAATACATGTTCATGAAACAATTGTACGCGACCTGCGCCCATTAATGCAGCACCTATATCTGCCGCGCTCGAATTGAAGATGAATTCCCGGTATCCCGGAATACGTGTCCAGTTGCAGTAGTCGGTCATGAACCGACCGCTGCCGTTCTCTCCGGTATAGAACCGACCGTCGGGGCCAGGATTGACGACGTTGAAGTCAACGGCTTCCCGTAATACGTCCACCCAGTCTGCGAACACGCCCCGCAGCATTGTGGCACCATTGGTTTGGAAATCTGCGATGGCTTTGGCGTCGATGAGTGCGGTCATTTCTTAGTCGCCGTCATAGTCATAATCGCGTTTTGCTGCTTCTTTGGTGATCAGGCCAGCGCGGATATCGTGCGCGATTGCAGCAGTGGCGCGCTCTGCTGCTTCACCAAAACCGCCGCCGCCCGGCATTTCGATAATCAGGCGTTCGCCGGCTGGGATTGTCTGAAAGCCTTTGTTGCGCATGGGTGTTCCGGATTTACCCAGAGTCAGCCGTCCATTGGCACCATTACCGCCGCCTGCGCGCCCGCGCGGTGGGTAGTGGACGCGTTCGAAGGTTGCGAAAATGCCGAAGGGCGCGTCTTCGCGGTTCTCAATCTCCATCACCTGACCAAGACCGCCACGATGCTTGCCAGCCCCGCCTGAATCCGTGCGGAATTCCTTCCGCCATACCACGATGGGCGTAATCGCCTCCGTCGCCTCCACCGGCACATTTCGTACGCCGCTGGGGTAAGGTGTTGCGGATAGTCCATCCTGGGCGGGCCGGGCACCCGCACCGCCGGAATGGAAGGAATTCACCATGAACGCCGTCTGCTGGCCGACGCCTGCCGTACCCATGCCGTGGCCAGCGCCGAGTTTTACGGTCCAAAGGTTGGATGTGCCTTCCGCCGGGACAACGCTGGGCATTGCCTGATCAATGCAGCCGAACACCACGTCTGGCAGCATATGGCCGATGGTTGAACGCGCGACCACGGCAGCGGGGTGCGGCGCGTTGACGATCGTGTTGTCCGGCGCGGTGACGATGATGGCATCCAGCGTGCCGGCATTGTTCGGAATATTCGGTGCGGCCACGCATTTCACGCCGAAGGATGTGTAGGCTTCCGTATAACACATTGGGCAATTAATACCCCGGTCCACAACGCCGGATGAGCCTTCAAAATCCACCAGAATTTCGCCATCGCCGATGGTCAGCGTGGCGACGAGATCAATTGGCGTTTCATAGCCATCAATCCGCATGGATGCTGTCCATGTGCCTTTTGGCATTTTGTTGATCGCGTCCGCCATGCCTTGGCGGCTTTCGGTGATGATGTGGTAGCCTAAAGCATCAAGGTCATTCAGGCCGTATTCGGCCATCATCGCCAGCAGGCGGGCAGCACCGGTCTCGTTGCAGGCGGCCAGTGCGTAGATATCGCCTTCGACCTGGATCGGCTCGCGGACATTGGCGCGGACCAGTTTCAGCAGCCATTCTTCCATCACCCCTTTGCGCATCAGCGGCAGCAGCGGGATATAGAGGCCCTCATGATATACCTGCCGCCCATCTGGCGACTGGCCAACCCCGCCGATATCCACCAGGTGACTGGTGCAGGCGAACAGTGCGACCATCTTGCCGTCCTTGTAGCAAGGCGACACGACAGTCAGATCATGCAGATGGCCAGTGCCCATCCAGGGGTCATTGGTGATGTAGCTGTCACCTTCGCTCATCGTGTCCACGGGGAACTCGCGGATGAAGTGAACAACGGCGCGGGCCATGGAATTGATATGGCCGGGCGTGCCAGTGACAGCCTGTGCCAGCATTTTGCCTTCCAGGTCGAACACGCCGGCGGATACATCTCCGGCTTCACGGGTTGAGGTAGAGAAGGCGGTGCGCACAAGCGTCTGCGCTTGCTCTTCGACGACGGACAGGAGCCGGTCCCACATGACCTGTAGGCGAATACGCTCCATCACGTCTTGATTGGCGCTATTGGACATGGCTCAGGCCTCCTTCCGGGTCAAAACAATATGGCCGCCGCCATTGATGCGGGCGGCAAAGCCGGGTGGCACGACCGTGGTCGTTTCGTCCTCAATAATAAGTGCGGGGCCTTGCAGCCCGGCACCGATATTCATGCTGGTGCGTGCGTAAATTAGAGATTCATGCGCTGTTCCAGTCGCTGGATCGAACACTTGGCGCTTACCAATTGGGTCGGGCGTAGCGGTGTCGTCAACATCAGCCAGCGCTTCAACGGCGTCTTGCTCTGTCGCCAGCGCCAAGGTCCAGGTGATCGCCTCGACCTCAAGTTTCGGAATAATCCTGCCGAAGAGGGCTGCATATTCACGCTCAAAGGCGGTTTTCAACATGTCAGCATCATCTTTGCCGTAATGTTCGGCGGGCAACGGCACGGCGATTTCATGGCCTTGACCGCGATAGCGCATATAAGCGACGCGGCGTTCGACCAGGGGCGCGTTATCACCTGCACCCAATTGCACGACGGCTTCAGCCTCGCCCCGCATTTCAACGAACAGCGCATTCAGGCCGTCCGCATTGAATGGGCTGAGAGTGATCAGCTTTGAGCGGGCGACTTCATAAGCAATTGGGGCCGCCAGGAACCCAAAAGCGCTGCCCACACCCGCACCCTTTGGCACGATGACGCGGGGAATACCAAGTTTCTGGGCAAGCCGGGCTGCATGCAGCGGCGCTGCACCGCCAAAAGCGATCATGGCGCGGCCTTCTGTGTCCTTGCCGTTTTCAACCGCATGAACGCGGGCGGCGTTGGCCATGTTCTCGTCTACGATTTCACCAACGCCTGCTGCTGCGGCCAATGTATCGAGGCCAAGTGCTTGACCAACTGCACGGGTTACGGCGGTTTCAGCCGCAGCGCAATCTAGCGCCATCTTGCCGCCGGCAAAGTTGGCAGCATCGATTCGGCCCATGACGATATCTGCGTCCGTCACCGTCGCATCCTCGCCGCCTTGGCTATATGCTGCTGGGCCAGGGGCAGCGCCAGCACTGTCTGGGCCAACGGTAATGCGGCGCAAATCATCAACGCGCGCGATGGACCCGCCGCCAGCACCGATTTCCACCATGTCGATCACGGGAATACGCAAGGGTAGTCCACTGCCTTTCAGGAACCGATAAGCCCGGGCGACCTCAAATGAGCGCGCATATTGCGGGGCCATGTCGTCGATGAGGGTGAGTTTGGCGGTGGTGCCGCCCATATCGAAGGCAAGTGCTTTTGGCTCACCATTTTCAGCCGCTATGCGCGCCGCCAGGATAGCACCGCCTGCTGGGCCGCTTTCCACCAGGCGAATTGGCTGCCGCATCGCTGTATCAACAGTGACAACGCCGCCGGACGACATCATCAGCAATAACGGGCAACTCATGCCCGCATCCTGCAAACCCGTCTCCAGGCGACGCAAATACCCAGTCATCAGCGGCTGTACATAGGCGTTGGCGAGGGCTGTTGATGTCCGCTCATATTCCCTGATTTCGGGGCAGACTTCGTGGCTGAGCGTAATGGATACGCCGGGCAAAAGCTCTTTCAGGATAGCGCCTGCGCGGAGCTCATGGGCCGGGCTCACATATGAGTGTAGGAAGGCGACGGCGACGGCTTCAACATCATCCGCCTTCAGTTGGGCCGCCACTTCACGCACAGCATCCTCATCCAGATCCAGCAATACGGACCCGTCAGACGCCATGCGTTCCGGCACTTCCAGCCGTCGCCAGCGGGGTGCCAACGGTTCTGGGCGCTCCATATACAGATCATATTGGTCGAAGCGATGCTCGTAGGCAATTTCTACAGAGTCCCGAAAGCCAAGTGTTGTGACCAGGGCGGTTTTGGCACCTTTGCGTTCAATGATGGCGTTGGTGGCCAATGTTGTGCCGTGAATGACGAGGCCGACATCCTTTGACGCGAACATGCTAGCGCTCAGGATTTCGTCAACCCCCTGCATAACCGCCCGTTCTGGCGCGTCAGGCGTCGTCAGCAGTTTGTGGGAATGGGGACCTGATGGGGTCTCTAAGGCCAAGTCGGTAAATGTACCGCCAATATCTACTGCCAGTCGGATATCTGCCGTCATGATGTGCTTTCGCCTTGGAATTCCTACATTGGAATGGAACCACTCCAAGGCGCATTTGTCCATGTTTCACGGGTCTGGCGTGAATTGGCCAAATTCTGAACACATTTTACGTCATTCTAGGGTATACTGAGGGCGTTGAGAGGGCACGATTGATGACGCAGAAAGTCGCTTTGGTCGATGACGACCGCAATATTCTAACGTCCGTTTCTATAGCGCTGGAGGCCGAAGGATTCGGCGTAGATACATATACTGATGGCGAGCAGGCGCTTCGTGGAATCGGCCAGATACCGGTTGATCTTGCTGTGCTGGACATCAAGATGCCGCGTATGGACGGTATGGAATTGCTGCAAAAGCTGCGCGCCCGTTCTGCCTCATTGCCGGTAATTTTCCTCACATCAAAGGACGATGAGGTGGATGAGGTGCTGGGTCTTCGGCTAGGTGCGGATGATTACATCCGTAAGCCGTTTTCCCAGCGCTTGTTGATCGAACGCATCCGCACGCTGCTGCGTCGGGTAGAGCTTGAGGATCAGACGGCTCAGTCCGGCGCTGAGCAGTTCACCCGCGGCGATCTGGTGATGGATGGCGCGCGGCATCTCTGCGCCTGGAAGGGTAAGCATGTCACGCTGACCGTGACGGAGTTCCTGCTATTGAAAGCGTTGGCAATCCGCCCCGGATTCGTTAAAACCCGGGATCAATTAATGGATGCGGCCTATGGCGACAGCATTTATGTGGATGACCGCACAATCGACAGCCATATCAAGCGTCTCCGCAAAAAGCTGCGCCAGAGTGATTCGGAATTCTCCGAAATCGAAACGCTCTACGGCGTTGGCTATCGTTATAAGGCTGAGTAGTCAGGCGTGATGGCGGGGGGGCCGCTACAAGGGGAGGCCCGGCCAAGCGCCAACGCCGCCACCAAACCAGTGCGCCCAGCGAAGACCCGTTCTCCGCGTCCACGTCGCCGCCGGCATCGTATTTTTTCGCCATTGGCCAGGGGGATGTTGCTGGTCAATGTGATCGGGCCGGCGATGTTGGTCATCGGCCTTCTGTACTTGGAAGACTATGAAACACGGCTAATTGATAGTGAAATCGATATTCTGGAAGCCCAGGCGACGTTGATCGCACAAGCGCTTGGCGAAACTGCCAGCGTCGAGGATACCGAGCCCCGCCACTTTAATATCGCGATGGACCCTGAGTTAGCCAGGCGCCTTGTGAACCGCGTCGCAACATCAGAGGGCCCACGCATTCGACTGTTTTTGCCAGATAACTCGCTGTTGCTTGATAGCCGCCGGGTCGTTGGTAAGGGCGGATTGATCCACATTGAAGCCCTACCACCGCCGGACCAGACAAGCGGCGGCGAGCGTGCGTTTAATGCGGTCTATAACTTCATAGCACCGGGTTGGGAGCGGTTTATCCGTCGCCGCCCGCTTTATCTGGAGCGTGAGAACCAATCAGCTCACGATTATTGGGAAACTTCCGCTGCAATTGCTGGTGAAACGGGTGGCGGCGTTCGGCGGATGGACGACGGGCGGCTCATTGTTAGCGCAGCGGCACCGGCCCAGCGGTTCAAAAAAGTCATAGGGGCTGTGATGCTTTCCCGGCCAGCAGACCGGGTGTCCGAGGCCGTGCGATCCGTGCGCTTTGATATATTGCAGATATTCGCGTTGGCCGTTGCGATCACATCTGTTGCAACGCTTTATCTGGCAAGTGCCATTGCCCGGCCGCTTCGGGTGCTGGCGCAGGCTGCGGACCGCGTGCGCGGGCGCACTTTGCTCGACCAACCGATCCCGGATTTATCAAAGCGCCGGGATGAGATTGGCGACCTTTCGTCGGCGCTCCGGGATATGACGGATGCAATCCGCCAGCGGATGGCTGCGACGGAGCGGTTTGCGGCGGATGTCGCCCATGAAATCAAGAACCCGTTGACATCATTGAAAAGTGCTGTAGAGACCGTCGCCCGTGTCAGTGATGATGAGCGCCGCAATCGCCTGCTCGCCGTTATCCAGCATGATGTGCAGCGGCTTGACAGGCTGATAAGCGATATCTCTGATGCCTCCCGCTTGGATTCAGAACTGGCGCGGGAACATGCTGAACCGGTTGATCTGGCTCATATGATCCGCATCTTTATCGATATTGAAACGGCCTCGCTTGATGATGGCGATGAAACCGCACCCCGCCTCCGGCTCGAATTAACGCCCGGGGTGGCAGCAGATGGCGTTGGGGCGCTAACCGAGGGCGTGGAAGTGCGCCTTGGCCAAGTGTTCCGGAACCTTTTAGCGAATGCCCGGTCATTTAGCCCGCCGGGTGGGCGGATTGATGTAAGCATTGCGCGCCAAGATGGCCTGACAGTGGATGATGACGCGCTGCTGGTAGTCACCGTATCGGACGAAGGGCCAGGTTTGCCGCTCGGCAAGGAAGAAGCGATTTTCGACAGATTCTATTCGGAACGTCCGGCTGAAGAGGCGTTTGGCAGCCATTCCGGGCTTGGTCTATCCATATCGCGCCAGATCGTTTCGGCGCACGGCGGCACAATCCGGGCGGAAAACCGCCTAGGCCCTGGTGGAGACGTGATCGGTGCGCGCTTTATTGTGGCGTTGCCAGCCTTGAATGCTGCGGGTGGCGCATCTACCTGACACACAAGTTTAACCCACATGTGATTCAAAATGGGTTGCCTTTATCGTCGACCCGAATGACATTCGCCTCCTTGGAGGATTGCATTAATGGCCGATGGCCAAGTCGATATCTCGACACTTCATAAAGCTGGCCGGCCGATTGTCGTGATTGTCACGGGCATCTCTGGTGCTGGTAAATCTACGGCGCTTAGGGCGCTGGAAGATGTAGGCTTTGTTGCGGTCGACAATCCGCCGCTGACCCTCGCATCTGCGTTGATTGCAGATGGCGCAGATGGCCCAGGCCTTGCCATTGGCGTTGATATTCGAAGTCGTGGATTTTCGGTTCAAGCTGTTGTTGACCTGCTCGCGGAAAACCCTGGCGCACGGCTCGTGTTCTTGGATTGTGAAGTCGGTGCTGCGATCCGTCGCTTTACCGAAACCCGCCGCAGGCACCCAATCGCAGACGCGGCATCGCCCGCCCAGGCAATTCGGCAAGAAAAAGCTGTCCTAGACCCACTGCGTATCCATGCCGAACGCCTGATTGATACGACCCTGCTTTCCGCTAGGGATCTACGGCGCTTGGTTCAGGCGGCGTTTAGTGCTGACGGTGTGCTGCACCTCTCTGTAGCGATTGATAGTTTCTCGTTCGCTAAGCGTAGCCCACGCGGTGCGGACCTGGTGTTTGACGTGCGCTTCCTGGCGAACCCACATTACCAGGACGACCTGCGTCCGCTGACTGGCCTTGATCGGCGCGTCAACGAATTCGTTGAGACTGATCCTAGCTACGACCCATTCATGAAAAAGCTAGAGGATATGGTGGCGTTTCTGCTGCCGCTCTATGAACATGAGGGCAAAAGCTATCTGACCGTCGGCATTGGCTGCACGGGAGGACGCCATAGGTCTGTTACAGTGGCAGAGCATCTTGGAAGGCTGTTGACGGAACGTGGATGGCCAGTTCAGATCACCCATCGGGAGATTGAGCGGAGAGTTGACGTGAACCCACTTGAAGCTGCGTCATGATCGGAGTTGTTGTCGTCAGCCACGGGCGATTGGCGCACGAGCTGCTCAGCGCAGCGGAGCATGTTGTTGGCCAGATGGATCAGGCTGAAGCCATCGGCATTGGACCAAAGGACGACCCTGCAAGCTGCCGGAAGGAGATACTGGCTGCTGTGCAGCGGGTTGATAATGGCGAGGGCGTTGTCCTGCTGACGGATATGTTCGGCGGGACACCGTCCAATCTTGCCATCTCTATTATGGAAAGCGCACCAATTGAGGTCATCGCTGGTGCCAATTTGCCGATGCTGGTGAAGTTGGCCCAAATACGCGGTCGGGTAGCGTTGAAAGAAGCCGCGCTGGCAGCCGAAGAAGCGGGCCACAAGTATATCCGCATGGCCAGCCGTGTCCTGGATGACGTTTCCTGATGCAGGATCAGGCTGAGGCCGGGTGCATTCGCCAAACCGTTTCGATCTGCAATGCACGCGGCCTGCATGCCCGCCCGTCCGCGGCGATTTCAAAGCTTGTTGGGAATTTTGACGCTCACGTCACGATAAGTGCAGCTGGCGAAGTGGCCGAAGCAGACTCGATTATGGATTTGCTGATGCTGGGTGCCGGGCCAGGTTCTCGGGTCGTTTTAGCAGCCGAAGGCGGTGAAGCGGCGGAAGCGGTCGCTGCGCTGGCCGCATTGATCGAACGTGGGTTCGACGAGGCACCGCGTTCAAGCGGAGATTAGACTTCAGAGGGGGGCGTTATCGGCCTGCACCCGCCGCGCGTTTATGCCGATATATTGCCTGGTCCGCTGCGAGCAGCGCCTGGCTGGGTTCTTCCTTACCGCTGAACGTATATTGCCCGTGGGCAACCGCGACTTTGATCTCTTTACCCTTCCAGATGGCTGGCTGATTGTTGATGGCGGCGGCCAATTCTTAGGTCCTGCGCAAGGCGGCATCTTCATCGGCCTTTGCTACTACAACCACAAAAACTTATCGCCCCCCAAGCCTGCCGACCACGTCCGAATGGCGCACGTGCTCTAGAAGCATTTAAGCCACATGCATCAGTGCTGCGTCACCAGCGGCATGGCCAAGTTCATCATTAAAGGTCTTCACATTATTGACGTCGAAGAACGCCAGGCTGGACGGCTGTGTGTAACGCTGAGCAAAAGACAGGTCGCGAGAAAGTTCGCGGAGGAAGGCGCGTCGGTTGATCACTGGAAGAAGTGAATTTTCGTCAGCCAATTTTTCAAGATGGGAATTTTGGTATTTCACTTCGTCGAGTTCGCGGCGGAGGCGCTCGACTTCGTTTATCAACGTTTCGATGGCGACACGGACTTTTGGGGTCAGCTCTTCGGTTGGAATTCCTATAAGGGAAGTGTTGGCGCTGCTGCTGCGGTCTGTCCGGTGGAGGCGGCTTTGCCGGCTGGCGCAGTGCGTCCAGTAGGACGCGGCGCGGCGGTCGCCCGGACCGGAGACTGAGGCCTGATCTTCATAAGGCGCGCGCCTCCTTAGGTGTTCTGAACCAACGGTGTGCCTTGTAAATCGAGACAAAACGGTGACCCATGATAGTTGAGGCAACTAAGCCAGGCCTCAATTAAGTTTAAGTAAAGAGAAGTATGAGCATTGCTTGGTTTCCGCAGGCTCCGTTTGCTCGCGATTTGCGGGCTTGATCGGCTTGCGCGAGGCGGGGTGCGCCCTATACTGCGGCGCTTTCGTCGAGCCGGGCTTAAAGCTAGGCATACTGGGAGCCTTTTGGGCGTGACAGACAAAGATTCGCCGCTTGTCGGCATTATCATGGGTAGCCGCTCAGACTGGCCAACTATTGGCCGGGCCGCTGAAGTGCTTGAGGCACTGGGTGTTCCCTATGAGAGCAAAGTCGTCTCCGCGCATCGCACCCCGGACCGGTTGTACGAATATGCGCAAAGTGCCGAAGCGCGCGGCCTGAAGGTGTTGATTGCTTGCGCTGGTGGTGCTGCGCATCTGCCAGGCATGGCGGCTTCTATGACAGCGTTGCCCGTGCTCGGTGTTCCGGCACCTAGCCGCGCGCTGAACGGCCTTGATAGCTTGTTGTCCATCGTGCAAATGCCGGGCGGTGTGCCGGTCGCGACGTTGGCCATCGGTGAGGCTGGTGCAGTTAACGCGGGCCTGTTGGCGACGCAGATCTTAGCGCTGAGCGACCCTGAGCTTGGCGTGCGATTAGCGGATTGGCGCGCGAAGCAAACAGCGGATGTGCCCGATGCTCCCGAAGACTGATATCGCAATTCCACCCGGCGGCAGGATCGGCATTCTGGGCGGTGGGCAACTTGGCCGTATGACCGCGCTGGCGGCAGCACGGCTTGGCTACAGCGCCCACATTTTCGCACCGGAAGCTGATACGCCTGCAGGCCAGGTGGCTTCTGCTGTAACGCGGGCTGAGTATACCAATACGGCTGCTCTCAAGGCATTTGCTGCGTCCGTTGATGCGGTCACGCTTGAATTTGAGAACGTGCCTGTATCCGCATTGGAAACCCTGGTGGCGATTGTGCCGATGCGCCCGGGTGCGGGTTGCTTGGCGGCGGCGCAAGACCGACTGGTCGAGAAGCGCTTCCTGGAAAGCGTCGGCGCTGGTTTCGCTCCATATCAGGCTGTGGATAGCGCAGATGATATTCGTAGTGCGCTAGAGGGGCTCGGCGCGCCGGTTATCGTGAAGACCCGACGCTTTGGCTATGACGGCAAGGGCCAGATGCGGGTTGAGACAGTCGATGAGGCAGACGCTGCATGGCGTGATTTGGGCGAAGCGCCATCTATTGCCGAAGGGTTCATTACCTTTGAGCGGGAGATATCCGTTATCGCCGCACGGGATATCCATGGCCACACGGCAGCCTACCCTCCTGTCGAAAACATCCATGAGGATCATATCCTGCGGACAACCCTTGCCCCCGCTCAAAGTCTCGGGCCGTTGGCCGCAGAAGCTGAAGCCATGGCGATGCGGGCGATGGATGCGCTGGATATGGTCGGTCTGCTCGCAGTCGAGATGTTCGTGACACCAGATGGACGCTTATTGGCGAATGAAATGGCACCACGCCCGCATAACTCTGGTCATTGGACGATGGATGCGGCGACGACCTGCCAGTTTGAGCAGCTGACCCGCGCTGTCATGGGATTGCCGCTTGGTGATCCATCGCCGACTGCCATGGCGGAGATGCATAATCTTCTAGGTGATGAAGCTGATAAGTGGCCGGAACTACTGGCTGATCCTGGCGTCGCCTTGCATCTATATGGCAAAGCAGAAGTTCGCCCCGGCCGCAAAATGGGCCATTGGAACCGCCGCACGGGTCCCGTTCCGCGCAGCTGAGGCAGGTTAACCGTTCCGTGACGCAGCACTGTTAGAGTGCTGCCAGGATTTACATAAGAACCTATAATGGCGCGGATTTTGTTGGCCGAAGATGATGATTCTATGCGCGCGTTCCTGAAGCGTGCGTTAGAGCGTGCTGGACACGATGCAGAAGCGGTTGGCGATGGGGTAGATGCCTTAGTGGAGTTGATCGCGGACCGGTTTGATCTGCTGCTTGCAGATATCGTAATGCCTAGCTGGGACGGCATTGAGCTTGCTCGCCGTGCATGTGACGATGATTCGGCGATGCGCGTCGTGTTGATTACAGGCTTCGCCGCCATCACCCTTCGCGCACACACCGAGGCCCCCAGCGCTGCGCAGGTTCTGACCAAGCCAATCCATCTCCGCGATCTCGTGTCACGAGTGGACGACTTTCTCGCAGCTTAGGCATAGACTTCCGGCTTTGGCACGTTCGGAGGCGGCGCTATGTCCTATGATCCCAGTACTTTTGACGGGCTGACTTTTTACGATGCGCGCGATGCGTTCCGTGATGGTGCGGATACGCCTCGCGCTTATTTGGAACGCTGTTTGGAAGCCGTTGCTGCGCGCGAGCCCTTGGTGCAGGCGTTCGCTCATTTGAACGAAGCGGCCAGTTGTGCTGCTGCAGACGAAAGCACAAGGCGTTGGCAAGCAGGCCGCCCACTGTCTCCCATTGATGGCATGCCAATAGGCGTCAAGGACCTGCTTGAAACCCTGGATATGCCGACGGAGATGAACTGTGCCGGGCTGCAAGGCAATTTCCCAAAGAAGGATAACGCTGCCGTCCGCGCTTTGCGGGAAGCGGGTGCCGTTATTTTTGGGAAAACCGTGACTGCTGAGCTCGGCGGTTCCCACCCTGGGCCCACGACTAATCCGTTTAATCCAGCGCGCACACCGGGCGGATCGTCATCAGGCTCCGCCGCTGCTGTTGCAGCTGGGATGATGCCAGCTGCGATTGGGACGCAAGTTGGCGGGTCAATCATTCGCCCTGCTGGATATTGCGGCAATATCGCGCTGAAGCCAACCCAGGGTGCCATCAATCGCGGCGAACGCCAAGCGACAAGTATGAGTACTCACGGCGTTCATGCCAATGCGTTTGATGATATGTGGCAGGTAGCCTACGAGATCGCCGCGCGGGTTGGTGGGGACCCTGGGAAAAGTACCTTGAATGGCCCGTCTGAAGCGCCAGCGGCATCTAAGCCAGATACACTGATTGTGCTGGAAACGGCTGGATGGGCTGCGCTCGATAGTCGAACCGTTGATGCGTTTGAACTGTTGCTAGAACGCTTGGCCGCCGCCGACGTGCGCTTGCTGCGCCGGGATGCGTCTCAGGAAGCCAGTCGTCTCGAGGATGCAATTTCTGAAGCAGTGCGGATTTGTGTGCAAATCACCGGATGGGAAAACCGCTGGGGTAACCGGAACCTGGCGGATATAGGCCCGGGTGCCATCAGCAACAGGGCGCTGGCAGTATTGGATGCGGCAGAGCGAATGACGCTTGCAGATTACCAGGCCGCATTGGCGGATCGGGCGGCAGCCCAGGCAGCGCACGCGGAACTTGGGGTCGTGGCAGATGCTGCGATCAGCTTGTCCTGTCCCGGTCCTGCACCATTCTGGTCCGGTGATGTTGAAGGCGCTCAGTTGGTGCGACGCCCCACCGGGGATGCGATATTTAACTATCCAAGCTCAATGCTTTTCGCGCCGGTCGTGACCACACCAATGCTGAGTGTCGCCGGCATGCCTGTCGGTGTGCAGCTCATCGGCATGCAACATCAAGATGCCCGAATGGCTGCCCTTAGTCGTTGGATGCACGAAAATATTTCGCCTGTGGCAGGCTAACGTTTTTAAGATAGATAAAGGGCGCTCCCGTTAGGCGCCGCGCTTCGTGTCTCCGTGTTAGGTCAGGATCTACTTTGCGCTGTAGGTCTTGACCGAGTGAACGGCCCACGTGCCGCCAGTATTGATGAATAAGTAGCCATTGACCGTGCCTCCATATGAGGTCTCGCGGCTTTCTAGAATACGGTCACCATCTACGTCCACGGTCACCAGTCCATTCTTGTCCCGTGATAATACCACCGCGCGACGGCGACCATTGCCAAGTTTCACGCCTGTTTTAAAAGCAAAAGTGCGGGTTTGCCCACCGGTCCGAACCAGTATTGAAAGCTGATTGTTCGCTGTCTCATCGAATGACAGACGATAGCCACTGCCAATGTTATTGCCGATATAGGGGCCAAGGTGCATCCGTACCCGATCATTCACGTTGCCGAGGACTGAGGTTTCTACCTTGAATGCATTGGAGAGATCAGTGCCCTGGGACACAGCGGCGACCTGACTGAGGTTCACGCCAAGCGCTTGGCCAAGCAGGCCGCGAATGATCTGGTCGCCCGGGTTTTCCTGGGCTGACTGGTTGACTCGGGAAACAAGACCCTTGCCGGCTGATGCATCCCATGTGCCCGCATCAACAGTCCACGATGGGTTGGGAGTGTAATTTCCATCGCTAAAGTCGTAGTACAACCTAAGAGTGTGCTCAATGCCGCTGCTTGCCGCGGTTCCGCTCCCAGCTGAAGCAGTGGCCGAGCCGGGTGTTTCGATATTCAGGCGCTCCAGCAGATTTGCGGTAATACTGGCAGACGCGCCAAGTTGGTTATGGCGACGATAAGCCTGAATCGCGTAGCGGGTGCATGGACCCATAACGCCATCGGCTGGGTAAGCGGCATAGCCACGCCTGTTGAGCTGGGTCTGCACGTCGCGAATATTCTCGCGTGTATCAAGGGATGCTGGAACGCCCTCCTTAAGCGCTTCCGTACGCTTCTCGCTTGGTTCGCCATCAATAGCGTTGCTTCGGTCTCGCTGATATGTGCGCATGGCAGCAGTGGGCTTGGAATCGATCCGACTATCGACGGGTCCGACATTCTAGCCGCGGATGCGCAAGCCGTTCTCAATATCGGCAAGACCGCGTATGGACAGGCCTTCGTCATCCCCTTCCTGCGCTCATCGCGCGCTTTGATGCGCACGTGGCGTACGAGTTGGCGATCCAAATTACCTGTGACCGCGAGGCCATTATCCCGTCGATAATAAATGATAGCGGCGCGGGTGCGAAAATCTACATGGCTTGGGGACTCGACATTATAGCCAAGCTTCTGAAGACGGGTCTGCGTGCGTTAGATTACAGCTTTTTGGCAATCACCGTCACCGCCATTTGTGTTTGCTTTTCCGCCATTTTTGCGGATATGCAGGAGCAGACCCGTACTGGCATGTCCCGTTACGAGCAGATTGTTCTTCCGCTTATACGCGCTGGTTGAGCCCATACTGCACATCCCGGAAAACGGAGCTGTAGGCCGCCTTAAGCAAAACATTAGATGCGGGCACAGGCATTTGCAGCGCGGCGGCGATGGCGGATTGACCAATCAACGCGGCAGCGGCGAGGGTCGTCATGGATGCCGCGGCAGTTTTAAACTTCATGGGTTTAATGCCTCTCTATCTCACTAATTTTGGGGTCGGTGTGTGGTGGAGTAACGGCAGGTTCAAGGATTCCGTTCCATGCGTCGTTAATGACGTTGCGTCGAGACGGCGGGCGCGGTAGTGAAATATCAGATCGCTATCGGCCTTAAATGAATAGTGAACATTTGTACGAGGGAGGGTTTCGCGTGGTTGATACGATCAACCTTGCGATTGCTGTTCGTCCGGGAGTTTCGCGGGCATGACAGCATTGCTTGAAGTCAGTGGTGTAGAGGTGCGGTTCGGCGGCATTGTTGCCCTTGATGGCGTAACGTTTACGATTCCCCAAGGCGTTATCGTCGGTCTGATTGGGCCGAATGGCGCGGGAAAAACAACGCTATTTAATTGCCTGTCCCGGCTCTATACGCCGAACTCCGGCGATATCACGTTCAAGGGTGAGTCTATCCTTGGCAAAAAGCCGGATGATATTGCGCCCATGGGCATTGGCCGAACGTTCCAGAATCTGGCGCTGTTCCCGACATTGTCAGTGTTGAACAACGTCATGATCGGTGGTCATTGCAAGACAGAATCCAGCTTCATCGCCAACGCGCTACGTCTGCCGAAAGTGGGGCGCGAAGAGCGTGAGCTGCGTGAAAACTCTATGGCGTTGATCGAGTTTATGGAACTGACGGAGGTCATCGATAAACCTGTGGGCGGCCTGCCGTTCGGGTATCAGAAACGGGTTGAAATGGCCCGTGCGCTAGCCAGTGAACCGGAACTGCTGCTGCTCGATGAGCCTGCAGGCGGATTGAACCACGAAGAACTCGACCATCTAAAACAGCAGATCCGGCAGGTCCGGGATGAACGCAACACCACTGTGCTGCTGGTCGAACATCACATGAGCTTGGTCATGCAGGTTTCCGACAAGGTCGTCGCGATCGACTTTGGCCGCAAAATTGCGGACGGCACGCCGACGGAAGTGCAGCAGGATCCCAAAGTAATCGAAGCCTATCTGGGGACTGCTGATGCCGCTGCTCAAGGTTAAGGGGCTTAAGGCCTACTATCGCCAGACAGAGGCACTGCATGGCGTAGATTTTGAGATTGATGAGGGCTCGATCACCACAATTCTAGGCGCAAACGGCGCTGGCAAGACCACCACACTCCGGGCAATCAGCCGGATGGTACGGACCGAAGGCTCAATCACATTTCAGGGCGAAGAAATTACAGGCCTCGGGTCTGAAAAGATCGCTCTCCTTGGCATCGCCCATGTGCCGGAAGGCCGGGGCACGTTCGTGCGCCAGTCGGTCGAGGAAAACCTTGAACTCGGCGCTTATACCCGCAAAATCAAGTCTGATGTCGCGGATGATGTGGAGCGTGTCTACGCCTACTTCCCGCGCCTGAAAGAGCGGATGAAGCAGCAGGCTGGGACGCTTTCTGGCGGTGAGCAGCAGATGCTAGCCATTGGCCGCGCCCTTATGCTCCGTCCAAAGTTGATGCTGCTGGATGAGCCCTCCTTCGGTTTAGCACCGCTGATTACGCAGGAAATTTACGAGATCATGGCGCGTATCCGTAAAGACGAAGGCGCTTCCATGCTGCTCGTGGAGCAGAACGCGAATATTGCGCTTAATTTGGCCGATCACGCCTATCTGCTGGAAACCGGCAATGTGGTGATGAGCGGCGAAGCTGCAATCCTTCGCGACGACGAAACTGTCCGTCGCACCTATCTCGGTTACTAGGAGAGCGGGCGATGGATTTATTTCTTCAGCTAACGCTAGCCGGTCTCGCAATCGGCTCGATTTACGCCTGTGTCGCATTGGCGGTCGTGATGATCTACCAAGCGACGGACCACTTTAATTTCGCCCAGGGCGAGATGGCGATGTTCTCAACCTTCGTCGCCTGGGCCTTGTTCCAAGCAACGGGGTCAATCTGGCTTGCCTTTGTGCTCGCGGTGGCCGCGTCATTCATTGCAGGCATCATCATTGAGCGAGTGATTGTGAAACCGGTCGAAAGCGCGCCGGTCTTCAACCAGATTATCGTGTTCATCGGCTTGTTGATGATCTTCAACAATCTCGCCGGTTGGTTCTGGGAACACACCACAAAGACGCTGCCTAGCCTGTTTCCGGAAGATTTGGGCTTCGAGACTACGCTTATCAGCCCGCATAATCTGGGGGTAATCGTATTCACGCTGGCCTTGCTGCTCGTCGTGTTCCTGTTCTTCAAGTTTACAAAAGTGGGCTTGGCGATGAAGGCGGCGGCGGCGAACCCGGATTCAGCCAGGCTGGTCGGCGTATCTGTTGGCTGGATGCTGGCGCTGGGCTGGGGCTTAGCCTCCGCCATTGGTGCGGTTGGCGGTGTTCTTGTGGCACCGATTGTATTCCTGGAGCCGAATATGATGTCCGGCGTTCTGCTCTATGGGTTTGCGGGCGCATTGTTCGGCGGCGTGAACAGCCCAGGCGGCGCTGTCGCTGGCGGGTTGATCGTCGGTGTTCTTGAAAACTGGGCGCGCCAATATGTGCCGGGCGGTAGTGAGCTTGGCCTCACCTTCGCGCTGGTGCTGATTGTCGGCGTTCTCATGTTCAAACCGGCGGGGCTGTTTGGCCGCATCGTCGTGAAGAGGGTGTAGCAGACATGATCCGTCCAAACGCTCTCACTGCGAAACTTGTCCTGTCCTTCGGCGCGCTTGTCGTCTTAGGCTGTGTCGTTCCGCTTGTTGTTGAAGATTATGATTCCTACCAGATTACGGTAGCATTCTCCTACGGCATCGCCATTCTGGGGCTGAATATCCTGACCGGATACAATGGCCAATTCTCAATCGGGCACAGTGCTTTCTTTGCGATTGGTGCTTATACAGCCGCGATTATGATCAGCCATTTTGGGTGGCATCCCTATGCAACGCTGCCATTTGTGGCGATTGCCGCCTTCATGGTGGGCTTCTTGTTCGGATTTCCGGCGCTCAGGCTTGAAGGCCTGTATTTGGCGCTTGCGACATTCGCGCTCGCTGTCGCCACGCCGCAAATCCTGAAAGTGGATGCGCTGGAAGAATGGACGGGCGGCGTGCAGGGGCTGTTCTTTGATAAGCCAGATGCAATCTTGGGCTTCAGCATCGATCAGTCGCTGTATTACGTGACCTGGATCGTATTCGTCGTGCTAATGGCGCTGACATGGGCGTTACTGCACAGCCGGTCTGGCCGCGCGATCATGGCGATCCGGGATAATCCGATTGCTGCCAGCACTATGGGCATCAACACAGCTCTGTATAAAACAACGACGTTTGGCATCAGCGCGATGTTCGCTGGGCTTGGCGGTGCATTCTTCGCTTTTGCGAATGCCTTTGTATCCCCAGACACGTTCAACTTCTTCATTGCCGTATACCTACTGGTTGGCTCCGTCGTCGGCGGCATTGTCTCCATTCCGGGGGCATTGTTGGGCGGGCTATTCTATGTATTCGGCCAGGAGTATGCCGAAGAAGTCAGTAATCTGTCGGAACTGATCCCGCCGCCTTGGGTGACTTTCGGCATATTCCTGATATTAATGATGTACTTTGCCCCCTTCGGCATCTGGGGCTTAATCGAACGCGGGATGGCACGGCTGAAACGCCCGTCGTCTAGCTGAGATCAACAAATCTAAAAACGAAAACCAAGGGAGGTTTTTTTTATGAAACTGAAACGCATCCTACTTGCCGCTGCTGCGGCAAGTGTGCTTTCCGGGGGAGCAGCGGTCGCTGATTCCACGGGCATAACCGATACGTCTATCAAGATCGGTAACACGAACCCATATTCCGGCCCGGCGTCTGCTTACAGCGTCATCGGCAAAGCCATTTCCGCATATTTCAAAGAGCTGAACACCGAAGGCGGCATTAACGGCCGCACAATCGAGTTCATTTCCTTAGACGATGGCTACAGCCCGCCGCGCACCGTGCAGCAGGTTCGTAAGCTGGTCGAAAAAGAGAAGATCGCGTTTCTGTTCCAGTCGCTCGGCACGCCAACGAATTCGGCCATTCATAAATACATGAACCAGAAGAAAGTGCCGCAGTTGTTTGTTGCAACGGGCGCGTCCAAATGGGGCCAGCCAGAAAAGTATCCTTGGACGATGGGCTTTCAGCCCACATATGACGTCGAAGGCGAAATCTACGCGAAATACGTTCTTGAGAACGTGAAAGACCCTAAGATCGCCGTTCTGTTCCAGAACGATGATTACGGTAAAGATTACCGCGACGGCTTCCTGCGTGGCCTTGGCGATAAGAAGGACCTTATCGTCTCCATGCTGCCTTACGAAACAACGGACCCGACAGTCGACAGCCAGATCCTGGCGCTTAAAGACTCCGGTGCCAATGTCTTCGTGAATATCTCCATTCCAAAGTTTGCGGCTCAGGCTATTCGCAAGTCCTGCGAAATTGGCTGGAAGCCTCTCCACCTGCTGAACAACGTGTCCTCTTCCGTGAGTGCCACGTTGAAGCCAGCTGGTCTGGACTGCTCTAAAGACCTGATCACCGCACAGTGGATGAAAGATCCGACTGATCCGCAGTGGGCTGATACCGCTGGTTACAAGGAATGGTCCGCTTGGATGGACAAAAACCTTCCGGATGCTGACCGTGGCGACGTAAACTATGGCCTTGGCTATAACGTTTCTAAGCTGCTGCACCATGTTCTGCAGAACTGTGAAGACATGACCCGTAAGGGCATTATGGGCTGCGCTGCGAACGTGAAAGACCTTGAACTGCCAATGGTTCTGCCTGGCATTCTGGTCAACACCAGTCCGACGGACTTCTATCCGATCCAGGCTGCTCAGCTGTCCAAGTTTGACGGTGAGAAATGGGCTCTCTTCGGCAGTGTCATCGACGCTACCAAGTAAGTGCATATTCTATAGAATGTGATGGAGGCGGCACCCTAACGGGTGCCGCCTCTCTCTATTTTTGGGGACGTAGCGCTATGTCTGATGCTGGCCTGCGGTTTGGGATATTTGATCACCTGGACAAATCCGGCGCGTCCCTGCCGATGGTTTATGCCGACCGACTGGACCTGATTGAAGCCTATGACCGAGCTGGGTTCTACAGCTTTCACTTGGCCGAACATTACGGCTCCCCGCTAGGCTTGGCACCCAGCCCGAGTTTATTTCTGGCTGCCGTGGCCGCGCGCACGAAGCGCCTGCGGTTTGGCCCGCTGGTTTATACTTTGCCGCTTTCTAAACCGCTTCGTTTGATCGAAGAGATCGGGATGCTGGATCAGATGAGCAATGGCCGCCTTGATATCGGTGTCGGGCGTGGCGTCCTGGCGTTCGAGACCGCATTCTTCGGGCTGACCCATCTGGATACGCCGCCACGCTTCCAGGAAGCGCTGGCAATTTTGCGTGAGGGTTTGACGTCGGAGCGACTCTCTTACGATGGCCGCATCTGGACGTACCGCGATGTGCCGATGGAGATCCCGCCGGTCCAGCGACCGCACCCGGCGTTCTGGTAAGGTGTTGGCAGGCCAGATCAAGGCAAGCGGACAGCAGAGTAGCAGATGAATATCGTCGCCAATTCTGAAGCTGATGCCGTTGCCGGCATTTTTGTAACATTTCGTGACGCCTGGGCGAATGCTCACAAAGGGCCGATGACAGCAAGACTCGGAATGGCCCAGCATTTGGTCATCGCTGAAACCAGCGCCGAGGCGGAGCGGATTACGGTACCTGCCTTCAATCAATGGCGGACTAGCCTAGCAAACTTTTAGCGCGCCTGTTCGTGCAATCCAAAAAACGCCATCCAACACGAGGCGGTGATTAAACTGCCTTACGCCCGTTGGGCTGGCGCACGGCCGCCAAAAAAGGTTCGAAAAATGCCCACTCTTCGTCCGGCATCAGCTTCCGTGCCAGAACAGCCTCCTATCCGAAAGCTATCTTGGATCATATCCTGCCGTCGTTGTGAATCCATTTTGTCTACAAAACCTAGATTAACATTGCGTTTAAGTTCCTTTCTTCGCATGCGCATAGTTTCGGTCGTAGAACCAAGCCATGTATTCCGCATAGCTGGTTGTGCCGTATTTGGGCGGATTGCTTGCATCTGTGCAGGATGGGATGCATTCCATGTGGTGGTCGAGGGCGCAGTCGAAAAAGAAGGGTGCGGCGTAGCGATCTGCGTTGGGCGTGCGGTTGATGACGCGATGTGGGGTCGCGAGGAAGCGCTCATTGGTCCAGCGTTTCATCATCTCGCCAGAGTTCACAACGAAGCTGCCGTTGATCACCGGCGGCTCTATCCAATTGCCGGATTGGCTCAGCACCGCGAGGCCTGGCAATCCTGATTGCGGGAGCAGCGTCATAAAGCTGGAATCGGTGTGGGGTGCAATGCCGAACTGGCCTGGCGCTGGCTCGTGCGGCGGGTAATGGGAGCAGCGGAGCACATATTGCGGCTCCCGGAATGCGTCCTCAAACCAGTCCGTTACCAAGTCGAGCGCGGTTGCGTAGAGCGGTAGCAAGCTCCGGCCGAGCGCTTCAACCGCATCCATATAGGCTGTCATGGTTGGCCGGAATTCAGGCAGTGCGGCAGGCTCTGGCCACTGGTTTGCTGGCCGGAATCGTTTGCCAGCAACGACATCTGGATGATCCAACGCCAGATCGCGTTTCATGAAAAACGCTTCGACCAGGTTCGGCTGTGGTTTAACGCCAGCCACCGGCGTCGCTTTGGTAATTGAGCCTTTGACCGGCATATAGCCGACATTGTCCTTATTGGCCTTGAGCGCCAGTTTCTGGTCAAGCGGTTGGGCGTGGAAGCGGGCGGTCTGTTCAAAGACGCCATCAATCAATGCCTGATCGACGCTATGTCCAGTCAGCACATAAAACCCGACATTCTCCTGCGCATGCTGCAACTCCGCCGCAGTGGCTGCCAGCGCGCCCGGCTTTCCAACGAGGAAGTCCGCAATATCAATAACCGGCACCGCATCTTCTGGGCTAGACGCAACGGATGGCGCTTCGGCAAGGCTGTTGGTTGTGTCAGGCATAAGATATCCTACTCCCGCAGCTAATTAAGTTTGGTTGAGCTTCTCGCCAGATTCTGATTTTTGCAAGGGCGCAGAACTGGCCGCAGCTTACAAAACCGGGGGCTCGCATATCGAGACCTCAACAAAAATCGCCTGGCGATCAAGGACTTCAGTGAAGCGATCATACTGGACCCGAAAGCTGCAGATTTTCGGAGCAATCGCAGATTATGATGATGCGGTCCGCATGGACCCAAACTATGCGGGCACCTACCCCAACCGGCGGAACATATGTGTTGATCTTGAGAAATTTGCTCTGGCGATTGCGGATCATGATCGAGCTGTCAATCTGGCACCCGTTGACGCGCGCGCATTCTATGGGTGCGCAATAGCGTTCAGCTTAACAGGAAATCATGACCGCGCGCTTCGGGACTATGATCGGGCGATAAATCTCGCCGCGTATTATGCGGACGCCTACAATAATCGCGGCATCACGTGTGTAGGCTTGCGGCAGTGTGAAGGCGCGGTCCAAGATTTTAAAGAAGTCTCCGCCCTCGACCTGAATTACAGGTTCGCTATTGAGAACCTGGGCAAGGCATCCGCTAAGCTCGCCTGGTCACAATATCTCGCGGACAATTTGCCTGAGGCTTTGCGGAATATTGAAAGTGCCATTGCTGCTGATGCACGCTTTGCCGTCCATTTTGGCGTCTATGGCCACGTCTTAGCGGCGATGGGACGCTCCGAAAACGCTATTGAAGCTTTAGAAAGGGCTGTGCAGATCGGCGGCCATGCCTATGCGAAACTCTATCAGCAAGCGCTTAGACGGCACGAGTATTAACGGGGCACCAATGAGGCTTCCTTCGGGCGGCCCGTGTTGCGGGCGCTTCGGCGCTGTGTCAATAAAAGGGGCCGATTGGTGAAATAAAGCGTTTCTACTTTAATTTAATGCATCTCGCCGGTCAGCGCGCGCTGACCGGCCTAGAGAGTGGCTCCTAGCTAGGGGATGGCAATGAGCCCCGAGATGCGTCAGGCTAAAGGAGGAAACCTTTAGGCCCCCACTGTACGAGCCCGACCGCCAGCGTCACCGTGATAATGCTGAGACCTGTCGAGAGTACGATGGCGGCGCTGGCGCGGCGGGTATAGGCCTCGTACCGGCTGGCGAGCAGGAAGGGGTTGATGGCGCAGGGCAGGGCGGCCATAAGCGTGACTGCAGCTAGCGGCAAGTCGGTTAGGCCGAGGACCGGGCCTGCAATCGCCCAGGCGATAAGTGGATTCAGCAGCAGCTTGAGGGCGCTGATGCTTCCGGCCTCTGCCAAGTCACCTGCGATCTTGAACTGTGCTAGGGATACGCCGAGCGCGAATAACGCCGTTGGCACCGCTGCCGCTGCGCCGATGTTGACGAAATTTTCTGCAACTGGATGCAGGTGCAGCCGGCTCGCGCCGAATAAAAGCCCGGACGCCATGGCTAGGATCACGGGCGTGCGCACCAGGGACAGCGCCGTTTCTTTCAGAATGCCGCCAACCGATGCGCTTTTGTGCAAGCGAAGCTCGATCAGCAGCGTCGTCGTGCCGTAATACAAAATGGCGGACATGGCGATGATTGCAGTAGCGATCGCCAAACCGTCCGCACCAAAAAATAGCTCTGATAATGGAATCCCCATCATCACGCTATTGCTGTATCCGGCGGTCATTCCGGCCAGCGGTGGCTCGGCACCTTTGCCGCCGAATAGTGTGGCGTTCGCCAGTATTGCGCTGATGTAAATGGCTGCTG